>Ga0049119_1000003_pt1 | contig 59713 bp, 56 predicted proteins | sample WorMetLIZAISLAND_2_FD_57363 | JGI IMG/M metagenome (GOLD analysis project Ga0049119, IMG submission 57363) | Marine gutless worms symbiont microbial communities from Max Planck institute for Marine Microbiology, Germany - Olavius geniculatus... | ecosystem: Host-associated > Annelida > Digestive...
ATCGTATTGACAATATATTTAACATGCAGCATAATTTGAATATGAAATAGTTGATGAAAAAAATTTTTACGGATTTGGATCATGCTGTAAAATTGGAAAACCGTAAACGAATCAAAGAAGGTACATTACCAATCTCAAAATCTGAAATAGTCATATATGGTCAGATGAGTTTAATGCTAAATGAATCGGTGACAAAATTTCTCAATTTAATTCAGACTGCTGACATGGACGCCAAATTACAAATGGATTATTTCACAAAAAATAAGTTGCTGGAATTATTGAAAGCAAATGGTCTGGTCTATGATGAGGACAGTCATTTGGTATGGATTCCCAATGATGCCAAAACCATCGACTTTTACAGTTTTCAAAATATTGATGTGAAAATGATCGATGCAGAATCGGCCTTAGTCAGCAAAGCGATCCATGCGCCTGGAAAAAACAAACAACTTATTCGACAGGCCATAGCAAGTGGCAAATTTCCAACTTTGGTTGATCGATTAATCGAAAATCAGGGGAACCTTGATTTAATTATTGAGGACAACCATGAACGATGAGGCTCTGATTAAAAAAATCAAGCAGCTAGCTCAGCGGGACATACGACACAGATTGGATCCAAGATATTTAAAAGTCATGGGTTTTCTGGTTGCCAAGGGCTTTTTGCATACCAATAAAAAGATTGCTCTCAATCCCAATGGACATATAAATCTCAAGGAGGCTGTCTGGGCGGGGCGAGTCGTCGAGCCAAGAATACTTGAGGTTCTGCCGGCAGCGTATGAAAGATTCAAAAAGCACTTTCATGGCAGTAGGGATATAATTGTAAAGCTGGAGCAAATAATCGATTGTGTTAAAAAAGAAGGTGATCACAAAAATGACTTCTACGGGATGCCAATCCAAAAATTAAAACCCTGGTTTTTTATCCGGCTGCGAGATGGTAGATCGAAACCAATGGATCAGAGAAAAGTTTCCAAAACGTATCGGTTCAAACCAGAAACCGTGTCGATTCTAAAAGCATTGAAAGATGAAACCGGTCGATCCGAAACAGAAATTTTAGAAGATTTAGTGGCAAAGGCAAAATAAAGATAAAAAGGAGCAGCTTGTAGCCGCGATCATTATAACTCGCGGTTGAAAACCGCTCCCACACGCTCTCTACATGGTCTGTGGGTATAACCGGGTTCGGTTAATTAACCTTGGGCTTCGATCCATTGGTATAGGAATTCAACTATCTCTTCAAAATACCGATCTCCAGCCGCTGAGGTTGCGGGGCGTGGATCACCCAGCACGCCGTTTGGATCCAGGTTTTGAATCCCATCGAAAACCTTGGCCATAATCTCGGACAGCTCTCCGACAAATCCCTGGGAGGCCTGATCCATTTTTACCTGCTCGGGCCTTAAGGCCAGCATCAGGGATGTCTCCCATTCGCCGGAATGGGCTCCGGACTGAGCCGGATTGACACCGGCTTTACCGGAGCTTGCAAAAGCCGCGGTTACAAGGCCCTCCAGATCCGTGAAGGCGATGACCTTTAAATTGTCAACCGGTTTTAGTTCGGCGCAAGCCTCCGCCAGGGGTTTGAAATTGCCTCCATGAGTCGGTAAAAGCACTATCCGCCGGAAACCATGGCGTGACAGGCTTGCTACTACATCCGAGACAATTCGCCGAAATGTTTCCTCCTCCAGGGAAATAGTCCCGGCAAAAGACAAATGGTGCTCGGAGCAGCCGAAGCGAACCGTCGGCGCAAAAAATGCACCCAGCCGATCTGCCACCGCCCAGCCGATTTCATCGCCCAGTAAAGCATCGGTACCCAGCGGCATATGCCGGCCATGCTGCTCGGTCGAGCCGAACGGGACGAGAACCGTGTCCCGACCATGTTCAATTTCCGTTTTTACGTCTGCCCAAGTCAACCGATCAAGATGAATTGCTGACATTTAAATTCTCCCTGAAGATTATCACGGAAGGTTATCTACAGTACTGAGTTCATAAATATATTATTTTAATCACGAAAGCACGAAATCTAAAAAGCACGAATTTTTTTTCGTATTTACGTCCTTTCGTGCTTTCGTGATAATTTTTTATGCTGAGCTTTTTGGTTTAAGTTGTTTCGGATCTCTTTTTTCGTCTTCGCAGGATGATCTGGTAGGAGACTAGGACGACAAACAGAACGATACCGATATAGTTCAAAGTGTGGTAATTCCAGATGAGCATCAGCGCCGTGGCGCCTTGCAAAATAGTTTCAGGCCAGCTCATATGGGTCAGAAAATAGCGCTCCATGCAGGCAACGAAAGAAATAATAGCCAGGGTCGATAAGATCACCGTCAAAACCACCGCAGCGGTCGGCCCGTTTAAAAGTAGCGGATGATAGGCCATAATGATGGGCAGAATGTAAAGGCCCTTGGCCAGCTTCCAGGATGTAAACGCAGTTTTCATGGGACTGGAACCGGCAATGCCCGAGGCCGCGAAAGACTCCAGCGCCACCGGCGGTGTGACGTTGGCATCCTGGCTGTACCAGAAGACGATCATATGGGCGGTCAATAATGGGATTCCCAGATCCATCAGACCGGGTCCGGCCAGGATAATCAGAACGATATAAGAAGCGGTAACCGGCAAACCCATGCCCAGCAGCAGCGATGTCAGGGCAACCAGCAACAACGCCAGCAAGGGAATGCCCTGGGAAAGCGATACCACCAGCGAAGAGAATCTCAGCCCGGTGCCGGTCAGATTGACGATACCGACAATGATCCCCGCCGCCGCACAGGCAACGGCCACCATGATAGCATTTTGGGCGCCTTTTTCCAGGGTCTGGAGCAGCGTTTTAAAAGAAATGCGGGATTGCTTGCGAGCCAGGGCCGTAAAATAAACCGCCAGTACGGCGATAAATCCGGCCATCATGGGGCTGTAGTTCAAAATCAGCACAACTACCAGAATCGCTACCGGCAAAATGAAGTGCACGCCGTCTTTGATAGTCTCCGCCACATTGGGCAGTTGATCTTTGGGCAGGCCCCAGATGCCGTTTTTCTGGGCTTCGAAATGCACGAAAAGAATTACGGAGAAAAAATAGAGTACGGCCGGGATAAAGGCGATTTTGATAATCTCCAGGTAGGGCGTCTGGGTAAATTCGGCCATGAGAAACGCACCTGCCCCCATAATCGGCGGCATCAGCTGACCGCCTGTGGATGCCGCCGCCTCCACCGCCGCCGCCACATGCTTGCGATAGCCGATTTTTTTCATCATCGGAATCGTAAAGGACCCGGTGGCCACGACGTTGGCCACGGCACTGCCGGCCACCGACCCCATGAATCCACTGGCAACCACGGCGGTTTTGGCCGGTCCACCGGAAAATCGTCCGGTAATCGAGTATGACAAGTTGATGAAAAAACTACCGGCCCCGGTTTTATCCAGGAAGGCACCAAACAGGATAAAGATAAACACAAAGGTGGATGCAACACCAAGCGGCAGGCCGAATATGCCTTCGGTGGTCAGGGACAGGGTGGTGGCAATCCGCTCAATGCTGTAACCCTTATGGATGACCAACTCGGGCATGTAGGGACCAAAATAGCCGAATAAAAGCGCCAGACAGCCGATGGCCAGCAAATTATAGCCGATCACCCGACGTGTGGCTTCCAGCACCAACAGGACAAGGGTTACCCCGACCGTAAAATCCCAGCGGCTCCAATCTCCCTGACGCTCGAAGATGCCCTGCAGATCGATGAAGATATAGGCCCCGACTGCAATGGTGATCGCCACCAGAATCAAATCGACCAGCAGGGCGGCGTTGAAACGATCCTTGCGGGCGCCCTTGTACAAAGGTTTAATTAAAAAGGTCATTACCAGGATGCAAGTCAGAAAAACCGACCGATGGCGCATGGCCGTCATCGCCACGATACCGGCGGTATATAGCTGAAACAGGCTCAGCGACACCCCGATGACGGCGACGCTTTTGGCAATGATCCAGGCTGTTCGGGTAGCAGGTTCCGGTTGAGTATCTAATGCCATAACAGTTGATTCCTGAGCTCAAAATCTAGCACTCATGGTTAGCTGTAAATTGGGTTTCAGGTGTCAGGTTTCGGGTGTCAGGAGACCTAAGCTATATCCTCTATTGAAACTATATTTCAAAATCTGGCATTGATTGCGTTTTACGCTACGTTGCCATTGTAGGTTGGGTTGAGCCAATTCCGGTGTCAGTTGGGTTTCTCCACCTGCGGCGGACCAACCTACATTTTATTCCGGCGTCATCATGAAATGCGAAACCCAACAGCAGACGATTCTGAAACCGAATCACAACAGTTCCTTCCAAAACTCCCGTACTCCACCACTCCATATTTTTACTGCGGTGTGGCCAGATGCGGAAACCACCGTCGCCAAAGCCAATATATCCAGCTTACTGGCCGGGCCGAAAATTGAACTGCCACATGCGGGGCCACCGCTGATAAATTGACTTGATGGCCACGCCAGATCACGGTGTGATCAACACCGGGGCTGCCGACCCGGAGGATAAAATCGCCGGTCGGCATATGCATGTCCTCGATGACCTCATAAGGGCCGCGGCGCACCATGCGGCCGACGCCCGGCATGCGGCCCATACCGGCTCCGAATTTTAAATACCGCTCCTCTTCGATGAAAATACGCCCCGATTCATCCAGGCTGTGCTCTTCCCAGATGGGGGCGTTTTCAACCGAGTGGTAGTAATGTATGGTAAATCGTTCGCCCGGTTTCATAGGCAGCACCAGCAATGGTGAACCGCTGCGCACCGGTACCACTTGCAATTCCAGGCCGCCGGATATCAGCAAAGACAACGCAAGCAGTGACATCACAAAACCGGCTGCCAGCACGAGCGGCAACCGGCGGTCTCTCGTTGATCCAATCTTTTTCGCCCGGATCGGGTGAAGCCCAAAGAAGTTTTTTACCATTTACACTTAGTTAATCCGGGAAATTCGAAATCCGAAGCACGAAATCCGAAACAAGGTTCCAATGTCCAAATTATCAACTAACGAAACATAAAATTGAAGATTCACCGCAATATATTTTAAATTTGGAACATTCGAATTTTGATTTTGTTTCGGATTTCGGATTTCGATATTCGGATTTATCCTTTCCGGCAGACTAAATGCAGTTCCTAAACACCAGCCTGATTTTCACGTCACACTCCATTACTCAACTATTCAATCAGGGCATCAGTCGGGCCGGGACCGAAATACCTTTTTCCTTCAAATATTTGATAGTTCCCTTGTGCAAAGGTATCGGGGAATATTTGACCGCATTTTCCGGTGTCGTGTAAGAGGCCGACGGATGAATTTTAAGCAAATAGTCCTGGTGTTCATAAAGGGCTTTGACCAGGTTGTAGACCATGTCTTCGCCCAAGGAGTCCTGACAAATCATCACGTTCCAGACCCCGATCGTCGGAACGGGATTATCGACGCCTCGGTATACGCCGCCGGCCAGATCGACAGCCGAATATTCCTTGTTGGCGGCCATGATCTTTTTTTGCTGGTCCGGGGTGAAGGCAATGATATGAATATCATGGGTGGTGGCCAGGTCCAGAATGGAACTGGTGCCCGGTCCCACAGACCAGACCCCCACCTCGATGGTCCCGTCTCTTAAAGCATTGGCGCTCTCGGTAAAGGACAGCCGGCTGTCTTTATATGAATCCAATGAAATGCCCAGCGCTTTAAAGACTGTCTCTGCCATAAAATTCGTGCCGCTGCCCGGGCTGCCGGAGCTGATTTTGCGGCCTTTGATCTGCTCGATATTGGTGATGCCGCTTTTTTTCAGTGTCACCACCTGCAGCAGGTTGGGATACATGATGGCCATGGACAGGATATCGTGTTTTTTGCCTTTAAACTTCGACAGCCCCTTGAAACCGGCCACCGCCACATCGCCCATGACCTCGCCAATCACCGTCTCCCCCTTGTGGGCCAATTTGACATTTTCCACGCTGGCGCCGGTGACTTCGGCCACGGCTCTGACGTCCTTGACATATTTGGTCCAGATCTCAGCCACACCGCCGCCGTAGGGATAGTAAATGCCGCCGGTGCCACCGGTGCCGATACTGACAAAACTGGTTTTTGCAGCAGCCGGTCCGGCAAGGACCAGGACCAGACAGAGAGCCAGAAGTATACTCAATCGTTTCATTTTTTAACCTCCATTTTATTTCACACGCAATTCATAAGAGCGACTCAGTGATCAATCAAATCCTACACCCAATTTACGCTAGGGCATGACCGTCTTGACATTTAACATCACCTCTTGGGGTTTGTCGGTCATTCCGTTAACCGGATAGACGAACGATCCGGTAGCACCGGGTTCTACCAGCCCCTTTTTCGTTTTTCTGGGAATGAGACCCCCCACCGCTTTACCGTTTTCCAAAAAGATATGAACTCTGAACCGCTGGGGTTTGTCGCTCACATTTTTAACCGCCACTTTGAAGTGCACGACTTCCGCGCCCTCAAATTTTTTGAAAAAGCAGGAAAACTCCTCCAGCATTGCCTCGGATGCGATCGACTGGTCAATCTTGGCACCGGCGATGCAGGCAGCGTCCTCTGCTTTGGATGTAGCCGGATTCATCATAAAAATGATGGTCAGCACCAAAACGAACACCCCGATTGGCATAACCCCTTTAACCTGTTTCATTGTAGACCCTCCTGTTTTTGATTGAAAGAAACTGCCCTGAAATAAAGCATCGTTAGCTTAAGCTCCGGCTGTCGGAAGGGACAATCGGCTGAGCATCAGCCTTCGCGAAGTGACTGGTACCCGTCCCGTAAAAGCCGATCAATTTCAATAGGCGAATGAATGGGAAAATAGAAACCGCGCGGTCTGTTTGTGAAAGCGTCTGTAACCCCCCAGGTGAACCGCACGACAAAAATGGTGCTTTTCGAAATCTTCATAGCAATGGGAAGTTGGAATGTCAATCCGCAATCCCGGTCCAGACCTTTCAGCGGCACAAAGGACTGCGGGACAATTGGCAAAGCGCATGGGGCTGTGAGCATGGGGCACAGCGTTAAATACAGGGATAGTAAATCATGCCTAAACTGATCGGTTCCAGGTTCAAGGTTCAAAGGTTAAAGCTGGGTAAATCGCGGATGAAAATCGCTCCCACAATCTAAAAAGGGCTGCAAGCCTAAGTAGTTTTTTTTTCGATGAGACCCGCAGATTTTTTTGCCAGCGGCTCGTCCGACACCCGAAGAAATAAGTCCTGTCTTTTGTTTTCTGGAATCCTATAATTCCGACTTCGGCATTCCCAATTTCGGATTCAATAGGCGGTGCGCTGTTCTCTGTCTTTTTTCCGACTTTGTCTCGCCTGAGCTCGCCGAAGGCCGCATTCCGACTTCCGCTTTCCGACTTCGAAATTCTGTCCTCTGTCCTCTGCCATCTGCCATCTGACCTCTGACAACTGTACTTTTTATTCTGTCCTTTTCCGACTTTGTTTCGCCTGAGCTCGTCGAAGGCCGCATTCCCACTTCCGAATTCCGTCATCTGTCCTCTGACCTCTGACCTCTGTCCTCTGTCCTCTGACCTCTGACCTCCGACCTCTGTCATCTGACATCTGTCATAGCCGCCGGCCACAAATAGTAAAACCCCGTGGGAAACTGATTGAGGGCATCGGGCAACAGATCCACGGATAAGACGGACAGGTCGCCGCCGCCATAGCGCGTGGCGGTATTGTAAATATTGTCGTCGGGGTATTCGGTGCGGCGGTAGACGATCACCCGGGCATTGTCCGGCAGTTCGGCCAATTCTTTGGCCTTGCCAAGCGCTTGATCCAAATAACCGATCTCATCCACCATACCCAACTCAAGGGCTTCAGGAGCCAGGTATATCCGAGCCGTGGCGATTTGAGCCTTTGCGGCCGGATCGAGCTTGCGATACTTGGCGGCCAAATCGATGAATCGAATTCCCAGCCGATCGGTCATGTTCTACAATATCTCATTTTCCTGCGCCGTAGCGGACCGATATGGCATTCCCATGTCTTTGTTGATGCCGGATTTGTTGACCTCAACCCCCACACCGATTTTTTCCATCAGACCGGCTACTTTGGTCCGTAGGAAAATGACACCGATCGATCCGGTCAGCGTTGTGGGATGGGCAACAATGTAATCGGCCGGCAGTGAAATGTAATAGCCGCCCGAAGCGGCCAGGCCCATCATGGTGACAATAACTTTGGCCCCGGTTCGCTCCTTAAAGGCCAGGATTTCGTTGAACAGAATATCACTTGCCGTCACGGAGCCGCCCGGTGAATCAACCTTTAAAACGACTGCTTTAACCTTTTTGTCGTCTTCGGCAAGTCTGAGCTGAGAGACAATTTCCTGGACCAGGCTGGGCCGGGTTCGAATAATTCCTTCACGGGGAGCATCCGATATAACCCCGCGGACCGGAAGAACCAGGATCTTTGGATCTGCTTTCCCTTCAAGGGTGAATTCTTTCAGAGGATCCGCCTGGCTCGGAAAAAGCCGGATCTTGGGAGCCGCGCATCCAATGAATAGGAACAGCATGAGCACAAGTATCGGTAACCATAATTTTCGCAATGTCGTTCACCTTAACCTTTTAAATATACTTGATTTATTGAATTAACTGCGTTGTATGAAAATCATTCAACTCAAAATAAGAAAGCTGGCGTGTTGTGTCAAGAAATGGCCGAAAGACGATGTTGACACGGTCGGGAGCGGTAGCCAATAAACTAGCAACCCAATGTAGCGCATCCTCGTTGGGAAGTAATTATTTCGTCTAAAAAAATATGATCGCAAAAACCAACCGTTCCCAATTCATAATTGACAGCGATTGATCGAATTAGTATGGGTTTAACGGTAGGCCTAAGCCATATCATTAGAAAAATGAGTAACTTAAAGATCCTATCGATATGTCACATAAAAACCTGTACACGCTGAATTCATGCTCCAGATAAAGGAAAAAAATAAGGACGTGGCCGAATGAAAAATTTCAGATTTTATTCATTAATTTTAACCTTCGTTCTAACCGTTGCAGTAACCGGCGCCGAGGCATCCACCGAGATTCAATGGTGGAACGCCATGGATGGTGCTCTGGGAGAAAGATCCAATTACATCGTTGCCGGCTTTAATGCAAGCCAAAGCGAGTACGTCGTGAAGTCAGTCTTCAAAGGCAGCTACACCGAGACCATGATGGCCGGCATCGACGCATTCCGAATAGGGACACCGCCCCACATTCTTCAGGTAGCAAACCTCGGCACCCCGAACATGCTGGCGACCAAGGACGCCGTCTATCCCGTTTACCAGCTAATGGCAGATTTTGACCAGCCGTTCGACAAATCCAACTACCTGTCTATCATAGCCGGTGAATACACGACCACGGACGGAAAAATGCTTTCTTTGCCGTTCAATAGTTCCACACCGGTTGTCTTTTGGAATAAAGATGCCTTCAGAAAAGCCGGTCTCGACGATGCACCCCGGACCTGGGAGGAGGTCGGCACAACATCCCGGGAAATAATCGCCGCCGGCGGGTCCGAATGTGGCTTCACTATCGGCTGGCAGTCCTGGACCCTGCTCGAAAATTATAGTGCCTGGAACGGACTGGCGTTTGCATCGAAGGGCAACGGTTTCGGCGGACTGGATACTGAACTTGTCTTTAACGGCCCGGAGCACGTCAAACACATCCAGCGGGTGGCCGACTGGCAAAAAGACAACACCTTCAGATACGGCGGCCGGCGCGGCGATGGTAATCACTTGTTTTCCAAAGGAGAGTGCGCCATGCTGATCAATTCATCCGCCTATTACGGAAGTCTGAAAAAAGCCGCCAAATTTGATTTCGGCACCTCCCAATTGCCCCTCGATCACGAAGTGATTGACGCTCCCTTAAACAGCATCATCGGCGGCGCCAGCTTATGGGTCCTTAAAGGCCATTCACGAGAAGAATATGCTGGTGTCGTAAAATTTTTAACATACATATCCGATGTGTTCGTGCAATCGTTCTGGCATCAAAACACGGGCTATGTCCCCATCACAAAAGCGGCCTATGAATTGTCGAAAGATACCGGCTATTACGAACAAAACGAGGGCCGGGCTGTCGCCATTATTCAATTGAGCGGGAAACCAACGGAAAACTCCAAAGGTCTGCGTCTCGGCAATTTAGTCCAAATCCGTGAAATCATAAACGACGAGCTGGAGGCAATTTGGTCAGGCAAAAAAACAGCCCAGCAAGGGTTGGACGATGCGGTCAGCGGCGGCAACAAATTGTTGCGCAAGTTCGAAAAAGCTAATCGATAGAATTGAAGGCACCAGTGTTGTGCATCACGACTACAATTTTAAGCCGGAACCCACCTGAATGTGAGACGGTGAATTGCCCGGCCGTCCCGGACCGGAGAACAAGGATTTATGTAAGGCGCAGCTGAATACTCACAACGTTGGTGAAACCCGACACCCGGTAATCTTGGCGTTACCCCACGCAATTGCTAGCATACTGTCAACGGATTCCGAGCCGGGGTAAAGTCATTGCTCTGGTTGAGAAAAATGTGAACCGGAAATCCGACACCGAATCATGTTTTTACCTAATCTTGCAGTTTAATATCTAAAAAAAACTTTAAGGATTTCCTTGACTATTCAATGCATATTCTGTTTATTGTTTTCTACCGACACTATTGTCATGCTGCACCAAAATGATTAAAATTTTCCCATCTGTATGGTTCCGACGTTTTTGTCGGGCAGGCTATGCAAAATTCCATTTTGGGTCATTGACCAATTTTACGAATAATGGAATTATCCGCAATTAACTAAGTCATAAATAAGATCTAACTAATTCACCCATAAACCTCTTTTCTGACAAAACATCTGAAAAGTTAGTGTTATTGTCAGTTTCAGGCCAGGATCGTATGCCTGAATTTAAACTCCAACCTTAATGATAGAAAGGAGGATCCAATTATGAAACATCGGAAATTATTTTTAGTCGCTACACTCGCCGTAATGGTAATTTTCCCCGCAAGTACAATAGCCGAACAAATCACCATCAACTGGTGGCATGCCCATGGCGGCCGACTGGGGGAATTAGTCAACGGTATTGCTGAAGGCTTTAACAAGTCTCAGGATAAATATAACCTGGTGGCCACTTTCAAGGGAAATTATGCCGACACGATGACCGCCGGCATTGCCGCCTACCGCTCAAAGAATCCGCCGCATATTCTGCAGGTTTTTGAAGTGGGAACTGCAACCATGATGGCAGCCGAGGACGCCATCAAGCCGGTCTATGAGGTGATGGCGGAATCGGGGCTGCCATTCGATCCCAATGCCTATCTATCCACGGTAACCGGCTACTACACCACAGCCGACGGTAAAATGTTGTCAATGCCCTTTAACAGTTCCACACCTGTTTTATGGTATAACGCCGACGCCTTTTTAAAAGCTGGCCTGGATCCGGACAAGCCACCCAAAACTTGGCCCGAAGTTGCTGAATACTCAAAGAAACTGGTCGCAGCCGGTTATGGGGGTGGATTTTCAACGGCCTGGATTTCCTGGGTTCATATTGAAAACTTCAGCGCCTGGCATAATATCCCCATCGGGACCAAATCTAATGGCTTTGATGGCATGGATACCGAGTTCGTCTACAATAGCCCCCTGCACGTCAAACACATTCAGCAGCTGGCCGACTGGCAAAAGGATAAGATTTTCATCTACGGCGGTCGCCGCAACCTGGGGGACCCCTTATTCGAAACCGGTGAGGTGGCGATGATTACCGAATCTTCAGCCGGCTATGCCAGGTTCAAAAAAAATTGCAAATTTGAATTCCGCACCAGCATGCTGCCATACTGGCCTGAAGCCTCCGGTGCGCCGCAAAATACGATCATCGGCGGTGCCAGCTTGTGGGTGCTGCAGGGTCATTCGGCCGAGGAGTACGAAGGGGTGGCAACCTTTTTTACTTACCTCTCCTCTCCCAGAGTTCAGTCTCAGTGGCATCAGGATACCGGTTATTTGCCCATCACCACAGACGCTTATTACCTGACCAAAGGGTTGGGATTTTATGAGAAGAATCCAGGCACGGAGACCGCGCTGAAGCAGATGACGTTGAACAAGCCGGCCGCAAATTCCAAAGGATTGCGTTTCGGCAACTTTTTGCAGGTGCGCTCGATCAATTACGACACGCTTGAAGCTATTTTTGCCGGCAAGACAACCGCTCAGGAGGCATTAACCGATTCGGTTACAAAGGCAAACAAACTGCTTCGCAAGTTCGAAAAAGCCAACAAATAGAAACAACGGTTAGTCCGAAACACCCGGTATGTTGGTTTGCGATGTGAGCCGGATCCAATCCATTAGATGATTGGATCCGTTTCACCCAATTATTTATGCCGATACAGAACCCTGGGCCGATCGAAAATCACGCCTTCAGAGAAATCACAAATGATCGGCTCTAACATGGATCCGTGCTGTTCAGTTTTCTCCGGCTTTGGCAGATCCGGTGTCAGCATATTCCGAACCCTATCCTATTGAAATAAACACAAAGAGCGGATTCACCGGCCAGTTCAATGGAAAAACGTGTCGTTTTTAAAAGCAAAGTTCTACCTTACCTTTTAGTGGCGCCACAGATTATCATCACCCTTGTATTCTTTATCTGGCCGGCGACCCAGGCAGTTTACCAGTCCGTACTTCAGGAAGATGCGTTCGGACTTTCCAGGGTATTTGTCGGCTTTGATAACTTTAAAGATATATTTACCGACAGCATTTATTACAACTCTATTTATGTGGCCGCCATTTTCAGCTTTTCGGTGGCTGCAATCGCGATGACGGTGGCACTGCTACTCGCAGTTTTAGCCGATCGTGCAATTCGAGGGGCAACCACCTATAAGACCTTGATTATATGGCCCTATGCAGTGGCGCCGGTGGTCTCGGCTGTTCTCTGGTATTTTCTTTTTAATCCGACCGTGGGTATCATTGCTTATTTCCTTAAAAGCTTTGGGATTGATTGGAATTATGCGCTTAACGGCACCCAGGCTATGTTGCTGGTTATCATATCCGCCGCCTGGCGTGAAATATCTTACAATTTTTTATTCTTTTTGGCCGGTCTTCAGGCAATTCCAAAATCGTTTATCGAAGCGGCAGCCATCGACGGCGCATCACCGGCCAAACGTTTCTGGACCATCTCCCTTCCATTGCTCTCACCCACGGCCTTTTTTCTGATTGTGATGAACATCGTGTACGCCTTTTTTGACACCTTCGGGGTGATCCATGCACTCACTGAAGGGGGACCAAACGAAGCAACGAACATTATGGTTTATAAGGTGTATCACGACGGATTCTTGGGCCTGGATCTTGGTGGTTCAGCAGCCCAGTCGGTCATTTTAATGGCTCTGGTTATCTCTCTAACCGTCATCCAGTTTCGGTATATCGAAAGAAAGGTTCACTATTAATGGTAGAACATCGCCCTTGGCTGACCTTCGTAACCCACGCCGTGCTGATTCTGGGCTGCATAATCATCGCGTTTCCGATATATGTTACTTTCGTAGCGTCTACCCATTCACTGGATGCGATTACTTCTTCATTTCCGATCTTTCCGGGCGGTCATTTTATAGAAAATTACATTCAAGCCCTTTCAGTTGGTCCAAAAGACCTTGGCGCTACGGCCGGCACGATGATGCTCAATAGTTTGGTCATGGCCCTAGGCATCAGTTTCGGCAAAATCTTTATTTCATTACTGGCGGCCTTTGCCATTGTATATTTTAAATTTCGCTTCCGCATGGTGTTCTTCTGGATGATTTTCATTACCTTGATGTTGCCGGTGGAGGTGCGCATATTACCGACCTACAAGGTAGCGGCCGATTTGAAGCTGCTTGATTCCTATTCGGGACTGATCTTTCCATTAATTGCATCGGCCACTGCTACGTTTTTGTTTCGCCAGTTTTTTATGACGGTACCCGACGAGTTGTGCGAAGCCCATCGGATCGACGGCGGTGGTCCGATTCGATTCTTCTTTGACATCCTATTGCCGATGTCCCGCACGTCTATTGCAGCGCTGTTTGTCATTTTATTTATCTACGGCTGGAACCAATATCTATGGCCGTTGTTGATTACCACCGATGAGAAATATTACACGCTGCTGATCGGCATCCAAAGAATGCTGGCTGTCGGCGATACACAGGCTGAATGGAATATCATCATGGCATCCGCCATGCTGGCAATGTTACCACCGGTGCTGGTGGTGATTTTAATGCAAAAACAATTTGTAAGGGGAATGACGGAAACAGAGAAATGAATGTTATTAGTTATGGATTATTCGTTATTGGTTATTATAAATTGTCGGAATACCGTTCTAAATCCCCAATCCGAAATCCGAAATCCGAAATCGGGAGACCTTCATGGCAGACGTGAGTTTAAACAAGATATTCAAATCATTCGGCAATACGGAAGTTATCCACGGCATCAGCTGCGATATAAAAGACGGCGAATTCATCGTTATTCTGGGGCCGTCCGGCTGCGGTAAATCAACACTTCTGCGCATGATTGCCGGGCTGGAGGTCATCGCGGGCGGCGAAATCGCAATCAATGGCGATGTGGTCAATCAGTTGGAGCCGGCCGATCGGGATATCGCCATGGTTTTCCAGAATTACGCCCTCTACCCCCACATGACGGTCTTTAATAATATGGCGTACGGCCTCAAAATTCGCCGCATGCCCAAGGAAGAAATCGAGGAGCGGGTTCAAAAAGCGGCGGAAATCCTGGAACTAACGGAATTTCTCAATCGCAAGCCCCGGCAGCTGTCCGGCGGCCAACGACAGCGCGTGGCCATGGGCAGATGTATCGTGCGAGAGCCCAAGGTGTTTTTATTCGACGAGCCGCTGAGCAACCTGGATGCCAAACTGCGGGTTCAAATGCGCCTGGAGATCAGAAAACTGCATGAAGACCTCAACATCACCAGCGTCTATGTGACCCACGATCAGGTGGAAGCCATGACCCTCGGCGACCGCCTGATTGTCATGGATAACGGCTATGCCGCCCAGATTGGATCCCCCTTGGAGGTGTATGAACGACCGGCGACTCGTTTTGTGGCCGGCTTTATCGGATCGCCGGCCATGAATTTCATCGATGCGCAACTGAGCCCGGACGGCAATGCAGTTGAAGTACCCGGTGAGACCACATTGTCCCTGGTTAATGGGAGTGTGCCCGGACACGGCGGTAAAAACGTCATTCTTGGAATTCGCCCCGAGCATTTTGAATTGGCCGCCGAATCAGAAGAAGATGTGCTGCCCCTTCGCGTCGATCACGTGGAGCTGCTGGGGGCCGACACCTTGGTTCATGGCCATTTTGGTGAGGGCAAAAATTCTTTAACCGTGCGTCTGCCGGACGTGCAGCAGTTTGAAAAACACACCATTTTACCCCTCGCTATTCCCTCCCCTAAACTGCACTTGTTCGACATAGAAAGCGGCCAGCGCATCGGTAATTAAAATAATGTCTTTTCTTGGTTGATTTTAGTAGTTGAATGCTTAGGATCAGGCATTGAAGCCCTGTCGCAGGTGGCAGGGCTTTTTTTACTCTAAGCCGGTATCAGGCTTTAAATGGTTAAAAACCTGAGTCTATTGCGTACAAATTTATCCGATCAATGAATTAATCATCAAGCTAACCGTTTGAATGGACGATATTTCAAATATGGATTTCAACACTGCGAAAGTGATTGATCTGTTGATAGGAAACCGTAAAAACCATGATTAACATCAAATCTAACAAAATTTGGAAAAGCCCCTGGATCATCGGCCATCGGGGGTATCATGCCAAATATCCTGAAAACACGCTGATTGCTTATCAAGCAGCCATAGCGGCCGGAGCGACAATGATCGAGTTGGATGTGATGCTCAGCCGCGACCGCAAATTGGTGGTCATTCACGATGCAACCCTTGAGCGTACGACGAATGGAAAGGGAGCTGTGGCCGATTTTACCCTGGCCGAATTGAAGCGACTGGATGCGGGCAGCTGGTTTGATCTGCGATTTACCAATCAACGCATACCTGAGTTAAGCGAGGTGCTGGATCTAATTGACGGTCGGGCATACATTAACATTGAAATAAAATCAAATGCCTATGAATCCCACCATCCGCCGGATGCCATCGAAAAACAGGTCGTCGAGTTGCTGAGGCAAAAAAAATGTTTGAAGACCAGCCTGATCTCCAGTTTTAAAATCGATATCCTGGAGCAGATCGCGTTCATGAAAAACAAACCGACCACTGCCTTTATTTCGCAGAAGCCAGCCAACAAAAACACCGTTCATATGTGCACCCGCTTAAAAGTATTTTCCTGGCATCCGAATCACCAGATAGTGACCCGCAGCCAGGTGAAACAAATGCATGCGGCCGGAATACGAGTATTTCCTTACGGTGTGGATTCGTTCGAAGATTTTGCAAAGATGAGACAAATGCATGTCGACGGGATCATTACCAATGATCCCGCATCGGCTGTTGGGTGGTCAAAAATCAAAAAGGCCGCCTAAGATTAAAGCAGCCCCGCAATTGTGCGGAAGTTTTATCCCTGACTGTGTTGAAAATCTTTTTCATTTTCCTTTAGGGCAGCGAAAATATCCCCTTCATCTATTACGCTAAACCACGCCAACAGAAACTACAAATCGAGCTGTTGGCGATACAAGTCAAGATGATCCTGGCGATCTTCCAGGTATGATGCGATCTGGCGCCATTCCTCGACGCCCGCGATGGTCAGGTCCTGCACGACGACACCCTCGCCTTCTTCGATACCGGCCAAAACCCGGCCGGATGGGCTCACGATACAGGAATAGCCGAACTTGGTAAATTCGCCTTCCCGGCCCCACTGGCAGGCCATGGCCACGCAGACTGTATTTTCCAGGGCCCGGATGCAGGCCAGGGCCCGGGGTTGTTTGTACTGCCATTGCCATTCATCCAAAGGCCCGTAGCGCAGCCAATCGGTGGAATTCAGGATATAATCCGCACCGTTTAAAACCAATCCCCGGATGCGTCTGTATGAAAAAATCGCGGTTGAACCTTCGACAAGCTCAGGTGAGCAAACCGCTCCCACCATATATAATGGCGCCAATTAGCCAAAACGGATAGACGGTTTGGCCAGGCCCTGAAGGCGGCGCCATTCCAGTAGGCCGCTGCCTTGTAGTCACCGCGCGGCATCTTCTAAGTCAGGCCATAATCAAAAGACTCCCATTTGGGCTTGGCGGCCATCAATACATCCCTGGCCTTTTTCAAAGCTGCCTTGTCAGTCGTGCAGGGCTCGATGCGTCGCGAGCGCCAACTGATAATCACCGACCATTAAAACGAAACCTCCAGGCCCATCATTATTTGATGATCCAGGATACTGCCAAACTCCGTATCATCGCCTCCTGAATTAACAACTCCGAAGGAAAACAGCTTCAAATGGTCACCCAGAAAATACTCTCCCCAAAAAAGAAGTTGACCGGAACCGTCGTCGATATTCTGGTTCCAGCGCAATGTCAGGTTCAAGACATCCCTGATATCATTCTCCAGCAGCTGAACCATAATGTAGTGCTGTCGCAGGAATCGGAGACGAGGATCGGCTGTTTGGCCCAGGATCGACGCGCCCAGCCCTCTGATTGGACCATCCAATTCAAAGGCAATTCCGGCTTTATCTCGAAGTCCGAAATAGGCATCTGCCTGTTCATCATCATAGCCGGGTCCGTTGTAAAGGTACTCCATCGTTACCGTGGGGCCCCATTCAAGGGTGTAACTACCCCCCAGCAACAGGGTCCCGAATAAATGGGTATCCTCATCTTTGGTGGAAGCCATTACACCACCCAAAATGTTGTCAGCCAAGGTTGGATATAACGCATCTGTCCCCTGAGAAATTTCTCCTTCCGCATACAAAAGCAGCGCATCGGTAGCAGTGACACCGCCGTATGCTCCCAGTCGGACCCGATCTTCTTCCCTGGCGGACAATATCAGACTTGCATAGCGCTCCGAATCCGTATGGTCCAGCTTCAACGCATATGTTTTTCTGAATTCACTGTTTCGAAATTGGAGATCATTGCGTCCTTGATCGACGTTTGCAATGAACGAAAGGCTCCAGGTCCAGGTTGGGGCATAGACGAGTCTGCCAAAATCCATACCCGGGACTTCCCGTATAGGATTGCTGCGGCCATTGCCTCTAAAGAAAGGATTTGAGGGGGAGACCAAAAAAGATGGTCCCCATTGAAGGTTCTCCCTGCCATATGAAGCAAAAAACCCGTTAACGAGTCGAACTCTGGCCAACCATTCATTAATGAACAACTCACTATCGGTGTCCGATTCCCCATGCCGGGAGCCGTCTTCCCATTTTGACCGGCTAACGGTCAGTCTCGGTTTGACGCTAAAGTCGGATCTCTCGAAATGCAGTTGAACATCCGGGCGAAGCTCAAATTCAGCAGTGTATCGGGGAAGATTTAAAAAGTCATTGTTCGGATTTTGGGAGGTTTTTGCTGCGCGGGTATAGGTGCCGAAAGCTAAAGCGCGAACAGTGAAATCATACTCGTAGGCGGGCATTTTAAAGAGCGCTTGGGGCGATCCCGTGGGTTCTGCGATGTTCGACTCTGAGGCATTGACAAAATGGTCAGCGGTCAGAGGCAAGGGGCTCGCCATGCAAACCCATACAACAAATAAATATGGCATCAGGTGGAAGTGGCGTCTCATACGGCCGATTGCCGGCTTCTACCTGATCAATAGGTTCAAATTAAAGGTCGAGTCCGGAATATTTTTTAATTTAATTTTGCTGTAGCTCAGCGTGGTCACATTTTCATCGGACAAGGCGTCTGAAATAATCATTTTCGAAACAAAAAGATGGGCAGCACCATCAATGGCGATACGGTTATCATATTCAAAGGTTGCAGATTTAAAAAGCTTGCCGGAAACAGAATAAAAATCTGATTTCACACCCACCAAACGCCTTTCGGAAATCCAGTAGCGGATACGATCATAGGTAGCTTTTTTATTTTTCGCCACAAGATCGAAAAGAAAACATTGTTCTCCATTTATTTCTTCCTTAACTAGGAAATCGGCATGATAGTCGCCGGCATAATTTGTCGATGCAATGTCTCCATAAGATGCTCCGCCCATGAGCTTTTGCATGGGAGAAATCGGCATGGGCTTGCGAAGACCCGGTTTGATGAACCACATGTTGCGATCCAACATCAACAGCTTGCGGCCTTTGACCTTTGCGGGCGAGACGAATTTGGCAAGTGTATTGGTTCCACGGTTCTTTATTTCAAGTGCCCTAAACTGCTTGCGCCCTTTTTCAATAGATTCTATTTCAGCCAACCATGCCACGCCTTTTAAGTTTCCTCTAGCCTTGTCCGCTTCAATAAGGATTTCCTTTGGTTTCATTTCGGCAGCCGCTGGTACTTCTCGCAATCCATAGCCCCACACAATAATTGGTAATAACGCTAACAGCAATTTTTTCATCTCTGACCCCCATGAGAAGAGATATCAGCGACCTAATTCCCCGCAAATAGATCCGCAACACTTAGCTTTCTCAAAGCGGCTCTACCGTACGGGTTATCGGCACCAGCCTTGGCAGCTTGTTCATACATATATTTTGCTGTCTTCTGGTCGTCTTTTCTTAGATATGCTTCTCCGGCCTGGAATAAGATCATCGAGGAAAATCCTTCATCTAAAAGTAAGCCCGCAAAGCGTCTGTTCAGTTCAGGATGATCAAGCCATAACAATAGCAATTCAAGGTCGGCAAAACCCTCATCGAATTTTCCAAATTGCCTTGGCAAATTGACCCAGGCAGTGCTCCTCATATGACGGATGATTGGATTTTTGTCATCCATTCGAACAGCGGCACTCAGCATATCATTGCCCTTCTGAACATAGTGCAGCCGATAAAATCCCAATGGCGTGACGTTCGCGATCCACTTCATGGGAAAATCCCTTGCTTTAATCAGATAAGCCGTACCCAAATAGGCCAATATTTCAGCGTTGTTCGGGTCTTTCCCCAATATTTGATGGAAAATCTCCTCAGCTTTTAGCATGGACCGTTTATCTTTTCCCAGATTTCCAATATGAAAGTATAGCTGACCTAAATTCTCCTCTGATATCCCACCGGAATCCTGCCCGACAACTTGTGTTAAAGCTGCCCGATATTCTTCAACAAGTTCAGTGGACAATGCCGTATTGATCGAATCATGCATTGATTGGTTTCCACGTGAGCCATATGACCCCGCCGAGCAGGCTGAAATGATAAATATGAGAATCAAAATTGCAAATCCTATTTTAGTCTCTTGATCAGACATGTCCCAAAGCCTCCACTACGTTTTGTCGAGCCGCACGCCTGGCTGGTAAAATAGCTGCAACTAAAGAAAGGGAAATGAGAAAAACCAACAACAATGCCATGGCGCGGGGCACCAGATTGACAATCAAGGGAACCGGCGAGGATATACCGGGTGGAATATAGGTAGGTTCGATTAACCGGATACAAAACCAAACCGCGACATTGATGGCGATACCGAACAAACTACCGAAGCATCCCAGCAGAGCACCCTCAAGTGCAAAAAGAAAATTGACACCGCGCCGCTTTAATCCTAAGGCCCGCAATGTGCCAACCTCACGGGTTCTCTCCATAACCGCCATTCCCATGGTGTTAACCGTACTCATCACCACAATGATCAAGACTATCAGAAACAAAAACCAAAATATCATGTCAAACATGCCTTTGACTTTGAGGTAGAAAAGCGAAAGTTCATCCCATTGTTTGATCTCACAGGCATATCCTTCTGATTCCAACAGGCTTATAAGGCGATTCTTCACGACAGCGGTATTTTTCCAATTATCTATCAGGACGACAATTCGGTCTGCTTTACGGGTGTCGTACAACGATTGGGCATGCGAAAACGGAAACAGCATATATTTATCGTTCGTCGCGTCGGAACCGGTATCAAAAATACCGGAGATATTTATATCCAGCGCATTCATCTGGCCGTCCAGGGTGGTCGTCATGACCACCGCATCATTTCCGTTTTTAAGGCTCAGTTGATCGGCCAGGTCAGTTGCCATGACAACCTTGTAAGCTTCAGCGTCGCTGAGCCCCTGACCTTTTATTGGACGTAGCTTGGCCATGGCTCCTAAAATCGTCCGATAATCTCTGGGGATAACCCCTTTGGCCAGAAATATGGCGGAAGTAAAGCCATTGGACACGAGACCGGAAATATGAATTTGGGGTGTGGCTAAATATACATGGTCATCTTCTTCAACTAAGCGAATGATGCCCTGAAATTCATTTTCTGTGAACATAAAGGCAGCCGGATCGGTTTTTCTCTTTTCGATCCAACCGGCCTTATAAATTGTAATGTGCCCTAATCCCTCCCCGCGTATTGCCGATTGTCGAAGCCCTTCGTAGGTGCTTGCCGTATATCCTCGAAAAAGACTGATGGCGGCAAATCCCATGGCGATGGCCATCAGGGTTACAAGAGATCGGCGTCGGTTCTTGCGGATGTTGCGCAAAGCGATAATTGTCCATTGAATCATCTTTTGGCCTCCTCCCCTTTGATTTTACCGTCTTCCAATTGAACCAGACGCTCAACTTTGCTCAATATTCGCTGGTCATGGGTAGAAAAAACAAAGGTAGTGGCTTCTTTTTGATTCAAATCGTGCATCAGTTGGACGACTTTGAAAGCGTTGTCGGAATCCAGATTGGCGGTGGGCTCGTCCGCGATGACCAGGGCAGGATTGGTCACCAAAGCCCTGGCCACGGCAACTCGTTGCTGCTGCCCGCCGGACATCTTATCGGGTCGATGGTTGACAATCTCTGAGAGCCCAACATCCCCCAGCCGATTGAGGGCCTTTTTTTTAGCTTCGAAAAATGTTTGGCCTTGGATTTGCAAAGGCAGCATGACATTTTCGAGAGCCGATAGCGCCGGAACCAGGTTAAACCCCTGGAAAATAAAACCAATGGAACGGTTACGAAATTCCGATTGTTGATTATCAGACAATCGGGCCACCTCCCGGCCGTCAATGCAGTATAAACCGGACGACGGGGCATCTATGCAGCCCATCAGGTTCAGCAGGGTGGTCTTACCAGATCCGGACGGCCCCCAGATTCCGACAATTTCGGCTTTATGGATCGTTAGATTCACCTGGTCCAATGCGTGAACCACGGTATCACCCATTTGATAATTTTTTTTAACAGATTTCATCTCAACCAGGGGCATAGTGGGACCTTCTCATCGGTTTTTGCCAATCCCTGAGCGCCATTTTCGCCCAATTTCCGCGTAAGGCTCAATTCCCCTAAAACGGAATCCATTGACGGACAATCATTGGGCCGCTAAAAGTTCTCAGATAATTCCTTATACTTTTTTGCCTTCTCAGCGTCTCTATTCTGCTCATATATCTGCGCAAGATTGGTGTAGACATCCTTTTTAAAGGAGGGCGTTATCATAGGGTTTTGCTCTATCAGCAGGGCCAAGTGCTCGAAGTCCTCCAACGCGTAATGCCCTCTCTCCAAAAATGAAGGCAAGCGTCGGGAATTCGTGCCGCGGGTCATCCGAACCGCGATATTATCCGGATCGCGCCTTATGGCCTTGTCCATAAAGGCTGCCCCTTTGTTTACGTATGAAACCTTTTTGATGGGATTCCATGTAGTTTCAGCCATCATCGTGGTGGCACTGCCGAGATAGCATAGTGTTTCGTTATCTTTTTTATTTCCCTCGTATGCTTGGGTCAGTATCTCAACAGCCAAGGGCGCATAATTTTTGATGTCATGCGAGGCTTTAAAATGGTAGGCGATACCCAGTCCTTTTAGGAGTTCTATATTCCCGGGGCTTTCCTTCAATTGTTGTTTGAGGTTTGAAATTTCGTTTTCCAGCTTTGCCTCATTCAGGTCGTAAAAGTTATGCCAATTTTTTGCTCCAAGCCCTGGTATTGCTACGAAAATACCCGTCAATAACGTGATTAATAATATCATCCACCTTTGCTTGATATAATTCATCATTTCAATCATCCCTCCATGTTAACTGACCTGTCCTGATATCAGGTAGTCCGTAAATATGAATCGATGTAAAGTCTTTTTAGTATTGAACTTAACCGCCTCTCGTTATCTTTGCAAAAGATACGAGATAGATGGAAATATAAGGCGATGAACGGCTATAATCGCTGATAAAATGCAAGATTCTGTTTTAAGGTGACGATGGAAATGACGTTGGACAAACAGATATCGAAGAAAGGATTGGCTGTTGAGTCCAGCGGAATTGTGTCGATATACACAAAGGCGGTTAAGAAAAAAGACCGGTTCGTAATAGTTGTCAGGGGATCAATTGGTTTTTAACTCAATTGAGGTTTAAGATTTGAGCTTCAGCCTTGATCTCTCAGCCTTGCCCGCTCCCAATACCATCCCGGGAATCGATAGCTGAATACGATCATCAGCACCATTACAGGAATGCCTGAGGCGGTGCGAACCACCAAAAAAGGCTTCTAAGGGCAGGTTCAATTGCGAGATGATCAGGATAATCGCTTTCAGTAAATTAATCCCTCCCCATATCGCGGTGATGATTTGCCAGGCGGATCGATATAATTAAGGGGGAAGATTAAACTGGAGTAAAAACTCTCGAGATCCGAGTCCGGGATTGAGCATCTCGGCAAATATCATGATCAAAGGCCGCCGAATTAAGATTGAACCGAAAAAAAGCAGTCCCCAGAATACATTTTCAATGGCAGCCGAAGCCAGATAAAGCTCCGTATTTTTGAAGACCAGGGTGCCGATTACTTTTCAGCTTTCAGCTTTGAGCTCTGCCTTTTAGCCCTGAAACTAGTTTTGTTTGAACAAATACGTATACGACCGGCTCACCGTCAGGGTCTCCTGCAGATTTTTCAGCTCAACGATCAGCCGGCCCGCAAAAGACCGGCTGACTCCGGCAATCTGGCCAACGCTAACAATGGTCCCCCGATGAATGCGCCAGAATTGCTCCGGGTCCAATTCCTCGGATAATTGCCGAATGCTTTTTTTGATCAGAGATTCACCGTCCAGGGTTTTGACGACCGTGTATTTATCTTCAGCCTTGAAATAACACACGTCTTCGATTGGAATCAGCCGAACCTCTTCGCCATGTCGTGCTTTAATCCATTTTAAATACCCAGTGGATTGTTTTTCCTTCAGGGTCGATAACAACCGCTCCATGGCAGCCGAGAGATCGGGGACAGGATTGGGAATCGCGGATATTTGCTTCTTCAAGCGGTGGATTGTTTTTTTTTAATCTTTGATCGGTGACGGGCTTTAAAATATAGTCAACGGCTTCACTTTCAAAAGCCTCGATGGCATATTGGTCAAAAGCCGTTATAAAGACCACCCGGCACTCGGCCCTTATTTTTTGGGCGACCTCGATCCCGCTTAATCCCGGCATTTTAATGTCCAGAAATGCAATAGCGGGTCGGCACGATTCGATCATTTCCAAGGCTTCGAGTCCGTTTCGCGCTTCGCCGCAAATGGCAAGTTCCGGCCACAGGTCTGATAGTTTGGATTTTAGATGAATTCTAAGCTGCTCTTCATCATCGGCGATTACGGCTTCAAGGTTTATCATAAGGCACCTCGATTATGGCCTTCAAACCATGGGGCGAATTCTCTTCCAATATTAAGCGCCCATCGTTTCCGTATAAAGAAAATAGACGATCCCGAATGTTGGAAAGCCCCACACCGGAGTCTCGTTCTCCTTGGAACCCTACGCCGGTGTCGATTACTTCCAATCCGAGTATGCCGTCTCTTGCAGCACCCCTGATTAGAACTTCTCCGCCGTCGATTTTGGGCTCCAGGCCATGTTTGACGGCGTTTTCCACCAGGGGCTGGATCAACATGGGGGGAAATGAGATTACTTTTAGATCATCAGGCAGGTCAAGTTTAAAATTTAATCTGTCACCCATCCGCACTTTATAAATGCTCAGATAGGCCTGGATCATGTCCATTTCCTGTCCCAGGGTGGCCTTCTCCTGCCGGATTTTAGATAAAGATGCCCGCAGATATTGAATGAAATCAACCAGCATAGATTTGCCTTTTTGCGGGTCGGCATCCAGCAAACTGAGGATATTGGAAAGTGTATTGAAGAGGAAGTGCGGTTCGATCTGGGCCTGCAGCAGCTTGAGATTGGCTTCCGCCGCTTTTTTCTCGCTGGTGAGTCGTTTTATTTTCTCTTCCTGGATCTGGATCTCGGAAGCCGCTAGCCGCTCCCGGGAGCTGAAAAAAAAGGTAATAATAGACCCGAACAACAGCCCGAGAAACAGGATTTGAATGAAAATTCCATAATTTCCAAAAAAATATAGTGGATTCAGCCCCGAAGCGATCGCCCCCAAAATTGATCCAACGGTCGTTCCAATCATCAAAGCAACTACAACCAAAGAGATCTTAAGCGCTGGTCTTGAGGCTTTAATAAAGTGCAAGGCAAATAACACACACGAACAAATGGATAGACCGATGCAAAATGATATGATGAAATTGTAATAAAACCCTTTCCCAAATTCTATCACTGTCAGAAAACTGGCGATTACCGTACAGAATACCGCCGTATATAAAAAGGATCTGACTGCGGATTTTATCGTGATACCATCATCTATTCCGGGTCTCATGATGACTTCCGTGGGCAACTAAATGAAATGACGAATGTCGATTGTCCATATGTCTTTTTAATCTGATATAGCTCAAAAGACAAATAAATTTGCAAAATGTGATTTCGTCACTGTAATTCTTTTTCGAGAGCAAGGCGTAGAAAGACTAAATCGCCTGGCGAGTAAGTTTAACTAGAGAATTGAACCCAATTGTGCTACAGCTGCTGAAAACCAGACGGACTATGATTTCGATTTCATTTTACCCGCACATCATGGACCTTGCGAACCCGCACTTTGGTTTTCTCGCAATTCGCAATCGATTGTTTGCAGGAAAATAAGCGGCCTTAAAATGAAAAGCCACTCCGATCCCCCAACCGAGCAAAGGCCATTGGAACCACCAAGGACCCGGGGTAAAATGATTGATGAACAGCAAAGCTGCATTAACAATCAAATAACTCGAAAAATGCGAGTAAAATCCCGCCTTGCGTCTTTTCAACTGGGCCATTCGTATTTTTTTATTTTGAAAGTCCCGATGTTCCTGCTCGATGGCAGCGTCTATGATTTTCGGATCAAGCCCGATTTCACCTGCCGTGGCAATCAAATCCCGGTAGCTGATCCTATCTTCATTGTCTAATTTGAGGGCACGCCGCATGATTCGGTCGACATCCTCGCGACTGTATCGTTGTGAAGAAAATTCGTTCATATCCAAAACCTCTTATTTGTTTGTTTGATATCGTTGGTATCACTGAATTGTCGCAAAAGGCGATGGTTGGCCGAGACGCTTCAGCCATACCCGCGCTGCGGATAGTGTCTCAGGACTCACAGCCACGCCCAGATGGTTTACACCCGGCAATAGTTTTACCTGAACATCGGTGTATTGAGAAATTACGGATTCGAATTTATCAGCAAAAAAGACTTCATCAGCCGTACCGGCAAGGACCAAAAGGGGGGTTGTTATAGCGTCCAGATCTTTCCGATAGTCCCGGGGAGCATAAGATCGGTTCAACCGATACGCATACTGTTGGAATGATGTGTATATCGGAATTGGATCTATTATTTTAAGTTTGGCCTGGATCGGAAACTAAAATCCGACAGTCATCCGTTTTTGATACCCAATATTCCATTATTCCACCATTCCATTATTCCGCCCAGTGTCTATGGTCAACTCCACCGCTATGGGGTGAAATCAAAGCCAGGTCCTCATGGCGCGGATCTTTACTAAGTTGATCCTCCCCAGTCCTTCATCATCGCCAGAAAAGCACCCTGTCCTCCCCGGAAAACACCGCTGTAACCACCGCCGGGATTGCCCCAGGCACTGGCGAGGTAAAGCCCTTTGACCGGAGTAGTGTTTTTGATGCGGTTCATATAGGCATTGTCCATGGATTGTTCAAAGCCATAAATAGCACCTTCGGGATTGCCTGTAAAACTCCGGTTGGTTAGCGGGCTGGCCGAATCTTCCACTTCGATCATGGAGGAAAGCCCGGGTATAAGCGCCTTTTCCGCGCGTTGAATTAAGGTATGGGTCCAACGTCGTTTTTCTTTGTAGTATTCGGTTTTATTGCCGCTAAAATAATCCGTTTCAAATTTACGCCAGGGCTCATATCCGCACAGCACTAACAATTGCAAGGTCGAAGTGCCCGGGCTGGAGTAGCCTTTAAAGATATTGTCATAAATGCAGACACTGAAAGACTGATTTTCAATGTCGCCCCGCAGGCAGGACTGGTAGTCCTCATCCGGTCCCCGGCCGGCGGACATATGGGTGCTGAAGGCCTTTATATCGCCCTTCAGATCCTGGTTTAATCCGAGCCACACGATGAAACTGGAAAGGCTGGGCTTGTATTTCGCCAAATTTTTGCGGTATTTCTCAGGCACAGCTCCTTTGGGCAGCATCTCATTGAAAGTTGCTGGCGCACTGGCGTTGCTGACCACGGCTCGGGCCGGCAAAGTCTCTCCGTCGGACAACACCACCCCCCGGACGGCCCCGTTGTCTATCAGCACCTTATTCACCTGCGTATCATACCTCATCTTTCCACCACTCGCTTCGATCACTTCGGCGATGGCGTCACTGAGGTCCTGGGAACACTCTTTGATATAGTAGGATCCATTTTTGAGATAACCCCCGGTGGCGTTGGCATAATAAAATGCCGAAAGCTTGGACGGCGGCAGTCCGAAATAACCCCACAAGGCAGCCAGTGTGTGCTGCAAATCCGGGTCTTTGATATGGTCATTCAACATATCCGCCAGGGTTTTTTTGCGAACTGCCCACATTCTGGGATATTGGATCGGAAAAAGCAATTTGAAGAATTTCCCTTTATTGCGACTCAAGGTATCAACCTCATCGGCGATGGCAAGCATCTCCTCTACAAAGCCTTGAATTCCCTCGGCTTCAGCGGGAAAATGTTTGGTCAACAACCGGATATAAGCCTCCGGATCTCTTTGGGGCACGGTAATATCCAGCTTGGGAGTTTTAAGGCGATAGACTTCCGGCAGGTCGACCAGCTTAATTTTATCCAGCACCCCGATATCACTTAATATCCTGGCAGAACCGTTGTTGTGAATGGAAGTACCGTGCAGTGATACTTCGAAATTAAATTTGCCGTCTTCCCGCTCGAAGGATGTGGCGTAACCGCCCGGAATACTGTGCTGCTCCACCACTGTAACCGGTATGCCCTGCCGGGCCAGGTAAGCCCCGCAGACCAGACCGCCCAATCCCGCGCCGATGACAACGGTCGGGTAATCTTTGGGGGACCCCATTTTGGCAGCATAGGCCTCGATATTCCCCCAATCCAGAACCATGGTAGCGGCGGTCATGGCGGATATTGTTAAAAAAGATCGTCTTGAAATGGGTTTGCCTTGCATTTTAAGCCTCCCTTCGTAGGTGTTAAAATGAGCACCGTGCTGATCTCGCTGCAGCGGAGCCTGTCTGAGAGGACTGGATTCTTATTTAAAAAAAATTAAATGGACAGGATCAACAGGATGGTTAGGATAATACGGCCTGCGGCCGAAAGGCCCTCGCCGCAGGCGAAAAAATTCCTGGTAATCCTGTTGATCCTGTCTAAACAAAAAAAATAAAAATCGAATCCATTCTACCGCTCTTAAACTGTTCGAAGTTTAATAAAAGATACGGCGATATTTCTGGACCAAGAATGGTGCCCCAAAAGCTGATCCGTCACGCCTGATTTTTTCATCGGATGGCGTGTAATGCCATCCTATGCGAAGCGGATAATTGCAGCGATAAAAAGGCGACGAAATGACAGAATTAGGGGATAAATGGACTGAATGGCGGATAGAATTAATTCAGGGTCGGCATTTTGATAGAGCGACGATCAGGACCATCACATTTAATGTGGGAAATTGCTGAGAAAAATCTGTTGGGAGTATTTTGAATTTCTGTGATGAATTCTTCGCAAATTATGAAAAACAAATTTATCACGAAACCGCGAAATGAGGAAAACACGAAAGGATGGGCAGAGCGATACGCGGCGCAGGCGCCTACACCGCGCGTGCGGCACTGCCAATCCAAAATCCAAAATCTAAAATCTAAAGCGGTTCATCGGTTAAATCGATTTCTGATTTGTCGGCAAGTTGGCAAATCAGAAATAATGTCGTCGGATCCGGATACCCGGTCAGTTCAAGGCTCATCTGTTTTTGGAATTGAACCACTGCAAACAGGAGTTCCGGCCCCACGACCCCGTCCAAGTCCCGGTCGTATAGTTCAAGAGCGGCCAGTTTCTTTTGCAAAAAAAAGATATCGTGACCTTTATAAGTATAATAAAATTTATTCATCCTGAAAAGCGGGCGCCAAAACAAAAAATGGGCGACTTGCCCCGCGGCTCCCAGGGGATGAGATAGAACCTCATGTGTTTTTCTTACAAATCCGGGTACATGGTCAAGTCGAATCAGTTCATATCCGGTCGACCGATATATCTCTTCTGTCACCCGTTTAAACTGCCGAAACCGCAAGGCGTCATAAAAGGCATTTTCAAACTTGGATAAAGAATAAGTTTTTAAGAAACCAGCGATGTCAAGGGGCACCAGAGGTTTTTCCTCATTGTGACCCGCAAAAAAAAGCGGGGTCTGCGCGGCCGCTAATAATTGCATATCATTATCAGGCAAAGATAGGACCGGATCGAATACCTTCGCAACCTGGCTAACCAGCCGTCCCAGATAGGACGAAGCAGGAACCGGTGACAATGACAAATCCGATCCATGGGCAGAGAACATCAAAACCAAAACAGCCGTCAAAATCAAGGCCGGCCACTTGGCAAGTGCAAAAAAATTACTCGGAATCAAGAATCTATGCACTTTGACGTGTGTCAGCCGTCCTAATTTGGGTAAATATCTATTTTTCATAATTTTTAGTAATGCGGGGCCGATCAATCAACAACCTGCAGCAGCCAGTAACATGCTCAAATTAAAACCGATCGCACGCATGATCCAGATGTGCTATAATCCGCGCTGGACGACCGAATCTTGACCATTGGCTGCCAGGCGCTATCCTGCTAATTATTCCTGCAATTGTCATACCAGGGAGGATTTAACAGTGGATATGGATTATGCGCATCACGGCCGGATATATGCGCTATTGTCTCTGGTTCAAAGCCATTTTTTCAAACTAAATGACGAGATCTGAATTAAGAGAGGGCATACTGCTTCAGTCGCCACATTTTTGACAAAATCTGTTGGTATATGTGACGAATAATCAGGGGCGTTGAAATAACTGGAGCGCTGTTGACACCGTCCGAAATTGAATATCGACGGTATCCGATACCTGACGGGCATACCCACCGGCCAGGGTGATCGCTACCGGCAGACGGAGTCGATCGAGGTGACGCAAGACCAATTGGTCCCGTTTGGCAAGACCGTCTTTTGAAAGCGCCAGGCGCCCTAATCGATCGTTTTTGTACGGATCGGCGCCGGCGAGGTAAATGGCAAGGTCCGCATTGCAGGCCGCCAGCGAGGACTGAACTCCTTTTTCAAGCGCTGCCAGGTAGGCGGCATCACCCGTTCCATCCTCCAGTTCAATGTCCAGATCACTGACCTCTTTGTGATAGGGAAAGTTGTTTTTGCCGTGGATGGAGAAGGTGAAGATGGTGGAATCGTTTTTAACGATCGCTGCCGTACCGTTTCCCTGGTGGACGTCGCAATCGATAATCAACACATTTTTAGCCAGGCTTCCGCCCTGGATGACCCTGGCGGCAACCACGCTATCGTTTAGATAACAATACCCCTGGCCATGATCACTGTATGCATGGTGGGTGCCGCCGCCGAGATTGACGGCGATTCCTTCCTCTAAAGCTGTTCCGCAGGCTGCAATGGTGGCCCCGACTGAATAGCGCGCCCGCTGCACGATTTCAGGCGACCACGGCAGACCGACACGCCGGACTTCTTTATCCGTGAGATCGCCGTTAAAAAATCGCTTTAAATAAGCCGGATCATGGGCCCGCAGAAGATCTTCATCCGATGCAGGTTCGGGGATGTGGAGTTGGACTCTTTTATTGCCCAGCTGCTCCGTTATCCGTTTTCTCAGCAGATAGTTTTTGTCTTTCGGAAAGCTGTGGTTTTCAGGAAGCGGTATTTTAAAAGTATCGGTGTAGAATATTTTCAAATTTGGATCGTCTCCACAAAGTTCTAGTGTAAACAGAAGTTGTAACGGTGTGTGCGACAAACCGTAATTTTTAATTGGCCGCGGACGCACGCGGACAACGCGCAGACTATAAAATATTTTTGATTGACATAGAAGGGAAATTTATAATGTTTCCTTTCGTCAGCGCCAATCAGGCTGGCAACAAAGAACAAAAGAGCTTGGAATGATTATGATATTTCGATGAAGGGTGTCGCTGATCTTGCGGGTGTCGAACGCGAATTCCTTCATGAGCTTATCAATTCTCATTTGCGATGGCCACCTCGATGCAGCGGTCGATAATGGCGTCGTGGTCATCCAGTGTCAGGTCCAGACCTTGCTTTTTCTCCATGTCGAACAGGATATCGTCAATTTCACCCCGCATTCTGTTGATGGCGTCCGGGTTGGTCCGCCAGTCACGGATCTTGTGCTTGGAAATACGGTCAACGATTTCAAGGGCAATCTCGGCTCCGGTGTTTTCGTTGTACGAGCCATGGGTTGAAATCCGCTCGCGAACCTGCCCGAAATAGCGTCTCGCCATATCATTTCCCACAAGTCCGTCCGGGATATCCTCATCGGTGTGGGTGATAACCTTGATGGAAATATCCTTTATTTTTCCCAGCGCCTCCAGAGCGTCCAGCCGGCCCTGATGATAGGCTTCGATCACGTCTTCAAGGAGCCTGGAAAACTTTTTATAGAAAGCCGGATCTTTGCCCATTTCCAGCTCAATGGTGTGGCGGGTGGCGGAGGCGATCATATCGGCTTTGGCTCCTGCGCTTTTGTCATTATCTTCGATAATCCGCCGGCGGTCACTTTCACTCAACAGGTTAGTTGGCTCACAGAGCTGCTCCACTTCTCCGGCACCCACATGGGTATCGATCAGCTTTTTGATTCTCGGTTCATATTCGGCAAAATCGACGAGTTCCTGGAACCGGAGGGTGACTGCCGCCCGGAGATTCTGGAAAAATTTGAGATCTTTTTTGTATCGCTCAATGGTTTCCCGTTGGGTAGTTTCCAAAAAGCTGCTCGAGGATAGCGCCAGTGCCAGCGTACGCGCGAACCGGCTGAACCGTTCATAAAACCGGTTTCGCAGATCGGCAGCACGCAAATGAATTTCATAGGCTTCGGGGTCTTTGGATCTTCTCACCTGAGTGAAGAGCTCCCATAAATTGGCGTGCATCCGGGGCAGCTTTTCGGCTTGATCGGCAATATAAGTCACCGTTTCTTCGAGGTCGATGCGATCATAATCCGCCAGCTGACTGTAGAAATCAATTGCTTCATCCAGACTTTCGATTACACCGCTGTAGTCCAAAATCAGCCCGTTTTCCTTGCCCTCGTGCAGGCGGTTCACCCGGGCGATGGCCTGCAGCAACGTATGATCTTTTAGTTTGCGTGCCAGATACAAAACCGTGTTGCACGGTGCATCGAAACCGGTCAGCAGCTTGTCGACCACAATGATGATCTCAGGGGCTTCGCCGTGTTTGAAGGCATTGATTAACTGCTTGTTGTATTTTTGCTCGGAACCATAGCGATCCATCATGGACTGCCAGAAATCTTTTTCCGACTGCGACGGCCCTGCGTCCTTATTTTCGCCCTCCCGCTGTGAAGGTGCCGAAATCAAAATTTCGGTGGATACCAGATTGTACTCATCCATAAATTGCTTGTATGCAATCGCGGTATTTTTATCCAGTGTCACCAGTTGTCCCTTGAGGCCGGTATGCTGATAAAACATACTGTAATGAAGGCCCACATCCCAGGCGATCATCCGCACTTTTTGGATTGCTTTGTTGAGTCGACGTTCTGTGGAAAATTTTCTTTTCAAATCGGCCTTCTGCTCATCGGTCAGGGCCGCTGTAATTTTTTCGAACCAACCGTCAATAGACGTCTGATCAACTTCCTGCGGCACGTGGCGCGCCTCATACAACAGCGGCACCACGGCCCCGTCATTTACGGCCCGTGTAATGGTATAGGCCGGCTTGAAAAGATCGCCGAACTGGGCAAACGTATTCTTTTTGGCCGATTTAGCCAGGGGCGTACCGGTAAAGGCGATAAAACAGGCGCCCTTCAGGGCCAGTCGCATGCGGGCGTGCTGCTCGCTGTATTGGCTGCGATGTCCCTCATCCACGAGAACGAATGTGTTGCGGTCTGCCTGCAGCTTCTTGTTTGATGTGGCTACTGCGAACTTGTGAATGAGGGTTGTAATGATTTGAATTCGCGGGTCCTGCAGCAATTCAATTAGATGTTTGCCGGTATTGGCCTGTTCCGGCTCCAGGCTGCAGGCCCGAAAGGTGCCGCAAATCTGATCGTCCAGATCGATCCGGTCGGTTACCAGAATTACTTTGGGGTTGAAAATATCCGGATGCAGGGCCAGGGATTTGGCCAGCATGACCATGGTTAAAGATTTGCCGCTGCCCTGGGTGTGCCAGACCACCCCGCCTGGCCGGGGACTGTCTGAATGTTCACTCAGAACACGGTTGATGATTGAATGAACTGTAAAATACTGCTGATAGCGGGCGATCTTTTTCGTGCCGTTATCAAATAGAATAAATTTATAAGAGAATTCCAACAGTCGCTCGGGCCGGCACAGCGCATAAAGGGCACGGTCCTGCTCGTATATTTCACGACCCTGATCAAGGATCTTCCGGTATTCGTTCTTTACATCTGCAAAGGGTCCGGATACCAATCTATCCAAATCCGTTTGGCTTAGGGGCATTTCCACCAAACTGCGGATTGCCGTGTCAATTCGCTCTTCCTGCCAGGTGGTCCAAAACTGCCGCCGGGTGCCGGTGGTGCCGTAACAGGCCTTGTCCCGCGCCAATGCCAGCAACAGCTGGCTGTATAAAAATAGCTGGGGAATGCCGTCCCGGGCCTGATAGTCTGATAACTGATCGACGGCAAGCTCGATGGGCTTTTTTTTAACCTGGGTGTAAGCCGAACGCTTGCATTCAATCACCACCAGCGGGATGCCGTTGACAAACAGAACAATATCCGGAATGTAGTGCTTGTCATAACCGACCCGCTCGACCTTGAACTCTGCCGTGCAATGATAAGCGTTGTTGGCCGGATTTTTCCAATCGATATAGTCAATGGTAAAGCTTTTAGTATCGCCTTCGACCGTCTGGGGCACACTGGTTCCCAGGCAGAGGAGATCATATAGTTGCTCATTTTCGTGTAACGCACCGGTCGCCCGAAAATTTTTGATGGCTTGCACCGCATTCTGAATGGCGTTTTCGGTAAAGGGTTGGACAGATCCTTTGAACTGGTAGCTGCAATTTTTACGGATGTGGTCAATCAGGATCGGCTCCAAAACAACAGAGCCCAACCGTCCGTTCCGCAGGTTTACGGCTTCATCCGGGGTCAGATACTGCCAGCCCATCTGCATCAACAGGTGCAATGCCGACAGCTGGGACTGGACTTTTTCCAGGTAGCTGGGCGGTTCGTACTCAGGTGCGCCGAATGGGGTTTGGATTTCCATGGGAGACTCCTATTCAAACCACGAAACACACGAAATACACGAAAATAAATCAAAACAATTTTTAATCTTTAGCGTGTTTCGTGGGTTTGTTCTAAACTACATAACGATTCTTTCGACAGTCGCCTTGGGATAGTGCCCAAAATTAGCGAGTAGTCCGAGTCTCAGCCCGGTTGCCTTTAGGTAATTGAAAAGCTGCGCTCGGTGGATGTCTTCGATGGTTTTTACAGACTTCAATTCCACGATAATCTTGCTGTAGCAAATGAAATCCGGTCTATAGGTTTGATTTAGTACTTCACCTTTGTAACTCAGCTTTAGTTCTTTCTGGGATTCAAATGGAATCCTACAAGAATTAAGCTCTTTCTCAAGGCACTCCTAACAAACCGCTTCCAGAAAACCACAGCCCAATTCCCGATACACCTCGAAGACTGCGCCCTGAATGGCGTAAACCTCATCTTTATAAAGAATTTGATTCATGATTCAATCTCATTTTAGAACCACGAAACACACTAAATACACGAAAATTTTTTTCACTAGCATCTATATTTTTTGTGTGTTTTTTTGTGGTTCATGGATCCTCTCATGGCTCGCCCAACACACCAATCCATGGAACTCTCGGAAGACACAAAATTTTGTAACTACTTTTTTATTATTTCCCATTTTTCGTGTATTTCGTGTATTTCGTGGTTCAGAGGCCCATTTCCTTCAAATACACATCCATTTTAGTCTGCGTCTCAGCGAGCTCGGCTTCAATCTGCTCGATTTCTCTTTGGGTAGCGGTAATATCAATTTCCGGCTCCGGCTCGAAGGTGTCCACATAGCGCGGGATATTCAGGTTGAATTCATTATCCTCTAATTCTTTGAAAGTTGCCGGGTAAGCGTATTTTTCGACTTCCTGCCTTTTGCGATAGGTCGTGACGATCTTTTCGATATCCTCCAGCCGCAGCTTGCTCTGATTGGTGCTCTGCTCGAATTCGCGGCTGGCATCGATGAAAAGTATATCTTTGCCGGGCTTGCGGGATTTGTCGAATATCATTAAAGCGGCCGGAATACCTGTACCGTAAAACAGATTGGCAGGAATCCCGATGACGGCGTCCAAAAGATTCTCCCGGATAACCGCCTCGCGAATTTTACCCTCCTGGCCGCCGCGAAAAAGCACCCCATGCGGAACGACCACCCCGACCCGACCCGTGCCTTCGATCGCTGTGGCCAGCATGTGGCTGATAAAGGCCCAGTCGCCCTTGCTCTTAGGCGGGATGCCGCGCTGGAAACGGGCGTACCGGTCCTCAGCAGCCATCTCCTGCCCCCACTTGTCAAGGGAGAAGGGAGGATTGGCAATCACGATATCGAACTTCATCAGGGCGTCGTCTTCGATAAACTGCGGGTGCCGGATGGTGTCGTCCCATTCGATATGAGCGGAATCCACTTCATGCAAAAACATGTTCATTTTGCAAAGGGCCCAGGTGCTGCCGTTCATTTCCTGACCGTAGAGGGCAAAATCATTTGAACCTACCTGTTTGCCGGCCCTGATCAATAGAGAGCCGGAGCCGCAGGCCGGATCGCATATGCGGTCTCCCTCTTGCGGCGCCACCAACCGGGCCAGGGTTTCGGAAACCTCCGCCGGGGTATAAAACTCACCGGCCTTCTTACCGGCACTGGCAGCAAATTTTCCGATCAGGTACTCATAAACATCGCCGAAGATGTCCATTTTGCCATTGTTGTCAGGCTTCAAATCCAGGGCCGCAAAATCTTCCAGCAATGTTTTGAGGCGATTGTTGCGCTGGCGTGTCTGACCCAGGTTGGCTTCGCTGTTAAAATCGAGGTTGCGAAAGACGTTGTATAATTTGGCCTTGTTGGCATTTTCAATACTTTCAAGAACAGTATTGATCGCCTGTCCGATATCGCTGTCATTTCTGTGAGCATAAAGATAATCAAAGGATGCATTTTCATCGACAATAAAGCGCTCACGCGCCATGGCCCGCTCGACTCGCAGTTTGTCACCGCCATACTTTTTATCATATTCGGCCAGTTTACAATTTCTGATATCATTGAGATATTTCACGAACAGCATGGTCAGGATATAATATTTGTAGGTGGCAGGATCGATAACGCCGCGAAAAGTATCGCAGGCCCGCCAGACGACGTTGAAAATCTCCGCTTTTCTTTGTTGTTGGTTCATATTTATCGTCCTATTCTATCTGCTCTCGCCAATGGACTTGAGACAGATTTCTGTCATCAGGTATTTTCGTCTCTCAGCCAGTTCTTTGTATAAGTTCTGCTCCTTGGTCATAAGGGCAGCTATATCTGCAACCCGCTTCTGAAGATCCATCGAAGGCAGCGGGATGTCGATGCTTTCCAGGACCGCTCGCCTGACCACCGGCATGTGAACTGCCCGGCCGCTGAAACACTTTAAATATTGTTTTACGGGTGATTGATTGAGGTACCAACACAAATAGTCCGGCAGGATCTCAAGATCAGAAATTCGCACAATAAAAAAGCAGGCGGCGGCCAGGACATTGTCAGGCAGTTTATCAATTAATATAGAAAAATTTCGGGTACCGCGGGCCATGAACAGGATATCATCAGATTTTAAATACCAGTCTTTGCTTGACAATTTTGGTGTGAAACGAACCAATGATTCTGCGCGACAGGAAAGGTTATCAGCATCGATATCCTTTGCTTGAAGGAGAAGACATGGGCCGTCGTCTCGGGGTTCGATTTTACCGCGATTGATATATCCGCTTTGGATTTTAGCTATTTTTTTAAGCTCCATAATGAATTTTTAGTACCACAGTATATATCTAACTGCAATAATCTTTTAATAAATACGATTAAATATTTTGCAATATATCATAATTTGCAAAATACTACTTGACAAAACAATTTTAATATTGCAATAGGAATTATCTTGCAATAAAATAGTGACGGCGGCTGAGTCGGATAATGGAATTGGCTCACCCTTTTTGGTGTTTTAAAAAACCTACTTCGCTTATACCTACCCGGGGGAGATACAACAAACCGATCTATGGATGAGGAGGAAAGATGTCCGAGAAGATTTCAAAAACTGACCGAAACAACCGACAAATTGAAGAGACACAAACACTAAGCAAAATTACTGATCGGCAGAAATTTATAGACCCTATCCGTATTGTCGCCGACGACCGTGAACGCAAAAGTTACGTGATTGAATCTCTCTTGGAAATCGAGAACGTTGACATTGATATCCGGCGGCTGTCTCTTGGTGATTATCAAATCGACAGCCGGGTTATCGTTGAAAGAAAAACCTTATACGATTTTGCAGTATCGATAATTGACGGCAGGCTCTTTAAACAAATGCTTCGCCTGGCAAATTCTAAAGCAAAAGGGATTCTTATGCTTGAGGGCACGGCCAACGATATCGCCGATGTTGGAATCACCAGAGAAGCCATGCAGGGGGCCATGATTACAGTATCCCTGATATTAGGGATACCGGTTCTTCGATCAAAAGATCCCTCTGAAACCGCCAGACTCATTTCCTATATCGGCCGTCAGATCGAATCGATAGCCAAGGGCGGCATCCAGCGGAATGGCTATCAGCCGAAAGGAATACGTTACAGGCAGCTTTATATTTTGCAGGGATTGCCCAAAGTCGGTCGTGAAAGGGCGGATCAACTTCTGGATCGATTTGGCAGTGTTGAAGCCGTCATAAATTCCAGCATTCACGATTTGCAAACCGTGGACGGCATCGGGAAAAACATTGCCGAAAAGATCAAATGGGCGGTAAGCGAACATGTTCCATCAAGTTCCCACAAGGTCAACTGATTCTTTGCCAAGTTCAGCAGAAACAGCATGACTATATTTACCTTCTACTACTGCCGATACGACTTGGGGGCCAAGTAATGAAACAACGTGACGGAACGGTCGATCCTCACGGCGGATTTCGAAACCTTATATCATACCAGATGTCAGAAATTGTCTATGATGCGACGGTTGTGTTCTGCGACCGGTGGATCGGACGCCGCTCCCGCACCCATGATCAAATGGTGCAGGCCGCTCGCAGCGGCAAGCAGAACATTGCTGAGGGCAGCATGGCCTCCGGCACATCGAAAAAATTCGAATTGAGACTAGTCAGTGTGGCCCGCGCCAGCCTGGAAGAGCTGCTGCTGGATTATCAGGATTTCCTAAGACAACGCAATCTGACACTCTGGGGAAAGAACCATCCCAAAGCTCGTGAAATTCGTGTGCTATGTTACAGGAAAAATAGGTCCTATATGACTTATAAGACCTATATTGATGGTTCTCCGCCCGGAGTCGCCGCCAACACCCTAATTTGCCTGATCCATCAGACCAATTTTCTGCTGGATCAGCAATTGAGACAACTTGAAAAGCAGTTTTTAGACCGGGGTGGGTTTACGGAAAAGTTGTATCATACGAGGCTGAGAGCTAGAAGACAATCCAGATACAGAACCCAACCAACTTGAAAATCTTGATTCATCCCTGTATCTGAGGGAAATATAAGGAGGAGGCCATAACATGTTGAAACAGGAGCTGAAAAAATATTTCGGGTTCGATACATTCTTAAATGGGCAGGAGGATGTCATCCGCAAGATCCTTGAACGCCAATCCGCGGCAGCCATTTTCCCCACCGGAGCCGGCAAGTCCCTTTGCTATCAACTGCCGGCCATGCTGCTGCCCGGCATGACCCTGGTGGTATCCCCCCTGCTGTCTCTGATGAAAGATCAATTGGATTTTCTGCTGTCCCACAAGATACCGGCAGCACGCCTGGATTCGACCCTTGCGCGAGCCGAATACAATGCGATTATCGAAAGCGCCAGAAAAGGCGAACTAAAAATCCTGATGATCTCAGTTGAACGGTTTAAAAACGAGCGCTTTCGCTCCCACCTGGAAAAAATGGATGTTAACCTCCTGGTGGTAGACGAGGCCCACTGTATCTCCGAATGGGGGCACAATTTTCGGCCCGAATATCTGAAACTGCCGGATTATCAGAAGGAATTCAACATCGCACAGACGTTGCTGCTGACTGCAACCGCCACTGAGCAGGTAATCGACGACATGTGCGCCAAATTTGACATTGATAAGCAAAATGTATTTGTCACGGGTTTTTATCGGAATAACCTGTCTCTGCAGGTAGCGCCGACCTCGGCCTCTGAAAAAGAAAATCGCCTGCTGCAAAGAATCAGCGAAGCCCCCGAAGCCCCGACCATTGTTTACGTCACCCTGCAAAAAACGGCCGAAAAGGTCGCCGAATTCCTGGGCGCCAATAATATCAATGCCCATCCGTATCATGCCGGCATGGACAGCGAGAAACGGGAACAGATTCAGAACAAATTTATGAACGGTTCACTGTCTTGTGTCGTGGCGACCATTGCCTTCGGCATGGGGATCGACAAAAAAGACATCCGCCGAATCATTCATTATGATTTGCCCAAGTCCATTGAGAACTACAGCCAGGAAATCGGACGCTCCGGCCGGGACGGCAACCCTTCCTTATGCGAAGTTCTGGCCAACCGGGATAGCATTCATATACTAGAGAATTTCATCTACGGTGATACACCGGAAAAATCGTCGATATATGATTTGCTGCAGCTCATCAAGGAAAATGAAGGCTTTATCTGGGAAACCAAAGTGGCCGCGCTATCTTATGCGTTGAATATCAGGCTCCTTCCTTTGAAAACATTGCTGGTGTATCTCGCGATGGAAAAAATCATACGACCCAAACTGACATATTTTGCCGAGTATTCCTTCAAGTATCAGATAGAGCCAAGCGCTATTATCAACCGCTTCGAAGGGGAAAGAAGGCAGTTTATCAGCACGGTCATCGACCATTGCCTTACCAAAAAGGTATGGACAACCGTTGATATCCCGGCAATTCTTAACAGCTACAATACAGACCGGCAGCGGATTCTCGCGGCCCTGGAGTACTTCGATGAAAAGGGCTGGATCGAGCTCCAATCCAAACAGGCAGTCGAGGTGTACGACATCCTGACCCAGGCATTCGATATCGATGCCGTGTCTGAAAAAATGTATTCCCTGTTTAAAAAGAAAGAAGGACTGGAGATTCAAAGAATCCACCACATGGTGAATTTTTTTGAGAGTGATGCCTGCATTAGCAAAAAACTGGCCGGGTATTTTGGGGAGCAACTGGCAAACGAAAAGTGCGGACATTGCTCGTTTTGTCAATCCGGAAAAGCGATACTGCAAAAAACGACTGAACTAAAGCCGCTTTCGACATTCAATTGTGGCGAAATTGCGGACGAATTTATTCAAGCCTCCGGAGAGCAGTTTAGCGATATCAATTTAACAAAATTTCTTTGCGGCATATATACACCGGTTTTCTCAAAACTGAAAATCAAGCAGCTGGTCCATTTCGGCAAACTTGAAAGCTATCCATTTTTGGAGGTGAAGAGTTGGATTAAAGAGAACAATCTTCAATAAAATATTTAGCCACGAATTGGCACGAATGTTCACTAATTAATTCAATTTTCTAAACCGATAATGAACAACTGCTAATTGGTTTTTAACTCAATCGAGGTACGTCAATATCAATGTCGAATTCGATGAACCAAATTTATTTTATTGCTTTTAGAATTCTGGAGGGAGTCATCGGCAGCTCGCAGAGGCGAACACCGATTCCGTCGTGAACGGCATTGGCAATGACAGCCCCCATGGGGGTGATGGCAGGTTCGCCGCATCCCAGCGGTGGCAACGTGGGATTGTCTACCAAGACCGTCTCGATTTCGGGCAGCCAGGAGAAACGAGGCAGTTCATAGGTGTCAAAGTTCTCATCCAGGACTTTGCCGCCCTTGAAACGAACTTCTTCACTCAAGACATAGCCCAGTCCCATGGTGATGCAGCCTTCAATCTGCTGTCTGACGCCGTCGGGGTTGATGACTTCACCCGTGTCCTGGGCGCACACGACCCTTTGCACCTGTACCATGCCTGTTTTAACGTCTACCCGGACTTCGGCCATGGTGGCGACGTAGGTCCCTTTGTAATCCGCACAGGCAATGCCCATTCCCCTTTTGGAAGGGGCTTTGACGAACCGGTGTCCGAATTTTTCGGCGGCAGCAACGAGCACGTTGCGCATATGGTTATCCGCCAGATGGTTGAGGCGAAATGTCAATGGATCCATACCCGCTGCGGCGGCCATGATATCGATCTGCGATTCCATGGCAAAGACGTTGGTGTTGCTGCCCGGCCCTCGCCAGGCACCGACAGGAAAGGGATGCGCACGGCTGCCGCCTCCCATCCAGCCCCCGCGGGCAGCCACCCGGTAATGCGGAATATCGTAAAACGGTTTCGAGCTTCTTGAACCCGCAAAGTAGTTGTCATAGTCCCACAAAACGATGCGCCGATCTTGGTCCAGGCCGGAACTGATTTTGATCACCGCCGCCGGCCGAAAGGTGTCGTAGAAAAACTCCTCCCTGCGGGTCCAGGCCACCTGCACCGGCTTTCCAGTCAGCCGGGCCAGCCGGGCAGCCTCGATCACCTGCTGATTGCGAGTTTTGCCGCCGAACCCTCCGCCCACAAAAGGCGTGATGACACGCACATTTTGCGTGGGGAATCTCAGTGCCCGGGCCGCCTCCTGCTGGGCCCAGAAAGGCGTCTGGGTGGACGCCCAAACAGTTGCCTTACGGCCCTCGATCGCAACAACGGCCGTATGGGGTTCTATGGGTGCATGGGCCACATAATGATTCAAATAAGTGGTTTCGAACTTCCGGACGGCAAAATTGCGCCCGATTGTGAGGTCTCCGCTATCGGCGATGGTTTCGGCGGGCGGAGCATTTTTTACCAGATGCTCGAAGATGGTGCCATGATCGACTTCGGGCTCTGGCTGTTCCCATTTGGCCTTTATCATGTCCAGTGCTTTTTCTGCCTCGTCCGGATAAGTGTGCAGCACGGCAATCAGATCCCCATCCCGAATGACGTTGACGCCTTCGATGCTTTTGGCCGGTTCGAGGATTACACTTCTCAGGATGGCACCGTGGGCCGGGGGCCGCAGAATCCGGGCACACAGCATTCCGGGCAAACGGATGTCTCCTGAAAAGCGGGCATCACCCGTCACTTTTTGACGCGCATCTATCCGGCCGGTTGCTTTTCCGGAAACGGTGCGCCGCGAAGTGGGCAGTGGCGCCACACTTTGATTCATATGACGTTCGATTATCTTTCCCCCGGTGAGTTGGGCGTACGTCACTTTGCGGCCCGGGTTTTTCATATCGCTGATTTGCCCGTCATGGACTTTTAACCGCGAATGCGGCAAATTCAGCTTTTCAGCCGCCATTTGAATTAAAGCCGAACGGGCTTCGGCCGCCGCCTGCCGCAGGGCCGTACCAAAATGCGGTGTCGTCAAAGAACCGAAGGTCCCCATATCATACGGGCATAGCAGGGTATCACCCATAACCATATCAACCGAAGCCAGCGGCACGACGAGTTCATCCGCCAGCATCTGGGCCAGGGAGGTGATAACGCCCTGGCCCATTTCAATTTTCCCGGTGAAGCAGGAAATTCGACCGTCAGCACCGATTCTAAAAAACGCATTGAATTCCGGGAACTGCTGGGCCCAGGTCGAAGTATTCCCGGCAGAGACATAAACAATGATGCCGCCGCCCAGCTTGCCCAGGCGTTTGAGGAATTCTCTGCGGGTGACCGGCTGCGCATATGGAAAAAAATCGGATGCCTTGACATATTTTCCGTTTTTCATCGCAGGTCACCTTTTTGCAAAACTTTTGCCGCAGTTTGGATAGCCTGGACAATTCGCATGTGAGAACCGCAGCGGCAGAGGTTGTCATCCATGGCCGCGATAATTTCATCTTGCGTCGGCTGGGGGGGTCTCGATCAAGAGATCGTATGCTTTCAATATCATCCCCGGAGTGCAAAAGCCGCATTGCAGGGCACCATGATCAACAAATGCCTGTTGGATCGGATGGAGATTCCCATTTTGGGCCAGGCCCTCAATCGTAAGGATTTCAGCACCGCTCACATCCTCAACCGGAGTCTGACATGAAAGCACGGCCTTCCCGTCGACAAGCACCGTGCAGGCGCCGCATAACCCTTCACCACAGCCGTATTTGGCCCCGGTCAGAGCCAGATCCGTTCGCAATACCCACAGAAGCATGCGCTCTTCATCCACTGTCAGGGTAATGGGGTTGCCGTTGATTTCAAAATGAACGGCGGCCATGAGATCCGATCTCCTATTTCAAAGTTTCCGCTAAAAATTCCGTGAAACGATTCCAGGATTTTTGGTCCGCAGTTTCCCGATAACGATTGCTGCCAAATACGGTAAATGCGTGCGGGGCGCCACCGTAGGTAATCATTTCGTGATCAACACCGGTCGACTCCAGTTCTTTGGCCAAGCCGGCGAATTGTTCCATGCTAATCGCCTTATCCGCGGTTCCGTGCATAACCAGAATTTTACCACGGGCACCGGTATAATTTTGTCCTTGGGGGGTTTTCAGGCCTCCGTGAAAAGTGGCAAAGCCCTTCAGATCCGCCCCTGATCGCGCCAATTCAAGCACGGCGGCACCGCCGAAGCAATAGCCGAAAGCAACGGCATTGCCCGTGTTGGCACCCTTATTCCTGGCAGTATCCAAAGCGCCCATCATCAAAGCCCGCATTTTTTCTCTATCTTTGTATAGTTCACCGGTATGCTGACGTTTGTCTTTTACTTCAGTGGGCCGTACCCCGGCTCCAAACAAATCCAAAGCAAAAACAGCATAACCCAAATCAGCCAGCATATCGGCCCGCTTGACCTCATAATCTGTCAAGCCATCCCAATCGTGGATCAACAGTAGAAAAGGCGCTTGATCAGAAGGGCTAACGTAATACCCCTCATACGCTTGACCATTGACCTCATATGTCACTGCAGCGCCTGTGGCACCAAAAGCCGCAGTCGAAATGATTAAAAGCATGCATGTATAAAAAAAAGTCGCATTAAATGATCCTCCTTTATCGTTTATCTTTTACCTCTACTTACTCAATAACCATGTGATGCTTCTTGATGATCGTCGGGAAGCATTACAATACATAATAAGTTTAATGCACCATGTTCGCCGAGTCCAGTGGCGGCTGCATAAATTTAATAAAATTGCGCCTACCGGAAACACGAGATGCAGACTCGAAGCATTATGGCCGGCAATTGCGGATTGCGAGGCCGATTACGGACACCGCCGTGTGTGAAGGTTGACAACCGAGAAAGTTTTTACTAGATAACCACATGCATTACCCGATATATATTTATTCCGGTCTATAACCCAAAAGAGGGTTTCCCATCGTGAAGCTGGAAATTTTTATTAATATCGGAGTAATGGAGTTTCGGCTCAAGGTTTGAAGTCTTCTTTTAGTACCCCGGTACTCCATTACTCCAACATCAAGACTATTCAATAATCTCTTGCAAACTTAAGATTGCCTTTTCTGGGTTGCAGGTCTGATTTTTTAATGGGTACCAAAAATCGAATTGAGCAAAAAACGGATTTGGTCAAAACAATGAAATATTCCCAATTCCAGCAAACCATCCAAAAAATACTTGATGTCGATTTGCCGTCAAAAACTTCGATATTCGGTGATAGCCGGAAGATCGCCGGAGACATTAAAATCGGACGTACGATATTTTTGGATGAAATGGGCGTCGATTCCGAGCTCGCCTATAAACAGCAATGCATCAAAGACGGCAGCATCATGTTTCACGCCCATGTCGGTTTGAGTTCATGGGAGGCAACTGGCGAAGCGCTGATCTATATAAACGAAGCCGTCCGCGCCCGCAACCAGATCGTCGACCGGGTCGGTATCTGCTTGGACCGTCGGATGGGCCTCCCGAAAGCGCATCGCGACAAATTGCCGGCTGAAACCGGCCCGATGCTGGAATCCGAAATGGACTGGGCAAATATCGGCCGAGCCGTTCCGATTCAACCCCATATGGGCGATTTCATGATCGGTTTTCCCGCATCGGTGGAAAATACCGTCAACGCCCTTACCGCCGGTGTGACGACTATCGGTAATTTATCGCAGTTTTTTTCACATGAGGTTCCCGGTTGGCAGGACACGGCTGCCACGACCATTGCAACCGCCAAGGCGATTGCCCTGATGGGAGTGCTGCGGAAGCAGGGAACTTTGGTGCACTCATACCTCGAAGATGGCTACGGTGCGCTTTTTTGTGACTGTGCCACCACGGCCGGCTGGGCCTATATGGAGAAATACATCGTCGAAGATCTCCTGGGTGCCAAATTGGCCCATTGCATCGGCGGACTGACCACCGATCCGGTCAAACGGTCCGGATGGGTATTTGCCCTTCATGAAATTCATCAACGACAGTGCATCGGTTCCATGATCTATGGCGACACCCTGTCATTTACCGTCGATTTTAACGTGAATCGCGGTTTGGTCGCCGAGTACTTGTTGTGGGATATCATGACCCAGCTGAAATGTCCGACCGGGCATGCCGTACAACCACTTCCGGTGACCGAGTCCCTGCGGGTGCCCTCGGCCGAGGAAATCGCCGAAGCACAGGTATTCGGCCGCCGGATTGAAGAAACGGCCCGCAGACTGGAACCCTGCATCAATTTCAGGGCCGCATACGACTTTTCGGATATCTTGGTTGCCGCAGGCAAAAAGGTCTTCGAAAATGCACTGGACGGTTTGAAAGCAGCCGGGGTTGATATTGGTACCCCAATCCAACTGCTATTTGTGCTAAAGCAAATGGGACCGGCTCTTTTCGAAGAAATGTTTGGTGCCGGAAAGCCCAATCCCATGCATGCGCGGGGTCGAAAGCCTCTAATTCCAACCGATGTTTTCAATTTATCGAATGATTATGTTAAAAAATATCGCGATATTTTTACAAACTCCGAATCCAGACAAATGCTGAATGGCCGTCGAATCCTGATCGCCTCAACCGATGTTCACGAACACGCGATCATGGTGATCCACCAGCTGCTGGCTGCTGGCGGAGCGGACATGATAAACCTGGGAGCGGAAGTCAATCCGCACCAGATAGTCGAAGTGGTCCGCGATAATAAAGTTGAGGCAATTCTGATCAGCACCCACAACGGAATGGCATTGGATTATGCCAAGCGGCTCAAAAACGAAATGGCTCAACAGGGAATCGACGTTCCGGTAGTCATGGGAGGCATCCTGAACCAAAAGGTGGAAGATCAGGCCTTGCCGGTAGATGTTACCGGCAGTATCAAGTCATTGGATTTTTTGCCATGTCCCAGGCTGGAGAGCAATTTCGGCAGATTGCTGGAACATAAATTAGATGAAACAAAACGGTGAGTAGCCTCTAACGAATTTCGTGCCGTAAAGCAACAAACACAATCGCCACCAAGACGCCAAGTCACAAAGAAAGATATTGAACAACGGTTTTTCTTTGTGTCTCAGTGTTTTTGTGGCATTTGCTTTCAATATAGTGCGGACACAAGTTTAGGCCCTATTTTCTCAATCCCATCATGTTCTGGCATAAACTATGCCATAGCTGGGTTGAATATTTTGGACAAGCCACCGATTAAATCTTAAAAGACAGAGCGCAGCAATACCAAAAATCTTCAAACTTCAATTATCAATATTCAAATATCCGCCTTCGGCGGATCCGTACGGGGAGCACATTATGTCATTGAAAAACCGCACCATCGCATTGGTCGGCGCCGGCCATATCACGGAAATTATTGTCACCAACCTGGTTAAGGCGGACTATATAGCCCCGCGCCGCCTGATTGCCAGTGATCCCAATCAAGAGAGAGTGCAAAAACTCCACAGCAAATACGGCATCTCCATGGCAGAAGACAACCTGGACGCAGTCAACCGGGCCGATTTCGTGTTTATCAATGTGCTGCCAAACATTGTGGCTGAGGTGGTCAAAGAGTTTCGGACAAAAGGATTTCCCGCGGGCAAAGTCATCATCACGGTGGCCGGGGGCATCCCAATGGCCACTTATGACGCATTAGGGGAAGGCCTGCCGGTCGTCAGGGCCTTGCCGAATCCGCCCAGCCAAATCGGCCAGGGTATTGCGGCCCTGGCCTTTAATCCGCATGTTACCCAAAATCAGCAAAACGACATTTTTGAGCTGTTTGCCTGTTTCGGCGACCATGTGGTGGTGCGGGAAGAGCTGGTCAATGCAGTGATGGCGCTTAGCAGCCCTGCCATCACTTACATGCTGTTTCAATCGTTGATCGATGCCGGTATCCGGGCCGGAATCGACCACGCGACGGCTGCCAAAATCGTGTCTCGAACCATAACCGGCTCGATGGCGGTGTGGGAGCAACGTGAAGCAACACCGCACGAGTTGCTGACCGAAGCCAGCACCCCGGGCGGAATATCTATCGAAAGCCTGTTCACCTTGGAACAATATGCCTTCAAAGCCGGCCTGATGGAGGCAATTGACAGCGCCATCAAGCGGGCCGACAAGCTGAGTCGATTGGTCGAATAATATTCAAGGTCAACCTCAGGTGAGTATTTGCTATTTGACTAGATTTAGAAGTCCTCAAATTCTTCGTCTTCCAATGGAATGATCTTTTCAGGATGTATCTCCTGCTGGGAAGTTTCGTTTCGTTTCGCTGCAGGCTGAGTCGCTTCGTTTTTCGCCGGCTCCCGATCGGAATCCATTTTTGCGGAACTATTATTCTGTCCGGATACGCCTTCGACCATCAGGACCAAGTCATCGACCATATGCTTCATTTCTTCTGCTTGAACGCTCATATCCTCCGCGCAGGAGGCGGATTCTTCGGAGTTGGCCGCGTTCATTTGTGTGACCTTGTCCATTTCACTCACCGCGGTACTGACCTGATCAATGCCTCGGTACTGTTCTTCAGAAGCAGTGGCGATCTCGCTCACCAATTCGCCGATCTTGGTCGTACTTTTTGTCACTTCAGAGAATGCCGCGCTGGTTCTGTCGACATAGTCCGAGCCCTGATTGATTCTTTTAACCGTTCCTTCGATCAGCCCCGAAGTGTCTTTGGCAGCACCCGCGGCGCGCAGCGCCAGGTTCCTGACTTCCTCAGCAACGACGGCAAACCCGGCCCCGGCCTCGCCGGCTCTTGCTGCTTCCACCGCCGCGTTCAAAGCCAACAGATTGGTTTGAAAAGCAATTTCATCGATGGTGCCGATGATTTTAGAGGTTTCTTCACTGGATTTTGAAATTTCTGCCATTGAAGCTGTTAATTCTCTCATTGAAACGTTGGCTTTTTCGATAATCTGATTGGACGTTTGCATGAGACTGTCTGCCTGACGGGCATAGTCTGAATTCTGTTTGATCATGGCAGTTATTTCTTCCAATGATGCAGAAGTTTCTTCCAGGGAGGCCGCCTGTTCGGATGAGCCTTGTGCCAAGGAGTGACTGACTGACAAGAACTGGCTGGACGCTGAGTCAACCTTGTCTGAAACATCGGTTAATCCCAAGGCAATATAGCCAACCGGCTTGGTGATCCATTTCCGAATAAAGAACAACACTGCTAGGCAAAACAGCCCCAGGACCACCAACATGAATACAATGCTTTGGGTGAGTAATTTTTTTATTGCCGCGTCGGGATAAATCCAAACCCAGTTCTTGAGCTGTGACGATGGATTGCCGGCCGCTAATATCCACCTTAGACGCCAGTTCCTTGTTCTCCTTGTTTATCTCGGAAAACATTTCTTCAATTTTTTGAACGGCCTGCAACTCCGCCAGGCTGACCTGCATTTCAATACTTAAATAGGCAAATTCATTTTTTATTTTTTGTTGAAAAATTTTACTATCATCCGAGATCTTTTTGCCGAATTCATAAATATCTGATGGTTGCGGTGTTTCGCTGGTCTGGTATTTCACCCATTTTATCGCATCGGTAGTCTCAAGCAGCGCAGTGATAATTTCGTTGGCTGTATCGAAGTCAAAACCTTCAATCAGTGGTAGAATCTGGTTGGCCACGGCCCGGAGAAGCGTATTGTAGGACGAACCGTAAAGATCCAGCACGATGGATTTGGTGGTTGTGCCGACCTGTTGGAGTTCGCCGGCAACACCGTCGAAATTGCGGTTCAGGATATCGACCGTTTCGTTTTTGTCCTTCTCGATAGCTGTCAAAAGTGAAGAAACAATCGAGTTGTTAATCTGCACCACATTTATATTGACGCCAAAGGCCATGACGGCAAACGCAATCAACTGCAATATAAAGACCCCTAAAACCAGTTTTTTAGATATTCCCATTTTAAATTTCCGTTCTTTACTAGATTGCCGCAAAATTCGGGAATCTGCCGATTTTTCGATACGGACTCTTCCCCCTCAGGGCAAACCAGGAAGAGTCCGTTTCTACTAATTTACGGACTACAGCCTATTTACCAGCTATAGGTATTTGGATTGATCTTGCCCTTTTCCATAAGAGCAAGGGAAAAATCAAGCCTGGTTTTGTCAAAAACAACCATTTCCGGTGCACCAAAAGCAGCTTTACCGGCAATAGCCGCATCAGCTATTTTTTTACAAACATCTTCCGGAACTGCCTTAGATGCCGTGAGAACGTTGTCGGGATTTTTGTCGATCGAGACTCCCGGCACTCTATAGGCTGCCAGCATCAGGAACTTTTTTTGGTTGCTTTCCCACCACCAGTTTTTAACAACTGCGGCTTTGGCTTTGCCGGCCTTCACCGCATTCGCAGCGGCCCCATGATTGGCCACCCCGATGGAGGCGGTGCCTGGCGTAGCGGCCTTGGCGCTTGATTCACCAGAGGAGGCGCCAACTGTGAAGGCGATTTGATCGGCATGATTTTTCAGAATCGCTTCCGGGTCCTGACCTTTCGGATAAACCAAAATACCCGAGTAGAGATCTTTGCCGTTGATATTCTGAACCAGGGGCATCCCCAAACCTCTGGCATGAATGATGGCCTGTACGAATGAACCGACGTAAACCAGCGAGGGAGCTTGGGAATCAAATGCCTTTAATATTTGCGGATAGCTTTTGGCAATCCTGGGTTTTATGGTGATGCCCGAGTTTTGAGACAAGGCGGCGGTGATTGCTTTAGCTTTGCTGGCCTTGGATTTCCAGGAAGGTGGAAACCAGCAGTTCATAGATTGCGTGGCATAAGCCGGCAAAACCATTCCAAATACAACGATGACGGCGATCAATAATGTTACGAATCGTTTCATTTTACTTTCTCCTTCTGAATATTAGAGGGTTAAATTTGCGTTCCTACTGAATGTTTTTGAAAATTACATACCCCTCCCCAGGGTTTTTGTTTGCCATGCGTACGAAAAAACTGCGACTCAGCGATCAACGCTTTCCTCTATAGCTCACAGATTCCACAAGAATGATAATTGAACAGGTTTAAGAAAACTGATGTGCCGGGACTCTATTCCGTTTAATTTGTTGAGATTTTTGTATGTGGCGTGAGAAGGGAACCTACGGTCACCAAAATTCTTGATTGGCGCTGCGAATAAACCATGCATATCGGAATCGGGATGACGAGGGATTCCCGGGTCCAGGATAGCCGGTGCATATTGGAGAGATTTTATTTTCTGTCAAATGGGCATCAGGCATTTTTTATAATTGCGCAATTTTCCAATTGTTCACACATCACAAGTATCTGACATGTGGTCAACTATTCTTATTCTTGTTTTGGGGATTTTTTCGGTAAAAACGAGGCATCGGCTCAGAAAATGACAACATGGGAAGCAGGGTTCCAAAAAAATCAAAATTGCAATGGCATATTGCAAAATTGGTGCCTAAGTATGACAGCCCTGATCGTAGAAATTATTTCTCACAATATCAATAGGATATAATTTTGATGGTTCTAATGCCCCCTCCCCGAGTTACATGGTGGTACGTGAACTTTTGACAGGTGTCAAAGATCTGATTCTGCTTAAGGTTGATATCGAATTTGCTCGGAGGGAGTCCGAAATTGTGATTTTTTTAGTAGATGGTTTATTGAGGCAAGCGAAAAAACGTAAAAAAACACCGGCAATCTCAAAATTGCCTTTCTATTGGTTATAGGCCCGTGAAATATTATACCGTTGTCAGCTGAGTTATGTGCCCTTCCTGCGGCACGATACAAATAAATCGAAACATGCCGCTGCCTTCATTTTTGTATTGATGCAAACTGCCGGCCGGGACATAGGCGTAGGATCCGGCTTCAATGGCGGTGTCTTTGCCGTTGATGTGCAGAGAACCACTGCCTTCGAGAATATAATTGATGTGGGGCCAGTCATGGGTGTGCTTGGGTGAATATCCGCCCTCGCCCAACTCGATCACCCGCATGACGTAGCCGTCCCATCCCTCCTGGGGTGAAATCAACGCTTTCATGGCGGCCGCCTTCACCTCCGGACTCTCCATTACCATCGCGTGCACGTCTTTTTCATTAGCAACAATCATATTTTTGCTCCTTTTTTACGCAGCAGCGTAAGTATTAAATTTTCAGCCACGAATTGACACGAATTACCACGAATTAAAAATGATTGAGTTTATCGTTTATAATAAATTGTTAATAATTAAAATATAACAATTTTTTGCAAGAGACTAAAAAATTCGTGAAATTTTGTGTTCATTCGTGGCTATTTATTTTGAATTTAGTTAATAATTTGACATCTTTTGGCAAATTGTCAATGCTCTTTATCTCAACCCTATTTGGTACGCGAAACCGCCCGCACCGGAATCAGAATGCTCAACATCAGGCACAACAGCGAGGCAAAAAACGTTATCCAGAAAACCGTCAACACACCCCGAGCAACCGCCGCCTGCATGGTTTGTTGGAGTTCCGGTGACAGCAAGGCCTGAATCTCCGGCCGGAATATGTTTTCAATGTTTTGCTGGATCTCGCTGTTCAGGGACGGCGGCAAATTCCTCAATTTGGTAACCATCAAGGATTCCATGGTCGAGGATAGAGTCATGGTCACGAAACTGCCCGAAACGCCGACGCCAATGGCCCCCCCAAGCGTTCGGGCAAACTGGTGGGAAGACGTCGCCACACCCAGATCCGAAAGATCAAGGCTGTCTTGCACCACCAAGAGGGTTGCCATGGATACAAACCCCATGCCAACCCCGACAATTGCCAGAACAATCGAACAATTCGCCAGGGATGTATCAGCTGAATATGTCAGTAAGACACCACTGCCAACGACCAGACACAAACAGCCGAAGATCGTCGACGGTTTCTGGCCGAATCGATTGACCATCTGGCCGCACACCAGGGCGCCGATCGACCAGCCCAGACTCATGGTCAGCATGGCAATACTCATCTCCAATGGGGTTTTGCCCAAAGCGCCTTGGATAAACAACGGGGTGTAGGCAAACAGGGCGAAAATAGTAAAACTGGCCAGAAAAGCGGAACCATTGCCGATGCTAAATCCGCGGCGGCCAAAAAATTCCAGGGAGAGAATCGGTTCCCGGGTATTTTTCTCGGCAAAATAGAAGGCAATGCCGGCCGCAATTGTAATCAAACACAGCCCGAAAATTTGGAGGGATATCCAGTCGTAGGTGCGTCCGGCCAGCATAAAAATAGTCAACAATCCCAGAATGGTCGTCGATAGGGTCACCGCGCCCCAATAGTCGATGGCCGCTTCTTTTTTCTTCTCCCGCACCTCGACCAGAAACCAGGCGATACCCAGCAGCGAGATCGCACCCAGGGGTACATTGATAAAAAATATCCAGCGCCAGGATAGATAGGTTACCACAAATCCGCCGAACGTCGGTCCCAGAACACTGGCCAACCCCCAGATAAAGCTCCCCAGAGAAAGCGTCTTTCCGCGCTGCTCGGGGGAAGATATATCGGCCAGCACGATGTACACCAGGGCAAAATTACCTCCGGCGCCGATCCCTTGCAGCACGCGGGATAAGATCAATTGCATCATGCTTTGGGCCAGTCCCGCCAGAACCGAGCCCAGGATGAAAATAAAAATGGAAATGATATAGAGTTGGCGCGACCTGAATATATCGGCCAGCTTGCCGAACACCGGCAGGGCCACCGCGCGAGAGAGAAAATAGGCCGAATACACCCAGCTGTAAAGGTGAAGCCCGCCCAGATCAGCGACAATCGTCGGCGTGGCTGCTGACATCACCAAGGCATCCAGGGCGCCTAAAAATAGTGCCAGCAACGACGCGATAATAATAAAATTTCGCCGGCGCGGACCGAGCAGAATTTCCGGCGGCACGGTTTCTTCGCTATCAGGGTTTGGGGTGTCATCCATTTTAGTATGTATTGCAGCGGCGGTTATTCATCACCTGCGCTTCGGATATGAAAGCTCCCGGCTCCAGCAATAGAAGGAGATCCAAGGGGCTTCAGGGACATATTGACATCGGGTTGACGGTTCTGATATTTTTTCACGATGCGCGTACAAGGCCGGCGTGGAGTAAACCACGGATTGTTCATTTAATCAATGACCGGTTTCAGTCAATACCAATTTAAAAGGAAAAACCATGAAAACTTACCCCATTCCCATGGTACCGGGCCCGGTAAAGGTGGCCCAAGAAGTCCTGGACGCCTATCAAACGAACTATGGCTCGGCCGATATGGAAGCCGAATTTCTCGAATTGTATAATCAGACTGAATCCAATCTGAAAATGATCATGAGCACCAAAGACCAGGTGGTCATTCAATCCGGCGAGGGCATGCTGGCCCTGTGGGGCGCCTTGAAAAGCTGCCTGGCACCGGGCGACCGGGTGCTGTCCATCGCCACCGGCGTATTCGGCGATGGCATCGGAGATATGGCGGCATCCATCGATGCCGAGGTGCGCAAAATCAGTCTGCCCTACAATGAAACGATTTCGGACATGGACGCCATCGAGGAAGCTATCCATGCGTTCAAGCCGAAAATGATTACCGTGGTCCACTGTGAGACGCCGTCCGGCACGTTGAATCCCATCGCAGAGTTGGGTCGGTTAAAAAAGGAGGCAAATGTCCCCCTGCTCTATGTGGATGCGGTTTCCAGCATCGGCGGCGCCCCGGTGCTGACGGACGAATGGCATATCGATCTTTGCCTGGGCGGCTCGCAAAAATGCTTGTCTTCGTTGCCGGACATGGCCTTTTTGTCGGTCAGCGATGCTGCTTGGAACATCATCGATCAGGTCGGCTACGTCGGCTACAGCGCCTTGCTGCCGTTTCGCACGGCCCAGGCCGAGCATTATTTTCCCTGTACCCCCAACTGGCACGGAGTTGCCGGACTCAATGCCGGAACGCAGCTAATTTTGGAAGAAGGACTGTCAAATAGCTTTGCCCGCCACAAAGCCGCGGCGCAGACATGCCGCGCTAAAATCGCGGAATTGGGCCTGACGCTTTTTGCGGCCCCCGATGCAGTGCCCGCCCCCACGATCACTGCGGTCAATGTGCCGGAGGGACTATCCTGGCAGGATTTCGATGGCAAACTACGCGAGGGTGGGTTGGTGGTTGCCGGAAGCTACGGCCCACTGACGAACAAAGTGTTTCGGTTGGGACACATGGGGGCCCAGGCGGATATCGATCTGGTTAGTCAAGCTATAGAGGTAATTAAAAAAGCATTACCTTAGAGCGTTTGGCATAAAGGCGTCCCCATAGCGGTGATTTCGCAGAGCCTTTACCTCTATCATATACCCGTCGGCTTTGATTCAAACGCGCTATATTCGTCTACCTTTTTTCGCGGTTAATTTCTTGAGCCTGCTGCGAAGGTCAAGTTTCGATTTCAGAGTATTCTGCAAGTTTTCTTTTTTAACTATATCCTGTAGCTTCGACCACTGGAAGCTTTTGATTTTTTCCAGATTGTCTTCATATAGCGACAACGCTTTGATTGGTGCAAGCTCAGCGATATCATGTGTTAACCGCCTGGCTTGCTTGGGCATTTTAAAAGGTTTGCCTTGCAAATAAACGGTACCGCTGCCGGACAATTTTGATTTAAAATAGGATTTGGTATTGGATCGATTGAGCTTGGAAAGGCCGGCGGTTCCCCAGTCACAGGTGATCCCGCCGGTAAAACCGACAACTGCGCGTCGATCACCTTTCATTTTCTGTTTTTTAAGGTGTATTTTTCTTGTGGACCCGCCGACATGGGCAAAAAGGGTTCCATTACCGCGAAATTCCAGCCAGTCCGATTTTCCCATTCCTTTGAAATTAGATTTCGACCGGCTGCCGTATTCGGAAAATAGCTCAATTCCGGCTTCGGCACAGATAAAGGCATCTTTATGACAGAAAAAATTTCCGTCTTGCTCGGATAACGGAATGGATAAGATTTGTCGTCCGGAGGGAGCCCCAAATGCGATATTTTGGTTGGCTCTGGCCGAATTGGTAAGATAAATTACCTGATGATCATCGCGGCCCAGCTTCTTTATTCCGGAATCCAAAAGCTTACCGAACCCACTCCTATTCAGGCTACCAGTTCGATTCGCCTTCTCTTCAGAGCGAATGCCTTCATCAAACCACTTGCTAAAAATAATCCCAGCTGTGACTGTTTGACCGGGAGCAATCACCAACTGGATGATTTGTGCCGTTTCGCTACAGAGAAACACCCTATGATTCAGCTTATCTTTTCCCATATGATCAGTTTGTTTATCCTACACCCGCAAATCTCAAAGCTTAAATTACCAGAGATAGATATGAAACTTGTCAATCGAAACGAATCCCTGTCGCCGACACAGCCACTAAAATAACAGGCATTCTACTGGCCTATATGTATATCGGGAAAATTGTTATTTTCTAAAGAGCGGATTCGTTTAAGCCGAAAATGAATCAGATATATTCCCTGACAGAAGCCAAATCGAAATTTTTTGAAATTATTAACCGGGTTCATTTCAGAAAGGAAAAAATCACGATTACCAAAAAGGGGCAGGCGGTCGCCGTGGTTGCTCCTTTAGAAGAAGAACCCGGGAGCGAGGGACTGATTCTTGCTAAAGGTGCGCTTGACCAAACGGATCGCATTGTTGAGGAGATGGCAGAGGGTATTTACCGAGCCCGCAAAATTGCATGAGTTCTTTTTAAATCCCCGCCGCGGGATCACACCATTTTACCTTCAAAAACCATCTTAGTTCCCGACATATTCAGCAGAAACTGATCCGGCATTTCTTTCTCCAAATGCATGGTTGCTTTACGGCCAGTGCAGTGGGTTGGGATGATAAAATCAGGATCCAATGTTTTCAAGGCTTCAGCGGTCGGCTCGATAATCGGTTCGAAATCAGCGCCCGTGAGATGAAAACCGCCCATAACGGCAAATATATCGAAAACGCCGGTAACCTTTTGCGCGTGCTTTACGGTGTTAATGATCCCCGAATGGGCGCACCCTGAAAGGACCACCAATCCCTTGCCTCTGACATTGGCCACGATGGCGGTGTCATCTTCAATGGGGTCCCAGTGCGATTGCCCATCTTCGTCAAAATGCATGCGCAGAAAGCCTTTTTCAAAATCGGACTCCTTGGGCACTTCCCCCAAAAAAAGCATCAGACCATCCAACAACATCCGGGGTTCCTTGGTTTCGATAATCGAAATGCCGGCGACGTTCAGCTTTTCTTTATCCAAGGAAGGCGGGGAGATCTTGAAATCATCGGATACTTTGATATAGCGTGGTTTTCTAAATGCCGTTGGGTGGAGAACCAGATCAAGTTTTTTTTGCCGACCTTTTCAAGCAGGGACAGCATACCGCCGAAATGATCCATATGCCCGTGGGAGAGGACCAGAGTCTCCACCTTTGACAAATCGGCGTTCAAGGCATCGGCGTTGATTGCGGCACCGTGTTCGGAGAACCCGAAATCAAACAGGATGTGCCGGGATACACCATCCGCGGTAACGGAAACCAGCGCGGAAAACCCATGTTCGGCCAGAATACTGTTTTTGATCTCCCCATCTTTAAGAGGCAATGCGCGCTGAACCATTTCAGTGCTGTCCATGGCCGCGACATCGATGTAGTTATCCTGCAGGGTCAATATCTCAATTTTGTCCACTGCTTCAAGATGGATCGTCATTTTCTCCTCCATTTAATCGGGAATCTTGGTCTTCAGCCAATCAACCATTTTCCCCAAAATACGATCATGAACTTCCTGCTGCGAAATACCAGTTGTACCTTGGAACTGAAATGACTCAATTAACATAGACAACAAATTGTCAATACGACGCCGCTCAGCGCCCAAAGATTACCCATCAAGCACTTTCTTCAGCCAACGGTGCAGGGGCAGCATATTACGATAATGCGAATATGCATAATCTATAATTTCACCCGAATAAAATGCATCCGGCACTTTATCTTCCAATCGAGCTGTCAAACCGTTGAATAACAGAAACTCCGCATTCGGATGATCTGGATCGTAGCCCCGGGGTACCTTCTTGTAGTGTTTGCCGTCGACCAAATACCCCGAATCCGTAACTTTTTTAACCACTTTTTTCAACTCCGCTCCAAGTTTTTTGTCAGCCACAGCCTGTCGGTAGCGGTCTAAAAGCGGCTTTGGGAACATTTTAATACCGACACCGACGAATATGGCTTTATTTTCCGTATGCAGATAAAACCCGGATGATTCCATCCGCTTACGGTGGCCGTCCCACAGCCAGATCCCCATATACGTTTTATAGGGACTTTTGTCCTTGCTGAATCGAACATCCCGGTTGATCTTGAACAGACTTTTATTGATCTGGGGTATGGCATTGATCTCGGGGGCAACCCGCCGCAGCTTTTTGCCCATTTCGATGACAAATTCCCGGGACGGGTGTAAAACGTGCTTTTCGTACTCCTCGCGGTTTTTTTCGAACCATTCCTTTGAGTTATTTTTTTTCAGCCGGTCAAAAAATGAAAAAAATTCCTTGGGAAATCCACTAAATTCAGACATACAGACCTCCTTCAACTCATTGAATATATTAAATTTGCTGATACACGCGGGCTAGCGTTAGACAGTTATCAACTCAGTTTTACGCAAATTGAGCAAAACATCTGTTGGCATCTTTGTAAAGCACTAACAAACAAGCATTTACAAAGATCTGAATTGAATTCAACTTTGTCACAACGGTAATTTTGTTTGAGACATTTGAATTTTGGAATTTCGGATTTGTTTACTATTTCGAGTTTCGAGTTTCGTATTTCCGGTTTATGCGGGTTAGGGATATTGTAATGATGCACTTTCCAGAAATAACAAAAGCTGAATATAGTCAAAGCTCAAGGATTGCCAAAAAACTGCCAATAACATACCTGCGTTTAATGATGCAATTTTCATCCGAAGAAATACAAGCCATGAAAAATAAGGAAAAATCCAAATCGATCATCCTCAAAATAGTCATAATTTTCCTCGCCTGCTTCGCCCTGTCACTATATCTGTTTTACGGCTACCATGGCCGGGTCATCTTTCGGCCGCATACGTTCTGTCACCAGACAGAAGCCGATGCAAACTATATATCGTCAGCGGTATTGGACTATGTTGATGGAACTGAAAACAACGGTTATCCACCGACTCAAGTTGATTTAGAATTGATGGTTGACGTCGAAAGTCCATGGACACTAACAGTTTGCGGCGATCAATTTTTCATCAATGTAATAGATCGCAGCGGAAAATGCCCGGTCGAATATCAAAATCAACATCGAGAGTGGAATGCGAATATATACCATATAGAACTTCAATGATAAACGTGATGCAAAAAAAATATGTTAAATCAATTTTAATTTTGGCCGGAGTAGCGGGAACCGTTATAGTCGCTACGCTGTTAGTTTTTCCTCAATTTTGGTCTGCTCATTCTTGTAAACCTCCCTGCTCAAGTGTTGAATCGGACACCGAAGCCATTGCTGCGATGATCGCAGATTATTTCTCTGTTCCCGACCGCAGATTTGTGAAACCCGAAGATTTAAGTGGGTGGTTTCAAACTGAGAATCCATGGACCATTAACCAATGCGGCGATGTATTTTATATTTATGTGTATGACTTAAAGCAAGACTGCCCAAAGGAATACCAGAATAATAATCCTGGGTGGAATTCAAGTATTTACACCAAGATACTGGAATAACTCAAATCTAAGTTTTAAGATACAATGCGACCGCAATTTTCTAAACCACCAAATTTAGTCCATATCAAAAATTTATCCGCAGCCGTTTGCCGCTGACAGCCTGAAGAGGATTGTAGGTTTGATTAAATTGCGGGTAAGAAAACCCGGCCCTGTCATCGACAAGCAGATAGACCCGTCGGACTCCATTTATTTGCAGACGAGTTCGAAAAATATCTTCGAATAATTTTCTTGACAACGTTACAAATTAAGAATAT
>Ga0049119_1000021_pt1 | contig 37795 bp, 30 predicted proteins | sample WorMetLIZAISLAND_2_FD_57363 | JGI IMG/M metagenome (GOLD analysis project Ga0049119, IMG submission 57363) | Marine gutless worms symbiont microbial communities from Max Planck institute for Marine Microbiology, Germany - Olavius geniculatus... | ecosystem: Host-associated > Annelida > Digestive...
CATGGGTGTGACAGATACGGTCACACTAACCTTAAAAATGTAGATAGGCTCGAAAAAAAACAAATACCCTGCCCAGCAAGAACACCTGATTAAATCATTCTTTCCTTCCTCAGCGGCTTCTGGCTTCAATTGACTCGCCTTGCAGCGGAGTTGATAAGGTGCAAATATCAGAATTCATTTACTTGGACTTTCAAGCTTTTCGTGTTAACCTTTGTCTTTCTACGATTTTAGGAATACGATTCAGAGATGTGCCATATTATAAAAATGATAGAATTCCATAATTTGTCATTATTCATTAGTCATTAGTTATTTAACCAGGGGGGTCGCCCGTCATGGCATTAAAGTGGTTTAAAAAGAACAAAAACAAATCGGATAAACGCAATAAGAAAAAAGCCGATGAGGCGCCGCAGGCTGAAGAACTCGATGGCCTCGATCCGCAATATTCAGAACCGGATTCACTGCTGTCAGATGACGAGGATTCGGAAGAACTGACCGATGAAGAGATTGAGAGACTGTTGGAAGAGGAGATGGGAGCGGCCGATGAAGACTCCGAAGAACTGATCGATGAAGATTCCGAGCAACTGACCGATGAAGATTCCAAGCAACTGACTGATGAAGATTCCGAGCAACTGACCGATGAAGATTCCGAGCAACTGATCGATGAAGATTCCGAGCAACTGACCGATGAAGATTCCGAGCAACTGACCGATGAAGAGATCGAAAAACTGTTAGAAGAGGAGATGGGAGTAGCCGATGAAGATGATCTCGAAATGGGGATGGCGGTTGACCCGGTCGAGGACTTGGAGACGGTATCCACTGCAGATGACACCGATTCGCCGGATCAACCGCCCGAAACCAAGATAAAGGGCCGGTATTTTAAGCGTCTGAGAAGCCGACTGTTTAAATCTCGCGATTCCTTTTCCGGCGGATTCGATCGAATTTTTACGGGCAAGACGAAGTTTGATGACGAAATTTTGGAGGAGTTGGAAGAACACCTGATCACTTCAGACATCGGCGTCCAAACATCCATCGAGTTGATCGAGAAAATTGCTAAAGCCAAGGTTAATGACACCGATCAGTTGAAATCCGTCCTGAAAGAAGAAATTTTAACCATTTTCACGCCGGACTCCGAAGCAACGGAACCCAATACCGGCAAGCCGCACGTCGTGCTGGTGGTTGGCGTAAACGGTGTCGGCAAAACCACCACCATCGGCAAAATTGCGGCGTCCGCCGGTGCATCAGGCAAAAAAGTATTGATCGCCGCCGCCGACACCTTCCGCGCGGCGGCCGTCGAGCAACTTGGAATATGGGCCGAGAGAGCCAATGCTGAATTTGTCAAACACAAAGAAAATGCAGATCCGGCCGCGGTCGCATTCGACGCGGTCGCGGCCGCCTCTGCCCGCGGTTGTGATTTGGTGCTCATCGATACAGCCGGCCGGCTGCATACCAAAGTCAATTTGATGGAGGAGTTGAAAAAGATAAAACGGACGGTGGGCAAGCAGCTGGCAGGCGCCCCCCATGAGACACTGCTGGTGCTGGATGCGACCACCGGCCAAAACGCCCTGTCCCAGGCGAAGCTGTTTAATGACGCCATTGATGTCAGTGGACTGGTACTGACCAAACTTGACGGGACTGCCAAAGGCGGGATTGTCATCGGCATCTGCAGCTCATTGAATGTGCCGCTACAGTATATCGGAATCGGTGAACAGATCGAGGATCTCAGACCGTTTGATGCCAAGCAGTTTATAGACGCGCTGTTTTAGGATCGCGGCTCAAAGTTCAGAGGTTCAGGGTTCCAAAGTTCCAAATCTCGGCAGAGCGCCAGCGCCACCCCGATATCGGAATGACTAGCTGGCTCTAAACATCACGCTCGAAAGCAATGTTGAATCCGTTGAATTCACCGGAATATTCACGCCAGGTCACCGAGACGTCCGCCACAACCGCATGCGGCGGGCCCTCGCGGCACCAGTCGATAACGGCATCGACCCGATCCTTCTCACCCTCAAACAAGGCTTCAACAGTGCCGTCTTTGAGATTTCTCACCCAACCGGATACACCAAACCGATCAGCGGCTTGTTTGGTCTCCATTCTGTAAAATACGCCCTGCACCCGGCCGCTGATGATGGCGTGGGCTCTTGTTTTGGTATCCATGGTTCCCCCCACAAGTAATGTGCTTGAAGGCTAGGATGCCGGGAGGCTGGCAGGCCGAGTAGCCACCATCAGACCTCCCCCACAGCCCCCAATCCTTCGAGCTCCTGGGCCTTCCAGCTTCAAAGCCTCCAAGCCTTCAAGCTACCAAACCTTCCAGCTTCCAAGCCTCCAAGCTGTCAAGCTTTCAAGCCTTATAACCTCCAAGCCTTCAAGCCTGATGGCTTCAAAAGTTTAGCCAAGCAGCTCTTTAAATGCTTCTTCATCCAATATTTTAATTTCCAAATCCCGCGCCTTCGCCAGCTTCGAGCCGGGCGAACCGCCCACGACGAGATAATCGGTGTTTCGGCTGACGGCGCTGCTGACCCTGCCGCCGGCCGCTTCAATCAGCTCTTTTGACTGCCGCCTGGTCATCGTTTCCAAGGCACCGGTCAGCACGAATGTTTTCCCGGCAAGAGTACCGGTTTTGGGGGAGGTTTCAAACTGCACCTGCACCCCGCTGTCTAAAAGTCTCTGCACGGTGGCTGAGTTAATTGCCTGTCCGAAAAATGAGGCAATACTTTTAGCCACAATGGGTCCGACGCCTTCGATCTCCGTCAGCTGCTCTTCTGTGCAAGCAATCAACGCTTCAAGGCTGCTGAATCGACCGGCCAGCAGCAGCGCGATATGTTCGCCGACATGTCGGATACCCAAGGCATACAGAAATCTGGCAAAAGTGATTTGCTTGCCGGACTCAAGGGCATCGATCAAATTCTCGGCTGACTTGGTCCCCATCCGATCCAGCGCCGCGAGGGATTCGACATCCAGTTGGAAGAGATCGGCGTATGAGGTTACCATTTGTTTATCGACCAGTTGATCAACCAGCTTATGCCCCAGTCCGTCGATGTCAAAAGCGGCTTTGGCAGCAAAATGCTTGATCCGTTCTTTAACCTGGGCCGAGCAGCTGGCGTTGATGCAGCGAACGGCGGCCTCACCGGCCGTTCGAACCACCGGGGTATCACAAACCGGGCAGGCACCGGGCATTGTAAATTTTTTTTCGGTACCGCTGCGCTTGGTTAAAATGACTTTGACAACTTCCGGAATCACATCACCGGCTCTTTGCACCAGCACGGCATCGCCAATGCGGATGTCTTTTTTTTCAATTTCATCTTCATTGTGCAGCGTCGCCCGACTAACGGTTACCCCCCCGACCTTGACAGGGGTCAGGTGCGCCACCGGCGTCAAGGTTCCCGTACGCCCCACCTGTACCTCGATATTTTCCAGGACCGTGGTTTCCTGCAGCGCTGCGAATTTATAGGCAATCGCCCAGCGTGGGCTTCTGCTGGTCGCCCCAAGCTGCTGCTGCAGCCGAAGGCTGTCTACTTTGATTACCATGCCATCGATGTCGTAGGGCAGCTGATGCCGGATTTCGCTCAACTGGCGATAGGCCTGCAGAATGTCAGATATCAAGATGCGGGGTTTGATCAGGGGATTGATTTTAAATCCCCAGCCCTTCAGCGATCGCAGCAACTCCCAATGCGAATCGATTTCAAAACCGGCAACCTGTCCAACACCGTAAAAAAAGATGTCCAGCGGCCGGTCGGCAGTAATTTTCGAATCCAGCTGCCGCAAGGATCCGGCAGCGGCATTGCGGGGGTTGGCAAACGGCGCCAGGTTCTGTTCGACTCGCTCCCGGTTTAGTCGTTTAAAAGCCTCATTTCCAATAAAGACCTCGCCTCTGACTTCGAGCCGGGTGGGAATTTCGTTCCGGGAATCCGTCCGCATCACAAGCGGAACGGCGCCGATGGTGCTGACATTGGCCGTAATGAGTTCTCCGGTAATTCCATCACCCCGGGTTGATGCCGCCGACAGGTTGCCATCATCGTAGATCAGTTCCACGGCAACCCCATCCATTTTTGGCTCTGCCGTATAGCTGACCTCGGTATCGGAGCCCAGTTTGCGTTTGACGCGTTGATCGAATTCCAGGATGTCATCATCGGCAAACGCGTTATCCAAACTCAACATTGCTATCGAGTGGTCTAGGGTATCGAACTTGGCCAGGGGCGGTGCTCCCACCCGGACACTGGGCGAATCCGCCCGGGCCAGCTCCGGATAGTCGCGCTCCAACCGGATCAATTCCTGCATCAGCCGATCATATTCAGCATCCGAAACTTCGGGGTCGTCTAGTACGTGATAGCGATAACTATGATGATGGAGGGCTTCACGCAGTTGGTTAATATGTTCAGAGATTTCACTATCGAATTTGCTTGGCATTGCTATGCGCTCCTGAGGGTGGCCCGATGCACATTGCCGATAAAAGGAACCGGAGTAGCCGGCACATTTTTTAGAAACTGCCGAGTAATTCCGTTACCAGCCGGCAGGCGGTTTCGCGGCTTTGCACAAATTGATCCTGTTTGAATCCAGGGCGCCAGTTCGATGAAGACAGTTCATCCGAAACCACCAGAATGCCGGCCAGATCCATCCGGCGAAATCGGGCGACAGTGTAAAGGGCTGACATCTCCATTTCCACCGCCAAAATCCCTTGTTGTTGATACATTTCTATTTCACGTCGGGTTTCGCGATAAATGGCATCAGTGGTCCAGACCGCCCCCTCGTGAAAATCACAATTATTTGCAGCCAGCACCTGCCTGACTTTGGCTATCATGGGAAAATCCACCTGATAGCGGGGGTTGCCCGCCGCACCGTAATGTTTAGAGGTCCCTTCATCAATATATCCGGCGATGGGCAGAATTATATCACCGATTTTTACCGGGTCGGAGATTGCACCGCACCAGCCGATAAATATGAATTGGCGGGCGCCCCAAGCAATCAGATTTTCGAGCAGCATCACTGCATACGGGGCACCGACAAACGGACCGACAATGGAATATCCCTCAGGATTGCTTCGGTCATGATACAACCGGCTCATGAACAGGCGCTGATAATCCTTCCTGGCATAACCCGCAAGTTCACATAAATAATACAGATCTGCACCGGTGGCCGTCATCACGGCCACCGGTCCGATATCTGGTGAACTTTTGGTTTTTTGTGGATTTAAGATGGCATCATTATTTGGCACGCAAATTATCCTAAGCCGGACAGGCCAGCATTCAAATTGAAGATTATAAACGGATTAATTTTGGAAGTCGCTGCGCTGCACCACTTAAATTCGACAGAATTCCTTAAATATTCAATCTTCAATTTTCATTTTTCAATCCTATACTATTCCGGTTTGGCCCGCTGCGTCATCTCATCTTTTAATTCATCAATAATATCGTAAAGCCACATCAAATCCTCGATGGTTAGACGCCCAGCCTTGACCGGTGCGCGCTCGGAACCATCTTTTTTCAACAGGACGCGGGGCCCGATCTGCACTTTCGGCTCCCCGGCCCCATACTGGTTGATTGATACGATCAGACCGGTTTCTTCACATTTCCACTTTTTCAGCATCTTATCCATTTCAGGATCGTAAGGCATAGTCTCCTCCAGTTTATTAATATTTAACGTATCTTTACACTATAAAAATGACAGAGCAATCCGCCTGCGGCGGATCATTTTTTAATCTTCAATTCCGGCTTGCCCGGATTAAGTCGTCAGCTTGGAAAAGTCCGCTAATTTGCCGAACAGAGTAGCGATCATATTCAGCAGCGCCAGGCGGTTGTTACGTACCTGGATATCATCGGCCATGACCATAACACCTTCAAAAAAAGCATCCACGGGATCCCGCAGAGATGCAATCTTCACTAGTGCTTGATCGTACAGTCCTTGCTGCAAATCATCTTCAACCAGGTTTTCAACTTGTTCATAGGCTTCAAGCAGGGCCTTTTCAGATTCATGCTGAAACAAGGCCTGATCCGGTTTATCCATCGCAAGATCATCGGCTTTTTTAATTATATTCACCACGCGCTTAAAAGCCACCGCCAGCGGCTCAAAATCCGCTTTGGCTTTAAGCTGCTCCAGCGCGCCAGCTCGGCGCCAGATATCCGGAATGTTATCGGAAGCCGCACTGAGCAGGGCTGCAACGGTGTCTTTTGAAAATCCGCCGTCAACCAATAAATTGGTCATGCGGTTTAGCAAAAATTCCGTGACCTGAGCCTGAATCGCCGGCAGGTTTTGGGGTTCAAATTGCTTCAAACTTTGGGCTATTAAGTCGGAAAGGGGAAATGAAAAATCCTGGTCCTTCATAATTTGGAGAATGCCGATACCCTGCCGCCGCAAAGCGTACGGATCGGAAGCACCGGTGGGTATCGGCCCGACACTGAAACAGCCGCAAATAGAGTCGATTTTGTCGGCGATGGAAAGGATGGCGCCGACCCGTGTTTCCGGCAGCGGCGCTCCCGAATGGACCGGGCGGTAGTGTTCTTCGACGGCAGTGGACACCGCGCGAGGCTCACCGGCCACAGAGGCATAAACGCGTCCCATGATACCTTGCAGCTTCGGAAACTCACCCACAACCTGACTTACCAGATCGGATTTGCTTAACATGGCGGCCCGCGTCACGTGCTTTTTCAGATCAGCGTCTTCGCCATCCGGAGCCTGCTTTGCATAGACGGCCGTGGCGATGAATTCACCGATCCCGGCAACCCGCTCTGTTTTCTCATAGACCGTACCCAGTTCAGCCTGGAAAAGGACCTTCTTCAGCATCTGCACCCGTTCATCATTGGAGACTTTGAGGTCACCCTGGTAAAAAAACTGGGCGTCTGCCAGCCGGGCCCGCAGCACCCTTTCGTGCCCTTTGGCCACAACGGCCATATCCCCTGCCACCGTGTTGTTGACAGCGATAAAGCAAGGCATCAGCCGGTCATCTGTGTCGACAACAGCAAAATATTTTTGATGCTCGCGCATGGCATTGATTAAAACCTCATCGGGAACTTCCAGAAACTCTTTGTCAAAATTGCCCGCTACAGCCACCGGGTACTCAACCAAGTTGGTGACAATATCCACCAATTCTTCATCCGGCAAAATGCTGCCTTTCAGCTGCCGGGCCACATCGGCTATATCACGCTCCAACTTGCTGCGCCGCTGCTGAATGTCGGCCATAACTTGGGCGGCATCGAGGGCGCTCAAGTAGTCCTCAGGTGCCGCCAGCTTGATTTTAGCCGGAGCCATGAAACTGTGGCCGTTGGTGTATCGGTTACTTTTCAGATTGCCGAGCTGAAACGAAATCACTTTATTGCCCAACAGCGCCACCAATGTATGAATGGGCCGGGCGAATTCAATGTCCAGGTCCGCCCAGCGCATTTTTTTGGGAAACGGGATCGATAGAATCACCTGCGGCAAAATATCCTTGAGCAGCGTTCGGGTTGCCAGGCCGCGCTGCCTGATGACGGCGGCTAAATATGCCCCCTTAGGCGTTTCTTTCACCACGAGTCTTTTGACGGGCACACCGACTTTCTCGGCAAATTTAAGGCCTGCCGTGGTGGGTTGGCCCTGAGCATCAAATCCGACATTAGCGGGAGGGCCGACGACCTGGCTCTGGATCGACTTTTGCTTTTCAGCCACATCCGCTACCTTGATAGCCAAACGGCGGGGGGTGGCATAGACTTCCGCACTGCCATGGTCGATGCGGGCATCGGTCAATTTTTTCATCAGATTGGATGATAATGCTTCTAAGGCAGGTGCAATGTATCCTGCAGGGATTTCTTCACTTCCAATTTCAAGTAATAAATTGCTCATAATCACCTCAAAAAACAAGTTGCTTGTTGCGGGTTGCGGGTTGCGGGTTGCGGGTTGCGCGGTTCGGGTTACGCGTTACGGGTTTCATGTTGCGCGTTACGCGTTGCGGGTTACGGATAGCGAGCTGCGGGTCGAACAACAACTATATTTTAGCCCTGTGCCCTTTGCACCATGCGCTACGCTCTTTGCGCTGTGCCCCATCCCACTTCCGCATTCCGACTTCCCACTTCCAAAATTTGTTACCAGGCGACCGATTTCTATGCTCAAAGGCCTGTCGCTTGAAACCCGGGTCTATTTATTCATCAACGGATACCCCATGGCCTCGCGTTGATTCAGATAACCTTCGGCACAACGGCGGGCAAGATTTCTGATACGAGCGATATAACCGGTTCGTTCAGTGACACTGATTGCGCCTCGGGCATCCAGCAGATTAAAAGTATGCGAACATTTCAAGCAGAATTCATAGGCCGGAAGCACTAAATTTTCTTCAATTTGCTTTAGGGACTCACCTTCATATTTACCGAACAAATCGAACAACGTCGGGACGTCGGCTTTTTCAAAATTGTAAGTCGACTGCTCGACTTCCTGCTGGTGATGGACATCCCCATAGCTTACATCCTTATTCCACTGCAGATCATAGACGTTGTCGACCCCCTGCAGATACATGCAAATGCGCTCCAGACCATAGGTCAACTCGACGGAAATGGGGCTGAGTTCAACACTGCCGGCCATTTGAAAATAAGTGAACTGGGTTATTTCCATGCCGTCCAGCCAAACTTCCCAGCCTAGTCCGGCGGCACCCAGGGTCGGTGATTCCCAGTCGTCTTCGACAAAACGGATATCATGTTCGAGTGGATCGACCCCCAAGGCCTTCATACTCTGCAAATATAATTTTTGGATATCAAAAGGCGAGGGTTTCATGAGAACCTGATATTGATAATAGTGCTGCAGACGATTGGGATTATCTCCGTAGCGACCATCAGTCGGACGCCGGGAGGGCTGGACATAGGCAACATTCCACGGTTCCGGTCCCAGGGCCTTCAAGGTTGTGAAATGATGGAATGTTCCGGCACCAACCTCCAAGTCATAGGGCTGGACCATCACACAGCCCTTGCGTGCCCAGAATTTATTCAGTTCGAGAATTACGTCCTGAAAATACATTGTGCGTTCCTTTTCATTTTTATAGGTTTCAGGTGTCAGCCTGGCATTGTGTGTGAAGCTTCAGTGAATGATGAATATCGATTGATCCGCTGAAGGCGGAGTTGGATCGCTTCGCTCAATCTCTTTAATAAAATTGATCAAATACATCCATTCGACATTCGTCATTCGTCATTCGTCATTCTATTGCCAGTCCCCTCGAATCGATTTTTGCATCCAGCAGGCAGGCCGCTTCTCTGGATAAAAGAGTCTTCTGCCACATAGGCCGCAATCTGTCAATATTTTCGATTTTTCCCAGAGCCCACAGACATCCGCCACCACCCGCACCCGTGAACCGGGCACCGCAATGGTTTTGCCGCGCGAGATTCACCAATTTTTCCCCGACATTATCTAGCACGTCCGGCGTCAGGGTTCGCCGAATCGCAGTTTCCCGGTTCATTTGAACCGCGGCCTGCTGGTAGTCGCCGTTAACCAGAGCCGCGGCAAACCGGCGTGTACACAAAATAATTTCAGTCCACAGATCTCGGTAACGGCCGGATAGGAACTGTCTTACCCACATGCCATTAATATCTTTGGATACATGGGGTTGGCCGCAGTAGGCGACCAGCAGATGATGTTCAAGCTTTTTGTGGGAGGCTTTTCGCACGGCGCACTGTCTTTCAAATACCGATTGCTTCGGATCGGGGCGCCAATGCCAGATATTGACACCGCCATAAGCCGCTGCGAGTTGGTCCTGAATGCCGCATGGCACACCGGCAACGGACTGCTCGATTTGAAAAGCCGTTAGCGCAATAGCGCGGCGATTCAAACGACCTGCCGCCTTCTCAGGCTCCAACAGCTTTGAAAAAGCCGCAACAAGTGCCACGGCCGCAACGGACGAACCTCCCAAGGCACTGCGCGGAGGGGACTGGGAATCGATATCGATATGAATACCGTGCCCATTAAAATAGGCGGCAGTGGCGAACATCAGGCCCATGGGGTGATCAAAAGGAGCAGCGTCCGCTGCGAATTCAGCATCCTTAAACCCTTTGGAGCTGATCTTTATCCGCCCCTTGGAATAAGTTTGCAACCGCACCCGGGTCCTAAGCCCCAAGGCGATGTTAAACGTACAGGGTTCAAGATGACGCATCGGGTAGCTGAAAGTGGAAATATCCAAAGTGCCCCCCATATCGATCCGGCAGGGCGCCGACGCTTCAATCGGATTTGATTCAAGTTTTTTTATTATTTGATGATCCATTCAAAAATCCGAATTCATGACAAACGGAAGAATGACTAAATTGACTAAAATGCACTAAAATGACTAAAATTATCGTGTCGCTTCGCTCGGTCCTTTTTAAAATCGATCTGCCGAAGGCAGACCTCAAATATTCAATAATCAATAATCAATCTTCAATCGATTTAAGACAGGTATACGTTCCGACCAAGGTATCACCTTAATCATCTAACCTCGGACCTGACGCAGGAACTTCAAACTGCGCGGCTGTTTGCCCAAATGAAAGATTGAAAATTCTTCCAGAAACCGGGTGCTTTCCTTCAGCGCTGCCGGAGTGAATTTCATGCGGGTCGCTTTGGCTAAATCGCCGCTTTCGACCCACAAAAGCTGTTTGATCGTTCCCCTGGCAAGCGAAATACGCGATGCAGAACGGCTGCTGCAGCCGCCGCAAAGAATTCCGCCCCCCTTGAGGTCGACCACAATTTTGGGCTGACCGATGCGATCCAAGTCTTTATGGCATATGCTGCAGGCCGCCAAATGAGGTCGATAGCCGGACAAATTCAAAAACCTCATTTGAAATAGAATATTTAAGGCAGCCTCCGGTGTTTGCCCGCTGTCCAACTCAGATAAAACATGCTCAAAAAGAGAATAAAGCGCATCCTGTTTGAAATTATCCTCCATCCAATTGTATATTAATTCCGCCCAATAGCTGGCGTAAGCGGTCTTTCTGAAATCAGCTCTTATCGCGCTGAACGGCTCCTTCAGCACGGCCTCTTGCAAAACAGGCAGTCCCTTTCCACGGCCGGTGCTTGCCACCAATTCCAGAATCGAAAACAGCTCCAGGATACCGCCGAAACGTTTGGTGCTCTTTTTGGCGGATTTCGCAATCACTGTCAGTTTGCCGTTTGTCAGGGTGAGAAAGGTGATGATGACATCAAAATCTCCATAATCCAACCGGCGGAGCATAATGGCGGGTGTTGAAAAAACCGGCATGGATTTATACCTGATCCTTAACGAACCAGAGCTCTGCAGGCCATGCTTTGGTTGGCACCAAAGGGGGCTCTGGATTCAAAACACTGGTATACTGGAGTAATGGAGTACTGGAGAATTGGGGTATCAAGAGAAGACATCCAACCTTCGGACATTACTCCAGCACTCCAGCACTCCGAAATCAAAAAAGATTTAAAGGACTATATGGATTACCTTTTTTTGGATCATAGATCCGTTTAATTATTGGATTATGAGGTCATATGCCCAGCAGTGTTGTCGCAATGACAAAATAAAATAATACGCTGATGATATCTATGGCGGTGGTCACAAACGGGCCTGTGGCCACAGCCGGGTCAATATTAACCCGGGCAAATCCCATGGGTACCAGAGAGCCGACGAGGGCTGCGATGGACATGGAACTGACGACAGCCAAGGCAACCGATATGGCCAAGGCCAGCATGCTATAGCGGAATTGGGCTACGCTGCCGATAAGCAGACCATAAACCAGACCCAGAATAATGCCGATCGCCAACTCTTTTGAGACGACGGACCACAGATCTCTTGCATGGAGGCGCCCGGTGGCAAGCCCCCGAACGACGATCGTGGAGGACTGCGTACCGATATTGCCGCCCATCCCCATGATAACCGGGATAAATGCCGCCAGATAGGCAAATTTCATTAAGCTGTGTTCAAATTTTCCAATAATGAAAAAAGCAATGATACCGCCGATACAACTGGCAAAAAGCCATGGCAAACGGATCCGGGTGCTTTTTAAAATAGACTTGGTTTCGACGAATTCTTCACCGGCACCGGCCATTTTCAATATATCTTCCGTCGCCTCCTTTCTGATAATATCGATAACATCGTCGACGGTGACAATTCCGACAAGGCGATTGGTTCCGTCGACAACCGGTACCGCCAGGATGTCATAGCGGGCCACTATTTTGGCCACTTCTTCCTGGTCCATATCAGTCTGCACGGAAAAGACATCGGTGGCCATGAATTCCTTCAACGGCTTATCCGGCCGTACGACCACCAGTTGCCGCAGGGAACTGACACCCACCAATTTACCGTATTCATCAACCACATACAAATAAAAGGGCATTTCAACGTCGGAATGCTCCTTTTGCAGTGATTCGATGGCTTCCCGGGCGGTATTATCCTCTTTGAGGGCAATAAAATCCGGCACCATGATGCCGCCGGCGGTTTCGTCGTCGTATCGCAGCAGGCCTTCAACCTCCTCCGATTCCGCCGTCTTCATCTTGTCCAGAATGCTTTGAGATATATCTTCCGGCAGTCGCCCCAAAATATCCGCGACATCATCGGCCGGCATGCTTTCCAAAACCCGAACAATGTCCTCGATTTTCATGCCCTCGATCAGGTCCTGGAAGGTGTCCTCATCAAGCTCACTGAACAGGACACCTTTTTGCTCGACATCAGATATCATGTTAAACAGCTTGCGCTGTTCGGTGAGGGTAAGGGAGCGAAAAACGACCGACAGGTCTGCCGCATGGGTTTTATTTACGATTTTGCCAAGATGGCTCGTCGCCCCCCGCCGTAGCAGCCGCTTAACACTTTCTACCAGTATCCTGTTGCGATCCGATGGCATATATTTAGCCCACTTAGCCCAGCTTGAGAAGAAAATGGTTTCAGTATTCAGTTGTCAGCCCTGCCGGCGGAGCTGTAGTATTCAGCCAGCGCTTTAATTACAATGTATCGTCATAATACTAACAAAAAAAATAAGTATTAGGGCAAATGAATGGTCACCACCTGCCCGCTTTCCCCGGGAATGATGACAGGTTTATTATTGAGCGTTATTTTGAGGCCGCCGGCATTGCCGATTAACAGGTTGTAGCTCTTGGCGGCTTCAAGCCCGATTTCATCTCCTGGATTTAAATTGTATTCGGTAGATTCTTTTTCATCAATGATGACCTTAATCCATGTATTTTCTACAGCTGTGATCTGCAGCAACAGTTTCTCCGGATTTATTTTCTCGGATCCCGCGGACAGGCCAATGCCTTCCGAGGATTCAACGACAGCGGACGTCTCCGGTTCCGCAGGTGGCAGTATTTGCGCCGGGTTTTCTGAATCCGGTGTCCGGGATATAAATGATATTACCAAGAAGGACATGGCAACAATGCAAAGAAGCAGGCCGAAGATAATCATCAACTTCCACCAGGGCCGGGTCTTGGATCTTCCGGCACCGTCTTCGGAATGGGCAATTTTCTGAACGACATTGAGGCGCACTTCGTAGCGGCGAACCGCCTCGTCACCGTCCGCGCCAACAGCAGCGGCATAGGATCGCAAAAAACCTTTTACAAAAACTTCAGCGGGCAGCTGTTCGTGATCTTCCTGTTCAACGAGCAGTAAATTCCCCAAACCGATCCGGGTTTGCTCAGCCACCTGTTCCAGGCTGATATTTTTTTCGAGCCGGATGGTCTGCAAATAACGCCCGAATGATTGGGTTTCCCTGTCGTTATCCATAATTAATTAATTATTCGGATGTGTGACCGCGAGCGAAGTTCCTCGAGCCAATCTTGATACTTGTTGTCGACGAATTCATCGTAGAGCAATTGTTGAATCTCAGCTTCGACCTCTTCCAGAGGCTTAGCCGCCGTGTCCTGGATATTTTGGACATAGATGATTTGGTAGCCGAAATTAGTGTCCAGGATTTCGGAGAATTCGCCGGGGTTCAGGCTAGTGACCTCCTCTCGCAATTCCTCGGACAACTCTTCGCGCCGGTATAATCCCAAATCCGTGCCCTGGATGCTAGAAGAGGCCGCGTTCAATTCGCCAACCAGGGTTTCAAAAGAAACACCCCGTTTCAACTTCAATTCAACACCCTTCATCGCTTCAAGGGCCTGGTTTTTATCGACCGGCGAAGCTTTGATATAAATGTTCCATAGATAGTATTTTTTATCACCGGCATATTTTTCCCGGTGGCTTTCGTAGTAGACTTTTATATCTTCTTTGGTGATTACAATTTTGGACTTTACTTCGCGATTCACCAACTTGGTTCGCAGAATCTGGGATTCGATTTCCTTGCGGTATTCCTCCATGGTAACTCCCTGGGCGGCGAGGCCTTCCCGCAATTGCTCATCCGTAAATGAACGTGCCTCTTTTAAGCGCTCAATCGTCGTATCAATTTCCTTTTGGCTTACTGAGATTTGAGCCTGCTTTATTTGCTGATCGGCCAGTTGACTATCAATGAGTTGATTGAGTATATCACTGCGAACCTGAAAAAGAGTCTGGCGCTCTTTATCTTCAGGGTATTGCAGGGCTTTGATATTGGCCTCATAGGGTCTGAAAGCTCGATTTAAATCATATAGGGTAATGATATCGCTGTTGACAACTGCCACTATACGGTCGACAATTTCCGATTGTTGGGCGCCGCCGAGACCGACCCAAACTGCTGATACAGCAAACCATACCCAAATCCGGAGCGCCACCAACCAACTGCGGTTCAGGGATCTATTCACTTTTTGAAACATCGCTAATCGTCCCACCCTTTTCTTCAATGCTCTGAGAACCTGTTAGTTTTTCCCATTGGGCGCTGTTGATTTCAATTTCGTATTGCCCTTTTAAAGATTCAATCCAGGCACTGTAGGTTTGTTCCGCTTTTTGGCGGCGCAATTGATTGACAATGGCTTCATTGATATCTTCTGACGATTGACCTGCCTCCGGCTCCTTCTCCAGTCCCTGGATGTTCTTACGGTAAAATTCGGAGATATCTTCGGGTGTGATGGAAATCCGGTTTTTCAACTCCTCTTCGATGACCTTGTCCAGGATCAAGCGATTTTTTAACCGATCTTTCCAGGAATCATAAGCGACCGCAAATTCCAGTAGTGTTTTTTCGAATTCCCCTTCCGGATAGTCGCCTTTTATCTCGGCAATGGCTTTTTCGAGTTCAGCTTCTGTAATGCTGATCTTCAGTTCCTCGGCTCTCTCAAGCAGAATCATTTCAACGGTTAGCTGATTCAAAAGCCTTACCTGCGCTCTTCTTAAGTCCTCCGGCTGCTCCTTGACATTGTCTTCATATGCAATCTTAGCAATCTCAAAAGCATTTTTAAACTCGAGGACGGTCATGACCCGGTCGGCGACACGGATAAGAACCTCTTTTTCCAGATCAGCCTCCTTTGGTCCGCAGGCCGATAAAAAGGAAGACAGTAAAATCGTTCCAATAAGATAAACAGTTTTCGAGTTTCTCATCATACCTCAATTTTAGGCACTTCAGGCATTTTTTCATTAAACTCTAGCCGTTAACACGTTGTGCAATTTCTTTCAAGATGTTTTTGGCCTGCGCCAGTTGGGTCTGTGTATTGTGGGAAGTCATGCTTGCTTTAAGAACGTAGTCCGGAGTCAGCTCAAAGCGTTTGGGGGCGGCCATGATCATATCAACCATGGCGGCCGGATTGCGCTGGTGGGATTCGGAGAAGTGCAGAACCATTTTTTTGTTCATCAAATCGAGGCGTGAAACGCCCGCTTTTTTGGCCATGACTTTCAATACGATTTTTAAAAGCAAATTGGCGGCTTCGTCGGGCAAAGGACCGAAACGATCAATCAATTCGCTCTTGAAATCGGCTATTTGTTGCAGCTCGTCCATCTTGGCCAGGCGTCGGTATGCCGCCATGCGCTGGTCAATATCGGAGATATAGCCTTCGGAAATAAGAGCGGACAAATTGACATTTACTTCCGGCTCGAGGGGTTCGACCGTTGCCTCCCCCTTTAGTTCGGCAATCAAACTCTCCATCAATTTTAAAAACATATCATAACCGACAGCTGCGATATGCCCGGATTGAGAGGCTCCCAGGATAGTTCCGCCGCCTCTGATTTTCAAATCACTCATGGCAATTTGAAAGCCGGATCCCAGGTCACTGTGTTCCATCAACACTTTCAACCGTTTTTGGGCATCTTTGCCCAGCACGCTTGCACGGGGAATCAGCAAATAGGCATAAGCTTGTTCCTCCGCACGCCCCACCCGCCCGCGCAATTGGTACATCTGGGCCAAACCGAATCGATCGGCCCGGTTTACGATGATCGTGTTGGCAGAGGCAATGTCTAAACCGGATTCGATGATCGTGGTACAAACCAGCATATCTATTTCTTTTTTCATGAAAAAGAACATGACCTGCTCCAGCTGATCTTCATCCATGCGGCCGTGGGCAACCTCCATACGGACTTCCGGCACCAGGCGGCGCAATTTGGCGGCGATTTTGTCAATGGTCTGGATGTTGTTGTGAACAAAAAAAATCTGGCCCTGCCGCCCCAGCTCATTTCTGATGGCATCGGCTATCACAGCATCATCAAACTCTGAAATATAGGTTATTATCGATTTACGATATTCGGGCGGTGTTGATATAATACTGATGTCCCGCACCCCGACCAGTGACAAATGCAGGGTTCGGGGAATCGGTGTGGCTGTCAGCGCCAGCACGTCCACCGAGCTGCGAAATTGTTTCAACCGTTCTTTGTGCTTGACGCCGAAACGCTGTTCCTCATCCAGCACCAGCAAACCTAAATCATTGAAGGCGATATCCTTTTGTAACAGCCGGTGGGTGCCGATGACGATGTCAACCTTGCCGGATTTGAGATCATTGACAATTGCCCGCTGCATGCGTGCAGACCGGAAACGACTCAAGCATGCGATATTGATCGGATAACGCTCAAAACGACTGCTGAAGGTCGCAAAGTGCTGTTCGGCCAGGATCGTAGTCGGGACCAGCATGGCAACCTGTTTGCCGTCGTTTACAGCTAAGAATGCGGCTCGCAGGGCAACTTCGGTTTTACCATAGCCGACATCGCCGCACACCAGACGATCCATGGGCACGGGGCTTTGCATGTCATCCAACGCGTCCTCGATGGCTTTGTGTTGGTCCACGGTTTCTTCATATGCAAACCCGGCCTCAAAATCCTTGAAGTAATCGTCCGGCGCTGCAAATGCATAGCCGCGATCAATTTTTCGCCGGGCATACAGCTTCAAAAGCTCGCCGGCTATTTTTTCAGCTGATTTTTTAACCCGGGATTTAACTTTTTCCCAAGATTTTCCACCAAGGGTATCCAGCAGCGGCGTAACGCCATCGACTCCCATGTATTTTTGCACGGCGCCCATGCGGTCTACGGGGAGATAAAGCTTGTCGCCGTCTTTATAAATCAGCACCAAAAAATCATTGGTTAAGCCCGCCACATTGAGTTTGACCAGTCCACCGTACCGACCGATGCCATGAGCGTCATGCACGATGAGATCATCTGTTTTGAGCTCCTGCATGTCGAGCAGTTGGGCGCGCGGACGGGATTTGCGGTATTTTCGCTGTTGGTGGCGTACTCCGAAGATTTCGTCATCGGTAACCAGCGCCAACAATCGATCGGGCCATACGAATCCGCCGGATACCTGACCGGTACAAATGTAAAACTGTCCCTGCTCATTCCGGATTTGGGAAAAATTCTCATACTGCTTAAAAGACAAACCATAGGGGGCAAGCAGGGACGCCAACCTTTCTGCCTGGGATTCGGTCCGGCAGACACAAATGGTGGTATATCCCGATCGCTGCTTATCGCGCAACCAGTCAACCAGCGGCTGGAATAGATTTTCTATCCCGGCCTGATTTTTAAGCGCCATGCTCAGGTCTGAATTATCCTGGACTGCCGCCTTGAATTGAAACGGGCGCGTCTGCGGAATCTGCCCACCTTCGGAGATCTCGAGCATTTTAAATACCAGGGTGTTTTTCTCGCTTAAGAATTCAGCAATTCCCCGCCATTTCTGATACAGGTCGCCCGGGGCGACACACAGCCTTCTCTCACTGCAAGCGGCAGCATAATTGTTGAGAACCCGCTCTTCGGTGTCGGTCGCAGCCTTTTCCATTTCCTCATGATTTAAGGTAACGATCAATGAGTTTGGCAGAATATAATCAAATAAAGTGTCCAGCTCTGGGTAAATCAACGGTATCAGGCTTTCAATCCCTGACAGCGCCTCATCATTTCGGAGAGCATCAATTAATTTGCGGGTTTGGGTTACCGGTACCTCCAATTCATTGGCCAGCAAACGAATACCGCTAATGAAATTCGGCGGCAATTTTTTGTCCAGTATGACCTCCCTGGCCGGCACAATGACAGCCTCGTCGATGCTTTTAAATTGCCGCTGGCTTGAAGCCGAAAAAAATCTTAAAGATTCAACAAAGTCCCCATAAAATTCCAGACGCAGGGGGTCGGAGTAAAGCGGTGAAAAAATGTCAATAATTCCGCCTCGTACACAGAAATCGCCCGGTTCCTCAACGATCGCCGATTTGCTGTATCCGCCGGACATCAGTTTGGAGATTAAATAATCCCGGTCTATTTCTTCTCCGGCAACAACCAGTTCAGCAAAGCGGCTGATTTCATGCCGGGGTATCAGTTTTTGAAGCAATGCATCAACCGTCGTCACCACGATACACGGCGCGGTTTCTTCCAGTAATCGATACAGGATTCGAATTCGATGACCGGCGGTTTCGTTGTGGTAGGAGAGGAATTTGAAGGGTAAGATGTTATACGGTGGGAAAAACAGAATCGGCAGTTCTGAAGCACCGGCAAAAAATCGCAGATCCTCGATAAACTGTTCGGCCTGTTTGGTTGAAGAAGCAATGACCAGCTGCGGCACCCGTTGCTGTATAAAAATTTTGGCAACCAAATACGCTTTTTCCGAACCGGAAAAGCCAAAGCACTCGATGCCCTGTTTTCGATTGGTCAATTGCTGGATAAGGTCATTATATGAAATTATCTCTTGATTTTGCACAGCAAATCACGTATTGGGAGGTTAAAAAAATAAAGGGAGGCTTAATCAAAAGGTTTCAATTTGGACATCGTCCGGCGAGTCACTACCGGCGTATCCGACCCCGGATAAATTGAAACGTTTTGGAATCGCCTCCAAGAAACACAATTTCCGGTCTACTTGATGCCGACGTAGCTCAGTTGGTAGAGCAGCTGATTCGTAATCAGCAGGCCAGCGGTTCAAATCCGCTCGTCGGCTCCAGCTTGCCAATGAATATTGAAGATTGAAAAATGAATAATGAAGGTACGCCTTCGGCGTATCGATTCTAAATAATTCTAATAAATAAAAATAACTGAAGCAACAGGCACCCTCACACCACATTTTCGCCTAAGCATATCATGCCAAACCGATAGGCACCCAAAAATCATCCGCCAATCCAGCAAGCACTCCACCTAAGGCACCATACACGCTGTGCTTTGTGCTGTTTAATCCGAAATCCGCAATCTGCAATCCGCAATCGAGTTACCCGCAACCCGCACCCCGTAACCCGCATCCCGCAATCCGCATCCCGTAATCCGCATCCCGTAACTCGCAACCCGCATCCCGTAACCCGCACCCCGCATCCCGTAACCCGCATCCCGTAACCCGCATCCCGTAACCCGCACCCCGTAACCCGCACCCCGCAACCCGAATACCGGCCTTTAAAGCCTGAACCTCTATTCTAACCGCATTTCAGGATAAATCAATACCCGAACCAGGTCGATATCGTCTTGTCTCGGGAATCAGAAATATTTTGTATAAGTTGCTTGACATAAATTTATAATCCATATATTCTTAATGGTATCAGTGTGTTCGCAGAGATGTCGGCCGAACATCCAGCTTCCGAAATGCGCTGGAAAATTCTGGACGCCGAATATCAGGACGGAAATTCTGGACCATACATTCGTGCTATTTTTGATGGAGAGAGTTGAATGACGGATATAGAAGATTTGAAATTGAAAGCTGAAATTGATGATATCATGAAAAGTGTTGATAATATTATGCAAAAAATCGAAACCGTAATGCCGGCCAAAAAGGAGGACACCCAATCACCCAGCGAGTAAACGTGCATCAGGTCACCTGATAGCGCCGGCTGTTAAAAACTTGATTAAGATAAAGTTCGACGGGGTCTGGCACCGGCGGGCTTTTTCTTCATATATATCTTGAAAACCAATAATCTCAAATCAGATTTGCAGTCAGAGACGTTTTTCTTTGAGGAGGGGCACCATGGCTTTGACCAAAAGCGATCTTGTTTCAACCGTTCACGAACTCGGTTTTACGAAAAAAAAATCAGTTGATGTAATAGAAGCTCTGCTTGAAATCATCAAAAAAGCATTGGAAACAAGTGAAGATGTACTGATTTCAGGCTTTGGTAAATTTTGTGTAAAGAAAAAGAGCCAACGCAGGGGGCGCAATCCGGCCACCGGACAGGATTTGATTCTCCGGGAACGACGGGTGGTTACATTTAAATGCTCTGGAAAATTAAGAAATAAAATCAACGGTATCGAGCATACGGCGCAACGAAAGCATGTCAATTAGCGGCAACTCTAGAATCGGTCAAAGCCAAGAAAAGCAGAATTTCCCCATTGCGGTAACAACAAAACAGCAGCATTAACACCAGACACTCCTACCCACTACAGATCTATATTGTAAGCCTTCATTTTACTGAGCAACGACGGATGACTGATTTCGAGCAACCGCGCCGCCCGGGTGCGATTGCCCGCGGTCTCTTGCAGGGCACGGGTAATCAGGTCTTCTTCCACCACTTTCTGGGCGGACTTGAGAGATAAGCCGTCAAATAAGGTCGATGGTTGAGAGTCCAATCCAGCTTGGGATTGCTCGAGCAACAGATGCTCCGCTGACAGCTGTGAATCCTCTGCAATTACCATGGCTCTTTCGAGGACATTTTCCAACTCGCGCACATTTCCCGGCCAAGGATATTCAAGCAGCTGCGCCATTGCACCCGGGGTCAACCCCGTAACCTCTTTAGTCAGAATTTTGTTGAAACGATGAATGAAATGCTTACACAACAGCGGAATATCTTCCGTGCGCTCATTAAGCGGAGGTAATTTAATGGTCAGCACGTTCAGACGATAGAACAAATCCTTGCGAAACGTCCCTTGGTGCACTTCTTCTTCTAGATTTTTTGCTGTTGCAGCGATCACCCGGACATCAATTTTCATCGACCTGGCTTCCCCGATCGGCCGGATTTCATTTTCCTGCAACACGCGTAGCAGTTTCACCTGCAAAGGCAGGGGCAACTCTCCGATTTCATCGAGAAGTATGGTCCCCCCCCTCTCAGCCTCCTGGAAAAGACCTTTTTTGTTGCGATCCGCCCCGGTGAAAGCACCTTTTTTATAGCCGAAAAGCTCACTCTCAAGCAAAGTTTCAGGTATCCCGCCGCAATTGACCGGCACGAGGGGTGCCTGGCATCGCTGGCCGGATTGATGAATCCCCCGGGCAATCAGTTCTTTGCCGGTGCCGCTACCCCCCAAGAATCATGACCGTTGTTTTGTACTGGGCGGCCTTTTCGGCCAGCTGAAATATGTCCCGCATGACCTTGCTTTTGGCCACCATATTACCGAAATTATAATCTCCCTCAATTGACTGTATGCGTTCCTTCAGCAGCCGATTTTCTTTTTTTAGACGTTCCCGTTCTTCGGCCTTTTTCAAGGCCAGGTATACTTCATCGGTCTTAAACGGTTTTGAGATATAGTCATAGGCGCCAAGTTTCATGGCACCAATCGCGGTATCGATACTACCGTAGGCCGACATCATTATGATAGTCGTGCCGTTGATCTTATCCCGGGAAGCTTCCAAGAATTCCATGCCTCCCATCTTGGGCATTTTTATATCACACAGAATAAAGTCATAGCGGGTCTGCTCAATCAGCTGCAGGCCCTCAGCACCATCAGATGCCAAATCGACGAGATAGTCGGCTTTTTTGAGCACCGTGGCCAGCATATGCCGCATATTTGCTTCATCGTCTATAACCAGCAGCCGTTTTTTTGGATTATTATCAACCATTATGTTTTTCCGTTTCGTTATTGTTTTCCTCGTTGCAGTTGATATTTTCGCACATTTTTAGGTAAAAGTTGTATTGGGACATTTTCATCATCTTGTAATAATGAAGAATATTAAGTCTGCCTCGACTCGGCTGAGCTCGTCGCAGGCTGGCAGATAAATTTCAAAATTGACGGAGCAAAGCGACAGCCATAAATCTTCAATTTTCATTCTTCAATCTTCCCCTTATACACCGGCAGCGAGATACTCATCGTCGTCCCCCGGCCTTCTTCACTGACTCCCGTCATCTTGCCCCCTAGACTTTCGACAATCATAAAACTTACTGAAAGACCCAGACCAGTACCTTTGCCGGGATCTTTGGTGGTGTAGAAAGGATCGAATATATTGGCGAGACTATCCTGCGGAATCCCAGGCCCATCGTCTGAAAAAGATATTTCCAAATAACTGCAAGATGGTCTCGCGACGGAATCGGTATGTTTTTTTAGCCCGGTATTGATCGTGAGTGTTCCTCCGCCATCGTTGCCTTCGCTGTTGATGGCATCGGCCGCATTAATGATTAGGTTCAGAAAAACCTGCCGCAATTGATTGGAATCAGCCCACACGGTGTCCTTCTCAGCCGCGAGATTAAATGACATCTCGATGTTCGACACAAAGGGCTGCACCCTTAAAACATCTGCCATATCATGGATCAGTTCATGTACTGCAACAGCCGTACGTCCCGAATTCGAGGGTCGCGACACTTCAAACAACTGCCGGATGATGGTATTGATACGCTCGATCTCTTCCTCGGTGCGCTGGATGTATTCTATTTTTTCGGTTTCGGTAATATCGTCTTGTTTTAGCAATTCCAGGTAGCCGATGACGATTCCAATTGGGTTGCCGATTTCATGGGCAATGCCGGCTGACAGCCTACCGACGGAAGCCAATTTTTCAGCCCGAATAATTTCCTTTTGGGCTTTTTTCAACTCAAGATTCGCATCCTCGAGGGACAGGACCGTGGAGCGAAGCTTTTTTTTGTCGGCTGAAATTCGTTTCAACATAATGTTGAGCGACTTTGACAGCCGATTCAGTTCATTGTCTTCCTTGCGGACGGCAAACATAAGATCATCGTCCTCCTTATAATCTTCGGCCCGTTTGGCCAACCGTCCCAAGGGCAGCAGGTAAAGCTTTGATATGCGGAAAATACCGATAAAGGTGAGAATAACCAGATTAATAAAGAGATAAATCAAAAAAATACGTTGGGAGTTCCGCAGGGCTTGGAAAACGCTTTCCACTCGCTGGACGATGCAGATGCCTCCGATAATCTCGCCGTTTTTCACCAAAGGTGTTGACATCGTCAGCCTGGACTTGTGTTTGAAGAATAATCCCCGTATCGTGCCGCTGACATGAGTTTTTTGCTTACCCGAAGATATTGACCACTTGGTTATTTGATGCAGCCCGTCGGCCGCTGCATCCGGTGTCTGATGCAATAATATCTGTTCACCCCGGTTATCCAGAATCATTACAGCGGCCAGCTGGGGATAGCCAAGGATCTTGCCCATGATCGATCCGGGAGACAGCATGGATCGCCCCCTATATTGCAGGGCGCCGCTGAGCAGGCTGTGCTCGATGGATTTAAGCAAGAGACTGGCTTTATATATCTCTGAACGAATCAATTCGCGTTTAATGGTGACAATCGTCACCAGATCGATAAGGACCATGGCCAGCAGCAACAGGACCGCAAGATTGATTGCCATTTTTGCTTTTAAGCCCCTGATAAACACGTTCTGATCGGCTCCGTTTCCGAGTAGTATTAAATTTTTTTATAGATGCAATAATAGTGCCTAAATCTAAATATTTACGTTCTGTTTTCTGATTCAGACCAGAACCAGGCGTCGATCTGATGGGGTCTTATCAGACCGTGAATCGTCACCATGGCCATAATAACGCAGCGATGTTGAAGGGGGTGAAATTTTATGTCGTCAGTTCTAAATCTGAATGCAAGATGTATTCCCAAAATCAGGTTGAAAAATGACCGTCAAACCTCCGGGGACGTTTGAAGAGCGTCAATTTTGTAACGATCTGAATCGAGCGTACGTCATATTTTAGGTTGTAGACAGGATCGGTCGACGCCAGTGGATTGGCTGTTGATCATAGAATCGGTTTGCGGTATTGATGATGGATTGTTAACCGTGGATACCAGACCGCTTTGCGAGATGCAGTATCCAAGCTTGTTCCCCAACGCCATCATAGCGCCGGAGATGTGGATGGCTATCAACACCCTTTATGGGAAGGAAACCTGAGATGAGCTGGCTTACGGATCCAAACATCTGGATTGCGTTGCTGACCCTGAGTGCGCTGGAAATAGTGCTCGGCATCGACAACATCATTTTTATTGCAATTTTGTCCGGTAAACTGCCCGAAAATCAGCAGGCCCGGGCACGAACCTTGGGACTGCTGATAGCGATGATCAGCCGCATCGCCCTGTTATTTTCAATCACCCTCATAATGAAATTGACTAAACCGTTGATTACAATTCTGTCTTTTGATATTTCCGGCCGGGACATCATTTTGATTGTGGGCGGCTTGTTTTTATTGGGAAAAAGTACCCTGGAAATTCACGCTAACCTTGAAGGCCAGGAATCGCATGCCGATGGGAAAAAGATCAGCAAAAATGTCACGTTCAGTGGTGTGATTATCCAAATTATGCTGCTCGACATTGTTTTTTCGATCGACTCGGTGATTACGGCCATCGGCCTTGTCAAACAAATAGGTGTTATGGTTGCAGCGATCGTGATTGCGGTGGTCGTGATGATCCTGCTGGCAGGAAGAATCAGTGCCTTCGTGGAAAATCATCCGACGGTTAAAATCCTGGCCCTGAGCTTCTTGATGCTGATTGGGGTCTCATTGGTAGGGGAAGGTCTGGATCTTCATATTCCCAAAGGCTATATCTATTTTGCCATGGCCTTTTCAGCGTTTGTTGAATTTTTGAATTTGAGGCTCACCAGGCGCAAACCCGACCCGGTCAGGTTGAGAAATCCCCGGTCGGCTGAACTGTCGTAATTACAGCGCGGGATCATGCAGCGCAGCGTCACGCATCGAAGAATTTCAGCCTTGATGGACAGCGCCAAGCTTGCCGACGATGTCGACAACAGGGGTCGCATATATCAATCCGAAGGCCGCTCAGATTCTCGATTTGAACCCAAGTATTGGAGATAAGGAGACTGTGATGACTGAAGACAATCAAACTCGCAAAACCATTGTCAATTCATGGAATGAGTGGGATCCGCTGAAGCATGTAATCGTCGGCCGCGCCGATGGGACCATGGTTCAGGCTCCGGAACCCGCCATGGAACGGAATTGGCCGGATCATGGATTTCCGCTGGGCACCTACGGTCCGTTGCCAAAGGAAATGGAAGCCAAGGCCAACGACCAGTTGGACAACTTTGCCAAACTGCTCGAAAACCGGGGGATTCGGGTCGACCGGCCAACGCCGTTGGATTTCAGCCAGGAGGTCAGCACGCCGGATTGGGAGCAAAAATCCATGTTTGGGTGCATGCCGCCCCGCGATGTCCTGCTGACCGTCGGCAATGAAATACTTGAAGCCACTATGTCCCAGCGCGCCCGCTGGCATGAGTATCTATGTTACCGTCCGCTGCTCGAACAATACTTCAAAGAAGACCCCAATTTCAGATGGGAAGCGGCGCCCAAACCCCGCTTGACGGATGAGTGTTATAAAAAAGACTATTGGCGTGAATGGGATAAAAAAAGCAAAGACGAAAAAGAAAAAGCAATCTACGAACGTGATTGGGTTTTGACGGAAGAAGAGCCCTGCTTTGACGCAGCCGATATAGGTCGGGCCGGCAAAGACCTCTTTGTGTACCACTCTTCGGTCACGAACGAATCCGGAATCGAATGGCTGCGGCGCCATTTTCCGGACCATCGCATTCATTCGATCTGGTTTTACGAAGACAATCCGATTCATATCGACGCCACCTTTATCGTCGTGCGCCCGGGGCTGGCTCTCTCCAACCGCAAACGCGTCCCCCTGACCCCTCACATGCTCGATTTTTTCAAAAAGAATGACTGGGAAATCGTAGAGTGCGCCAAACCCTTTTTGGATGACTACCCGCCACTGTCTTTCTGCAGTCCCTGGCTATCCATGAATACCCTCATGCTGGACCCCAAGACAATCTGCGTGGATGCCCAGGAAACAGAACAAATGGAACAGTTCGATCAACTCGGCCTCGAAGTCATCCCGGTGCCGTTTATAGACGTAAGCCCGTTTGGCGGTGGTCTCCATTGCGCAACCGCGGATGTCTATCGTGAGGGGACTTGTGAGGATTACTTTCCCAACCAGATCGAGGGCTTCTAGTGGAAACTCGAATTGCAGGGTACTGGCGATCCCCGTCAATGATGGGTTTTAGGTATCAGGTCATCGCAGGCAGAAAGAATTGCCGGTCAGATCTTTAATAATAATATGGTCTGGTGATGACAATAAGGCAAAACGCTTTCTAACAATTTTTAATCATTAACCTTAATCCGTCGGCGCTTGGCCGATCATGGGAGGAAAAATGAGCCAGACATCCAATGAGCAGTTAACCCGGCAGAAAACACAATTTATATCAGAAGGTGTTGGGATTACCACCACCAATTTCATTCAATCGGCCCAAGGCGCCATCTTGCGGGATGTGGAAGGTCAGGAATTTATTGATTTTGCCGGTGGTATCGCCGTTATGAACGTCGGCCACAGCCACCCGAAGGTGGTGGCGGCGATTAAAGAACAAGCGGAAAGATTTACGCATACCTGTTTTATGGTAAATCCTTACGAACCAGCCGTGAAACTGGCCGAACGGCTTTGCCATATCACACCCGGTGATTTCGCCAAACGGGCGGTGTTTTTGAACTCCGGCGCCGAAGCAGTGGAAAACGCGGTTAAAATTGCCCGCTACTACACCAAACGGCCGGCTATCATTGTATTTGAAAATGCCTATCACGGCCGCACATTGCTCACCATGACCATGACCAGCAAGGTCAAACCCTACAAATTCGGCTTCGGCCCCTTCGCACCCGAGGTATACCGCATCCCCTTCGGCGATGTCGCCGGTGCCGATGCGCTTAAGGATGCTTTTATAAAACAGGTCAACCCGGAGGCCGTGGCAGCCGTGGTGGCCGAGCCCGTCCAGGGTGAAGGCGGCTTCATTGCCCCGCCGCCGGATTACTTCCGGGATCTGGTGCAAATCTGTCGCGACAACGGCATCCTGTTCGTGGCTGATGAAATTCAAAGCGGTATGGGACGCACGGGCAAGATGTTTGCCATCGAACACTGGGACGTCGCGCCGGATCTGGTAATTATTGCCAAAAGCCTGGCGGCCGGAATGCCCCTGGCGGCGGTTGTCGGCAAACAGGAGGTTATGGATTCCATTCATTCATGGGGTCTCGGCGGTACCTACGGCGGAAACCCGGTGGCTTGCGCTGCCGGGCTGGCGGTGCTGGATGCCTTCGAAGAAGAAGACCTGCTGGCGAAGTCGGTCGCGCTTGGTGAAAAACTTAAGGCCCGTTTCGAAAAGTGGCAAAAGGATTTCAGCATAGTCGGAGAAATCAGAGGCCTGGGCGCCATGCTCGGCCTGGAATTCGTCAAGGGTGAAAACAGAGAACCGGCTGCCGATGAAGCCAAACAACTGGCCGCCTATTGCCTCGGTCAAGGCCTGTTGATTCTGGTTTGCGGCAGCTACGGCAACATCGTCCGGGTCCTGGCGCCGTTTGTCATCACCGACGAGCAGCTTGAAAAAGGCCTTTCGATTATGGAAGCGGGGTTAAAGGAGATATCTTAATCCTCAACCCGGCCCAGCGGGAAATGAATATTGAAAATTGAAGATTTGTGGCATTTTATCTGTTCTAAAAGATTCAAGCGAAGCGATTCCGGCCTTCGACATTCGATATTCGATATTCTGCGGTTCTGCGGTTCGCCTTTTAAAATGGTGAAGTTCGATACGAGAGCTCAGATCCGTACAATATTCATATCGTATGCCGGCATATTTTTTGATAAGCCGGATATCATTTCGATCGACAAACCTTCTTTTACAAACCGGCAAACTGAATAAACCAGCCAAAAGGCCTAACCGGGTCACGGGCTCAACAGGCCAGCAGACCAACTGAGATTTAACTATGGATGCACAAAAGTTAGCAAAACTACGTGACAAATATTCAGATGATCAGGCCGGGAAATCAGCGGATCAGTACGACGACCGGGTGCCCTATGCCGGTGTGTCCACCCTGCTGGATATGCCCTATCAGCCGGAGCTAAATAATATCGACATCGCATTGGTCGGTGTGCCGTTTGACCAGGGAGTTTACAACCGGGCCGGGGCACGTCTGGGTCCCAAGGCGATTCGCAATGTGGCGATGTTCGGATCCTTCAACCACCACAGCAAAATCAACCCCGCTGGGTTGTGTACCATTGCGGATATCGGTGATGTGCCGATTGAAAACCGCTACCATCTTGGTGACGGTCTGAGCGATATCGAGAAATACTTCCGGCAGATTATGGACGCCGGAATTACGCCACTTGCAGCCGGCGGCGATCATTCCATCTCCTATCCGATACTCAAGGCCGTTGGGCGCAACGCGCCAGTGGGGCTGGTGCATGTGGATGCCCATTGCGACACCGACGGTTGGATGGGAAATTCAAAATTTTATCATGGCGCACCGTTTCGCAATGCCGTGTTGGATGGGGTGTTGGACCCCGACCGCACCATCCAGATCGGTATCCGGGGTCCGGCCGAACCGGTTTGGGAATTTTCATACGAATCCGGTATGACGGTGATCCATATGGAAGACTTTATTGAAATGGGCCTAGCCCGGGTTATTCGAAAAGCCCGTGCAGTGGTGGGTGACGGCCCTACTTATATTTCCTTTGATATTGACGGACTGGACCCGGCCTATGCACCGGGTACCGGAACCCCGGAGGTCGGCGGGTTGACGACCCGCGAGGCCTTGGCCCTGATCAGGGGTCTGCGCGGCCTGAATCTGGTAGGCGGTGATGTCGTGGAAGTCGCACCGCCGTATGATCCCACCACCAACACCGCCAGGGTCGGGGCCCAAGTGATGTTTGAAATTCTCTGCCTGCTGGCGGAGGCCAGAGCGGAGAGGCGATAAGGCGCGAAAGCTGTGAGGCCAGGAGGCTTGAAGACTGGGAGGCAAAAAAGCTGGAAGGCTCGAAAACTGAGAAGCCAGGAGGCTTGAAGGCTGGGAGGCAACTGGGCTGGCAGGCTAGGAGTCTAGGAAGCGGGTAAGCAGACAAGCTGGGAAGCTGCAAAGATAATATCCCTTTTTTTTGCTTCCTGGCCTTATAGCCTCACAGCTTCCCAGCTTTTTGCTTCCCAGCATTCCAACTTTTTGCCTCCCAGCCATAAAATCTGATTTTACCCACAAGTCGCATTTAAGAGGAGATGTTTAAAATGGCAAAAGATAATGAAGCAATCTTACAGGAATTAAGAAATCGGACACCGAAATCAGGTGAATACTGGGAACAATCCAAGGATTTGATGCCGGGTGGATTGATGAGCGGCGCTCGCAAAATGGAGCCGTACCCGGTGTATGTCGAGCGCAGCAAGGGTGCCTACACCTGGGACATCGACGGCAACCGCTATATCGACTGCACGATGTCGTATGGCGTGCATGTGCTGGGGCACGGCCCGGATCCGGTCTTGAAAGCCCTGCATGAACAGTGCGAACGGGGAATGAGCTTTGGCATGCCCCACACCCGGGAAGTGGAATTTACCCAGCGGCTGATTGAATGTGCACCTTGCGCTGAGCTGGCCATGGTCTGCAATACGGGAACCGAATCCACCATGCTGGCCTGGCGTCTGATGCGCGCTGCCAGCAACAAGCCTGTGATCGCCAAATTTGAAGGCTGCTATCACGGATGGCATGATTACGCCCAGTGGAGCGTTTTTGCCGACCCTGAAACAATGGGGCCTGCGGACCGACCCAACATGGCTCCCGGATCGGCCGGAATACCCGACGGCGCCAAAAATACCGTAATGGTTCTGCCGTTTAATGACAACGCCTTTCGCTTGATCGAGGAGCATGCCCACGAACTGGCCGGCGTGGCGATTGAACCGGTGCTGGGCGGCGGTATGCTGACGGTTGACAAAGCTTTTTTACAAAAACTGCGCGAAGTAACCAAAAAAGCCGGTATTCTGCTGCATTTCGATGAAGTTATCACCGGGTTTCGTCTGGCCCTGGGCGGGTATCAGGAAATAACCGGGGTCTTGCCGGATATCGCCACCTATGGCAAAATTATCGGCGGCGGACTGCCCATTGGCGCTGTGGCCTGCTCTAAGGAGATGGTGGCCACCGCCCAGAAAACCGATGACGGTTTCTCAGCCGCCGGCACATTCAGCGGCAATCCCCTGACCCTGACCACTGGCGCAGCCACTTTGAAGTATCTTCAGGAAAACCGCCATATATACGATGACATGATGGCTAAAGGCGAATTTTTACGCAACGGGTTCAACGATTATTGCGTATCTAACGGCTATCCATTTTGCATGACCGGCATCGGGTCGATGTTCCAGATCCATGCAAAGGCAGAGTTGCCCGTTCTTCCGCGGGATCTGGTGGAACAGGACGAGGAGGCACTGGAACAGCTGCAACTCCAGTTCCGCTTAAACAACATTCTGCTGCCCTGGATGCACTTGGCCTTTTTCTCCGCCGCTCACAGCCAGGAAGATCTGGCGGAGATGCTGCGGGCATTCCAGGCGTCGGTGGCGGGGGTGATGGAGAATAGCCATGTTTAGAGAGATCAAATTGAAGGACAGAGCCCTCAGAGAAGAAAAAGCGATAGAAATTGTTGAAAAGGGCTCATTTGGCGTATTGTCGACGATTGGCGAGAATGGCTATCCTTATGGAATACCTTTAAATTATACGTATTTTGATGATTGCATTTGTTTTCATTGCGCCAGGGAAGGACATAAACTCGATAACATAGACTTCAGTAAAAAGGTTTCCTTTTGTGTGGTAACCAAATCAGAAGTTCTCGGCAATGAATTTGACACGGATTACGAAAGCGCCATAGCCTTCGGAAAAGCATCTGAGATAATGGATGAAACAGAAAAAAAGGATATCTTGCTTTCAATTTTGAACAAATATTCTGCGAATTATTTAAAAGCCGGCCGCAGCTATATGAGAAAGTATTGGGATGACACCAAGATAATAAAAGTGCAAATCGAACATCTAAGCGGCAAAGCACACGAACGATCGGCTGATAATCGGTAAAATGTGCTGCAAGGGTTTTGCCCGGAAATTGTAAAATGAAGCAGGTAAATACACTGTTGACAGACTTGATATAGAAGTCTAAATGATCATTAACAAATTTTAATTTGGTATTTCCTGACTTTAGCCCAAGCCGGAGGTTTTCAAATACAAAGTTCAGTGAATTAATCTTTGAATACGACACCCCAAAAGGAGGAAAAATGAGTACTAAAGCCGAACTCGAAGAAAAAGCAGAAGGCTGTGACACTTCGGAAGACTATGTCGGTGTGGCCCGCGAAATCGTTCAGGATCTCTCCGACAAGGAATGGGCGGCCGAACTGCTGGATGAAGGCGCCGAATGGGCGCAGACCACCGATGAGCTGATTCTGTTTGCCAAATGCGCAGCCGAGGCCTTGGAGGACAGCGAAAAGACCAAACAGTATTTGCTGCAGGCCAAGGATTTCGCCATGAACATCGACGATCTCGTCAACCTGGCGGGGGCGGCGGCCGAAATCGGTGATTCCGATGCCGCTGCTGAAATCCTGACCGCCGCCCAGGGTAAATGCACCAAGATCGCCGATTTCTTCGCCCTGAGCAAAAATATCAAGACCCTTTTATCCGACGATGATTTGGCCGGCAAACCGGTGGAGGCCGCCATCGGAAAATGCAAATCCGTTGCTGATTTTATCGACTGCGCCAAGGGGGTGCTGGAAGCCTTTGAGGATCGTGACCGGGCCAAAACGATTCTGGCGGATGCCGCTGAAAAATGCAAAACCGGCAAAGACTATGCCGAGTTGGCCCAAGGCATTGTCGCTGCTCTGGACGATGTCGAGGCCGCGCGGGAGGTATTCGGCAAAGGGGAGTCCGCCCTTGAGTCCGGCAAGGATCTAACGACCCTTGCGGCGGCGGCGGCCACCGATCTGAAGGACACGGATTATGCCAAACAGCTATATCGACTGGCGGCCGACAAGATGGAGAAAGCCGAAGAATTGATGGCCCTGGCCAAGTCCCTGGTTGAATCTCTGGAAGACAAGGCCTTGGCCCTGGATGTCTACCAAAATGCCGAATCACGCTGCACCACGTTCGATCAATTCGCCAAGCTGGCCAAAGCCATCCTGACCGATACGGGCGATACCGCCGCCGCCGGTGCAGTGTATCAAAAAACAGCCGGCGCAAACCCCAACGCCAAGCAGCTGGTGCAGGTGGCTGAAGCCATGGCCACGGATATCCAGGACCAAACCGCCGCCATGGAATTATTGAAACAGGCAGAGTTGGCGGTCAAGAGCAATGATGATTTCAACAAAACTGCCGGGGCTATCTTAAAGCTTGCCGATGACCCGGCCTGGACCGAGGCTATCGAAGACCAGCAGGCCAGACGTGGAGCCCACAAGGCCCTGTATGACGATTTCATCAGCCGCGAAGGCGAGTGCCAGACCGCCGGTGCTTTGATCATACTGGGCCGGGAAGTGGTTGCGCAGACTGGCGACAAGCACTATGCCCGCAAGCTTTACGGTAAAGCCGAAGAGGTGAGCAACTACTTCCCGGAGTTTTTGACGGTCGCTGATGCAGTGGCGGCCGACCTTCAGGATTTCGATTGGGTCCAGACTATTTACAGCGCCCAGTTGGAAAAATGCGTTGAAGAAATCGATTATCACCGGATCGTTGACGGTGTCCTGGCCAATCTGAGTGATTCGGACTGGGCCAAGAAAATATATGCCGGTTTGGAAGAACGTTGCGACAACGCCGAGGCCTACGTCCGATTGGCCCGGGTTGTGTTGGAAAAACTCGGTGACACCGGATGGGCCGGGCAAATTTTCGATAAAGCCCAAGAAGCTTGTGACAACACCATCCGCTGCACCGTTGTAGCGATTGCCCTGCAGGACAGTCTGGGAGACACTGAACGGGCGCGAGCGACCTTCACCAAGGCTGAATCCTTGAGCACTGGTATCAAAGATTATGATGCACTCCTGAGGGCGGCGACCCGGCGCAGTGAATTCGCCGATGTCGTCCGGCAGGGGCTTGAAGCGGCTGAAGGCAAATTATCGGATGCTTTGGATCTGAAACATCTGGCAGAGTGCGTTCTGAATTACACGGACGACCAGCAATGGGCCCGACGAGTATATCAAAATGCCCTGGAAGCGCCAGATGCGAAACGGCATCGAACCGACATCATTCTCAGCATCAAAGGCAGGCTGAAAGATGAGGCCTGGGCCTCCAAGTTGAGTCGTCAGGCTTAAACTGAAGAGAAGCTCGGTTCGACGACCCGGACAACAAAATCACAAGATTTGCGCACCTCTGATGAAGGAGCGACCTCCGACACAGAGGTGCGCCAACACAACATCTTGTGTGTGGGCGTTTAAGCGGGTGGCAACCGGACTAGTTTAATTCCAATGGATCTATGATCCAAGAAAAGGTAATCCATATAAGCCTTTAAATGCTTATCAATTTTGGAGTGTTGGAGTACTGGAGAGCTGGAGTAATGCCTGAAGGTTGGATGTCTTCTCTTGATGCCCCAATACTCCAGTACTCCATTACTCCAGGTTCGAGACATTTCCTAAATTGTTGATATCTTAGATTTACTTTTTCTGGTTATAGTTGCGAATTCTAACAAGTCGTGTGGGAGATGCAGTAATGGGTATGACCGGTAATTACCCGCTGATTTTAGGGAAAACAAATTTTGGCGGATTAATTAACGGAGCCCCCTATCAATGAGATGAGGCCCATATTTTCGATCTTCAGTCAGAATATGGTTGATAATCCAGTCTTTTAGAAAATTGACAATGCTCATATCCATTCGCATTTGCCCCGCGGCATATCTGCTTTTGAGATCCTGCACTTCCTGGATAAGTCGCACATGATGCTTTATATGGATTTCATGTTCCGGAAAATCATAATCTTCCATCAATTTTTCTTCCTGATCGAAGTGATCCTTCGTGTATCGAATCAGAAAATCGAGCGTCTCTTCTATAACTGCCTGATTTCGACCGGCGTCGATCTCTTCATACAGTTTATTGGCGGTCTGAAAAAGGGCCTGGTGGTGCTCATCCATCTCTTTGATATTGGTGTTATACTCCTCGCGCCATTGAAAAATCGGAATGCTGACGAGTTCCGGGTTCAATATTTTTCGGATACGCCTTTCATAGGTTTCAAATAGTTTCCATTGGATGATGGGGATGTCGGATAGTACTTTCCCTTGAACATTGTATACTTCAGTGTCTTTGATGGCCCGCACTTGAAAGATGGCCGGCGTATTAAAAAGTACGTTGCTGACACCGAAAAAATCACCGGCTTTCAGAGTTTCAAAAACATCGTCATTTAGAAATATTTGCAATTTTCCCTGTTTGATGATGCCGATACCCGAATAATCCTTTATGGGAAGCAATTCATCAGCCCGGTATTTTTCAGGATTCATGGACCTGGCAATTTTATTTTGAATCGGATAAGATATATCCTCACCAAAAAGCCAGGTATCCTGCAAAAATTCCCGCCGCTCTCTGAGATGTTCAAGATCGGCAAGCAGGCCGTTTTTTTTGATAAAGTTGAGGTAAAGGCTGCAGGGAATCTTTAACGCTCTGACGAAATTAATGGTGCGAAAGGTCTCTTTGGCCGGCGTCTGGAAAACCCCGAAGTTGTCGCCGATCAAACCACCGGCCGAGATCATACTGTTAATCCCTGTCTGCGGTCGGACGATCTCAACCTCGCCGGTCAGTATCAAATAGACAAATTTATTAATCTCTCCTTTTCTAATAAGAATGCTCTCAGGATTGATGGAAATCAGGGGATTGTTCAGCAACATGTTGATTTGATGGCCGGGTACGGCGGGGAAGTAAACGTTTAAAATCTTCTCGGCATACTGCCAAACATAATCCTGATAGGCTGGAATAAGGACATCTACCGTACCGAAGGGAGCTCCGGAGCCGATTTCTTTTTGCTGAGCGGTCAACTGAGAAGAGGTGTGGGCCAGAATGATTTTGTCGGAAGGGTCATCTGCAAAATCCTGGGCCGAACCATGAACATAGCCTCCACCGACATCTATTTTTTTTAAATCGGCCTTCGTCAGATAATTTCTTTTGACTTCTTCGAAATATTCTTTAGAAATACCGGGGTCGGACTCTTTTTCCGTGATCATGTCGCCGAGGACGGCGAAGCTGGAAATGTCGGCAAAATGAGCATAGGATCGATTATGCTTATGATCCAGCGTTTGAAACAAAAAGATAGTCGTCTCTGTCGGATGGGGTGAAAAAATTGGTTTTACTTCCAGGTTATCGATTACATTCCATTCGTCCAATTTTAAGTCACAAATTTGAAAATATTTTGCGAAGTTCTCTTCTTTAATCGATGCCAGAGCAGCCAGTTTATTGATAATCGTAGCACGAACAAGCGGTGTGGCGATAAATTTTATCTTATGATCGGCCCTCATCAAGGCCGTCAACCCCGCAAAATGATCATCATGGGCATGGGTCTGAAACACACCGACTATTTCATTGACACCGATTCCCAGTGCATTGAGGCTATGTAGAATATTCGGTCCTGCATCAACCAGATAGATGTTTCCCTGAAATATGATTATACTGGACATACAGGGTCGATTGATATCCCATCCGTTGCCATCACCGGAATGAATAATCGAAAAATAATCTCTGTCAATTGATTGAAATCCAAGAACATAAGGTGCCTCGAATTTTTCGTGCGGCATCAAGTTAAGATCAACCGTGACATATTCCCCTCGGTACTCAAATTCGAACAGATTCAGCCTCAGACGCCGAATAGACAGCCCTTGCTTGATCTCCACCGATTGAGTATCGACGACAATAGACTCCACAAGTTCCTCAGTAGGCTTGATTGATCCAAAGCGAAATTTCAGTTTCAGGCGAATCATAAGACGCGCCATCTCCGGGCTTACACCGGCGTCGATAATTTCATCCTCGGAAATCAACCCGTAATTTCCTCGATAAATATACTCCATCTGGGCTTTGATCTGCTCATTAGATCCGATTAACAATGGCTTCAAACCGGTATTGTTGGGATGCCCGGGCAATATCATGCCCTGGCGGTAGTACATGTGAAGTACGGGAAATTCGGATAGGTTGGAAAAAAAACCATTCTGAACCGATATATCAGAAAGCAATATGGCATTCGGCCCGCTTTCGAAGGCAACGCCGTCTTTTTCCCGGGCGGCTATCAAACCCCGCTTCATCAAATGCTTGACACTGTCGGCCGGACAGCCGCACATGATACGAAGATCAAGTTCGGGGACTTCAACCCAAAAAAGCCCGCTGGTGACCTGAATTTTAGAGATCTTTTGCATTGGCTTAACCCCCTTTTAAAAGGTTATACCAAAGGTTGGTGCGGAGTATCGGGTATATGCTGGGGTAGTATTTTCGCTGGTCAATACCACCAATCCTAAAGTGGGGACGAAAAGGCCTTGTTTCACGGGACGAGAGAGCGGTCGCTGTTTAGTTCAAATCGATAGGATAACACAGCCAGAGTGTGCCCCTAAGCAATGCTGACAAACGAAAAGCGTTTATACTAACCGCTATACAAAATGCAGGATGGAAAGTCAAACAACAAAAAACCCGGAACCAGTAATGATTCCGGGTTTATTAAAAAGATTTCGGCGGCGTCCTACTCTCCCACACAGCTTCCCGTGCAGTACCATCGGCGCTGAAGAGCTTAACTTCCGTGTTCGAGATGGGAACGGGTGTGACCTCTTCGCTATTGCCACCGAAAAATTGATTTCGTTATTATTTCGTATTTTGTGTTTGGCTTCTTTGGAATAGTTTCATATGCAAAACACCAAACATCAAATAATAAACATTAATATCAATTTGTATCAAGACACAAAGCACTCAGATATGACTAGCATTTTAATGGATCATGCAAATTATTTTGTGGCCAAGCCGCACGACCGATTAGTACCGGTAAGCTAAATATGTTGCCACACTTACACACCCGGCCTATCAACCTTGTGGTCTACAAGGGGTCTTCAGTTCTGCATGTTTCCATGCAGAAGGGATATCTAATCTCGAGGTAGGTTTCCCGCTTAGATGCTTTCAGCGGTTATCCTTTCCGAACTTAGCTACCCAGCAATGCCGCTGGCGCGACAACTGGAACACCATTGGTTCGTCCATCCCGGTCCTCTCGTACTAGGGACAGCTCCCCTCAAATATCCTGCGCCCACGAAAGATAGGGACCAAACTGTCTCACGACGTTTTAAACCCAGCTCACGTACCACTTTAATTGGCGAACAGCCAAACCCTTGGGACCTGCTCCAGCCCCAGGATGTGATGAGCCGACATCGAGGTGCCAAACCGCCCCGTCGATGTGAACTCTTGGGGGCGATAAGCCTGTTATCCCCGGCGTACCTTTTATCCGTTGAGCGACGGCCCTTCCATACGGGACCGCCGGATCACTAAGACCTACTTTCGTACCTGCTCGAAATGTCTCTCTCGCAGTCAAGCTCCCTTATGCCTTTACACTCCATGGCTGGTTTCCAATCAGCCTGAGGGAACCTTCGCGCGCCTCCGTTACTCTTTGGGAGGCGACCGCCCCAGTCAAACTACCCACCAGACACTGTCCTTCGCCCGGAT
>Ga0049119_1000041_pt1 | contig 29004 bp, 30 predicted proteins | sample WorMetLIZAISLAND_2_FD_57363 | JGI IMG/M metagenome (GOLD analysis project Ga0049119, IMG submission 57363) | Marine gutless worms symbiont microbial communities from Max Planck institute for Marine Microbiology, Germany - Olavius geniculatus... | ecosystem: Host-associated > Annelida > Digestive...
ACCATGGGTGTGACAGATACGGTCACACTAACCTTAAAAATGTAGATAGGCTCGTTAATTAAGAAGGAACCAAATACCGGTTGCAGGGGCTATAGCGATGCGAATTTTTGACATAAAATCCGGAATGATCAGCCTGGCCTCGGCATTTGCAGCTTCTCTATGCTGTGTGTTGCCGATGGCAGTGGTTTTGGCCGGTGTCGGAAGCGGAGCATTCATGATGACGACCATGAAATATAGCCATATACTCATTCCGCTAGGCGTCATTGGGGTTGGTTTCGGCTATTATATGTTTTTTCGGGATAAGAAGATCAGTGCCGCCTGTGGTTGCCCCATGCGCGCAGGGAGGCTGAATCTGGCGATTCTAATATTTGCGACCATCGTGGTAATTCTGTCCGTTGTATTTAATGTTTTCCCCGGGCTCATTGCTCCCCTCCTTGAAGGATAGTGTTGCATCATAGGTTGAAGGGTTCAGGGTTCGACGTTCCGGGTTTACTAAAAGCAAATAAGACCAAAGGATTTCCACTTTCATCGATATTACCATAAAGTTGCTATATCGCCCTATCGTGGGATGGCTGTGCTCACCAAACATCGCTGATTTTATCTGTCAAAGGTGGGCAGAGCCCACCCTACTTAGCGACTCAGGTATCAACCATAGATAAACTCCTGGGGCAAAATTCGATATCGTCGTATCCCTGTATCAAAGGTGAATATGACAATGAAAAAAAATCTATCCAGTCACTCTTTCTTGCGCTGCTTGTTGCGGCGTTGATGCTTTATGCAACCTCTTATGCCTCCGGCACCGATAAAGTCATTCTCCAAATCGAAGGGATGACCTGAGCCGTCTGACCGCTGATCATTAGAAAAGCCCTGGAAGGGCTTGACGGCGTTGAAAAAGCAAGCATAAGTTACTCCAAAAGAAAAGGCGAAGTCTTTTACGATCCAGCAAAGGTGGCTGAACAAGAAATTGTGGACAAGATCAACCAGACCGGTTTCAGCGCAAAAGTGATTGATGAATAGCTCGGATTAAGTATCAAAAGTAACGCCACCTTGAGGGTTGTCACCGATATACAGCTGAAATTACTAAAGCAGCGGCGCAATATGTTCCTACCCATCTCCAGACGTCACACGACCTTATCAGCCTTGATTTTTTGGCTTGACCCGCTCTGCCAAATAAATTCAGAACGGAAGCCGGCGAAAAAGCCCTGTGTGAAAACTGCACCCAATGTGTTGTTGCGGCCGATACCCGGCCCATCAAGAGATACAAACTCCAAACGGCTTAAATCCAGACAGGGTATTTTCTTGACATCCAAATTTGTGTAATTTATAGTCGGGAAAAATCTCCATCTGAATAAATTGCCAGCTGCTATTTATACTTAACTCAGGATCTTACGCAGTTCCGAACAGAAAAATGCTGCTGGCAGACAGGCGTGGTTGATGCTGATAAGCAAAATCATACGTCCAACTCTGGAAGTTGCTTATCGGCAATGCCCTTATCCGACGGTCCGTCTCGAAATAAAACCAGGCGTTGGTGTTCCAGCCGCCTGAGGTTTTTGTCCTACCCCGGCGCCATTAAGTTTTTGACACCAACAATCACAACAACAACGGAATTCAAAGGCTAATAATAATAAAAAATGATTGAATGAACACCTTGTCGAGCTTCTTCCTAAAGTAAATTTTCACTCCGACTGCCTTTTGCGTTTGTCGGCTGAATGATACAGATTGGAGGATCAACACATGCAGGACAGTGGCACAAGACCGGGTACATTCAAATGGTCTGCATCGGAAAACAGTATCAGAGCGTCGAAAGGCAGATCAAGCTTCACCCAACTCACTGGTTGGCATAAATACCGGGTCTTGGGCCGGATGTTGTTCAATCTTGAGGTCCGCAAGCTTCCGATTCGATATTTGCTGAGTCTGAAAGAAATTTTTGATGATATGAAATTCATCGGACTTGGCAACAAAACTTATCTGAACTCCTTCTTTCCGCCTTTTCCCAGTAAAGCCTTCGAGCAGGCGGTGGCTTTTGCAGGGTCGCAGCTCAGGTCGGATCGACGCCTGTATCTTGGTGATTTTAATATAACCGGACGGTGCCGCTACCGTTGTCGACATTGCTATCGCAAGGGCCGGTGGGGAGAAGATCTCCCTTTGGAAGTCATATTGAAAGGCATCCGGGAGTTGCAAGACCTGGGTGCCTGTGTGCTGGGCATCACCGGCGGAGAACCGCTTCTCAGAAGCGATCTGGAGATGATCCTATCCGCTATTGACAATCGATCCAGCACGATACTCTACTCCTCAGGTGATGGATTGACCCGGCAACGGGCGTCCCAGTTGACCGATTGCGGCCTTAACTCAGCCATCATCAGTATCGATCATTACGACCCGAATAAGCATGACCAGCAAAGGCGTTATCAGGGAGCCTTTCAGATTGCAGTTGACGCAGTTGACATTTTCGCAAGCCTCGGTGTGTACACGGCCGTCACGATCATCCCATCTGGTGAGATGACTGAAGAAGAAAACCTCTACCGCTATCTCGAGTGTGCGCAGCAATGGGGCGCTCATGAAGTCAGAATCGGTATTCCCCTGCCATCCGGCAAACTTCTCAAAACCTTGCATAAAGGTAAAGTGCGTCTCAGCCGTGCGGGCATCAACCGGATAAAAAAAATCCAGAGAGCGGCCAATTCCTAGAAACGTTACCCCAATGTGATGTCTTTTCCGACCATTGAAGGCCTGGAAATGTTTGGCTGCGGCGCCGGATACCACTATCTTGCAATCGAAAACGATGGGAACGTAACGCCCTGCGTCCTGGTTCCGATGTCTTTCGGCAATATTAAGGACGAGCCCCTGCAGACGATATGGCGCCGGATGCAGCCGATCTTTCATCGTGCCGGCGGAGTTTGCTACATCAGCCGGGCGGCATACATGATATTCCAGGATTTCATGGACGGCGCCGCCTTGCCCCTGTCTCCGGACAGGTCCCTGACGATCTGCCAACAGGTTCCCGTGGGCCGTCATGATCCGCTGCCGATGTTCTACAAAAAGGCCGCCGACTTCATCGGCCGGCAACACCGATCCTCCGAAGGGGCCATCGGTGGCGATGTCCTTGGGGCCGACAGATGATTTTGCGCCGGGCGAAAGCCCGCGGGGCGATGTTTCCGTATGCCGCCGGCAAGGAGATATTAACGTGCCGCTAGATAGTGGATATGAACTATCATTTTATCGATAAGATTATAGAACTAAACAAGGCGGAGCGTATTCTGGCCCAAAAAAGCTTTGCGAGGACGGAGGAGTACTTTGACGATCACTTTCCACGGTCAGACCAGGTCCCCAACTCATTAATTCTGGAAGCCGTCGCCGACGCGGCAGCCTTGCTTATATTCGCGACAACGGAATTTAGCGCCCTTGCGCTGCTGCTGATGGTCAACGAGGCAACCTTTCAAAAACCGCTCTTGGCCGGCGACCGAATGCTCCTTGACGTTCGGTTGGTCTCTGAACACGAGGATGCCGCCTTGTTCGAGTCAACGGTAACCGCAGATGACGACCTTATTGCCCAAGCCGCAATTACATTGGGATTGTTTCGGCTCGCGGATATCGGCGACCCTAATAAAAGAGAGATCTTCGCATCCCTGTTGAAGAATTCGGCAAAGTTTATTGGTGACTACTCGGTTTCGACGGCAAACGTTGGTTTGAGGAGTCAATATTGAAGGAGAGCAGAATCGTCATTTCAGGGCTGGGATTGGTCACACCGATCGGCTTAGATCTGGAGACCTACTGGAGAAATATCATCACCGGTAACTCCGGCATCGGTCCGATTGCGTCGTTTGACACGTCCTCGCTGCCCGTTTCCTACGCCGGCGAGGTAAAAATAACCCTGCCTGAGGCGAAAAGATACCTGAAGCAACGGAAGCAATTAAAGCTATTGAGCCGCAACGGGTTGTTCGCCATGATGGCGGCTGGCATGGCGATTGAAGACTCAAATTTGCAGTTGCCAGCGCCTAAACCAGACAGAATCGGGGTATACCTGGGAACCACCTACGGACAGCGGGACATGGAGGATAAAATAAACATCCTACTGTCATCAGAATCCGCCAGGGTTCCGGGTACCCTCGATACCGCGAAGTACGGTGCGGTTTTCATTGAGAATATCAATCCGGTCCATACCTTGCAAAACATCACCAACCTGGTCGCTTGCCATATCGCCATTGCCTACCACTGCAGGGGACCCGTCAATACGCACGTCACCAGCGTGTCGGGCGGTTCCCAGGCCATCGGGGGCGCCTACCGACTGTTGTCGCAGGGTAAGTGCGACATCGTCATTGCCGGAGGAACGGAAGCAACCATTTATCCGCAACACCTGATGGATTGCGCTTTGCATCTGCCTTTGGCCACGGCTGCCGACAGGCAGGCTTGTCGACCGTTTGACGCCCGGCGCAAAGGCATGGTGCTGGGTGAAGGGGCGGGAATCGTCATCCTAGAAAGGCTGCAGCATGCCCGTAAACGCGGCGCCAAAATCTATGCCGAGCTCAGCGGTTACGGAACTGCGGCCGGCCCAATGCAGCGGCAGCGAGCTGACGATGAGAGCAGCCTTGTCACATCCATGGAAAATGCCCTCTGCGATGCGGCGCTCAAAACCACCGCTGTGGATTACATCAGTGCCAACGGCGATTCAACCCCCGCGGGAGACAGACTAGAAACCCGGGCCATAAAAACGGTTTTCGGCTCCCACGCATACCAACTGCCCGTCAGTTCGATCAAACCCATGACGGGTCATCTGTGGTCGGCGTCGCCGGCGATTGAACTGATCACCTGTATTCTGGCCATGCACAACAATATGATACCACCGACGATCAACTATGCGTATCCCGACCCTGACTGCGATTTGGATTATGTTCCCAACCAGGCACGGCCCTTGGAAATTAACTGCGGGCTGTGCAATTCAGTGGGCTGGTTTGGCCAGAGCGCGAGTTTGATTGTCAAGGCGTTCCGCGACTGATCAACTGAGAGATGCCAATGAAATTAACGGACAAAGTCGCCCTGGTTACCGGCGGCGCTAATGGTATCGGTCAAGCCATCTCCAAAACCCTGGCGCGGCAGGGCGCCACGGTGATGGTAAACTTCAGAAGCAATGACCGGCTTGCCAAGGAAACGGTGGAAGCCATCGAGCGCCAAGGAGGGACCGCCGTCGGTATGAAGGTCGACGTCAGCGATGCGCATCAAGCCCATCAAATGGTGGAGACCATCCTCAGCCGCTTCGGCCGTCTGGACATTTTGGTGAACAACGCCGGCATCATTCGCGATTCGCTGCTGCTTATGATGGACGACAGCGATTTCGATGCGGTGATGCAGACCAATTTCGGCGGCGTTCGTCACTGCACTAAAGCGGTTGGTAAGGCAATGATTTTGCAAAGATCCGGCAAAATCATCAACATATCTTCGATTGTTGCCGAGCGACCCCGCAAGGGGCAAAGCAATTACGCTTCCTCCAAAGGGGCCATCAATGCCTTTACCAGGGCTATGGCTTTCGAGTTGGGATCCAAAGGAATCACTGTCAATGCGGTCGCCCCCGGATTGATATTAACGGATATGACCAATCCCATTTACGAAAGAGCCAAACCGTATATCAAGGAATATATTGCCCTGAACAGACCCGGCACACCGGAGGAGGTGGCGGCTTTGGTTGCATTTTTAGCATCCGATGATGCCAATTATATCAGTGGTCAGGTCATCAATGTCGATGGTGGAATGATTTAGTGAAATCCCTTGAAGGAGGACTTGAATATGTCAAACTTGGACCGGCAATCAGTGTTTGAACAAACAAGAGAAATCCTGGTGGATACCCTCGGCGTCGACCACGACGAGGTGACGCCCGAGGCCTCCTTGATATACGATCTGGGGGCCGAGTCGATTGATTTTCTGGATATATCCTTCAGGTTGGAGAAGGGCTTCGGCATTAAGTTTCCCACCCGACAGCTGGGGCAGGTCGCGGAGGTGGCCAAAGGCATCCGAATGGACACGATCTGCCAATTGCTGCAAAAGCAGTACCAAATTGAAATTTCTGAGAACGAAAAAGAAGAGCTGGCAGATTTGGACACCCAGTTGATTATTGATCGAATCGGTGCCCGTCACAATATCGAAATGGAAACCGACACTGTCGAGCGAGGCATCCAGATTGTGGCCAAGGGTGTCATGGAACACCTTCGCAGTTTAGGCTTCAATATCTCGACGGTTGACTCTCAGCAAATGATTGAGGTCACCATGGAAGACAATCCCGCAACCATTCAGGAAAAGGTGTCGAGGTTGTTGACCGTTGACTCGCTGGTGGATCTGGTGATGGCTTCCCAGACAGTGTCAACGCCGCAAAGCTAAAGGATTCGGGAGACCGTGCTGACTTTAATAAAGCCGCTGGAAGGGGTTGCCCCGGTCGTGAAAACGCTCAATTTAAAGGAAAAATTGAGGGGGTTGGGTGAGATTTATTTTCGTTGACAGAATCTTGGACATCCAAAAAGGCAAAAAGGCGTCGATGATAAAGAACGTGTCGGCCAGCGAAGACTATTTTTCTTTGCACTTTCCTGAATTTCCGATAATGCCGGGAGCTTTGATGCTGGAAGCGTTGGAGCAAGCCGCCAGCATTTTTATCGCCCACTCGCTGGATTTCAGAGCCTATACGAGGCTGACAAAAGTCAAAAACGCCAAGTTCAGAAGGATCGTCAGACCGGGCGACCAGATGAGACTGGAGGTCGCCCTGAAGTCCTTGGACAATAACGTCGCCGAGATCGACGGCAGAATCAGGGTGGACGGGAAAAATACAGCCGGCATGCGCCTGACATTTGCCATTGTGTCGGACGATGACGCGCGACCTGACCGGCCCGCGGCAAAATTGAAAGGGCTTTTCGACACTCTGCAACCGGAAATCGATTCGATCTTTTCTTAGGCGGAGAGCTAAATGATGAGAAGACAAGTGGTCGTCACGGGGATGGGCGTTGTCACGCCAATCGGGATGGGACTGGAAAATTATTGGAAGTCCAGTGTTTGCGGCAGATCCGGGGTTGCGGAAGTCACTTCATTTGATGTGACCGAATACCCTTGCCGGATTGCCGCCGAGATCACGCCCGCTGATTTCGATATCAGCAACTATACCGAAAACGAGGATATCTTGAGGAGCGGCAAAAGTATTCAGTTTGCCGCGGCCGCAGCCCGAATGGCAGTATCGGATTCATCTTTGAGTACGGCGGTGCTCAATTCCACCCGTACCGGCATCAGCATCGGCGTAACCGAAGAATTGGACGATTATATCCGCCACCTGAGCGGCCCCAGCTTTCAGTCGATGTGCGTCGAAGCCGGACAGAGACGACGGGACATGCTCAAATTTGCCGAGTGCGCTCGCAACGCCGAACATTCTCGCCGCGACTTTTTGAGCACCTTTCCGGAATATGCCAGTGCCAAAATCGCTTCAATTTACGGCATTCGTGGTCCGTGCTTGGCGGTGGATTCGGCCTGCGCCGCCGGGAGCCAGGCTATCGGCGACGCCTGTCGGCTGATCGAATGCGGCGACGCCGACGTTATGATCTGCGGCGGCACCGAAGCGTTGGCGGGGCCGACGGTTTTGTTGGTGTTCAGCGTACTCAATGCCGTCTCCACCAACAATGATTACCCGCAGTCGGCCAGCAGGCCCTTCGACGCCAAACGGGATGGTTTTGTTTTGGGCGAAGGTGCCGGCGTGCTGATTCTGGAAAGCCTGGAACATGCCCGCCGGCGGGAGGCCAAAATATACGGAGAGGTCATCGGGGTGGGAGCCGCTTGTGATGCGTATCGCGTAACCGATGAACCACCGGACGGCCGGGGAGCTGTCCAAAGTATGCGATCTGCCTTGCAGGGTGCGGGACTGCAACCGGCGGAGGTGGATTATATCAACGCGCACGGGACATCAACCGTGATGAATGACAAAGTGGAAACCCTGGCGATCAAAGCCGTTTTCGGTGAATACGCTTACCGGATGCCGATCAGTTCTTCAAAATCAATGATCGGCCACCTGATTGCCGGTGCTGGGGCGGTCGAGCTGATTACCTGCCTGTTGGCCATGCAAAACGCCACGATTCCTCCGACCATAAACCTTGAATTTCCGGATGCTGACTGTGATTTGGACTACGTACCCAATCAGGCCAGAAAAGCGGAAGTCAACGTGGCGTTGTCGAATTCATTTGGATTCGGAGGCCAAAATATCAGCTTGCTCGTAAAGAAAACGAACTGAGTTCGGAGGCAGCGGGATCCGGAAGAAGATCGCAATAAGGCGCATAGATGAACGTATGATTAACTCCTGGTCAAGCGGTTTGGGCCCAACCGGGGAATCGTCTGAGAGGCCAAGCGAATGGAGAACCAGCCGGACTTCAATAGGTTGTTTGCGCCCATTAGAATCGGCGCCATGACCGTCAAAAATCGCATTGTGCTGCCGGCCATGGGAACCCGTCTCGCCGATCGGCAAGGATACCTTACCGATCGATTGATCGCTTACTATCGCGAGCGCGCCAGAGGTGGCGCCGGTTATCTCACCGTGGAACATGCTTGTGTCCACCCTTCCGGTCGAGCCCATGAAAACATGGTGGGCCTGTATGATGATCGCTACATCGAAGGCTTTGCCCGGCTGGCCGAAGCCGTCCACCAGGAGGGCGCCAAAGTGGTCGTGCAGCTGAATCATGCCGGACGGCAAACACTGTCAACGATCACCGGCGAGCAGCCGGTGGCGCCTTCGGCCGTTGCCTGTCCGATTATGAAAGAAGTACCCCGCGCATTGACCGCCGACGAAATTCCAGGGCTGGTGGACGCCTTTTGCCAAGCGGCCTTGAGGGTTAAGGCATCGGGGTGTGACGGGGTGGAATTTCATATGGCCCGCGGCTATCTATTCTGCCAATTCCTGTCACCCCACGCCAATCAGCGGCAGGATGAATACGGCGGCGATGTTCTCCGGCGTTGCCGGTTTGCATTGGCGGTTCTGGAAAGTGTCCGCCGCCAGGTGGGGCCCGATTTTCCCTTGATCTGCAGGATCAGCGCCGACGAAATGGTTGCGGGCGGATTACGCATAGACGAATCAAAGATTATCGCCCGCCATCTGCAGAAGGCCGGCGCGGATGCCATTCACGTTTCCGCGTGCACCTATGCGTCTTATGCCTACAATATGCCCTGTTACTATTTGGAAGAGGGGTGCTTTGCTCACTTGGCGGCTGAGATCAAATCGGTCGTGGATGTTCCCGTCATTGCGGTCGGTCGCATTCGAACGCCGTCTAAGGCCGAGTCGCTTCTGCAGAGCGGTCAGGCAGACCTGGTTGCCATGGGAAGAGCATTGATTGCGGATCCGTTTCTTCCGCAAAAGTCTTTCAGCGGTGCTGTTGCGGCAATTCGGCCGTGCCTGTCCTGCAATCGGTGTTTCGAAAGTATATCCCAGGACAAACTGACGTGCGCAGTGAATCCCGATGTGGGGGTGGAAATCCGCTCAAAAACGTCATTGGCGCTCAAGCGCAAGCAGCTGCTGGTCGTCGGCGCCGGCCCCGGTGGCATGGAAGCTGCCAAAGTTGCGGCCGAAAGGGGCCATCGTGTAGTCCTGTACGAAGCCCAACAGCAATTGGGCGGACAACTCAGACAGGCGTCTTTGCCCCCCCATGAAAACCGTGTTTCGGGAATTGATCGCCTATTACCAGCACCTGCTGCCGCAGCGGGGTGTCGAGATCATCACCGGACAGGCCTGCACCGTGGACGTCGTCCACCGGCAGAAGCCGGATGCGGTCATCATCGCCACCGGTTCGCACTGCTGCACCCTGGAAACAAGTCCGGTGTGTGACAACGTCGCGAATTACAGCGAAGCCTTCAATAATTGCGCCAACCTGGGAGACCCGATTCTGATTATCGGCGGCGGTCCCAAAGGCGCCGAACTGGCCGACTATTTGGCCTCTCTGGGCAAAACGGTCACCATTGTCGAAAGGCTGCGCAAGATCGGATTAGGATTGCCGACTTCTATCCGATTTCATCTTGAAAAGCGACTGCGTCAGGCGCAGGTCAACATCATGATCCGAACGGAGGTGCTAGACGTCATCTCAGGCGGAGCTATAGTCAAAGCCCGGGGGGCGGAAAAGGAACTCAGCGGCTTTAATACGGTAGTCCTGGCAGTCGGACGCACCCCCGATACTGCCCTGAACCACGAATTAAAAGAGCTTGCGCTGCCGGTTTATGTGGTGGGAGACGCATCCAGGCCCAGAGGTGTAAAAGAAGCCGTCGCGGCCGGCGCCGGGATTGCCCGGCAATTGTAGGACGCGCGTGACGATATGCTTTCTGCGGCAGGCATGAGAGGAGCAAGTTTTCAGGGTCAGAATAATAGCACCCATCGTCGGCGCATGACCTCAATAAATCGGGAGGCGATTGCAGCCATGCTGGTCGTTTTAGAAAAGGTTACCAAGAACTACCGCCTAGGGGAGACGATCGTTCGGGCCTTAAAAGACATCACCCTGGAAATCGATGCGGGTGAGTTTGTCGCCGTGTGGGGCCCGTCCGGCTCCGGCAAAACGACCCTGTTGAATCTGATTGGGGCCATCGACGAACCCACATCAGGGAGTGTCAGCCTCAAAGGCCAAGAGATCGCCAAGCTCTCGGATGACCAACAATCGGAGATGCGCAATCAACTCATCGGCTTCATTTTTCAAAATTTCAACTTGATTGCGGTGTTGTCGGCGCTGGAAAACGTCATGCTGCCATTGCAAATCCAGGGGATTTCCGGAGCGGAAGCCAAAAAGCGCGCCTTGCAAAGACTGAATCAGGTCGGTCTGTCGGATTTTGTTAAACATCGACCGGACAAGCTCTCCGGGGGTCAGCACCAGCGCGTCGCCATTGCCCGGGCCTTGGCTGCCAATCCGGCCCTGGTCATTGCCGATGAGCCGACGGCAAATCTGGATTCCAAAACCGCCACGAAAATCATCGGGCTGATGCGGGAGTTAAACCATAAGGAAGGCGTCACGTTCATGTTTTCCACCCATGATCAGCGTTTGCTCGGTCAGGTGGATCGCCTGATTCAATTGGAAGACGGTCAAATATACAGCGAGGAGAAGCGCAGTTGATTGCCTGGCTTAAAATCGGATCACGCAATTTGATCAAAAACCGCCGACGATCGGTGATTACGATTCTGGCCATCGCCTTCGGCTTCTCGGCGGTCAACCTTTTCGGGGGATTCCAGGAGTACATGTACCGCGGCAACCGTGAGTCGGCAATTTATGCCGGATGCCAGGGTCATCTGACCGTTTTTAAGAAAGGATACCTGGGAAAGGGACGGTTGGATCCGACCGGCTACCTGTTGACCCCGGCTGAAATCCGGGCGTTGGAGGAGATCTGCCGGAAAAATCCCCATGTCTTGCTGGTCACGCCGCAGTTGATGATCTCCGGCATCGTTTCCAACGGCTATGCGTCGACGATATTTATCGCTCAGGGCATCGTGCCTTCCGCCATGGATGTATTTTTGAGTGAATCAAAATACTTGAAAAAGCTGGGGGTTTATTTCGAAGGCCGCAAACTTCAGGATGATAAAATCTATGGCGTGGCCGTGGCTAAAGATCTGGCGCGCCTGCTCGATCTCACGCCGGGCGCTTATGCGGTGGCCATGAGTACCACGGTGGACGGACAGATGAATGCGGTGGATATGGAGGTATTTCATCTGTTTGAGGTCGGGATCGAGGAATTGAAGGATAAATGGATGCAGGTGCCATTCGGTTTCGCTCAAATGCTGTACGATACTCGGGGGGCCGATCGGGTGTCCGTGTTGCTGGATGAGGCAACCCACACCGAATCGTTGCGAGATCACCTCGAGGCTGCCATATCAGAACGCGGAATGAATCTGGAAGTCAAGACCTGGAATGAAATGAGTCAATGGTATCGCGAAGTGAAAAATATGTTTGACGTCATATTTATTTTTCTATTTCTCATCGTATTTATTATCGTGGTAATGAGTGTCACCAACACCATGAGCATGTCGGTGGTTGAAAGAACCAGAGAAATTGGAACCTTGAGAGCCTTAGGGCTCAAGCGCCAAGGGGTACTGTTGCTGTTTGCGGTGGAAAGCATCCTGCTGGGAATCTGCGGAACGCTGACGGGTGCCTTGCTGTCCTTTTTGGGTTGGGGATGGTTCAACTGGTTTAAACCCACGTGGACGCCGCCGCGAATCGCAATCACCATACCCATCCGGATTGAAATTGTGCCCGCATACCTGGGCTACAGCTTTTTGTTTTTGTTGATTCTGTGTCTGTTTGCATCTCTGATTCCGGCCAGACGCGCCGCCCGGCAGAATGTGGTCGATGCCTTGGGCCATGTTTAGAAGTTAACGAAAGCGCATAGAACCCTTGGCCGGTTGATGGCGGAGAAAATTGACATGAAGATCTATCGAATCCTTGTGGCAGCAGCATTGATGCTTGCGGGTAGCACTATCCAGTTGTCGGGGGCGGAATTGACCGCTGAAGAGATCCTTAAACGAGCGGACGAAGCCCGGGGCAACCTGGAGGGGGTCAAATGGAAGGTGGAGATCCAATCCGTTGACAACGACCGCATCCAGGAGAGAGCGCTGGACGTCAAAGCCAGGGGCTATGATTTTCTGGCTTTGATGAAATCCCCGCCCAAGGTCAAGGGGCAAAAGCTGCTGATGGTCAGCCACAACATGTGGTTTCGCAGACCCAATTTGAGAAAACCCGTTCCGGTGTCTCCGCGCCAGAAACTGGTGGGAGGGGCCTCTTACGGGGATATTGCCGCCACAAATTATGCCGATGATTATGCGGCGGAATTTCTGGCAGACGAAATTGTCGACGGTGAACGCTGTTATGTGTTTGACCTCAAAGCGATCCACAGAAAAGCCACCTATGACGGCATCAAATACTGGGTTTCCAAAAATCGATTGGTGGGGGTCAAAGCGGAATATTACGCGGTTTCGGGCAAGTTGCTCAAATCAGCCAGCTTTGAACACCGGAACCAGATACAACTGCGCAACCGCCCCCGTCCCTTCATCTCAAAAATGACCATCGTAGATGCACTGATCGGCAACAACGTCACGACCTTGGATTTCATCGACCACCGCATCATGACCGTTCGCCCTTCAAATTTTGACCTCAACTATTTTTAGGTCTTTTGCGTTATGCGTGGTTGGCGGAAAACAAAACAAAGCGCGCTAACATCGATTTTAATTGTGGTAGTCTTATGGGCCATCCAAGGTGATGCCGCTGCAGAATCGCACTTGACGATGGCTGCCCGGGAAGACGCGGCGGCAACGGTTGAAAATGAGTCAGAATCTTCGGCCGAGCTGCAGGCGGTGAAAGATGAGATTCAGCAGGGTTTTAGCTATGTCTTCCAGACCCTGTTAACCGCAAGAACCCAGAAACCCAGTGATTCGACCTTAAATCCCGACAACGATTTTCTGGACATCCCCCGTTACACCATCCTTCTGGAACCCCGCCCGGACTTGTATCTGGAGTTTCGCCGACTGAAACTCATGGCCAAACCCAGATGGATTGTCGAATGGTCTCGCTGGGAAGACGGCAGCCGCAGCGGGGATACGGATACGGATGAAGAGTCGTTTATGAATGAATGGCTCGCCCGGCTGAGGGTGGTCGACGGTCTATTCGCTTCCTGCGGGCGAGAGAACCTGCAGTGGGGACCTTCCTATCTTCTTTCCCCTTCCAATCCTTTTTTCAGGGACAATGGTCTGCAAAATCCAAAAGTCGAGGTGCCCGGAATGGATTTTGCGCGCCTTGTGTGGGTAACGGGATCTGATTTGAGTTTTTCTGTGATTGCCAATGTGGATGAGGGCCGGCAGGATTTCATTACCGAGGATTTCGAACCCGTCTACGCCCTCAAGATCGACTATACCGGTTACCGCAAATATGCGAGTCTGATCGCCTCCTATCGTGAGCATGACCGGCCTCGTCTGGGATCTTACGCCGGCTGGACGATTTCGGATGCACTGCTGCTGTACGGCGAAGGCACGGTCGCCCAAGGCTCCAATGCGCTGTACCCGGTTGAAAATCCGACGGCGCCCCTCGGTATCGAAATGCTTGCAACCGAAGAAGACAGCTCGTCCTTTGAAGGGATCTTGCTTTTAGGCGCCTCCTACACCTTGCAGTCCGGCCCGACCCTGACCGCCGAATATGTTTACAACAGCGAGGGATATGACGACGATGAAACGGATCTTTACGATGCGCTGCGGGATCGTGCTTCCCAGGCCTTCTTTCTGCCGCCGCCGGCCTCTTCACTGGCGCAGTCCGTCCTGGGCCAGACACTCGATCCCGGCTTGAGACAGCTGCGGCAGAACTATTTGATGGCCCAATACCAGCACTCGCGGATCTGGGATGTGCTCAATCTCGTCTTTCGCTACACATACAACCTGGACGACAATTCCAGCCAGTTCATCCCCCTCATTGAGTACGATGTCGGGGACCATACCCAGTTTTTTTTAGTCGGTCGTCAGAATTTTGGTTCCACGGACAGCGAGTTTCGCTCGGCATTGGATTACTTTTACAGCCTGGGCGTTATTTTCACATTTTAAGCAGCAAATTCATCTTGCTCCGCGGACAGCGCTATCCCCAGTTAATCACCATGTAGGAATACATCCATTTGCTGGCATCCAGGTTGATGACGAGCAGCCGTTGCCCTTTTTCTATAATACCTTGACGATTGAGCTCATCCAGGGCAACAAACGAAAATGCGCTGCCCAGATAGCCGGTCCGGGAGACAACCGAAAATGTCTTGTCTTTCAATTTGTTGAGTTTGGGCATGAGCTCGAGTAAAATCGACAACTCCATCGGTAAGACAATCTTGTCAAACGACTCGAATGCCAGACCGGTCCAACGCGGGATTTCTTCGATTAACCGTTCAAGCATGACAATCCCCATTTGTTTTACTTTGGCAAAATCCTGATAAACCCGCGGTGGGTCGAGGTAGTCGTTTCCAACGAGACCGGTTCCGCCCGGCAAAATGATTCCGGGTTCTTGACCGGCGCCGCATGAGTTGACACGATAGGAACCGATGCCCAACTGATCCTCATCAACCCCTTTTAAAACGACTGAACCTGCCCCGTCGCCGAACATGAACATATTGAAGATATCTTCCCGGCGGTTGCCGGCAAAATCGGGCTGAAAAAAGAATGACTGCACCTCACTGCCGATCACCAGTGCGGTGTCAAGTTCTCCGTTTTTAATGAACTGGGCTGCGATGGAAAGGCCTTGAACAAACCCCGGGCAGCTGGTGTTGACTTCGATGGCAAAGCACTCCGGGATGGCTAATTGTTCCTGGACAAACGTCACCGTTGACGGACACAGACAATCCGGCGTGGTGGTGGTCATGATAATCATATCAATTGTGTTGGCCGCTAAGCCGGCATCAGCGATGGCCCTTTGGGCGGCTTTGGCTGCCAAATCCGAGTTCTTCTCAGTCAGCTCCCCCGTTTGCAGGCTTTTAACCCAGTGTCGTTGTTTGATGGTGATCAGCTCCGCATAGTACTTGCCGATTCCACCGAGATGTTTTTCCAATTCATCATTGGAAACCGGCTTGCCCGGCAGATATGCGCCGGTGCCAACGATTTTTACCGATCTCATCATTTTTTTCCACCGACCTATTTTTTCAGTTGCACAAATTCTTCGATTGAATTGATCGAATGAAATATCTCCCGCGTTATCTCATCATCATCGATGATGATGTCGAATCCTTTTTCCAGTTCCGCAATTAAAGCCACCACTACCAGGGAATCAAAACCGATGCCGCTGTCCCGCAGAGACTCATCGTCCTTGATATCATCCGGTTGCAGGTTGAGTTCCGCGATTCTGATAATCATTTTTTTAATTTCGTTTTTGTTCTCATTACGATTCATGTCGGTCCCCCTTGGGCGTTGGCAGGGTTGCGTATGATCAGTCGCCGGTCCTGTCCAAAATATTTCAGATGACGTCTGGCTCCTTCGGCTGGTATGACTTCAAGTGCTTTGCGGTTCCTGCGCTCGATACCTCGTGTTGAAGCGATTCAAAATATAAGTCTGGCCTCCCAGTTTATCCATGAGATTGGTGATGCCCACCGAATCCTGAACCCGTTGACTCGTCAAATAGAATAACCTGTCAGGGATCTCGTCCCTGAAGGCCTGGTATACAACCGGCAACCTGGGGATGATGCGTTTTTGATCACGATCAAGCGGAAACAGATCGATGTTCTTTAAAAGGCTGTCCAACAGCATGCCGGAAAAACAGCTGCCGATCTCATCTTCACTGAATTTGAAGTGGTCGGCAGGGATGTTCAATGCAAACTCCAGAAATTTTCGGTAGATGAAGGGCTCCAAGGTCTTTCCGATTCCGAAGGCGGAAGCCAATTTCAGATCATACATCGCCAGACCCTCGTTGGTACCGCTGCCAAATTGCTGATGGCAGTATCCGGATGCCGGTGGATAGCCGAGGGTCATTCTTCTTCTCACGGGTATTTCAACCAGTCGCGCCAGATCGATATTGAACCAGTCCGTTCGCATGGAATGGGCACCGGCCCAGGCATTGCCGGCGTTGCCCAATGCGATGGCTTCGATGTTGTCGTCTGACATGGCCTGGTACAGATAATGAAATGCAACGCCGCAATATACGTCCAGCGGATTGATGCCCTCGATGGTATCCAGAATTCGATTGAGACCGTCACGATCCGATTCGAATTGCTTATCTTCTTCGATGAAGACATCGACTAATCTTACCTTGAAGTAGTCGGCGATCTCCCTGTTTTGCGATGTCTCCGATCCAAAAATTGTGTAAGCGGTGATATCATCGGGTCGCAAATCAGCCAGCACCTTGAGTACTTGCAGGCTGTCAATGCCGCCCAGCGCAATTCCGATTTTTGTGCCATCAGGCGGCAGCCGCTTTTCAACCTCCTCGTAGAGAATCCGGCGGTAATTTTGGCCGATTTCGGCCGGATTTCTTCCCACCTTCTTTCCGACCTCATCCGCTGTATAGCGGGGAAGGCCGTAATACCGCTGGTAGTCGATTTTTCCGGAGACGAGGTCGATGGTCACCAAAAAGGATGGCGGCACCCGGTAGAGGTTCGCGTACGCGTAGTCGCGGCATGACAGGAAACTCGCCATGTGATTGGCAAACACAACCTCCTGCAAACCGCCTTCCGGATTCGGGATGATCAAAAAATAAAGCGGGTACTGGCCAATCCAGTCGGTAAAGGCTTTGATGGTTTGGCCCCGCTCATAAACGCATCCGAAGGTGCCCTCCAGACTCTCAATAAATGAGGTCCCGTGAGCTTCCACACTATCTTCCAAGCGGCGCTCGCTGCCGGCAAAATTGATAAATTCATTTTTGATGGTGATTTGTTTTTTTAGACGGGACACGCTCGTCAACTCCTTATGCAATTATTGAAAAACCGGACTTTGCGAGCCGGATTCTTTACGTTGCGGATGGCCGGGCTACTTCTTCGGCCCCGAACTTGGCGTTAAATTTGCTCAACAGGAATTCTTCTCCACCGAGGGAGTCTATCAGCGCCGCCATGCCGATGGAATCATACAATCTTGCGCCCCCGGTGATGAACAATTCATCCGGTATATCCTCTTTGAACGCGGCGTAGACAATTGGAAATCTGGCAATGATGTATTGACCGTTTGGGTTTTGGTAAAAATAGTCCAGATCCTCCGGAAGTTTTTGCCTGATCAGCCCCGAATAGGTCGCCTGAATTTCATCTCTAGTGAATTTGCAGTAATGGGCGGGGATATTCACCCCAAACTCCATGACCGGTCGACTCAAATGGGGCTCGATCAGTTTGCTGATCCCGAAATCAGCGCCCAGTTTCATGTCATGGGAACCCAGCTCTCTGGACCAGCCGCCCCCCAGTTGTTGATGGGGCCGGTAAAGACCGGAGTCGGGGGGATAGCCCATAATCAGCCGGCGTCTGACCGATACTTCGAGCAGATTCTCTTCACTGATCTGAAACCATCTATCCCGGATGTACATGCCGCTCCAGGCGTTGCCGCCGCTGCCCGTGGCCACCACCGAAATGTCATCCTCCCGCATGCGGCCGAATATCAACGAGCAGGACGCTCCCGCATAGGTGCCGATCGGATCAAAATCTTCGATGCGATCCAGGATGTCATCAAGCAGCTGGTGATCGTCTTTCAGCAACTGATCCCGCGGGGCGCTGACCTCCTTCAGTTGAAAATTAAACGCTTGGGCAACGTTGCGATTGCGTGGCGTATCCTCGCCTTCGATGTTGTAGACGACAATGTCATCCGGTCTCAGATCAACCAGCACCTTGAGCACCTGCAGGCTGTCGATGCCGCCTAAGGCCACCCCGATTGGCGTGCCCGCGGGCGGCAGGCGCTTTTCAACTTCCTCGTAGAGAATCCGGCGGTAATTTTGGCCGATTTCGGCCAGATTTCTTCCCACCTTCTTTGCGACCTCGTCGGCTGAATAGCGCGGCAGGCTGTAATACCGCTGATAGTCGATAGCCCCGGTGGCAGAATCAATCACGACCAAATGGGAGGGGGGGGGACACGGTAGACGTTCGAGTAGGCATAGTCCGGGTAAGATAAAAACGCCGCGATATGATTAGCGAATACAACCTTCTGCAAACCCCCGCCGCGCTCCCGGAGGATCAGAAAATAAAGCGGGTATTGGCCGATCCAGTCGGTAAAGGCCTTGATTTTCCCGCCGTGCTCGTAGACGTGGCCAAAAATGCCTTCCAACCCCTCGATAAATGCAATCCCCCGGCGTTCGACCTGCTCTTCCAGGCGGCTGTCGGTCTCGTCAAAATTCATAAAGTCATTGGGAATGTGAATGTGCTTTTCCAAACGGGACATCTTGCGTTACCCCCTTGACCCAACCGGCTCAATGCCAACCGGTTGCCGTCAAATTGATAGGCTTTAGAATGCAAGCCCCATTTTGTTTGGACGTGATGCGTGAAGTAATTTTTGAAAAATGTTGTTGGAAACGTCGATTACAAATCAAACATTTAAAGTGAAGCGTTTTGTCGAAACATATGTCCGATCTACCGAACTATATAGATTTTCAGGTACTTTTGGAGGGATTAGTCTTTTTTTTTTGCAATTTAGAAAAGTCGAGTGGCGATGTCAAGAAAATAAACGCATTAAACCCGCCAGACCGCTATGTTGCGATATAATCCACCGGAATTACACCCCTGGTTGCCGGCCGGTTTTGGCTTCGCCGTTGCACGGCTCAGTCTTGGGAACCGGCCGCATCCAACATGGAATTCCTCTGAGCATCGGCGTCCCCATCGCTGGATCGCAGGCCTTGTCAGCCTGCGTCAAAATGTTCAGGTTAGACGTTTTCCATCCGGATAACTCCAGATCACCGCGCTCCGGGAACCACCAACCGGCGCTTGCCACCGCTACCCGGTGGTCGAGATCCGCCGCAAGTTTCACCCGTTGCCGAATGGTGCCGCGTTCAGTGCCGATTGAGGCCCAGTCCCCCTCAGTCAAACCGAGTTGTTCGGCCGTGTCGGGATGGACGCAGACGACAGGATCCGGCGACAACCTCCGAAGCGTCGGGAGGTTTCGATAGGCCGAGTGAAACGAAAAGGGGTCTTTCGCCGAAGTAAGTATCATGGGAAATGCTTCGCAGAGCGCAAACTCATCCAAACCGTCCATTTTCTCCGGGTAGGTTGGCAGGGGATCATAGCCCCAGTTCTCAAGTCGGCGACAATAAATCTCCACCTTTCCTGAGGGGGTATCAAGCTTGCCTGAGGTGAAGGCTGTGGACACCCAATTTCCTTTCAACATGCCGATTGTTGCGAAATCACGGTAGGTCATCCCGGCGGGTTCGACGATTTCGTCGAGACAGGCCCGGACGTCTTCCCAGAAAAACTCGGCATAGCCCAATCGTTTCCCGACTTCATTCAAAATTTTGGAATCCGGCCAGCAATCTGCAGGCGGTTCCACAATTTTGGGTCGGGCCAAGACATAGCCATGACGAAAACCGTAGTGTCCGATGTCGTCAAATTCGAAGTGGGTCGCCGCGGGCAGCACCAGGTCTGCCATCTGAGCCGTAGGGGTCATAAAAACTTCGGAAACTGCCAGAAAATCGAGCTGTTTGATGGCCTGGCGGGTGTGCACGGCATCCGGATGGCTTACCAGGGGATTCGTTCCCTGCAGGAACATCGTTCGAATGCGACCGGAATCCCCGGTTAAGGCCGCGTTGAGGATCAGCTGGGAAGGCACAAAGCCCATCATCGATGCCGCTCGAAATTCGGAGCGGATCATATTCTGCCGTTTTTCACGAAAAATTTTGCTAAGAACGAAGTCGCTCAATTTTAACAGCGGGGGCTCCGGCCGCTCGACGTTTCCCCCCGGCGCCCCCAAATTGCCGCTAAGTGCCATCAGGGTCAGCAGGGCCCGCGCTGTTTGAAAGCTGTGGGGAGTTTGCTCAAGGGCATTTCCCCACTGGATGCAGGCCGGCTTTGCGAGGCTGTACAGGCGGGCCGCTTGGGTGATTTGTTCGACCGGAACCCAGGTGATGCGAGAGATCTTGTCAAGCCCATAATCGCCGAGGTGATTCCGCAGCCGGTCAAATCCTAAAATCCACTTCGCGACAAACGCCTGATCGGCGAGGTTTTCTTCGACAAGAACCTTGGCAATTCCCAGGGCTAGCGCCAAATCCGTGCCCGGTTTGGGCCGAATCCACAGATCAGCCTTGGCGGCCAGCTGCGTCTTTTGCGGGTCAACGACCACCAGCTTGGCCCCTTTGGTGAGGGCGGCCCTCAGACGAACTCCCAGCACACCTTCCTCGTTCGTGTCGAGCAGATTGCTTCCCCATACGATAATTCCGGCTGGAGGATGATCATAGTCAGGAACGGGGAAGAAACCGCAGGTCAGCACGGCGGCAGCTTCGCGCGGCATGTGACAGACACTGCCCGGTGTCAGAAGATTGGGAATTTTCAGGACATTCGCCAGCCGCATCATCAAGTACGTTTCAAGCCCTTTCGGGGTTCCCTGGCCAAAACAGGCGGCGTTCGGACTCCAACGGGCAATGGTCGTCGCAACGGCTTCCGCCAGTCGCGTCAGGGCTTCTTCCCATGAGATCCTTTTCCAGTTGCCGGCACCCCTTGCTCCGGTTCTCAGAAGCGGAAACTTCAGTCGGTCCGGGTGGTTGAGTTTTTCCGGCTGGGCCCGACCCTTGGCGCACACAAAGCCGCGGCTATGCAGAGATTCAGGATCGCCTTCGATCCGCACCACTTTCCCGTTTTCAATATGAACCCGAAGTCCGCACCCCCCATGGTCCATGCGGGCACAAAACGTTTTGGCGATTTGTCTGGCCATCACTGGATCCTCGAATGTCTCACCGGTCTGCCGGGGCGAACCTGCGCCGCATTCTAAAGAGCGCGGCCTCTGGCCAAAAAAACGGCCAGTCTGATCGAATAAAAACTAAAGAATTTGAAAAAAAGGAATGGATTCTAATATAAAAAAAATAATTAGACAGGATCAACAGGATGGCCAGGATAATGCGGCCTTCGGCCGAAAGGCACTCGCGGCAGGCGAATATAATCCTAATCATCCTGTTGATCCTGTCTAAATTAAAATAATAAAAATCGAATCCATTCCACAGCCTTTAAACTATTTGATGAAGATTCATAAGAGTCCTTTTTCTCTAGTGGTCACCCGCGTCGGATCGGTATTCCAAAGATTTGAAACGATCCTGCCGGGAAACGGTTCCTTGATATGGCGTCATAACGGTGCTTGAAAATTCTGATCGGAAATGTCATATTGCGCTTACCTTCAGTGCGCGGCGAAATCAGTCATGCGAGTAATTTACGGCTGGTACCGATGTTCCATATCTCATATCTAGCGACCGCTCAACAAAAAAACGATTCAAACGCCGGGTTGTCTGTGATCTCCTGGTTACGTGAGAGCTAAACAACATGGTCATGAAACGCGATGTGATTTTTGTTAACAATATTGCAGAGGAAAGCTATCATCGCAGCGGTTCTCATGGACTGGCGTTCAACAGCATCGCTCTGGGGTTCACGGGTGTACTGGATAACTTGCAGAAAAACGGTTTTACGGTGGAGGGGATTTGCGACACGCTGTCCACTTCATTGGACAACTCTTTTGACGTCCGCAGGTGGTTGCGACAAAGAGACCCGAAGCTGCTGGTGCTGGTCGGAATGTGGAACTTTTATGACTGCTACAACAAGATCCAGACAATAAAGGAGCTCAAGGAGATCTATCCTCATACTCCCATCGCTGTGGGCGGAATGTTCGCCTCATGCTTTTGGGAGGAGGTTGCCGAGATGCCTCAAGTCGATTTTTTGATCAGAGGCGAAGCCGAAGGCCCGTTACTCCAACTGGTTACCCACCTTCGAGAGGGCACAGCCGAATTTGCGACGATCCCCAATCTTGTGTTCAAAAAGGAAGCAACCGTTGTCGCAAACGAAGCTGAATATCATATCTCCGAGGATGATTATAATGCGCTTGACTACCTTAATTTCAATCCGATCCGCGACTATCTCGCGTTCTGGAAACTGCAGGTATCGCGCAATCTGTTTTTCTGGCTTCATATGGCCAAGGGCTGTCCAAAAGTTTGCCGGCGCTGCTATGCCGACCAAAGACCTGCGATCCAACGATGGTACACCCGGTCTTCCGAGGGGGTGGTCCGAAGAAGCATTGAGCGAATTCGCGGGGATATCGAGTGGCTCTTGGCAAACGACGTCAAACGGATCGGTTTTGCCTTGTCCGCCCCCCTTTTCCCTCCAGATTATCGCGAGGCGTTTCTTTCGCAGCTTAAATTCCCGGAGGTCGTGGCAATGTTTATGGTCGGCTATCGAGGGCATCTCGAGTATCTCCCGCAACTCGTCGGTAATTTCCATCCCCGTTCGGTCAGCGTCGTCGAGATCTGCGGCGCCTCCGACGAGCTGAATCGGAAATATGGTTTGGGAACGACCATGGATGAGCTGTTGGCGGTCCTCGATGCCACCCCCGGCGTCAAGTTGTTGGTTTTCGAACTTTTCTCGAAATACATCAGTGATGTCGATGTCGATGACATGATCGACCTGATGGATCGATTCCGCGATGACCATTCTGTGCTGTTCGAAACAAACGCCGCCAGCGCTAGACCCTATACTGATCTTCGTTTTGATCATTTTGTCGACTTAAGCGAAAACCTCGACAAATGGGATCGCGTTTTTGGCGAAAATCAAAGACACGTGATCGCAAAATTTCGGGATGAAGTACAACGCATGAGGTTAAAAAGAAAACTTTTGGGATGGGATTGGCATAAGGAGTTTGGCGTTTGAACCTATTGGGAAACAGCGTTTATGCGAGCATGATTGTCCTCGCCGATTTCATGGCCGGCTTGGGCATTGGAGTCGGAATTGAGAACAGGTAGTTCCGTGGATTCCCGGGATACCCATCCCCAGACGCATATAACCCTATCAACCTTGATTTTTGGCTGATCCGCTCTCGAAAAGCGAATTCTTATCCTTCGTATAGCGAAGAATTCAAAGGAAAACCACGAAGGTGAAAAGAGTTGCAATAAACTAGCCCCAAGTGTATTAATATAGAATCCTGTGCAACCGGAATTTAAATAGACTCGCTCTTCGCAACAACTGCTTTGCAAGTATTATATCGAAAGGAGCCCCAATGTATCTTCCGAAAGTCTACGAAAAGTTTACCGGCAAATACCCCGAAGTGTTTAAAGACTACAAGCAATTGGGTCAGACCTGCCGGGCGGCCGGTCCCCTGGATCAGAAATCCCAAGACCTCGTCAAACTCGGCATTGCGATCGGTGCCAATTCGAGAGGGGCGGTGATGTCCAGTACCCGCAAAGCGCTGGAATCCGGAGCCACGAAAGATGAGATTGCACACGCCGTTATGTTGTCATTGACGACCACGGGTTTTCCCAACATGATCGCCGCATTACAATGGGTGGATGCGGTGCTGGAAGAAGCCTAGGCCGGCGAAGCCGGCATTGAAGATTGACGATTGAAGAATGAAGATTTATTGATGTCGCTGCGCTCCGTCCTTTTGTATCTGATTTCTATCTGGGCGAGACTATAGACACCCAAAAATGATATGCGAAGCATAAATTAATTTATCCGCCGAAAGTTGGGTTTAGCAATTTTCTGGTAATTGCTGGATAGCCAGCTGATATGCATCAATCGATTTTCAGGGCGGAGAAATTAGCGGAGAATTTATAGACAAACTCCGCTCCAGCGTCGGCTGGAGCGGAGTTTTCTTTTGGTGTTGGGCGATAGGATGTCTCTTTATTCGCCAAATATTTCTACCGGACGCTTGGTACTGCCGGTGGCATTGGGATAGGGATCCCATCTGTAGGCTTTCTCGCCGGTTTTGAGCAGGTGATCGGCTTCTTCCATGAAGGCGTTGAAGCGGTTTTTGACCTCGTAGAAACCATGCCACCAGGCGTAGTCCGGCGCCATCATCATCGCGCCCATGCGGGCCCGCCGGCCTTCGTGATGCCAGATCTCGTAGTACTGCAACTCCAGATGTTCATCAAAGTATTTCGTTTTATCCACGAGCCCTTTTTCGTAGAGCTCATCCATCTTTTTCTTGACCGGTTTGAAATAGACCTCATTGTATTCTATCACCGCCTTGTCGAAACCGTCATAGAAATCATCAATCCAGGAGTTTCCGTGACACTGCGCGCAGATGGCTTTCATCTTGTTACGCTCGGTCTGCCAATCGGATTTGGACGGGAACGGTTTGAAGTTTTCAGGCCGCACGGTCAAAGGTGCCTGGGTTTCCCAGGATAACCGTTCGGTGACATCATGACTGGTCAGCACCTTGCCGGATCCCGACATGTGGCAGGCCGCACAGGTTGGCGCGCGGTAATCGATGCCGGCCGTCCAGGTGCCACCGGCGGCGTTGAAATTGTATTCGTGTTTGTAGGCGTGGTAAAGCGTACCGTGCTTGGACTCCTCATAGATCTCAATCTGGGGATGGTCAGGGCCCAGATGACACTGATCACAGGCCTCCGGCATGCGGGCTTCGGCGACTGAGAACCGGTGACGGGTGTGGCAGGAGGTGCAGGCGCCCAAGCTGCCGTCCACATTTAAGCGACCAACGCCGGCATTGGGCCAGGTGTTGGGATCGATGTCGCCGTTTTCGTCGATTTTGATCACCGTTCCATGGCAGTTGAAACATCCGGTTTTGCGCTCATTATCGGAGTTCATCCCCTTGTTCAGCCATGGATCCAGCTTCCACATAATCTCGATGGTATTGGCATGCTTGGAGCGACTGTACTGCTCGGCTTCATCCGGGTGGCAGCGCGAGCAGTCTTTGGGTGTCACGATGGAAGCGATAGGGACTTTGTATTTGGCCTCACCATAAGGCAGGTCGGACCGATTGTAATACTGTTCATGGGCCTTGGCAACGTCCTGATCGCCTGGTTGGGCCAAGTGGCAGTCCAAACAGGTGATATTGGCGTTGGCATGACGGCTTTTCGCCCAATCGGCAAAAACACCGGGCTGGGTCGCTTTATGGCACTCAATGCAAGCAACTGCTTGGGGGGGCATACTGCGCTCAATCCGAAACTCTTTTACCTGAGGAAAATTCGGCTGCTGAGCCCAAATGGAAGGAATGCCTGCAACCAGAAGCAGTCCAGCCGCCCATACTCCCAGGATTAGATAAAATGTTGTTTTCCGCATCAGCTCTTCTCCTTTTTAAATTAATAAAGAAATAATTTAATATCTTATGAACCGAGTTTTTCAGGTTTCAAGCCCTTTGCTTGATACGGTAACCGTCGATACTGGTTGTACATCACCGCTGCCGGGTTATTGTGCACCAGATCATAATGACAGTCGATACACTTTTTTTCGTAGCCTGCACGAGCATATATGACGGACCGGTGGGCGAGCATCGCCCCACGTTTTTGGGGCATATAGAGAACATTCTGATGGCATCGCAGGCAAACCTCGTTCGTCACACTCTCATACATGCCTTCCCGTGCTTTTTCACGGTCATACGCTTCGGATCCCCGCAAAAGGTGAAAAGTCAAATCTTTCATACCATGATATGTTTTCATTACGAAAAATTGAAAAGTATCTTCCGGTGGCGGCAGATGGCAGTCCATACACTCGGCCACCAACCCGCGGGAATTGTTACGATGGGTGGAACCGGCCCAGGCCTGTACCGCCGGTCTGATTTCATGGCAACGGCTGCAGAATTCTGGAGAAGATGTTGCGACCATGGCTGTCATGGTACCAAAGAAAATGGGAAAGGCAATGATGATCCCGAGAATGACGAGTGCAGCGGATATGATTACTTTTTTCCAGACCGATTCTTTCTTAGTCGTTGCGTTGTCAGCCTCTTTCATAGACTCTCCCACGAGCAATATCCTTGCGGCCGGCAAAATATTCGTACCAATTGCTTCTACCGGCGAAGATTAAGAGAAAATGACAGTTAGGTATTAAAATCTTTGAGATTCAGTTTGATGCTGATTGATATAAAAAAAGGCATTATCCGTCAAGCAACAATAATGTAAAAGTTGTAACATCTAGCTAATCCGCCGGCATTTCTATATGTGACTTCCCTCAGGTTGTCAAAAAAGATCACGTTAAGTCGATTATCCAATTTTCTGGGCGGATTAATTATTATTTGAAGATTTTGCTGAAGATCTTGTCATCGGAGGTCATGCATTTTTTTTCTAGCTTTTTGTATTGCTCCAGCAATTGTTTGCCCTGGCGGGTCAGGCGGGAACCTGCCTTGCGGTCGGCATGCACGATATTTTCCTGCAGGTGTTTTTCGGTTGCTTTGATCTTGCTCCAGACCCCTTTGTAGGACATCTTCATGACCTTGGCGGCCTGGTTTATGGAGCCGGTCCGTTCGATATTTTCCAGGATTTGAGCACGGCCTTTGCCGATGATGATGTTGCCGTCCTCATCGACAATCCAGTAGCTTGACCTGAGTTTGAGATTGACCATCGTATTCTTGGAATTTGCCATGGTGCCGGCTCCGGCCGGCGCTGGGTTGCGACTCACGCTATCGGTGTAAGGTGTAAGGTGTAAGGTATAAGGTTTAGGTAGGGTATATGAAATCTGCTATACGAGTTATGATTGTTTTTTTTCGATATTGGATCGCAGTCGATTACAGATTTTCGATCTCGGACTGTGGGCTATAAGTCTGACGCCTGTTCATCCCATATCATAAACCTTGTGACCTGCAATCTCATCTTTCCGCTATCGGCCTACAACCTTACACATTATACCATACACCCTATACCGGCGCTGTGCGCCCAACGCCGAATGCCGAATGCCGCCAGTTCAGTCCCAACCAACTCCATTTCCCACTATCCAGTATCAAGCATCCAGCATCCAGTACCGAGCATCCAGTATCAAGCATCCAGCATCCAGAGATTATCCTGCCGTAAACTTGTATCCCACCCCTGCTACGGTATGGATGTAATCCGGGTTGTCGACTTCAGCCTCGATTTTTTTTCGGAGACGCTGCACGTGGACATCGACGGCCCGGCTGCTTTGGTACAGTTGGGAATCACGCCAGATCTGCTGCTGGATGAAATCGCGGGATAGCACTTCTCCGGGATACGATACAAACAGGGACAGCAGCTCGAATTCCGTTTTGGTCAATTTGACTTGACTACCGCGAACGGTCAGGGCTCGGGATTTGAAATTGATGGATAGGTCCTTGAATTCATACTGATCGTTTACCAGGCTTCTTTCAAGCCGCTTGAAAATTGATTTGATGCGGGCGGACAACTCCAGGTAATTGAACGGTTTGACGATGTAGTCATCGGCGCCGCATTCCAGGCCCAGGACTTTGTCGGACACCCCATCGCGGGCGGTCAGCATGATAATCGGAAAATCAAATTCACGACGCATGATCTGACAGGCCTTGATGCCATCCAAATCCGGCAGGTTCAAGTCAAGGATAATAAGATCCGGTCTAAATTCCCTTGCCATTTGCAAACAGGTGCGGCCGTCATATGCGGCCGATACCTCATAGTCGTCCAGTTCCAGATTGCCTTTGATGGTCTGGACGATATCCTTGTCATCGTCAACTACCAGGATGCGATATTTGGCGATTTTAATCACATTCGGCATTGGATTACCCCATCTTCAGGAAAGCCAACGTCGCTCATCCGTCTTTGGCGGATTTCAGCTTCACGAGGAACCGGATACTACAGCGAATTATCGTCCAAAGGCCGGATTGTTGTTCATGCTATTTTGTTAAAATTATTAAAACATTTCAGGATGGAACAACGAGGTTTCAGTTTTGCACTCCTGAACAATTGGCGCAAGGGAAATCTGCCGGTGCAACAAAATCGTTACACAATTAACACCATTCTTACATCTTTTTATGGTAATTACGCCTGTGGATAAATCCACATTCCGCATTGTCCCCTGGCAAACTCAGACCGGTTGCTTCCACCATATTTGAAAGGGCGTATTATGGCCGCCAAAAACGCAGGTAAAATTTCTAAAGTGCTGATATTGGTTCTAATTGGAATCGTCGGGTTTACTGCCCTGATGTCCATCTCCATGGCACGGACCTCGACAACGGATTTTTGTATGTCCTGCCACGAAATCAGAACTCACAAAGATGAACTTGCCAAATCCAGCCACGCCGTCGACAAAGACAAGAATCCGATCGAGTGTCATCAGTGCCATATCCCCAACTCGATTGGCCCCAGGTATCTGACAGTCAAAATTTTTATCGGAGCCAAAGATTGGCTAGTCCATAATTTCGGGGACCCTGAAAATCTCGATCGCCGTAGACTACAAGTAGTGGCCCGACGATTTTTGCCTGACGAAAACTGCCGCACCTGCCATGAAGACCTGACAAAGAATACCAAAGGCGAGAAGATTTCTGAATTCGGGCAGCTCTCCCATGATGCCTACCTGGGAAAGAACGGCCAAACCAGCCGCGGCTGTGCCGGCTGCCATTATAATCTGGCCCATCTTCCTGATTTCGATCGACGGTACTTTTTTAATGCCGAATTTGCCAAAAGGCTACCCCTTAAAGAGGAACAAAAATGAATACGGCTGCAC
>Ga0049119_1000046_pt1 | contig 28381 bp, 33 predicted proteins | sample WorMetLIZAISLAND_2_FD_57363 | JGI IMG/M metagenome (GOLD analysis project Ga0049119, IMG submission 57363) | Marine gutless worms symbiont microbial communities from Max Planck institute for Marine Microbiology, Germany - Olavius geniculatus... | ecosystem: Host-associated > Annelida > Digestive...
GGTTTCTTTCTTAGCGTCTATTTATTGAAATCACATCATGATTGCCCAGGATTGTGGCATTAGCTGACAAATAAGATAGGTTCGCCGTAGGCGGACCATAAATATTCAATTTTGAATCTTCAATTCCGGCTTTGCCGGGTTGGGCACAAATACGACATGGTATTTGCAATCCTTTCGGACATGCGATAAACTCCACCAATCGTGCATAGGTAATTCCTCCGGTCGGCCCTTCGGGGCTTTCCCGAGGAATTGCCTATTTTAATTCTCACCCGGACGAAAGTGCTCTCAACCAGTTGCTGCGGCCAAACGCCGGGCATTTGACCCGGGGTTTGGCCGTTCCCCACAGTACCAAACCCAGCACTCCAAAGGTCTTTCAATCAAAGCACGCTCAAAATCCTTTTACCCGGTTAAATTCCTCCTCATTGGAAGACAGGCGAAGCGTATTTAAGCGGGTTTTCCACATCTCCCTACTGATAATATAGGATTCTTAGATCGACGGGTGCATTGGGGGGGACTTTGTCCGGATTTAAAACCTCAAAAGCTCCGATATCAAGGGGGCCGTTCGATGGCCGCGGTTTCGAAGTTTGATGCTTCCGGTACTGGTATAAAGCCGCCATGGTGTCCGGGTGAAGAGACGTTCCGGCGTCAACACATGCTGAATGACTCGCCGGGTGGTAATCTTGACTGGCCTCATCCACAAACCCCGGGTTTTCTCCAGAGAGTATTCCGCCTTCATTATACAGGGTTCCTGTGAGCGAGCCGTGGCTCTCCCTCCAACCGGATTTGAACCAGTTGTTTCTGATGTGGAGAATTCCCGAAGAATCGAGAAGACCCAGGCGATTGCCGGGGGCCGTCACATAGATAACATTATTCCGGCAGTCGCTGGTCTCGTCATTCGTTGATAGGCGCAGCAGGGTGGTGTTCCCTGTGCGTGTCGATATCACGGTGTTATTATAGAAGTACAGGGTTCCTTTACGATAGGCACTCTCGTTCCCGCTGTCTCCTCCGTAATGAGCAATCTGGCTGTTGCCCGCTCCATCCGGCTCTATGAGAATGTTGCCATATACGAACGTTTCTCGGTAACTCGGGTGATTGACCAGTTCCATGCTGTCCTCGGCATCGACCAGGTCGAGCTGCCGGTTGCCGCTTTCGATCCAGTTGTACCGCACCACGGTCCCGGCGGAACGATCTTTGAGGTTGTTCCCCAGACAGCCTGCCCGAAGAGGACCGAAATAATTGAACTGGTACACCATTCCTATGGCTGCCGTGTATGCGTTGTGTTCGTAAATGCTGTTCTCGATCCCGTTATCGTAGATCCAGCAGCCCTCGACCAGGACATTTCTTGAAGCATGGGATACGAAAAGCCCGTTCCCTGAATCACGGAGGATGCAATTTCGAAGGGTGATGTTCCGGCCGTTTTCCACATAGACGGATGCAGCGTTGCTCGAGTAATTGGCCAGCCCGCTCCGCCCGGTAAACTGGTAGGGGGACCTGCCGCTCCGGATGTCCAGGTTTTCGAGCACGATCCAGGTTGGTACGTCCACCGCCGGGCTGTTGGCCCCGCCGATTTTAATCACCCCGCGGCTTTCGTTCCAGAAATTGATCTTGCTTCTCGTGGTTGCGTTACGGCCGTCGATTACCGGGAGCTCGCCGTTCGCGTTGGGGACACCCCGTATCACGAAAGGCTGCTGTTCCGTTCCCTTCACAGCAATAACCCACTTTTCCTGGTAGGGTTGTTGCCGCCAGTGTATCACAACCTGATCGCCTGCCTCCATGTTCTCCCAGGGAACATCCCCCACGTTTGCGAAGGTTTTGCCTGGCCCAACCTCGTAAGTCGCTGAAAATGCTTGAAAAGAAAAGCTTAGAAGAAAAAGAATGAGCAGAATGGCTTTGTGAATCATACCCGGATCCTCCCTTCCTCGAGTTTGGCCTGGGGGATTTGAATGCTTCGGATGCATGTCAACCCTTCAGCCGTTAAAGGTCCACTTTAGGTAAATCGGCAAAATCATGGATTACTTTAGCGGAAGAGCAGAATTTGTCGTGCAGAGTCTGTTATCAACCGGGAAATAATTCAATTGCCCCTGTCGCAACTCATTATTGCGATATATCGCGATTTCATTTTGCAAAATTATATAACATCATGTAATCATGATATTTATTAATTTGGCACAGAATTGGCTAAGACTAATTCCAAAAAAAAGGAAAAATGAATTTAGATTTAAACTATTTTTCAGGAATCTAACGATGGAAATTAAACCGCACGCCTATCGCCCTGTATTGAATCCATGCACCTTGGAAGGTCGGAATTTCCAAGTCGATCCGTATATCGGATGTGGACACTACTGTTATTACTGCTATGTGCTTAATCAGGCTGAAACAGACTGGACTAAAGAAATCTGGTATCATGAAAACCTCGCCGGCCGATTGGAAGAGGCCATTAGCGGTATACCGCCCCAAAGTATATACATGGGCTGGCATACAGACCCCTATCAGCCTTGCGAGAAGGAATACTGCCAAACTCGTCAGGTGCTGGAATTGCTGCAATCGAAAGGCTTTTCAGCCGGCATTTTGACAAAATCCGACCTTATACTGCGCGACCTGGATTTGCTGCAGAAAATGGACCAGGCCTCGGTGAGTGTTTCAGTGGCTTTCAAGGATAACGCGGTCAGACGGTTGTTTGAAGCAGATACCATGGATACCGAGCTCAGGATTGGAGCCTTGCGCAAGTTTAAGGCTGCCGGTATCCGCACAGCCGCCTTGCTCTGCCCGGTCATCCCCTACATTACAGAGGTCCGGCGGCTCATCGATATGTTGGCGCCGCACACAACTAAAATTTGGATTTATGGGCTTAGCATTTTAGATCCGACCGAAGCTAACTGGCAGCATGTCAAACGAATCTTGAAAATGCATTTCCCGGATTTGAAGGATCAGGTGGAGGCGGCCGTATTCTCAAAAGAGCATCTCTATTGGTTGGCGCTTAGGAAGGATTTGGAGGAGATGGCCAAGGAGCGGAAACTGGATTTGAGTATCCATGTGTAGAAATATGAGTATTGACATCAAGGCCTTCAGTCCAAGAGAATTCAACGAATTTTCGAAGATTGCCGTATTCGGAGAACAGGCCGGTTATATTCCTACTATAGCAGAGTTATTGAACCGGTTTAGCGGCAGGATAGAAAATGAATTAAAATATCTATGCTAATGCAGCCGACGCAAAAAGCCGCGCCGCTGATTAGGCATGTTCGCCGGAAAGGCATCAGCATGAAAATACTAATTGCAACGATTGGTACACGGGGTGATGTTCAACCCTATGTGGCCTTGGGTCGAGCCCTGATGGCGTCCGGCAATGAAGTCACCATTTGTACCTGTGCGCACTTCGAGCCTTTCGTACGGGAATACGGTCTCGATTATGCCTACGTTAACAACGACTTTATCGATTTCATGCACACTCCAGAGGGGAAGATCATCCTCGGGAATGCGGGAAGCGGCTGGGAGACTCTGGCAACGCTGGCGCGTGTGTTCCCAAAATTTGGGTATCTCCAGGAGCGGCAGATGGAAGACGTCTGGACGGCATGCAAGGAGACCGATCCGGATCTGATTCTGTACCATATGAAAGCTATGGGTGCGCCGGACTTTGCCGAGAAACTCGGGGTGCCATGCATGCTGGCCTTCTGGCTCCCACTGCATGTCCCAACCACCAGATTCCCGGCCATGGGATTCCCCAATCTTCCCTTAGGACCCTGGTATCGTTGGCTGACCTATCGGTTCATCAGAAGAATGTCAATTATGATGAGCAAGAAAATCAGGCAATGGCGCACACAACACGGGCTCGACCCATGTAGTCCCGGTCTCAGGATGCGGCTTCCGGATGGCCGCCCACTCCCGGTATTGTATGGGTTCAGCCGGCATATAATCCCTCCTCCGGAAGATTGGGCCGGGACGGCAACTGTGACAGGCTACTGGTTTCTCAACCAAACCGAGGCCTGGAATCCTCCAAGGTCCTTGAGTGAGTTCTTGTCAAGGGGCGAAGCGCCAGTGTATTTTGGGTTTGGAAGCATCTTCGGACGTGATCCGCAGCATGCCACGCAAATTATTTTGGAGGCAGTCCGTCGTACCGGAGTGCGAGCGATTCTTGCCCAGGGGTGGGGTGGCATTGAACCAACTGCTGCAGTGCAATCCGAGTCAGTCCTGTTCATTGAAAGTGCGCCGCATAACTGGCTCTTCCCACAGGTTGGCGCTGTTGTGCACCATGGCGGATGCGGAACGACTGCCGCCGGACTGCTGGCAGGGAAGCCGAGTATTATTTGTCCGTTCTTCGGAGACCAACCCTTCTGGGGGCGGCAGGTAGAGCGCATCGGAGTTGGGCCGCCTCCAATACCGCAGAAACGTTTCTCCGTTGAGCGTCTCTGTCATGCTATTGACGTGGTGATAAATGACTCAACGATGCGCCAAAACGCTGCTGCATTGGGCAACCGTCTCCAAAAGGAAAACGGCCTATCTAATGCGGTGGCATTCATAACTCGATGGATGAATGACCGGTAACTCCGCGAGCCGGGAAATTATTTTGGGGACGTTGTTGACTAAACCAACTATCTATGGGAATTACTTCGGGACATTGACTAAACCAACTAACTATTGCTGCTTGACGGCTCCTCTCCATTGTTATAACATGTGTATTAACTTTGAAAGAAGGTAATTATCATGTTCACTTTAAAAGTTCGTAAAATTGGTAACTCTCTGGGCATCGTTCTGCCCAAAGAGGCGCTTTCTCGATTGAAAGTGACGGAAGGCAGTACCTTGTATATGACAGACTCAACAGATGGTGCTTTCAGATTGACGGCTTTAAACGAAAAGTTTCCCGATCAGATGAAGGAGGCGGAACGGATCATGCGTGAAGATCGGGATGTCCTTCGTGAACTTGCCAAGAGATGAAAACGGACTGGAAATGGATCGATCGGGAGGTTGTCCTTGCCATCCATGATCAGCAAATTGCTGAACATGGCGGTACAAATGGCATCCGTGATATGGGATTGATCGAAAGCGCTTTGGCTCGGCCAAGAAATCTTGCAAGCTATTCAGGATGCGATGTTTTCGAACTTGCAGCTGAATATGGCTACGGTATTGCAAGAAACCATGGTTTTATCGACGGGAATAAGCGCACCGCGTATGTGGTCACACGACTTTTTCTTGTTCTCAACGGTCACGATATAACGGCAAAGGCTACCGAGAGGGTACTTATCTTCGAGAAACTAGCCCTTGGGGAGCTTGAACCAAACGACCTTGCTGAATGGCTTCGACGTCAAGGAAAGGTTATAAATCCATGAAGATATGAGAAGATCCGCGTCCTAAATTTCAGATTTATATCACCTCCGATAAGCGCTTCAACGAATACAACCCCTCCAGGCCCTCGATCGGTTTGGGCTTTTTTTTGCTTGGAGTATCCCAGCGAATTCCAGCAGTAGTCTTCAGCGCATAATTTGCCTATTTTCTGATTTTCTATTTTACTATTTTATTGTCCCTATTTTTACCAGGTGGATTTTCCGGAAAAACTAATGCTCCTTGATGTAGGGCACACCCAGCTTTGTCGGCACGTTAAACCGCTTGCGACTGATGGTGAGGATGATCGTCAGAATGTAGGGCATGGCGATGAACAGCTCATTTGGCAGAATCCCGCCACCGGATGACTGCATATATATTGCAAGCGCTTCCGCCACTCCAAATATCAGCGCACCAACCATGGCGCCGAGGGGATTCCAATTGCCCAGAAAACAGATGGCGAAGGCAATCCAGCCACGACCTCCGATAATCGTGCTGGTATACATGCCCAGATATACGATGGAATAAAAAGATCCGGCGATCCCGCCCATAAAGCCCGCAATGAGAATGACAGTCATCCTGACTCTTTCAACATTGATTCCGGCAACGTCAACCGATTCGGGGTTCTCACCGGTCGAGCGCACCACGAGCCCGACCGAAGTTTTGAAAAGAATAAAGAACCCAAGCGGGGCAATGATATAGGCCACATAGGTCAGCAGACTCTGATTGAACAGAATCGGTCCGATGACCGGCAGCTTGGAGAGGATCGGTATCGGTATCGTTCGAATCGGCTCGATGGTCAATGGAAGCAGAGGGACGCCAAAGAGTACCCGGTGAAAGTAGGCCACCATTCCGGCAATGAAGATATTAATTGCCGTTCCGGTGACGATCTGGTGCTGCTTTAACTTGACGGTCAGCCCACCATATAGGACCGCAATGAGAACACCAAGACCACCGGCAAGTAAAAAGGCCATGAAGTAGCTGCCGGTGGTGTAGGCTCCCACAAATCCGCCCCAGGCTCCAATCAGAAATATGCCTTCAATGGCGATGATCATTACCCCGGCACGCTCGGCAAAAACCTCAGCCGTCGCCCCTATCAGCAACGGGGTGCTCATCAGAATGGCTCTGGATATAAGATTAATTATCATACCGGCTCGCTTTTGAGCTTCTTGATCTCTCTTCGAATTTCAATCCGCCGCCGAAAATAGTAAGAAATCAGAACAAACAGCATCACAAAGCCTTCCATGATTTCGATGATACTCGATGGAATCCCGGAAGTTTGTCCAAGAATCTGACCGCCGACCTTCAAGGCACCGAATAAAACCGCCCCGAAAATAATGCCTATCGGATTGGCGTTCGCGAGAATAGCGATTCCAATGCCTTCCGCGCCAATGGTTGGATTGAAACCTTGTACCAGCATATGCTGTACGCCGTTTACTTCAGTGAAACCGGCCATTCCGGCAAGAGACCCGCTAATCAGAAACGTAATGATAAAAATCCTGCCGGCATCGATACCGGCAGCTTTCGCTGCGGCCGGATTCATGCCGACGACGCGTATTCGATATCCGATCGTCGTTTTGTAGAGAAGGATCCAGCACAGAACGGCCGCCGCCACGGCCAGCAGAAAGCCGGCGTGAAGACGCGTACCGCCGACGATGATCGGAATATAGAGATCGTTTAAAAGAAGATCCGTCTGCGGGTACTCCCGTTTGGCTTCAATTAATACCGTGCGCAGCATATAGTTCATCAGCGCCAAGGCAATGTAAACCGACATCATGCTGACCAGAAAATCATTGGCCCGAAATCTAGCCTTGACGTAACCGACCATCATTCCCCACAGGCCGCCGGAAACGATCGCAGCGGCAAGCGCCAGCAGCAGTGCAATCGGACCCGGAATGATTCCTCCCATCAGAAGTGAGATAAAAACGGCGGCTACCGATCCCAGGTAAAACTGCCCCTGGGCGCCGATGTTATAAAGATTTGCCTTGAAGGTAAATGCAAAGGCAAGTGCCGTGAAAACAAGCGGGGTTGATTTTACAAAAATATCTGCAAACGTGTATTTATCCCTCACCAGGAACTGTAAAAGGCGTCCATACACCGCGAGCGGATCTGCGCCGAGAAACAGCATCAGGATCCCGCTGGCAGCCAGTCCCAGAAAGATTGATAAAAAGGTCGAAATAATCAGATCTCTCATTTTAGGACTCATGGATCTCGCCCTCCTGCGGCTCATATCCCGCCATCAGCATGCCGATCGTTTCAATATCCGCATCCTGCCGGTCGATAATTCTCAGCAGCCTGCCGCTGTACAGAACCCCAATTCTGTCAGAGAGTGCAAAAATCTCGGACAATTCGGTAGAGATCAACAAAAGACATTTCCCTTTATCCCTCTCGGCCAGGATGGTTTTATGAACGTAGTCAATAGCGCCCAAATCAAGGCCCCGCGTTGGTTGATCGAAAATGATCACTTTCCGTCCAATAGCGATCTCGCGCAACAACAATTTTTTGTTGATTTCCACCCGAAAGCCCCTTGACGAGTTCATCATTCCCGGATGCCTTGATCGAGTAATTTTCTATGGCTGTATCGGTGTATTCATTCAGTTTTTTGCGATTGATGAATATATGCTGTGCCCATGCCGGATCGTAGCTGTTTTTCAGAAACATGTTCTCCGCCAACGACATCTCCGGAACGAGTCCGGCAGTAAGCCGGTCTGCGTGCACATGGCCGATCCCGGCATGGATTCGCGCTTTGACGGACAGATCCTTGATGCTGTTTCCATCCAGCAAAATATCGCCGCTTTGTATCGGCAAAAGGCCGCTAATGCCGTCACCCAGCTCCTGTTGGCCATTTCCGCTGACACCGGCGATACCGAAAATTTCCCCCTTGCCAATGGAGAATGTGACATTTTCAAGAGCGACATTTCCTTGAGGTCCGAGCACGGTCAGGGCTTTAATCTCGAAGCCGGTCTCAAAAGCAAATCTCCTTTGGTTTTCTAGATACGGCAAATCTTTTCCCATCATGAGTGCCGAGAGTTCCTTTTCGGAAGTTTCTGCTTTGCGAAGGTTGCCCAGTATTTTTCCATTGCGCATGACGATGACACGGTCGGCAACATTCATCACTTCTTTCATTTTATGGGAAATAAAAACAACCGAATTTCCGCGGTCGGCAAAATCCCGGATAAAGGCCATGAGGTTGTCCGCTTCCTGAGGGGTGAGCACTGCAGTGGGCTCATCCATTATCAGCAGCTGCGCCTCATGATACAGGGCCTTTAGAAACTCAGCCTTTTGCTGAAGTCCGACCGAGAGATCCATGATATAGCTATCCGGATCAATTTCGAATCCATTGGCTTCAGCCAGAGCCCTGATGCGTTTACTCAAAACGCCATAGTCCAATACGCCGGACTCGTTTCCCAAAATGATGTTTTCAGTAACGGTGTGCCGCGGGACAAGGGAAAAATGCTGCTGAATCATCCCGATGCCTAATTTCATCGCATCTTTCGGAGATGAGATGGCTGTTTTTTCTCCGTTGACGAAAATATTGCCTTCTTCGGCATGATAGAGTCCGTAAAGGACCTTCATAATGGTACTTTTTCCGGCTCCGTTTTCGCCCAGGAGGGCCAGCACTTCTCCCTTGTTGATGGACAGGGAAACATCTTTGTTCGCAATCACTCTGGAAAAGTACTTCGTAATGCCTTTCAGCTCGACCAATGGAGTTCGCATGACTAAAACCGGTGCGGCGGACGATTCAAGGACGTCCGATCTGATTATCTGTTGATGCTTGTATATTTGATGCTTGTATAATGGTGGTGCCGGAGACTTCAAATGGATGGCGAAGGGTCCGCAGCGACGACCCATATCGAAGCAATATCAACCTCTTCTGTATATCCGCATAAGTTCAACCAAACGTTGTTTTGGCATACGCTGTATAAAAGCTGATATCGCACTAAATGCAAATGCTTAAATTGCCTAAAATGCCAAAAGTTATTGAATCGCTGCGCTCTATCCGGTTTTACAGAAATTGACAGGATTCCAAAATTTTAGATCATTTTAAATTTTAGCTCATTTTGTCAGCCGGAATCTTAACAGTTTGAAATTTGATTAGTTATTTATTTTCGCCAACGCGACAAAGTAGAGTTACGCTGTTGCCAAAAACAATTTCACCGGCGGGACACCGCCGGTGAAATGAAAATGTGTCATATCAAGGTTTCGGATTAAAATTTGCCCGTGAACATCGCCTTAAAATCAATTTCGCCGGCAATGGCGGCCTTTGTGCCACTTTCAACCGCCTGCCTCACGTCACTGTCAATCTTCGGCCCGTAAAAAGGGATAAAAATTCCTTCCTTCAGTCCGGCTTTGTTGACGATGCCCCCCTCGAGGGTTCCCGCCAGGTAATTGCTCACCGCCCATTTATAGAAGGTCGCAAAATCAAAACCGATGCTCGCCAAAACGGTGTCCGGGGCAATGGCGTTCTGGTTCGCCGAAAACCCCACAAATTTGGCCCCTTTTTCTTTTGCGGCCTGAATTGCGCCCAAACCGACCTGATTGGCATAAAAAAACAGGACATCGGCACCATTGTCGATCATCGTCTCTGCCATTTGTTTACCCAGCGCAACGTCACTCCAGGAATTGGCATAGGCCCGAACCGCCTCAACTTCCTTTCCCCGTTTTTCCCGGGCATACTTTTTTGCGGTTGCTTCATAGACATCGAGAAGGTCAACCATGGCTTTGTTGGGAAATCCACCAACAGTCGCAATTTTACCGGCCTCTGTGATATGCGCCGCAATTATTCCGGCCAGGAAGCTGGCCTCATATTCTTTTGGGAAAATTGGCGAAGAATTAGCGGTCTTTGCAATCATTCCGTTTACAACACAGAAAGTCGATTTCGGGTAGGATGGCGCAACCTTATTCGCAGCTTCATCAAATTGGGTGCCGGCCGCCATGATCAGGTCATAGCCTCTTTCGGCATAGTTGCGGAAGGTGGATTCGAAATCTCCGGATTGGACATTCTCAATGTATTCCATTTTGGTGCCGAGCTCGTTGTTGCACGCAACCAGCCCCGCGTAATTGGTCGCGTTCCAACTCTGATCATTAATCGGTCCGGGGAGAATAAGCACTATTTTGTAATCGGACGCTGCTTTTTTTTCTCCGGCCATTGTTCCCGGTGCCCCGCCGACCCAAAGAACTCCAGCCAAAAACAAACTTAAAATAACCCGTATATTAAATACTCGTTTCATGGTTTACCCCTCGTATCTTGAAATGGTTCCGGTTTCAGATGGCCCCAATAAATTGAGCCGTCAACTAGACAAATATCACTATCATCCTGATAACCAAAAGCACGGGGTGTTGTCAACACCAAGTTTTACGAGGCATATTCCTATCAGGCCGAAATCCGATGATTGGAAAGGGCGCTTTTGAGTTCTATATTTTTTGAAGAATAGTGGACCAGAGAAAAGCGGGTCATACGGTTATTTATTTTATTCAATCAGCCGGTATATAGTTAAAAAAATTGTCAGAGGTGTAGATATCTCCGGAGAAGTTTTGAACCCGTTTGATTTTACCGTCAACTATCTGATAGAGCAGAATCCAGTTCAGGTCCACCTGTTTGTTTCCTTTGGTGTTCCACCCTCTGTGGGCATCGATTACGTAGTTTTCGTTGGCGGCCAGGATCATCACTTCCGCCTTAAAGCCCAAAACTTTCAGTTCCTCGAAAAAGGCGATCAGTTCATCTATGCCCCTTTTGATGCCTGACATCGGGTGCCGGCCCGGGATATACCATTCGATGTCCTCGGCCACCACCTGCCGCAGAACCTCGGTGTCCCCTTTTGAGTAAGCGTCAAACATCTTCATCACCAGTTTCAGATTTTCATTGTCTTCCGAACCGGGTGCTACCGGATTGGCGGGCTTGGCCCATATAGACGGTGTGTTGATGGTAACAGCATCCTTTGTCTTGGACGCATTGATGGTGTAGGAATCAGGATGTTGGGCGGCTCTTTTCCCTGCCAGAGCCAGTACATCCCGGGTGCCGCTTTCTTTTTTATAATTCAGGGTCAGGCCGGCAATTTTCCAGGCCCCATTGTCCCTGACCAACTCATAATCATAGGCCCCGGTGATTTCCCAAAACAGGCCTTCCACATAATGCTCTGCCCGGATATCCGCCGAAGCAACAGCAAATGTTCTGCCGGCGCTTACTTTGATATTGGACAGGTTGTGACGGGTCACCTCGAATCCGGGGAGAAAAGATGCCCACTGAGCCATCAGCTTTTTTACCCCAATAGGTGCTGCCGTGCCGCCGAACAACGAGGTGTAGTCCACGGTTACCTGATCTGCAAATATCTCTTCAAGGGCGGCGAACCGGTTCTGGTCCGCCAAAACCGCCATGGCTTCCAGAGCTGTTTTGATCATTGCGATGTCCGAAGGTTGATTGCCGGATTCAAAAGTTTCCTTAAAATGATCACTGACCAGACTGACAGAGCGGGTTACCGGTTCCGGGCGATCATAGAAATCAAACTGGGTAACCTGGTCCAACCAGACCACGCGGGCGGTATTTCCCATACGCATTTCAAAGGCTTTCACTCCCTGGGGAATGGCAGCCTCTTCCGAATGAACAAGAAGGGTCGGCACGCGGATATGATCTGCAGCCTGCTGGGCATCAAAAGTGAGCCACCCTTGCCAGGAGGCGACGTTGAACAGGTTGTCGTATTCGGAAATCAGGCCGCGATCCTTTTCCGTGTAATAGGGTGCCTTGTACATAAGAGATTTTTCGTTGGTGTTGCTGGCGGCTTCGATCAGAACCGGATCGCTTGATGCTTCCGCCCTTTTGCCCATGGCAATCAGTCTGTTGACCCCTTCTTCGCCACCGTAGACCTGCCTGACAATAGCAGCATCATGGAGCCAGGGGGCAACCATGGCAAGCGCGCTTATCTTGGGAGAGGTTGCTGCAGCTTGAGCCATGTAGCCCGATGAAGCGCAGATACCCAATCCGGCGATGCGGGTGGCATCGATATCCGGTCGATCCGACAGGTACGCCACTGCTGTAAGAATATCCTCGATTTTTCTGTCGGGATTTTCCAGGTATTTGATATCATCAACTGTTTCTCCCCATCCCCTGAAGTCGAATGTCAACGCTGCATACCCTTTTTCGGAAAGGGCCTTAGCATAGGTGGCCGGCATTTGTTCTTTCACCGTGGTCCAGGCCCCGGTCACCACCACCGCAGGGTATTTTTTTTCTGGTTCGTCTGTTGCCGGCAGATACAGATTGCCCTTGATCGTGCTGCCGTGACTTGTGAACGCCACCTTTTCAATCCCCTGGAAAGCCTTTTGAGATGTGCCTGCGCCAAAAACCGCCGGTGTCAATGCGAGCATCAACCCCCCAACAGCCACACCCATCAAAAACAGGGCAATGACGCCCGGTCTGCCGGTCATTGAACCTTGTGTGTTTAAAGTCGTTTTGCGGATCATTGTTCATCCCCCTTATGTTTGAAAATTAATTCTTGGCTCAATCTTTGATTATCAATATATGTACTTTATCCTGGATGGTATTGAATTAAACTACCTTTTTTTGAATGATTCTGCCTTATCGCACAACGATAAGATTGTATCTTTCGATTAAGTTTTTGAAGATTCCTGCTTTTTGAGCAGTGATGCACGGTAGGTTTTGGGTGTAACGCCTTCGGTTTGCTTGAAAACGCGACTGAAGTGTGCTTGGTCGGCGAAACCGCATTCCAGGGCGATATCGATGAGTGCGAGGTCTTGATGCGAAAGTTGCTTTTTGGTTTGTTCGATACGGTAATCCATGACGAATTGCATAGGACTCCGGCCGATGGTTTGTTTAAAAAGGCGGGAGAAATGCGAGGGGCTCAACGCCGCAATGTTGGCCAAATCCTCTACGGAAATCGTTTCTGCAAAATGGTCGGCGACGAAGTCAAGCACGCGCTTATAGTGTTGAGCGGTAAATCCTCGGGCGAAGGCCATTTCTTCCTCGGCCCGATCACCGTATTTTTGGATGAGCTTGACCAGGAAAACTCGTGCCAAGGATTCAAACAAAACTTCGGAACCCACATCTCTTGAGATAAGTGCATCACGAAGCATCACTCCGGCCTGACAAATGTCGGGATCCTTGAACAGCGGCAGGTTTCGCAATTGGGAGCCGGTCAGCAAGACGCCCACTTCACTTTGGGCGAACCGCTGAAGCTTCTCAGGTTCTAAGGTAATTACGATGACTTTGGATTTTTCGTGCCAACGCCAACCGGAGCGCACGCCGGCAGGAGTAACAACGATCTCATCTTTATGGAATATGAAGTCCCGGTGTTCGCCGTCACGCCAGTTTTCCACCCGTCGCGGTTCGTCCCTTAGATTCAACAGAACATGATGCTGATTGAAAATCTTCGTCGGCATCTCGCCGGGCTCGGCTTCGAAATACTCAAGCGTCAGAAGATCTGCCGCCGAGGGCCTTGCTATGGCCGCACTATTAATCAGCGGAGACGACGGGTAAATGTCTTGATATCGAGTTCCCATAAACCACTATGTGCCGAATCTGTCGTTGATTCGTAATGACATGAATTTGTGAAGCTCACCTATTACAATAATGCAAAAAAAGAAGAATTCATCAAGCAGATTTCCCTCGATCCCGGGCCAGGATATCGTTTGTTAGACAGTTACCAACTCAGTTTGCGCATATTATGCAAAACTTCGGTTGGCAACGGTTGCGCCGATTTTTGCTACCGCCGCTTCCCCTCGCTCCCTGTTTCGTGCTGTGAGGTAAATGGTGTCGCCTTCCTCGAACATATGACAAAGGCCTTCTACCAGGGCAAAGCCGAGTCCCTGATTGGCGCCGGTTACGAGTGCTACTTTATTCATCTGTTTCTCCCCGCGAGCAATTTTACAGATTAGAAAATGGAGACAGGCACATTATAGAAAACTAGTGGAAGAGCAGAATTAGTAGTTAGTTTTTTTTCGCCGAAGGCGATGGAGTTGATTGGTTTTAAAATCTGCGTGCATCTGCGAAAATCTGCGTCCTAAATCACATATTTCGAATTTGCAAATGTCGGGTATTTCCCACCGGCTTGGTAGAACCTAACCGGGCTCTCCACCAGAGGCACCAGAGGTGGAGGGCTTGTTTCAGACTTATTTAATGGGTGTCCTTCCCCCCGCCGCGCAATTCTCGGTCAAGATGGTTCATTAAGTTAGCGAATACCAAATATTTTTCAAGTGAAATTTTATCGTTCTCTATTTTTTAATGTAAAGCAGGTAATTTCCGGCGAAGCCGCAATACGAAGAGGAAAAACAAGGGTCCCGATCCCGCGGTTGACATAGGTGTACCCATAAGGCTCCTGGACGAGTCCGGCCCGATAGCGAGACGGGTCTTTGATGGGAAGGAAGTGGTGCGTGATAAATGGAATAGAGATCTGGCCGCCATGGGTGTGGCCGCATAGTGTCAGATCTATTTGGGTCCCGTTTTTAAATCCCTCCCTCACGTCAGGGTTGTGGCTAAGCAATATTTTGAACGCATCCGGTGGTACCTTGCTCAATGCCTTGTCAAGGTTGCAGGAGATCCAGTAATCGTCCGTTCCGGCAACATGCACGGTCGACCGGTCGCGGACAATTTTTTTTGAGCTGTTGCGCAAAACGCCAATACCGGCGCTTTCCAACCCGCTTACCAGGCTCAGCTCCGTCTTTTTGCCGTCCCACTGGTCGTGATTACCCAACACAGCCAATTTGTCGTCGCCGTCCAAATTGCCTAAAACATCGACAACCATCGAGACATAGTCGTCTTTGTCAGTCGGCATCCACCGCTTCCAAAAGTAGTTCACCGAACCGGTGATAATATCACCGGTGATCACCACCAGATCCTTCTTGAGTCGGTTGATTTGCCTCACCACCTGCATCAGATAGTCCCGACCCACCCAGAAGCTTGCGTGAAGGTCCGATATTTGTACGATTCGATAACCGTGAAATGAAGATGGCAGATTGGGAAAACCAAGGCTCACATGTTCTATCCCGATATTGTTGCGGCTCGTAAAGCCAAATCCCAAAAAAGCCAGCACCGACAGACGCAAGCCATTTTTGATAAATGCGCGGCGGCTTATTTTTTTACCTGATTGCATATTCATCCGGAGCACCTAATTGTATATTTTCGCGATGAAAACTTAACCGAAAACTAGTGTATATAGAATCGGAATATCAGCGGTAAATCTTAAATAAAAAATGCCGATAAATAGAACTAAACTGCTATTGTATTGACCCATAATGCGCACTATTTTAGAAAGAACTGGCTGTAAAACGCTCTTTATCCAGAATTTAAAATTACCGTCAAGCCGGCGAAACCTGCCGGCACACCATTATGGAGGAAATCATGAAAACAAAAATATTTGTCGTTGTCACCACTATGCTGCTGATCGCTGTTTCGGCCACCGCTGCCGTTGTCACCGAAACCGTTTCCTACACCCACGACGGGGTGGAACTGGCGGGATTCATCGCCTACGACGACGCGGTGAAGGGCAAGCGCCCGGCCGTGCTCGTGGTGCACGAGTGGTGGGGACTGAACGACTATGCCCGCAGCCGGGTAAAACAGCTGGCGGGCTTGGGCTACGTGGCCTTTGGGCTGGACATGTACGGCAAGGGAAAGGCTACCGACCATCCCAATCAGGCCGGGGCGTGGATGAATGAGATCACCGCAAACGTGGATGCCTGGCGCGCCCGCGCTCAGGCGGGGTTGTCCGTGCTGGCGGGGCATCCCATGACCGACACCGCACGGATGGCGGCCATCGGCTATTGCTTCGGTGGGGCCACCGTGCAGCAGCTCGCCTATGCCGGCGCCGCCCTCAGGGGCGTGGTGAGCTTTCACGGCTCCCCGATCCCGCCGCCCGAGGGTCTGGAATCTCCGGTGAAGATCCTCTTCTGCCACGGCGCGGCCGACCCCTTTGCTAAACCGGAACAGGTACAGGCCTACCTGGCCGCCATGGGAGCTTCGAATTTAGACTGGCAGGCGATCTTCTACGGCGGGGCGCGACACAGCTTCACCAACCCCGATGCAGACGCCGTGGGCATGGAGGCCCTCAAGTACGACAAGTCCGCCGACATGCGCTCCTGGGCAGCGATGCGGGCGTTCTTCGACGAGATCTTCGGCACCTGATTGGTGATGGTTCCATTTTTATCATCAATTCTTATGATCGGCAGTGGCTTTCATCAATATAGTTAGCGGAGGACTAATGAATACGCGATACGATTTCAGCGATCAATGCGGCATTGTCACCGGGCCGGCGAGCGGTATCGGCAAAGCAGTGGCGCTTTTATTGGCGGAATCCAATGCCGGTCTTGTCCTGGTTGACCGCGATGCATCCGGCCTGGAAGCGGTGACACGCTCCTGCAAAGAAAGATGCCCAACTGCGCCTCTGGCTGTCAATGCCGACGTTTCCAAGGAGAGCGATGTCAGGCGCATGGTTGACGAGACCTTGTCTTTGTTCGGCAAAATCGATTTTCTGGTGACCAGTGCCGGCATCTTGTTCCGGAACCGTTTTACGGACATCTCCATGCAGGAGTGGGACGAACTCATGGATACGAATGTACGCGGACTCTTTATGTGCAACCAGCTTGTTGTTCGGGAGATGCTCAAGCAGGGCGGTGGTACCATTGTCAACGTGGCAAGCGTGGCCGGACGTTCTATCAGTCTGATCGGCGGCGTCCATTATTGTGCATCCAAGCATGCGGTGATAGGCATCACCCGGCATATGGCCCGAGAGCTTTGCACCCAGGGCATACGCGCCAATGCGTTCTGCCCCGGTGCGACCCATACACCGATGATTTACGACAACATGGCCCCGGAGGAGATCAAAGACCCGGAAACCCGTATCGCCTCAGGCCGTCTGGCCGAACCCGAAGAGCAAGCCGGCGTTATTGCCTTCATGCTGAGCGACTCGGCATCTTACCTGAACGGGGCTTGCCTGGACAGCAATGGCGGATCGGTGATGCTATAACCCTAAGCCGGATAAACCGGAAATACGAAATTCGAAAATCGAAATACGAAACAAATCCGAAATTTCAAATTTCAAATGTCTCAAACGAAATTACCGTCGTGACAAAGTTGGATTCAATTCAAATCTTTGTAAATGCTTGTTTGTTAGTGCTTTAGAAAGATGCCAACACATGTTTTGCACAGATTGCGTGCGGTAGCGGAAACGACTGATGCGGCTGATTTCAAAATCCTTTTTGCGCTCTTTGGTAACAACTTTTGGATTGATGACCTGCGCTTGTATCTTGTCCGGGCGATTCAGCGTGGCGGCCTCATATACATACCGGCGATACCGTCTGATCCGCTTCTCTTTCGCTTATGACATTGAGTATATTTTGCCTACTGCTATTTTTTCGAAACCCAGATGTTACAAAAAAAAGTACCAGTCATCCTCTTATCTTACAAAATATGGATGATGATCTATTTAGTTCGATTATTACACAACGTCCCCGAGTTTCCTCATTATTGACATAGATTGAAAAATGAACACGCGATCCCTCTGTTTTTTTCTGGTGGAAATCCGGTAGACCGGGCTAACCACAGTTTGCGACGCTAATACCGTTGATTCACAAAGCAGGACAGCCCCGGGTCCGGGCTATTTTTCCTCAACCGGATACTTGGCGCGGAACCATTCACGCCATCCGCCCTTTAATGCATAAACCTGTGAATAACCTTTGGCGATAAGTTTACGTGCCAAACTGGCACTGGTGGCCTCATCCGGTCAGGCACAGTACAGGACGAGCTTTTTATTTTTGTCGAATGAACTGTTCCAAGTGGCGAAATCTTTTGGGTTTGTCCGCACGGCGCCCTGGATTTTAAACTCGGACGATTTCCAGTCTTTTCCGGTACGAACATCCAGAATGACCAGATCGCCATTGTCTAGTTCCTTTTTGAGTTCTTCTTTAGTCATGATGCCGACCGATTTGGCCGACACCGGTACGATTGACCAGGCCGACACGGTGATTGCGCTCAAAAGGATGATAAATCCAAATGTAAATTTACTTTTTATCATGAATAACCTCCTGGGGTTGAATCCGTATTTTGACGTTTTTGCTGACTTCTCCTAACAGCTTGTAATCTTGTCATGGGTGAGCGGTTCACTTTCTGTCCCATCAGGCCCAGAAGCGAGAGAAAACCGACTGAAAAAAACAGAAATACGAGCAGCGTTCGCTGATCGGGATCGGTGAACAGCAAGACGGCGGCTCCGGTTAACATGATTGCCGCTCCTGCGGCTGGTTCCCAAAAAGCGCCGGCTGAGGCCGAAGATCGAACAGCGGTGTTCATTTTTAACACCGTGAGATGGACAACGGCATAATTAAGCATCCACAGCAGCAGGCCGGCCCGCAGGAAAGTATCGATGGCATCGGTACCGGCCGCCCCGCCGGCCATCAGCGCTGCTACGGCAAGCCCTGCAAGCAAGACGGTCACCGCCGGCCGCTTATGCAAAATACCGCCTGGCGACGGTATCATACCCTGGCAGGCATATGAGCGCATCATCCGGGAAATGGATGTAAACAGGGCGTTGACCGCGGCACAGGTCCCGGCAATGGCCACCAGGCCGATGACAATCCGGCCGGACTGGCCCAGAATTTTTCTGGCGGCCAGGGTGTGCGCGATGGTGGAACCGGCCAACCGCCCGGCTTCAACGTACTGCAGTGACACGTAGCCCCATAGGCCGAACACTAGCGTGACGGCCACCAGGCCGCCTAAGATGTATTTATAGGGGCGACCCGGGTCCCGGGGGGCCGGCCGGGTATTGTCATATATAAGATCGAATCCGATCCAGAGCCACAACGTCAAAAAGATCGTCCGGAAATCAAAAAATCCGCCGCCGTCGGCTTTACTGGCAAGGTCGGCTGGCGTCGCCGCCAGACCCCAAATCGACAAAAAGATCAATCCAGCAAGGGCGATGGTGCTGAAGCCGACCTGAAAAATCCCGACCACCGGCGGTCCGAAGAGTTGGATGGCCATCAGGAAGCCCAGGAGTATGAACGCGAAGGCGAAGTTGGGGAACCAGTAAATGAATACCTCGTTAAAAACAAAACCGGCGGTTACCAGCAAGCCGGTGGTGGCGACAAGGGTTGTGACAAGGCGGCCGCTCAGCGGAATCAGCAGCGCCGGCAAGTCTCCCCAAGCGTTCCGGTAGGATGCGGACAGGTCGGCTTGAGAACCCGGGCGGCCAATCAATGCACGGTAGGAACGAAGGTTGAGGACATAGGCGCAGGCCCCCAGAAGCAGCCAAACACCCAGGTAACCCTGGTGCATGCCTGCCAGGTTGCCCAGCAGGGCCAGCGCGTTCGGCGACAACATCAGCCCTGCAAACCAGGCCAGCGCCACAACCGGATTGAAATGAATCGATTTTTTCAGCATCAAACACCTTTAGTCAATAGAATACGCTCTGGAATACCAGCCTGAGCGGCCGCTCCCCGAAGGTGATAAATTATCATCGCGGACAATAGTCAGTATTTAGATTAAAGCGAACTGCTTGTTTTAATGATAGAGAGATCGAAAGGGTGTTTTATTCCAAATTATTCAAGTTTTAACACAACGGAAATTTCAAGGAGACTGGTTTCAAATCTTGATCGGCTACCTGGTTGAGCTTGTTAAATACTAATCAAGATGCCAAACCTATTTTTTTGGCAACCACTTTTGCATCGATTACCTGGGCCTTTTGTAATTTTTTTGGCTGGTTCATCGTTCCCCAAAACTTCATCTTTTAAAAATTTTATGGGCAACAAAACCCGCAGCAGTGGCGGCGATTCCGGCTCCTATTACAGCTTTTTTGCTGAGTCTTCTTTTATTTTTGCCTTGTAGTTCGCGGATAGTTTTCGATGCAAGAGATTGGAATCGTCTGTTATCGATCTTGTAATCAGGATTGTGGGCCAGGTTATTTCGCTGATCTAAAAGTGAACGCAAATTCGAAACGGTTTGATGTGGGAGTTTATGTCGAACATTGCGAATTTTCTCTCCGAATGTGCGACCGTGAGCGTTATACTTGGTGCTTAGAATTTTTTCGATTTCAAATGTTTTTCGAATGACAGCTTCATAAGAATTCATCTTTTCTCCTTTTAGATATAATCCACAACCATTGAAGAATATCGCCTTGGCGCCTATCTAAAGCGAATTTTTGAGGGTGTACATAGCCAAAGCAACGCAAAGAGCGTATTTTAGCAGCGTTGGCAAAACCCGTCTTCGCGTATGGTTACGCTGCGCCAGTCCTCGCTTGGATCTTCGCTAAAGCGAGGACTGGCGGCGCGATTAGGGGTATAGTCTATGTCTGGCTATTTTTCTTCATCATCATCCCTGTCGTTTGATCCCTGATATCTTTCATTGTTAGGGTTGAGTTGGTCTGAATGATTGTCCAAGCTGTCCCAATAAGCCTGATTGTTAGGATTCATGCTGTCACTGCGATCGTCATTCGGTGTTCTTCTGCCCATGGTATCCTCCTTTTCTGGTTGAATAAAGGTTCTTTGGTACATTAGATGATTATCAAGCAAAAAAGGTTTACATATTTTTTCACAAACCAATAACATGCCAGATACAACGGGCCACACATCGGTAATGAAGGAAAAATCCTACGTCTGACCTTTGGTGCTTTTTAACAGGAATCGATCGTAAATTGGACCAGGATCACGCCCGCCCGCGTCTGTCATCCGTATCCTCTAAAGTGCTTTGGCGTTATTTCCTGAGGCAGGATTCTGTCGAGTTTTTTTCGAGGCATAATGGCATCTACTTTATTCCGTTTGGAAATTTTGAGGATGTCCTCAAATTTATAATTTTTTCTGGATGCTGTTCGACGTAAGAGATAATGGAAATAAACTGATTATCGAATTGGCCTGACCCAAGAATTTGTCAATGCCTCAAACTCTAGATCTTTAGAATGTCGCTAAAGTGGTCAGTTGTTTTACGGAATGACGTTGTACTTTCCTTCCGTGCGTACGTAGATGATGCTCTCCGCTCCCGCTTTAGACCAGACTTGATACACCGTTTCTCCCTTCGATCCGAAATAGCTGCCCGGCTCCAAGGTTCTGACATCGGTCTCACCCGGCACTTGGAACTGTGGTTGACCTTTGATTACCACTGCTCGGAAGGTTGAGCTGTGACTCTTTATCTTCCCAGTAAATCCGGCCGGTAGCTTGACAAAGGTCCCGTTCAACTGACCGTCCCGCGGTTTGCCCCAAAGAAAGGCGATCTTTGGTCCGTTGGCAGAGGCTGGCGCTCCGGGCGGATCGACCCAAACGATGTTCGATTCGTCGACGTTGATTGGTCTTACTCCGCGATCAAATGCCTCCTTGGCCGGTAGGACAAGATACGGACCTTTATTAATCTCTATGTACGCCACATTGGTAGCACCTTTGGCAGCGGTAATGTGTACTTCCCCGGCTGGCTGCGTCCAGAAAGAACCAGTCGGCATCCACATCTTAGAGGCATTCGGATCATCGTTGTGAACGAGGCCGCTAATAACCACGCCTCGGTATGTGATGTTGTGAATATGAGGTGGTGACGAGAAGCCGTCCGCAAACTGAACGAGAAAGCCTGTCGCCACCGGGAACTTGCGATCGGGATCGCCCCAAAGAGTACCGGCCTTCGGGCTCTTGTTACCGCGAAGGGGATTAAGCGGGGTCCACTTGACTTCGGACCTCAAGACAACCTCAGAGGATGGCTTGGCTGCTGGTTCCTGAACAATGCTGTCGGATGCGGTCTGTAAGCTAACGCAGGCGGCCGTTACGACGCTTACAAGTGCGATTGATAGAAACGTTCTCATATTCCTTATACTCCTCATTCTAATCATTTTAATCATATTCCTCAATTGATCTGTAAAAAAAGTGAGTGTCAAAATAGTTTACTAGGTTTGCCTGGAACCATATTGTCAAGCCACGCATAAACGGCAATTGATTGCTCAATTGAGTAGTCCACCGTAAAAGGCTGTTTTGCTGAAAAATCATTGAGTTCAAAATATGGGACATGGGCCCGGGATTGAGTCGTAATTATTGTAAATGCCGTTGCCAAAAAAAGTGCTTTAAAATTGGGCTTTGGCATGTAATACTCCCTGTATTTCCAAATCAAACCAGGAACTGTCTCAATATGCCTGTGAAGTTAGAAATACGAATTCAGTAATCTATTACAAGATCCCGCTATGTTTGCCGCGGACGAGTACGCCTTGATCAGCGTGAGGAAATCAATAAATTTTGGAGCACGCGATCAGAATGATTACCACATAAATATCGAAACGTAGACTACATGTTATTTCGATTTATAAATATTTCAGAAACCGATATAAATTATAATTAAAACTTTTCGAATGCCAACATTTCAGTTGGGGAAAAACGGAAATCGTATGAACAACGCAGCTTGGTTAAGTTAAAAGCCAATCTTTTTTTCTGGCAGCTTTATTCAAACATTGAAAACCGGACCTTTTGGGCTCGGACACTTTACTGCTATTCACAAGGTTAGCTATCAAACGAACAAGTGTAAAGGAGGTACGTCATGACGGTGGAAGCAAAACTCAATTGGACGGACGATATGCAGTTTGTGGCCCGGGCCGAAAATGGTCCGGGTATCATTCTCGATAATCCGGCCGGGGGCAGCGGTCCCTCTCCGATGCAGATGGTCTTGATGGGTGTCGCCGGTTGCACGGCCATGGACGTGGTTTCGATCCTGAAAAAAAACGCTCCAACTTCACGGATCTTCAGGTCAATATTTCCGGTGACCAGGCCGAAGAACACCCCAAACGCTATACTCACGTCAATATTGAGTTCGTTGTTACAGGCAAGGGAGTAAAGCCCGGGGATGTGGAGCGTTCCATTGAGCTCTCGGCAACAAAATATTGCAGTGCGTTAGCCTCAATAAACGCTAATATTGAGCATACCTTTCGGATAGTTGAAGAAGAGGCATAAACAAAAAACCAATCGGGATCGCGTCTTGAATAGACACTGACTAAACTCGCCGGTATCGAGATGTGCTGATTTATTTGATGTGGCAAACCGGTCAGTTGACCAACCGTCAGTTTGCAGTAAAATTTGGTTTAATCTATACGGTTGTGAGCCGTAGAGATTGCGTTTTCAGTGGCTTGTTAGGGAAAAGCAAGACATTGCAGAGTAAGCTGAAGCTAGTTAAATCACTAATCAAGATTTGACATCATAGTATTATCCCGGTTTGATTAGTCAACAACGCCCATATGCTTTCCGACCCCTATTCCCGAATCCGGTTGGACCCCTAAATTATTTTACTTTGAATTGCTTTGGTCGAAATATGTCTCTAACCGTTCGCGGTACTCTTTTTCTTCCTTGTACTCAGGGGTGTCAAGCATCGCGGTTACGTCTTTTTCAGATCGTCTTTGAACCGGCCAGTTACCCTCGTTGGCGATTCGCAGGGCCAGACGAGCTGCCAGCACCGAAGCTTCCCTTAAACTTCTCAAATCTACCTTGTCGACCGTATCATGATAGGTATGCCCGTAGCCTCTCCCTGTGAATGATTTTTCAGCCGATTCCATACCGCCTGTTGGGACGCCAGCCATAAAAAAGGGAAAGTGATCAGAGAAGGCATTTACTGATTGGCCCACCGCAAAACCATGCGCCATTTCTTCACTCCATTTAGTGAACAAAGTCGCAAGTCCCGGCCATTCATTCAGAACGATGTCTCGATTATTGGTCGGGGTACCGGCGCTATCCATATTCAGATAAAAACGAATATCGGACAGCTCCTCCGCATGTGTTCTGGCGTATTCCCTTGAGCCCAGGAGACCGATTTCTTCCACCCCCCACAAGACAAATCGAATGGTGCACGCAGGAGCCGTTGTGTGAAGCGCCAACACGCGGGATGCCTCCATTACGGAAACAGCACCCGATGCCGGATCTCCGGCTCCCTGGGAGATGTCATGGCCGTCGTAATGACTCCCCAACATAACAATCTGTTCGGGATGTTTTTGCCCGGGCAAATCGCCCATAATATTCCAGGAACTCATGGATTCTTTTATATCGGTAGTCACGAGACGGATTTTTACCGCCCCCTTTCTTTCCATGAGCCGCTGTATAAAGGCTCCGTCTTCCAGGCAAATGGAAATGCCGGGTATAGGGGCCTGACCGCCGCGACCGATGCTTCCGGTGGCCGGCCCGTATCCGGGATAGTGATTGACAAAGATAAAGCCGGTTGCCCCGGCAAGGAGACTTCGTCCGTATTTTTCTCCCCGGTGAATCCATCGCTGAACGCCGCTGGGACGCACCACGCTGGAGGTCATGACGATCTTTCCCCGGATGTCGTCGGCCCGCCGGTCAAAATCTGCCGGTGCGCCATCCTTCATATCGATGATCTCGCCTTCAAGCTCGGTAGGCGGACAATGGGGAAGCGAAATACAGGGGATGGTTCTTTGTACGGGACTTATGATTTCCAACGCGGCCTCTCCCCGTTTCCAACCCGGATACGCCACGGATTCACGATGGACATTGCTCAATCCGTATGATTTCATCTTTTCTTCGAAAAACTCGGCGGATTGACGTTCGCCCTCTGTTCCGCCGAATCTCGAACCGAAATCGTCGCATATGGTAATCAGGTTGTCCATGACTTCAGTGCTGGTATAGGTGTCGCCGATTATCTTTTGGTCAATCGTTAGATAAGGATTTTGAGCTGTCATACATTTTCCTTTCTAGAGTCTATCATATGTCGTAAACGTGTAACGTCATGCGGCAGCATACTGAACCTAGGCTTGGGCTGTTACTTCGTCGCGAAAATTTTTGTTCAACTCCTGTGGAGTACGCAGGTCAATTTTTGGGCATCTATCTATTTTGTCCAAAAAATGCTTTTTTTCATGACCGCCCCCATTTTCCCTATTTCATCCACTCAGCGACGCAATTGTTTTGCGGGCATCCTTGACTAATAGCATAAGTTTTAACGGATCGATAGGCGACGGTTCAAAACCGAAATGCTGATAGAAATCTCGCGCTTTCTCATCTTTTGCATGAACAAATATCGCTCTGATTCCGGCATGCTCTGAAGCTTGCAATGTTCTAAGCACTGCATCTTTCAATAGACCGCTTCCTAATTTATTTCCTTGATATTCCCGATCGACAGCCAGACGAGCCAAGATCATAACTGGAATGGCGTGCCGTGCCAGTCCTTTTTTGGTCCGTTTGCTTGCTAGTTCATGCTCAATCGATCCAACAGCCAAACTATAATAGCCGACTACGATATCCTCATTGTTAACTACAAATGTCCTCGCAGAGTTGGCTCGTTGGTTTTGCATTGCATATCGTTTTAGCCAATTATTTAGTGATATGTTACCACAATCGAAATTATCAATAATGTGGGTATCATTGAGGAGACAAGGTGGTGATAGAGTGATATTTTTTAGTGATTTTATTTTTCCCAAGGTGCAGTACTCCCCATGAGTTTCTGCAATTTGGGTATTACCTCTGCAGGTTTTTCAAGTGCGTTTACAAAAGCACGATATTTTTTTTCATCCGTAAAAAATATTCTTTGGTCAATCAGGGCATTCTCAGCAGCTTCACATGCACTGCTTAAAACAAACTGTGTCACATTCTTGCCTGTTACTTCAGCAGCCTTTCGGATCAAGGCTTCTTGGTGTGAAGTAACTCTGAATCCTAGGCGCGCGGTTCGCGAGGATTTTGAGTTGTTTTTCGCTAAATTGTCCATGATTTTTCTCCTGATTTGTTATCGTTGCGTATGCACAATGTACTAACAAAAATCCAAGATGTCAAGAATAGAAATAAAGCGTCAAACTGCGGCCTAAAATCATAAAAGTCGCTTGCAGCCACTAACCTCTTATACTTCATATCAATTCGTACAGGCGCTTTAGCGAATACATCCCATCAAGCCCCTTGACCGGTTTAGGCTTTTTTTCGTGCTTGGAGTGGAATAGGTGTTTGAATCGCTGGTAATTTTCACTCACGAATTCCTTTGACCCAATGATTCCCGAATCCGTGAATTACCGTGTGCGGTAACGGAAACGGCTGATGCGGCTGATTTCAAAATCCTTTTTGCGCTCTTTGGCAACTACTTTTGTGTCGATGACCTGGGCCTGCATTTTGTCAGGATGATTCAGCGCCCCGGCTTCATACACATACCGCCGATACCGTCTGATCCGCTCTTTTTGGTTTCTGATATTGCACTCTTTGAGGCCGAAATTGGTGGACAGAAACCGATCTTTGTTTTCGGTTTGAATGTATTCCGGTAATTCCATTTAGACCCTAAATTTTATTGACTATTTCCCAGTGATTTGAGTATAAATGCAGAAAATCCCTTTCAGTTTAATGAGTCCACCTGATCTGAAAAGCTGCAGCACCGTTTCCAGAATCGAATCCGATTTCTCATCCAGCTATTACGCTCCTTCGGATGGTCCACACATTCATTGCCTTGGTTTGAAATACTGACAAAAGGATAATCAGACTCAAAATTACCGGGTGCCGGTGGATTTATCCTAAAAAAATAATCACAGCATTCGGGGCTTTTATAATATTTCGACAGACAGGAGGGAGTTTATTGGAGATCAGGTTCCAAACCTCATTCAGGGGGAGGGCGTTATGAAAGAGAAAAAAATCGGTTACGTTACTAATTATTTTAGCAAAATATCGGTCGCTGCCGTTGACATAACAGACGGAGCGCTGGCGGTGGGAGACAGACTCCACGTTTTCGGGCACACGACGGATTTTGAGTCCACAGTACACTCCATGCAGATCGAGCACAGATCTGTAAAAGAAGCCGCGAAAGGTGACGGCGTCGGCATAAAGGTGCCTGAAAAAGCAAGAGAGGGAGACAAAGTTTATAAAATACTTTCTTGAAGCAATCAGCTATAATCGATCGGTATGCGTAGTATTCAGTTCGGTTGGTCGACAACGTCCTCAGGTTTCTCTTTAAATATTAGGAAGGATTTTTTCAAGTCCTCTAATTCATTTTTTAACGATTCTACTGCCAATTCAAGTTTTTCGATCCGCTCGGCCGAGACGGGTGCTCCGATGCTGAGCGGAGAGGCTTCCTCCGGCTCTGCAATGGGCGAATCGCCGCTGAGTCGGTGGGCAATACGGGGTTCCTTGCGGCCGGGAAGACGGGCAAGTCGTCTGACCAGGCCCCATTCTTCAAGGTTCTCCAGAGTCTTCAGCACCGCTTCCAGGTTTTCGAATTTACACAGCCGCGAGGTGCGGCTCCGGATTTCGCCGGTAGTCTGGGGTCCGCGCAATAGCAATACACACATAGCTGCAGCTTCTCTGGGCACGAAGTTGTACTTTTGCGAAAAGAGTTCTTCATATTTCGGCACCCGGCCCACGTTGCTTCGATTCAACAGACCCTTTTGATCCAGGCCCGCGGCGGCGCCCTCTACAGTCGATTCGTCATAGGAGGTCACAGGATCACGGCTCGATTTCTGATTGCAGGCATTGGTCAGGGCGTTCAACGAGAGTGGGTAATAGTCCGGGGTGGACAGAGCCTTTTCCATGAGGCTGCCGAGTACCCGCTGCTCAATTTCATTAAGGAGAATATCCATATAAACCTTTCTGAGGTAAACAAGGGGTTTTCATTTTACTTGGTTTGGGAAATTCCATAAAATTTTAACGTTTTATTGATCCAGATGAGTATACCCCAACGTTGCAAAAGTCGGAGGGCTTCAGAGTCAAGGCGTCTGAGGGTGACGTCGTAGTTCTTTACTTCGAACCCTCAGCAACGCAGAATCTGGAGTCCTCCGGCTTTCCCGAAGGGTAAACAACATGGCAAAATCGACCCCATCCTTCGAATTCACCAATGGAAGTATCCAGGAATTTGTCATTTTGCTAAGGTATTGGTTATAATTGCATGCCATTAACTTACCTTTGCCATGTTGTTTATGCAACTAAGGGGTATAGTGAACCAAATCTAGCAAATAAGTCTCGTTTTATATGTTGTCAAATTTTTCACAATGCCAATTAAGGACAATCTTTCCGCAGTAGTTCGATTCTTGAGCGGTGGGGACAGTGTCGCTGAAAGGTAAAATTAAAGACAATTTTTCGATAATTAGTCACTAATGAACGGTTTGTTGCTGGAATCGACATTTTTGGAGCGCAAGCAATAATGAATGCTTCA
>Ga0049119_1000048_pt1 | contig 27816 bp, 24 predicted proteins | sample WorMetLIZAISLAND_2_FD_57363 | JGI IMG/M metagenome (GOLD analysis project Ga0049119, IMG submission 57363) | Marine gutless worms symbiont microbial communities from Max Planck institute for Marine Microbiology, Germany - Olavius geniculatus... | ecosystem: Host-associated > Annelida > Digestive...
GGAGAGAACGATGTCGTGGCGTTTCCATCTTGAAATTCTTGCAACAATCAAAACGACCGACCAGTCATCTTTAACATAATCAGTTTTTTGCACCCTATCATCTTGCAGCCATTTGATATCAATGCCATTGTAAACGACTCTTGTTTTGTCTTGATTTCTCGCGGAGATTCGCTTTGAGGTTGCATGACTGTTCGCAATGATGCAGGAGATTAATATTGTTAGTATCGGATCTAAAAGTTTATCACGGTGCAAAGTTCGGCAGTGCCAAATAACCGGCAAACCGGTGAGTTTACCGATAATCCCGCCATAAAGGGCTGCCCGGGTGCCATTCGCATAAATCAGCTTTGGGCGGTGTTGTTGGCAAAACCGTATGTACGCACGGAGGGAGGCCAATATTTTAGCAAGGTGCCAGGGTCTTATTGACGGTGTGGGAAGGGTATATGTTTCGATTTTTTTCTTTTTGAGTCTGCTTGACAACTCACCTTCTCGCGGGACGGCAACCATAGCTTTCCAGTCAAACGGCAGATGAGAGATAAAATCAACAAAAGAGTATTCGCCGCCCCCAAGCATCCTTGCGTGATTGGACATAGCTAAAAATCGCTTAACCAAGTACAATACCTCTGAACCGCCCCCAATCTGTCGCCAAATCCATTGTCAATTTTACCAATGGAAGCACCAATAGGGCAGCCGACCGCGCTTTGCTGAATCGCCAGGCATTAAAATATCGTGCATATTGAAAAATAGAATAGGCCAGCGCCGCAAATACAATCCCAAACCAGATCCAATCGGGGAAGATAACAGAAATTGGTATTAGAATGATCATTTTGATGGTCAGTGAGCGTCTGAGAATCAACCAAGATTTTGAATATTTGATTCTATCATGCGCCATCACTTTTAATTCAGCTCTGCCTCTCCTCACGAACCAATGCCATATTTTTCTCAGACTCCCCCGGGACTCATGGTTGACAAGCGCATCGGGAACAAACAAACAGCGGGCGTGTTTGCAGGCTTGCTTAGCTAACAGTTCATCTTCGCTGCCCATTTTTCCTCCACCTCCCTCGTCGAACCCGCCAACCTTGTCAAGCACCTGCTTTCGATAAGCGCAATTTAAGGTGGAAATCGCACTAGATTCCTGAATTTTTCCATTCGCCAATTGAATCCTTCTTACCCCCCCACCGGGAAATCCCAAAATCGATTCAGCCCAGCCGATTGCGTTTGTCGATTCAGGGACAGTCACTCCCCCCTGAACTCCTCCTACTGAATCATCTTTGAATGGATCTAAAAGTATTTCCAACCAGCCGTTATGAATCTCGCAATCGTCGTCCAGGAAGACGATAATCTTTCCGGTGGCATGTCTTAGCCCGGTATTTCTCGCATAACCAAAACCTTTATTTTTCCGGGGGATAAAGACATACTTAACTCCATCTATCTCCTGAGGATCATCGGCTTCCTCCACGACGACTATTTCATATTTCGCTTTGGGGAAATTCAAATTTTTTAGTGAGGCAAGGGTTTTCTTCAGATATTTTCGTCTATCTTTTGTTATGATTATAATACTTATATCCGGATGATTAAATGAATCCATCATAATTTTAAGTATCCTGTTTCAGATCAAATTTGTGAAATATTTCTTTATCTGAAACAAACCGGTATTCTTTTTGATTTTTTCTTTTTTTAAGGATCAAAGGTAACATTCCAAGTGCTTCAGTGAGAGCATTTACCGAAACCAATAGTTGTCCTCGAAATACTGCGGCGCACATACGAATTGGGATAAACACAATATGCTTAAATATAATATAGTAATCGGAGATATTCTTCCATATCAAAATATAGCGGTTTCTTTCTGAAACTTTCTTAATAAAATTAGGTTCAAAGTATTTGGAGTTGATAGTGCCGTGCACTTGGTGCCGGGCTACGCTTTTCGGTTCATATATGATGAGCCATTTTCGTTTCCATATCCGGTATGAAAGATCAACATCTTCCCAGTAAAATGGGCTAAACAGTTCGTCAAAACCATTTATTTCCAAAAATTTTTCCTTGTCAATAACTGAAGCTCCACCTGACAGCTTGAACGTATGACTTGCTTCCTGCAGCCCACGCTCATCAACCAACTCGAATAGAGGGCATTCTATCATCCCATATTTTAACTTCAAGCCGAAGCGGATGGTATTTTGATTGCTGAACGGTTCATTGGTTAGCCTGGGAGTTGCCACTGCAAGACCGAATACATTGGGGTCTTTAAAATGCTTCGATAAAGGTTTAAAGAAACCCTCTTCTATCCACATGTCGTTGTTCAGCAAAACCACGATTTCATGCTTGCATTTGGCGACTCCTAAATTGCACGCCGAGGCAAATCCACCGTTTTTGTCCCTTGAGATAATGTTTATGTTCGGATAATTTTTTTTAAATAACTAACCGTTCCGTCTATGCTGCCATCATCGACAACAACTATTTCAGTTTCAGCGCGGTAGGCCTGAGCAGACCTAACCACCGCCGGTAAATATCGCTTAAGCAGCTTCTTTCCATTCCAAGTCGGGATAACAATGCTTATTGGCGCATATTTCAAATGCTATCACCCTTTAAAATTCCCTTAGGGATGAGATTGTGTCTAATTAGGTATTGCCTCAAAAGATGCTTTCGCCACCAATAATTTGCCTTGATTTGATGGAGAATCAATCTATTGAACTTGATTTCATATTTTGGATAATATAAGACGCAATTGTTACAAATCTGATTTGTTCCCTCCTGAAATTGGGATCTAAACATGCTATATTTACCGTTGTTCCAGATGGCTTCGAATGTCTCGTGATTTAAGTTACCGAAGCTGTATTTCGAGTCATAGACGATCGCACAACAGGGAAACACCGCGCCATCACAGCGTATCGCGGGCTGGCTAAAAGCCCTGGTACATTCGCCTTTTAAATAAGTTGGGTTCTTTGACAGGGCAATATCGCCATAGTGGTTTTTTCTTTTAGGCAAAGGCAGATTCGACCCGGTTAAAGAGCCGTAATTGAGCACAATCTCATCAATTTGATCGAAAAGATCATCGTCTTTTAATTTTTCCCTCAATGTACGCTTTAGATCTTTCAAGGAGGTATAGTTGAACGGAAATTGGAGGTAGCCAATATGTATTGAAGGATTCCTACTGCCGCTTCTATTTTTAAATTCGCATAAATATGTCAGGGTTTCGTAGACTTTATTGATATCTCCACCTCGGTGGTAGCGCTGGTAAACTTCGTTTTCGGTTCCACTTATGGAAATGAACAGCCAATCCATTTTTGATTTTACCAATAACTCAGCCATATCTTCAGAAAAATAATTGGCGTTGCTACTGGTTCCCACGATTGTGTCTTTGGAATGGCTTTTTATATGACTTATAATCCCAAAAATATCCCTATTGAGTAAAGGCTCCGACCAATTTGAAAATGTTATCTTCTTTGCATACGGCAATATGGATTCAGATAGTTTTTTAAAGCCACTCAGGCTCAGTCTCTTTTTCGGCTGATGATTTATGTTTTGACCCTGGGGACAGAAGCGACATTTAAGGTTACATATGCCCATAATGTCGATCAAGAAGTCAGAAGGGTAGCCTATCATAGTTTCCTGCAATATAATTCAATGGTTCCCCCCGATCCAAACCAACCTAGCACAATGGCAAACATGACAATTGAAAAATTAGTTAATAGTTTGATGGCGCTGACATACTTTTTTTCATGTTTCTGTTTGCCGGCCGACCTCCAACTTTTTTTTACAGACTGATAATTCATCAGGTTAAGCTTGTTAAATATGCTTTTCTTCAAAACCACCATATTTTGAAACAACTGGTTGTGGTATATATCGAATGCTTTAAAACCCGATTTTCGTATAAGCTTATTCAGGGTTTTCCCGTTGAATTGATAAAGGTGTCGGGGTACGTCCAAAGCATCCCATTTGTTTGCGAACACTACTTTAAGAAGTCCTGTATAATTCGGGCAGGCAATGATAAGCAGCCCGTCATCTTTTAGTAGGTTGTGGATGATTTTCAACGATTTTCTTGGAGAGGCCAAATGTTCAATTACATGATGCATCCTGACGACATCGAAGGTTTTCGAAGGGAAACTGATTTTATCCAGTTCTCGCTCATAAACTTCCACCTTATTCTTTTCACGGGCATATATGGCGGCCTCAGGGTGCAATTCGGTGCCGACCACCTCCCAACCAATGTTGGCAAGCTTTTCCAAAAAATCTCCCTTCCCGCAACCGATGTCCAAAATTCGGCCTTTGTCTTTATATTTCTTTAATCTCTTCACATCGCAGTGCTTTAAAAATGAATACTCCTCTTTTTTCGATGCGTTATATATTGCTTCATAGGAATAATATCTATCATAATATTTCCTGAGCTCCTGCGACTGAGGTCTCGGATTTAAGTATATCAAATTGCATTTTTTACATTTAACCAAATTAAAGTCCCGTGTCCCCTGATAGCGAAAATCCTTAACCTTAAACAACAGGGTCGTGATGTTTTCTCCGCATAAATCACAATTTACGTTTTCCATCAATTAATTCCCTGAAAAATTAAACCCTGAAAATAATTCCTTTAGCAATCGCCAATCGTCGACCTTAAGCGCTTTGGAGCATACCAGCAGGAAGCCATAAAGCGCGGCTCCGGTACAAACCAAAAAGAATAAATTTAGATCTTTGAATAGAAAAATAACGATTCCAAGCAACAGACCACTTATTAGGGGCCTTACGCAAACCTTCAGCAAGTTTAAAGAAAATATCTCCTTTGAGATAATTATAAAAAAAGTGGTAAAATAGAAGCAATTGGTTAGAAGTGTTGCCAGAGCTGCGCCAGCACCGTAAAATCTGGGGATCAGAAAAAAATTCATTATAATATTCAACAGCATACCCCAGAAAAATATCTTCGTGGAAGTCGCCTGTCGGTTTATCGCCGGCATAATTATTCCTAGAAGTGTGGATACAAACTGTATTGCCAAGCTCCATACCAATATCTGAAATATTGTTATTGCGGCCAAATATTCATTCCCGTAAACTACAGTGATAATTTTCTTCGAAAGTAACATCCCGCCAATCGCTACGGGAATTGCTGTCATCAACAGAATTTGAAACGACTTGTGATAGTACTTCACAAAAGACTCGATTGAGGACGGCCATAGACGTGAGAATATCGGATAAAGTGCTTTGGCGAAACTAGAGGGGATAAACAACAGACCTGAAACCAGGCGCAACGCTGCACTGTATGTTCCAACCGCTGCGTCATTGACCATCATTGAAAGCATCACGACATCGATTTGGGTGGAAATAATTAAAAAAATACTGGAAACCGCAAAGGGAAATCCTTCTTTTACTAGTTTATACCACAATTGCCAATTAACTTCGTACTCTGGTTTCGCAAATAGTTTGGTGATCAGCAGAAAACCAATTGAAGCAGAGATCAAAGCCGAGACGACATGGACTTTGGCCACCTCAAGTACGCCTAACCTGAAACTCAAAATCAATGACACGCCAACCAAGATTAGTAACCTTAATAGAGATGTCAAAAGAGCTTCTATTTCCATCCGCTCAAATGCAGCCGCAATTGCATGAAAAAATACGCCATATGATTGAAAAATGATGTACCCGCCAAACAGGTAGACAATCAATTTTACATCGGAGGAATAATCCATCACCTTAATCAAAGTAGCGATTAAAAAAAATGTGAAAAGGCAAATCAACGCCTTTATGATGAGAATATTTCCCATGTATTTGCTGACGGCATTATTTTTTCGTGCGATATTTCTGGTTGTAATAGGACTTAAGCCCAAGTCCGTAAACACCATAAAAAGACTGGTGAATGAAATCGCAAATGAGATCTGCCCGAAGCTGACTTTGCCCAAATACCTAGCCAAAAGTACAGCTGTGAAGAAGCTTAGCAGGTTATTGAATATGGCGCTGCCGCTGAGAACGGAAAAATTCTTGGTAACTCGAAGAATTGTATTTATTGTTGGCTCCTTGGGGACAAAAAGTCGTTGTTATTTGCTTTTGAAACCATTGAAGCGTTGGCGACTATTTTGGCTAGAACCCGTTCCAATCCGCGATGAGACCGGATGCAAGAACCCATGTCCGATAGCCTTATTTGAACCACCAGGTTGGCGTGGAGTCCCACTGCTCAGGATTACATCGTGAGCATATTGGTATTTTAGCCGGCGTTTTCTGCAAGTGAAATTTTCTGATCTTATTGATTCTCGAGGCATTCCAAACCTCATTGAGACTTTGATAGTTCAAATTTCCCAATGATATTTCGCAATCCCAATCTGCGCAGCAGAGCGCGGCTTCACCATCACTGCAAATGACAAGTTGTTTCCATAGTCTAAAGCATGGGATACGTGCGCGACCGCGACCATTCTCTTCCCCCTTGAGGGCTCCGGCTCTTGTGGTGTAATTCGTAATAACGACTTGATCTGCTAACCGCTCCCACATTTTCTTAAAGGCCGGAATTTCGTGTTCATTTTCCGTCATTCTAATGAACTCGACGACGATCCTTGGCAGTTTTGCTTTCCGCTCCTTTTTTCGCTGAATCAGATTAAGCGTATTATTTACCACTTGATCAAATTCGCAATTCTTTCTTATTTGTTCATAGGTCTCTTTCGTGGCGCCGTCGATTGAAATATTTACCTGATGCACCCTTTGATTAATTAGAAAGTCGGCCCATTGGTCATCCAAGAGAACGCCATTGGTAACCAGCAGAATCTTAATTGAACCTCGGCTCTTTTCCCCGATATACGAGATATATTTGTCAATAGAAGGCAACAAAAAGGGTTCCCCATAGTTGTGAAGCTTTATACACCTCGTATTTAGCTCAACACATTGATCTACAATCCTTTTAAACAAATCAAAATCCATTGTCGCTTTCGGTCGGCGCATATTTTCACGGGGACACATCGTACATCTGGCATTGCATTGACTTGTGCTCTCGATGCATACTTCTGGTGGGGACTTGAGCATTTGACGAATTCTCTGCTTGCGAACCAGAGAAGCGACCAGTGAATAACTTATAATTTTTTGAAATAATGGTTTAATAAGACCCTCGCAGTGTCCTCAATATTCTACTGAGACTGAAGCCATTGGTCTAATAGGTAGTACCGTGCTTTGCACCCGTGGGGTCAAGGCTAGGTTGCGCGGTATGCGGAATTAGTATCTGTTGAAGCGGAAATAATTGCTGGTGGACAAAAAAAGGGGGAGATGTTTAAGATTAGACAGCTCCGCCTTCTTAATTACATCTATAGATCGATGTAACATTTCAAAATTATTATATATCCGGATATCAATCGCAATGAATTGCTTTTTGCAGATTAAAGGGCTGCCGATGCGTTCAAGATACCTTTGGAAATTTAATATCCGTTGCGGTTTTTAAAATTCGGAGCTTCACGTAAAACAAGCCATCATTTGGACCACAATTCGCAGATATTTACGCAAGTTACGTGCCTGTTTGGAATTTAGTCTGACTGCGACTGGGAGGGGATTGCATCTGGTCCGTAACAGGGCAATCGGTCTAATACCTCACTGAATCAGCATTTACTTCACGAACACAGTCCCTATGCTGAGGTGCGTTCTATATTCTACCAGATTTCAAGCTTACGCCCAACGGAAGCTCGTGAAATCAAGGTTGTGCTCAAAAATGACCTGCGAAACTAAAACGAAAGAATCTCTATAAAGGGTTCAGATGATAATCAAGATCGGAAAGGCTTCTGGGAGGTGCGTTTATTGAATAGCTTTATTCTGAAATCTTTGGGAGAAATTAACCGAAAAACACATCCCACCGCATATTAACCATTACGTATATGAAGGAGGACAGAATCAACAATGTTACCGACATATCGTTGACGCTCAAAAAAAAGCTCGATAGTCGCTGTTTAAAATAAATTTCGCAGGCTCGATAGCACAACCTTTGTTTTTTGTTTGTAATTCGCAATCAATGACAATTTTTTAGTTTCCTTTTTCTCTATATTGCTCACCCGTCTATTATGCAGGATCGAATACAATTTGTAATTCGATAGATCTATCATACTAAATTCTTTCTGTTTTCTAACTTTAATCATTACACCATATCCCGGATCTTTCTCTATCTTTTCTATACCGCAGTCCGAGAAAATATGTCTAAAATCGTTAAGTTCATACCGCCAAAAATCGAAAGGAAAACCATGATAGGGGCAACCAAAGGACCTTGTTGTTACCAAAATAATGCCGCCCGCTTTGCAGATACTTTTGATGTTCTTCAACACTTTTTTCCAGTCGCGGACATGTTCAAGTAATTCAGTTGATATTACGACATCAAAACACTCTTTGCCAAATTTTTCCAAAACATCTTCCGCCCTGCAGATTATATCAACACTAGGACCCGGCTTTAGGTCCACGCCGATATACTCTGAAGGAAAATAAGACTCAATCAATGGTCTTAAGCCACCATTGTGGCTATAAGATCCAATTTCGATGATTCGTTTGCCCTTAACCTCTTCCGCTTTTAAATTAATGGCACCAAATAAAATACAGTAGGCGTTGCACATCTTTTTATGTGTAATCCTCCAATGAGACCATATATTGATTTATTTAGATAAAAACCACGCCATTAAATATAATTATGAACTCCCTCAACGATTCCTTTTTAGCTTTAAAAAGAGCAAATTTCGTGCCAGTTCAAGGCGGCCTCGGATGGCTTTATAGTGATAGGTCACTCAGACCGCTTGCAGAGCCAACTGTCCAATAATGTCCAATAATAGAATTGATTCTCAATTTTATTTTAGGGTCTGGTGACAGAAAATTTTCCCCAACCAACCTAAACATCAGAATTCAAAATAAGATAAAAATCAGATAGGTTGACGACATATTATTGACGCCGCCGGTATTATGTTTGGCACGACTCATTCGTGCCAAAAAAAGAGTTTTATGTCTGGTTTCTCAAGCCCGGCATCAAATGCTTTAACAATTCAAGATTATATTAATAATCAAATAAAGCGCACAATTTTTCTTGACACTCTCCGGAATCTGTCCTTTAATAGGGAGTAAAGTGGATAAATGTGGAGTATTGTGGGGTAAATGTTTCGCGGCAGCTCAAATCATACAATTGACCCGAAGGGACGCATTATCATACCGACCCGGTTTCGCGACACCATAAAGTCCAACGGCGGCAATGGTGTCATGGTGACGGTTATGGACAATTGCTTGTTCGCCTTCCCCTTTGATGCCTGGCACCGATTGGAAGAAAAAATCATGTCGCTGCCCACAACCAACGCCGCCATGCGCCGATTCAGGCGGGTGATCATCGGTGTAGCATCCGAATGCAAATGTGACAAGCAGGATCGAATTCTCATACCACCTACTCTAAGACAATATGCCAAACTTGAAAAGGAAATTGTTCTGGTGGGTGTGCTGAGACATTTTGAAATCTGGTCCCGTGAACAATGGGCCACCGAAAAAGAGGGTTTGAGCAGCGATATATTAAAGGAGGAGCTCAGTACCGATATTGCCATGTTAGGGCTTTAAATCGATGTCTTTCAGACACACGCCGGCCATGCTGAATGAGGCTATCTTCTACCTGAATTGCCGCCCCGGCAAGGTTTATGTCGACGGCACCTTGGGCGGCGCAGGGCATGCCCGCGCGATTTGCGAAAAAATCACGCCCCACGGCGTATTCATTGGATTTGATCAGGACATCGATGCCATCAACCATACAAAAGCCACCTTGCAATACGATGACATACAAGTTCATCTCCGGCAAGGCAATTTTATACTTCTACCGGAGATTTTCTCACAATTAAGCATTGATGCGGCAGACGGTATACTCCTGGATCTTGGCTTGTCGCAGAATCAACTCGAACGCAGCGGTCGCGGTTTCAGCTTCAGAAAGGATGAGCCTCTGGACATGCGGATGGATATCCAAACACCCCGGACCGCCGCGCAGCTCGTCAATGATTTGGCGCAGGATGAACTGCAAAAAATATTCAAAGATTACGGCGAGGAACGCTGGGCCAAGAGAATCGCCGACCGCATCGCCCAATTCCGGCGCCAAGAACGGATTCACAGCAGCAAACAGCTGGCACAAATCGTAGCCGATGCGATTCCGGCGGGTGCCGCGGCCAAACAAAAAATCCATCCGGCCACCCGGGTGTTCATGGCGCTGCGTATCGCGGTAAACCGGGAATTGGACAGACTCAAAGAGTTCATGGAATACGCCGTGGACTACCTGAATCCCGGCGGTCGCCTGTGCGTGCTGTCTTTTCATTCGCTGGAAGACCGCATCGTCAAACATCGGCTGAAAGCCCTGGCGCAGGGATGCACCTGCCCGCCCCGGCTTCCCCAGTGCGTCTGCGGACAAAGACCGCAGATTCGTATTCTAACGAAAAAGGTGGTCCGGCCGACGGACGCGGAAGTCGCCGCCAATCCAATGGCCAGGAGCACCCGGTTGCGGGCAGCGGAAAAGCTGACGCAGCCAGAAGACAGAGGACAGAAGGCAGAAGGGCAGAAGGGCAGAAGGTGAGAAGGTGAGAAGGTGAGAAGGTGGGCAACATCACTAATCAACTAATTAACGAATCAACTAATCAACTATTCAACTGAATTTATCGTGGCGGCAAAAAACACCAGAAGACGCAAAAAAAAGCGCACCAAACGCAATCCTGTATTGACTGCGGTTTATCTGCTGCTGATGGCGGCCTTCATTGGCGAGCTTTTATTTTCAGCCTGGTGCCGGGAACAGAGCCGCATCATTGAGACCGATATCATCAGACAGGCCCAAATTGCAGAACGACTATCGGACCTGCAGGATAAGTTGAAAATTGAGCTGGCCGTGCTCAAATCACCCAAGCGCATAACCACTATAGCCAGGGATCGACTGGGCCTGATCACGCCGACGCCGGACCAGACGATGGTGATACCCTGAAGTCATTGAATATTGAAAATTTAAGATTGAAGATTGAAGATTTTAGGAATCCTGGAATTTTAATTTGGTATTCAGCAATTATGGCATAAATCCATATTTACAACCAACAAACCAATTAACCAATCATTCAATCAACCATATCTGGGATGCAAAACAAATATTTTAAATTTCGAATTCTGCTGGTGGGCCTCTTATTTTTTATGGCCTTTATCGGCATTGCTGCCAAAGCAATCCACCTGCAGGTTTTTCAAAGCCAGTGGCTGTCTGAAGCAGCATCCGATCAGTATGAAAAATCCTTAACCGTCTCCGGCAAGCGTGGAAATATCTATGACCGCAATCGGCGGGAGATGGCGGTCAGCATCGATGTGACCTCAATTGCCGCCTACCCGGACCGGGTAGTAGACGCTGAAGGCACGGCCCACAAACTGGCCGGGGCATTGAAACTGGATCTTCATAAAATCAGGCAAAAGCTGACGCGCGACCGGTCATTCGTCTGGATCAAGCGTAAAACGACGGCGCGGGAAACCCAGCTGGTAAAGGAACTTGAACTGGCAGGTATCGGCTTTGTGCCGGAATTCAATCGCTTTTATCCGAACAAAACGCTTGCCGCTCAGGCCCTGGGCTTTACCGGAATCGATGGCAAGGGGCTGGAAGGAATTGAGTTTTACTACAACCGACAACTCAGAGGCGCCGAGCGCAAAATTACGATTTTAGAAGACGCGCTGGGCAACGGATTTAGATCCAGAAGCAGGCAGGTCACCGGCAGCAGCGGCCACAACCTGGTTCTGACGATCGACGGCAATATCCAATTTATCACCGAGAGCAGCTTGATTGAAGCGGTAAACCAGTCATCAGCCAAATCCGCCATGGCTATCGTCATGCAGCCCGGAACGGGTGCCATTCTGGCAATGGCCCATTACCCGACCATCAATCCCAATTCCTATCTGAATTTCGACCGGTCCCTGTGGCGTAACCGCACGATCACCGATCCGTTTGAACCGGGCTCCACAATGAAGATTTTCAGCGCTGCCGCCGCACTGGAGTCCGGCGATATCAACCACAATGACATCTTTTTTTGTGAAAACGGCGCTTACCGCATCGGTAAAAATATAGTTCACGACACCACCAAACACGGCTGGCTGTCATTGCAGCAAATCATTAAATATTCAAGTAATATCGGGGCGGTAAAAATCAGTAAAAGAATCGGGGCCAAAACGCTGTATCAAACCTTTCAAAATTTCGGATTCGGTGCCAAATCCGGGATAGATTGCCCAGGTGAAACGCCCGGCAGTCTTTCACACCATTCATCCTGGTCGGAAATTGACATCGGCGCCATTTCCTTCGGACACGGTCTGGCCGTTTCAGCGGTTCAATTGGTCACGGCCGTATCAGCGATTGCCAATGACGGCATCCTCATGAAATCCTATATCGTCAAGGAAGTCACCGATCAAAACGGACAGCAGGTCAAACGCTTCGAACCGCAGCAAGTCAGAAGAGCCATATCCGGCCGAACCGCCGGCATTGTCAAAAATATTCTGAAAACCGTGACCACCGAAGGGGGGACCGGCATCCAGGCTGCCCTGGACGGCTATACCGTCTGCGGCAAAACCGGCACGGCCCGCAAACTGGATGAGGAAGGCCGGTACTCGAACAGCAAGCACGTCGCCTCCTTTGTCGGTTTTGCACCGGCCGAAAAACCGGAAATAGCGGTGTTGGTGATTATCGATGAACCCCAGGGCAGCTACTATGGCGGAGTGGTGGCGGCACCGGTTTTTAAAAATATTGCCCAGCAGACCCTGAGTTATCTGAATGTCCCCCCCCGACAGTGACACGACTAAATTCAGAGTGTCCAGGGATAATGGAGCCAACGGGTGAAACTCTCGGAACTAGCAAAAGCAGTTGACCCTCAAAAAATATACAGTCTTCAAACAGAGCGCCGGGCGTGGCGGCAACCGGACCCGGCCAACCTGCCGGTTCGGGAGATCAAAACAATCCACTACCGGGCCCAGGAAGTTCAACCGGATGGGATGTTCGTGGCGATAGAGGGACAAACGGCTGATGGCCACGATTACATTGGGCAGGCATTGGGAAACGGAGCCGCTGTGATCGTGGTCCAGAAGAATCCCGGTCAATCCTTCGTGCCGGGAGATTTGGCCGGTGCGGGAGATAAAAACCCGGTCATAATCCAGGTGCCGGATACCCGCATGGCGCTGGCTGATCTGGCAGCTTGTTTTTACCATAATCCGTCGGAAAATTTATACCTGATCGGAATTACCGGAACCAACGGCAAGACCACCGTCGCTTATTTAATTGAGAGCATTTGGTTGGCGGCCGGTTTTCAGGTAGGGGTGATCGGCACTATCAATTATCGATATGCCAACAAAGTGTTTCCCAACCCGATGACAACGCCGGAATCGCTTGACCTTCATCGCATTTTATCGGAAATGCTGCAGGCGGGGGTCACCCATGTCGTGATGGAGGCATCATCCCATGCCATGGATCAATACCGCATAAGAGGATGCCGGTTCGATGCGGCGGTGTTCACGAATCTAAGCCAGGATCACCTTGATTACCATGGCGATATGCAGTCGTACTGGTCCAGCAAAAAAAGATTATTTACTGAATATCTGATTCACGAGTCACCCAAAAATAATTTGGCGGCCATCATCAATTGTGATGATCCCCGGGGTAGAGAACTGGCGGACGTTTTGTCCGTAAACGTCATTAAAACCGGGTCGGCGCCCGAATTTGATATAAAGGCCGAAACCTCCCGCTATGAATTGGTGGGCACCAATGGGAGGCTCTCAATCCCACAGGGGAGTTTTGATTTCAAAACTCCCCTCGTGGGAACTCATAATCTTGAAAATATCCTCAGTGCCAGTGGTGCAGCCGCAGCAACAAATATTGCGCCGGAAACCATAAAAGCCGGCATCGAGTCCCTGGCGGCCATACCTAGCCGGCTCGAAAGCATTGAGAATTCAAGCGGACGTTTTGTCTATGTAGATTATGCGCACACCCCGGATGCATTGAACAATGCCGTATCCGCCCTGAAAGCGATTGCGCCGGCCAGGATCATCTGCGTTTTTGGCTGCGGTGGTGACCGGGATCAGGAAAAACGCCCCATGATGGGTGAAATTGCGGGCCGGCTTAGCGACCTGGCCGTGGTAACATCGGACAACCCCCGCTCCGAGGAACCCGCAGCCATCATCGACCAGATATTGCCGGGGGTTACAAGATCTGCAGAACGCCGCTATACGTCAGAGGAGCTTCAAATCGGATTTGAGCAAAAAGGCTACACGGTCGAACCGGACCGCCGCCGGGCCATTGGACTTGCGATCAAGGCCTCCGAACCGAACGACGCCGTCCTGATCGCCGGCAAGGGTCATGAGACGTATCAGATAATCGGGAATGAAACCATAGATTTTGATGACCGGGAGGAAGCCAGAAAAGCGCTGGCCAAATTGAATCATGAATAAAGGTATAAGGTGTAGGGTATAGGGTGTAGGGTGTAGGGTGTAAGATATAGGGTAAAAAAACTGATGGTCCCTGGATCGATTTAGAATAAATTTCCTTACACCTTAAACCTTACACCCTAAACCTTATACCTTCTACAATACAATTTTTTAATTTGGACTATTGCCATTGGACAACTAACAAAGAACAATGACTAGCAGCCAACTATTACCCTGGACAACCGCCGACATCATTGCCGCAACCTCCGGCAAGCTTGTGTGCGGTGACATGACGCACTCCTTTTCGAGAGTGCTGATTGACTCGCGCGAGGCCGCGGATGACGGCGTTTTTGTGGCCATCGTCGGGGAGACCCATGACGGTCATGCATTTTTGCCTCAGGTCGTCGACCAGGGTGGGAAGGGGCTGGTCGTCAATCGGGAACAAGTCGGGCAGCTCCCCCTGGCCGACTGGCGAACAATGGGTCTTGTGTGTGTTGCGGTGGCCGACACCACCCGGGCACTGGGCGATATGGCTGCATTCAATCGGCAACGTTCCGGCGTGTCCGTGGTTGGGATTACCGGTTCCAACGGCAAAACCACTACCCGGCAATTCACGGCCACCGTTGTATCCCAGCAATACAGCACCCTGGCGACTGCCGGCAATTTCAATAACGAAATTGGTTTACCCCTAACCCTCCTCGGCCTTGCGTCCGAGCACCAGTGGGCGGTATTGGAATTGGGGACCAACAATCCCGGAGAAATCGCCAGGTTGACCGACATCTGTTCTCCTGATATCGCGGTCATTACCAATATCGGGCCGGCCCACTTGGAAGGATTGGGCTCCATCGAAGGGGTGGCACGGGAAAAAGGATCGATATTGAATGGTATTCACACAAACGGCAAGGCCATTCTCAATGCCGATGATCCGCGCGTATTGAATTTGGCCCGCCGGGCCCGCAGTGAGGTCGTCCTTTATGGACTGTCGGCGGATGCCGCGGTCAGGGCCAGCGAGGTGCATGAAAACCAGGCGGGAATCAGCTTCGTGCTGTTCCTACCCAGCGGCACCAGTTCAATCCGTTTAAATAGCCCCGGCCGGTTCATGATTGCCAATGCCCTGGCAGCGGCAGCCGTGGGATTCAATCTGGGACTATCCATCAGCACGATCAAGGCAGGGCTAGAAGCCTTCACCCCGGTCGGCGGCCGCATGAATATTCTGCATACCGCCAACGGGATCCATATCATTGACGATACCTACAATGCCAACCCGGATTCCATGCAAGCCGCCCTGCAGACGCTGAAAATGATGCGCGCCGGCTCCCGGAGCGTCTTGGTCGCCGGCGATATGCTTGAGCTCGGTGATCAGGCACCGTCGCTGCACAGTGCCATCGGAGCCGCAGCCGCCCAATCCGGCATCAGCCGGCTATATGCCCGGGGTGATTTTGCCGATCGGGTGGCATCCGGCGCCCGGAATGCAAGCCTGCCGGCGGAGCAGACGATGATTGGGTCACGCCGGGAAATCATCGCCGATCTGACCGGCTGGCTGCAACCCGGTGATTGGCTGCTGGTAAAGGGATCGCGCGGCATGGCTATGGAAAAAGTCGTGCAGGCGATCCTAGCCTGGGCGGAAGAAAACAAAAGTTAATGGTTATTCGTTATTTGTTATTTGTATAAGGAATTTTATCGATTTATATCGCGGCTGAAAGCCGCTCCCATGGAAAGGAAAAAGAAATAATGATAATTTGTTATTTGTTATTTGTCTATGGAATGTTGTCGATTTTACTCGCGGCTGAAAACGGTTCCCTCAGGGAGGAAAGAGCGTTGCTTGTAATTAGAAGCTAATTTTGTGCCCAAAATTCATTTACAAAATGACCGAGCGCAGCGACGCAATTATTTTAGGCACCTTAGCGCATTTTATGCATTTGGTCACTTTTGTACGCCATTTTTTGGGCGATTCTCAAGACGCGGTTTAAATTGAAAAATGCACTAACCGATAAAGAATAAGCAATAACTGATAACCAACAACCAATAACCAATAACTATTAACTAATAACCAATACCCAATAACTAATAACTAATAACCAATAACCAATAACTAACAACTATGCTATACCACCTGTTATATCCTTTACATACTACCTTTTCGGTATTTAACGTATTTCGCTATATTACGTTCCGGACCATTTATGCCAGCTTGACGGCATTCTTCATTTGCTTTCTGCTGGGTCCCTGGATGATCAAAAAGCTGGCAAATATGCAGGTGGGACAGTACATTCGCGAAGACGGCCCCAAATCCCACTTTGACAAGGCCGGCACGCCCACCATGGGTGGTACCCTGATCATTCTATCCCTTACGGCATCCATTCTCCTGTGGAGCGATTTAACGAATTACTACGTTTGGATTGTGCTGTTGGTCATCGTTGGATTCGGAACCATCGGGTTTGTTGACGACTACCTGATGCAGGTCAAGAAGCAAAGCAAAGGCTTGACGGTGCGCAACAAACTGCTGCTGCAGACATTATTGGCCCTGGTCACCGGCTTTTTGGTGTACGCCACGCCTGATTTTTCCACCCAGGTCACCATACCCTTTTTTAAAAATATCAGGCCCGATTTCGGCTGGGGATATATTATTTTCGCGGCCTTTGTAATCGTGGGTGCATCAAACGCCGTCAATCTGACCGACGGTCTCGATGGCTTGGCTATTGGTCCGGTAATCATTGCGGCCTCGACCTACATGATTTTTGCCTATGTGACCGGACATGTTAAAATCGCCGGCTACCTGCAACTGAACTACGTGCCCGGTACCGGGGAATTAACGATTTTCTGCGGCGCAATGGCGGGCGCCGGTTTGGGCTTTTTGTGGTTTAATTCTTATCCGGCCCAGATTTTCATGGGCGACGTGGGCTCTCTCTCCCTGGGCGCATTCTTAGGCACAATCGCTGTCATCACCAAGCAGGAGATTTTGCTGGCCCTGGTGGGAGGCCTTTTCGTCATTGAAGCCCTGTCCGTCATTTTTCAAGTTGGATTTTTCAAGATGACCAGCGGTAAACGGATATTTAAAATGGCGCCGCTGCACCATCATTTTGAATTAAAGGGCTGGCCGGAGCCCAAGGTTATCGTTCGGTTCTGGATTATTGCCATCGCCCTGGCCCTGCTGGCCATGAGTACCCTAAAGCTTCGCTAAAGGTTCAGGGTTCAAGGTTCAGAGGTTCAAGGTTGATTATGGGCTGAAGCTTCAGTACAGCAAAACCAAAAGGGACGAAAACATAAAAAGTCAATTTAATAACTATAAAAATTTGAACATAGAATCTACGAACCTTCGAGCCTTGAACCTCGAAACTTTGAACCTTTAAACCTTTGAAACCTGAACCTATAGACATTTGAAACCTGAACCTTAAACCTTTGAGCCTTTGAGCCCTGAACCTTTGAACCTTGAACCTTTAAACCCATAAACCTAAATTCCGGCCGCCTTCGCTCTTGCTCAGGCCTGCCCTCCTGCCAGCACGGGCGGGGCGGTCGGATGGGAATCAGGGGAATAATTTTTCGGCACAACTAAGTGGATCGCTGGGATGATTGATGTCGCGCAAAAAAACGTTGTTGTCGTTGGACTCGGTGTTACGGGCATTGCCGCAGCCCGCTTTCTGAAAGACAGAGGGGCGGCTGTCGTTGCGACCGATCAGGCATCCGAAACCGAATTGGGATCCAGAGTACAGCAGTTTTCGGCATTGGGCATCCCCCTGGAACTGGGCGGACATCGATCTGAAATTTTCAAAAAAGCGGATCTGATCGTTCTGAGTCCCGGTGTCTCCCACACCATCGCGCCGGTACTGCAGGCCCGGGACCGAGGTGTGCCCGTCATGGGTGAAATAGAGCTGGCCTCCCGGTATATCCGGCAGCCGGTAGCGGCCGTGACCGGCACCAATGGCAAGACGACCACCACGGAGCTGCTGGGCGATATGCTCGAACGCTCCGGGTTGGAAGTCTTTGTGGGAGGCAACATTGGAAATCCCTTAATTGACTACGCCGGCGGCAAGCAGGCAGCGGATGTCATCGTGGCGGAGATCAGCAGTTTTCAGCTGGACACAACCGAAACTTTTAGACCTCGCGTCGGGGTACTGCTCAATATCACGGCGGATCATCTGGATCGCTACCCGAATTTCGAAGCGTACGCCGCCGCCAAAAACAGATTGTTCGAAAACCAGCAAGCCGATGATGTCGCCGTTTTAAACGGCGCCGACCCGGTGGTCCGCTCACTGACTGAAAATATTAATAGCCACAAACTGTATTATGCCTCTCTCGATAATCATGAGGAAGGGGCCTTATATAATGAAGATCGCATAAATTTTCGTTTCAACGATTCTAGGAGGTCTGGTATTTACTTCCGCATTCCGAATTCCGACTTCCGACTTCCGACATCGTTAAATCTCAATGGATTCAAACTTGCCGGCCGGCACAACCTTGAAAACGCCTGTGCCGCGAGTTTGGCGGCTCTGGCGGCCGGGGGACGGCCGGATGCGATTCAGGACACGCTGAACCAATATCGCGGGAGCGCCCATCGCATGGAATATGTCGCAACCATCGATGACATCGATTTTTACAATGATTCCAAGGCGACCAACGTGGCGGCGGTGATGCGGGCCGTGGAATGCTTCAACAAACCGGTGGTGCTGATTATGGGCGGCCTGGATAAGGGAGGCGATTTTAAAGAACTCAGGGACATTATTACCCGGCATGTCAAAAAGCTCCTCCTCCTGGGCCAGGCCGCGGATCTGATCCGCCGGGCTTTGGAGGATACGGTGTCCACCGCAATGGTAGCGTCAATGTCGACCGCAGTCAGCCTGGCGTATCAGGAAAGTTCCGCGGGTGACGTGGTGTTGTTGTCACCCGGGTGTGCCAGCTTTGATATGTACGACAATTATGCCCAGCGCGGGAATGACTTTAAAGAAACTGTGGCAAAACTCGAACTGAAGAATCCGGCATGAATTCAAAGGATCAAATCGCAAATAACGGTTCATATGATATCGGGCTGCTGTTTCCGGTTCTCTTTCTGGTCGGTATCGGAGTCGTTATGGTCTATAGCGCCAGCTCAGCCGTGGCGCTGCAAAGATTTGGCTCAGACTATCATTTTTTGGAAAAACAGGCGATTTTTGCCCTGGTAGGACTGGTCGGGTTGGTTGTCTGCCGCAATTTGCCCTACCGCTGGTATCGTCTATTGACTTATCCGCTGCTGGCGCTGTCCTTGATTTTACTGATAGCGATCCAATTCACCGACTATGGGCTTACAGCCGGCGGAGCAGCCAGGTGGCTGCGCTTCGGCGGTTTATCCTTTCAGCCGTCCGAGTTAGCCCGCCTGGCCCTGGTCATATTTTTGGCCTATTCGTTGGATAAAAAAGGCGAGCGGCTTAAGAAATTTAATATTGGGTTTGTACCCCATGTAATCGTCCTGGCGGTATTTGCTTTTTGCATAATCGGACAGCCGGATTACGGGACGGTCATAATCCTGGCGGCGCTGACCTGGTTGATGATGTTCGTCGGCGGCGTGCGTTGTCTGCATCTTTTCGGAACATTGCTGCTCCTGTTCCTGCCCGTGGCCTATTGGCTGCTGGCAAGCTCTCAGTACCGGATGAGCAGAATTACAGGTTTTCTCAACCCCTGGCAGTATCCGGCCGGTGAAGGTTATCAAATTATTCACTCGTTAATGGCTTTCGGCACCGGTGGGTTGTGGGGCACGGGCATCGGCAAGGGATATCAAAAATTATTTTATCTTCCCGAACCCCATACTGATTTCATTTTTTCTATTATCGGGGAAGAATTCGGGTTGATGGGAGTTCTAGTAATCATCATACTTTACGGCTGGATTTTGTTTAAAGGCATCAAGATTGCGCGCAATGCACCGGACAGATTCGGATCGCTGGTGGCCATCGGCCTGACGGCTGCCATGGGCATGCAAATCTGCATCAACATGGGGGTCACCCTGGGACTGCTGCCCACTAAAGGTCTCACCCTGCCCTTTTTGAGCTACGGCGGAACGTCACTGCTGCTGAATATGGCATCCATTGGGATCTTGATGAATATAGGCGCTGCGCGCAGGGCGTGAGGGCACGGTAATTAGTAATTAGTTGTTCGGCATTCGGTCTTTAATTTTAGCCTTTTTTAGATTGTCCGTAAAAGCCGTGAGCCAATAACGAATAACTAATAGCGATTAACGAATAACTGATAACGATTAACGAATAACTGATAACGAAAAACCAATAACCAATAACAAATAACCAATAACGAATAACCGGCGATGACTAAACGAAGCAGGAGCGGGTATCAAAATAGTCAATATGGTTGAGGCAATGGAAAACCGCCCATTAAAAATTGTCATCGCCGGCGGCGGAACCGGCGGGCATCTTTTCCCGGGAATTGCTATTGCCCGGGAATTCGAAGCGCGCAATTCAGCATCCAAAATAATTTTCGTGAGCACCGGCAATCCCATGGAAAAATCGGTGCTATCCAAGGCGGAATGCGAACTGCGCTGTATTACCGCCGCCGGAATCAAGGGACGCGGCGTCTGGAATCAGCTGATATCCGCTTTTAAAATCCCCAAGGGGATAATCGAGTCCCTGCGAATCATTGGCGACTTCACGCCTGATTTGGCGATCGGGCTCGGGAGTTACTCGGCCGGTCCGGTCATCATCGGTGCGTGGCTGCGGCGCATCCCCATCGTGATCCATGAGCAGAATATTCTACCGGGAATCACGAATAGAATTCTAGCGCGCTTCGCCAATCGCATATTTATTTCGTTCAAGAGTACCGAATTCAAACTAAATTCCAACAAAATCCGGTGGACGGGCAACCCGGTGCGACAAGAACTATTGGAATATTGCCCGGAACCGGGCGCAGCAAAAACTAATGACACTGCAACCGGGGTGTTGACCGTGCTGATCATCGGCGGCAGTCAGGGGGCTCACGCCATAAACATGGCGGTCATTAACGCACTGGAAGGTCTCAAGGATACAGATAGTCTGCATTTTATTCATCAGACCGGCGCGGCGGACGAACAGGAGGTGATAGAGGCGTACCGCCGCAACAACATTGACAGCACGGTGCAGTCATTTTTCGACGACATGGCCGAGCTATACAGTCGGGCCGATCTTCTGATCTGCCGGGCCGGGGCCACCACCGTCGCGGAAATAACGGCCCTGGGCAAAGCGGTTATTTTCATCCCCTTTCCCCATGCCGCCGACAACCATCAGGTGCTCAATGCGGGCATGCTGGCCGACGAGGGTGCCGCCGATGTGATTATCGAAAAAGATCTCAACGCAGAATTTCTCGGCCGGAAGATAACATATTATGCCACCCACCGCGAGGTATTAAAGGATATGGCCGCCAGGGCCCGGCAATTCGGCAACCCGCAAGCCGCCGGCAATATCGTCGACGATTGCTATCAATTGGTTGATAGGTTTAATGGATGATCCGGTTGTTAAGAATGAACTTCGTCGATAAAGCGGAAAAATTCGAGAGTAAGCGTAGCAATGACCAAAATTGCAAAATGACTAAATTGACAAAAATTGAGGTATTCTGTCGATTCTAAAATATGGGGCTGCAATAACGGGTACACACGCAACGTAATACTCGCAACCCGGAACCCGAAACCCGTAACCCGTAACCCGAAACTCGTAACCCGTAACTCGAAACAATGTACTTAAAAAAGTATCACATCCATTTTGTCGGAATCGGCGGCATCGGTATGAGCGGCATTGCCGAATTGCTTCTCAATTTAGGCTACAAGGTATCCGGCTCAGATCTGGCCACCTCCGACATTACCGAACGCCTCCAATCCCTGGGCGGCACTGTTTATGAAGGGCATCAGGCCGATCAGATCGGGGGCGCCGATGTAATCGTAACGTCATCGGCCGTTAAAAATGACAACCCGGAAGTATTGGCGGCCGAACTGGCATCGATTCCGGTGATCCCCCGTGCGGAAATGCTGGCAGAACTCATGCGCCTAAAATACAGCGTCGCCATCGCCGGTGCCCACGGCAAGACCACGACCACTTCGATCGTGGCTTCGGTGTTGGCCCGCGGCGGACTCGACCCGACGATTGTTATCGGGGGTAAATTAAAAGGCATCGGATCCAACGCAGTGCTTGGGCAGGGAGATTTTATCGTCGCCGAAGCAGATGAAAGCGATGGATCGTTTTTGAAATTTTCTCCCGCCATTGCCGTGGTCACCAATATCGACCGTGAGCACCTGGATTTTTATCCGGATATGGATGCCATTAAATCCGTGTTCCTGAACTTTATCGACCGGATACCGTTTTATGGCCTGGCCATTCTCTGCCTGGACAACGAGCCGATACAGGATCTGATTCCCGCCATAAAAAAGCGCTATACGACCTACGGGATGAGTACCCAGGCGGACTACCAGATCCGGGATGTCGAGTTTGACAAGCGGCAAAGCTGCTTCACCGTCTTCAAGCGGGGCCGCAAGCTAGGCCGCATAACTCTGAATCTGCCGGGCCTGCACAACGTCTATAATGCGACGGCCAGCATCGCCGTGGGCATCGAACTGGATGTGCCTTTCGCCGCCATCAAAAAAGCGCTTGAAACCCTGGAAGGCGTCCAGCGCAGGCTGGAAATCAAAGGGACGGTCAGCGGAATTACGGTAGTGGACGATTACGGCCATCATCCGACTGAAATAAAAACCACTTTGGATGCCCTGCAGAAATGCTGGCCGGACAAGCGCAAGGTCGTAGTATTTCAGCCTCATCGCTACAGCCGGACCCAGGCCTTGTTCGACGATTTTACCCGGGCCTTCTATCAATCTGATGTCCTGCTGGTGCTGCCGATCTACGCCGCCAGCGAACCTGAAATCGAAGGCGTCTCCGGACAGCTTCTATGCGAAGGCATCCAGGCGCACGGCCACAAGGAAGTTAATTTCGCCGGCTCCATGCAAAATGCGGTTGTGGCCTTGAAGAGCAATTTAAAATCAGGTGACATCCTGCTGACACTGGGCGCCGGCGACGTCTGGAAGGTTGGCGAACGGATGTTAAAGGAGTTTAAAGAGCGCTGCGATTAAGGAGCGTTTCACTTGATGAGCGCTTCGCTTGAGGAGCGCTTCGCTTGAAGAGCGCTTCGCTTGAGGAGCGCTTCGCTTGATGAGCGCTGCGCTTGAGGGAAAGGAAGGCCTGAGTGCTGAGGACTGAGCAATACACTGGAGGACAACATAGATGCTGGGCTGCATTGCAAAGACGCTACGAGATCGGAAAGTTTGGATGATAGAGTACGAAGAGCACGAGGCATGGAGTACGTAGGTTATACCTTTATACAGAGGTGAATATATCCTTTTTTGCCTCAAGCGAAGCGCTCTTCAAACGAAGTGCTCATAAAGCGCAGCGCTCCTAAAACGAAGTGCTCATAGAGCGAAGCGCTCTTCTAGCGAAGCGCTCCTATAGCGCAGCGCTCACGAAGTAAAGAGGTTTATTTTGGCTAAACGCAAAAAGACGCGCAAAAATTATCGTAAAGGCCAAAAGCTAAAAGCGTGGCGCCGGTTGTTGGGCCGCCTGGCGCTGGGAATCAAGGTCGTGGCGGCAGTGTCTGCCTTTGCCGGCATGACCGTCTTTTTTATCCTGGTGCACGAAATTGCGACCCAGTGCGACTATTTTGCCGCCGAGACCATAACCATTGAAGGCAACCGGCGCCTGACCCAGGAGCAGGTCGCCCGTCAGGCCCGGGTTCGCGCCGGCGATAATATCCTGTCGGTCAATCTCTCGCTTGTCAGAAGCAGACTGATGGCGCATCCCTGGATCGCCGAGGCTGAAGTTATCCGGGAAATTCCGTCGACGCTCATTATTCGAATCAAAGAACAGAGAGCGTTGGCGGTAGTCGATTTCGGCGAAAAATTTTTAATCAACCATCAGGGTCGCATCTTTAAGGCATGGAATCCCACGGATCAGCCGGACCTGCCGGTGATCAAAGGCCTGGATCTATCGGACCTGGAGGTCTACGGCCACCTGGAGCCATCCCCGCCGGGGGTAACCATGCCGGATTCGACACCTTTTCGCGCTGTGATGCAGGTATTGGAGCTTGGCCAAAAGCAGGGCAGCATCCTGCCCAACCATTTGATCCGGCAAATAAGTGTCGATCGGCAAATCGGACTGACGATCCACGCGTTTGACCAACTGAAGGCCATCAGTCTGGGCTACAGCGATTACATCAGAAAATACCATATGCTGGCAGAATTATTTTCCTATCTCAAACGGCAGCCAAGCATTTTTGATTTTGATCGGGTTGATTTGAACAATTTGCAGCGTATCGTGGTTAATCCCACTAAAACGGAATCCCCCCAACAGGGAGACTAGGAGGACATACATGCGTCGACAAGAGGACATTATCGTAGGTCTTGATATCGGAACGACCAAGATCTGTGCGGTTGTCGGAGAAGTAACCGGGTCGGATATCAATATCATCGGTATTGGAACTCATCCGTCTATCGGCTTGCGCAAAGGGGTGGTGATCAACATCGAATCCACCGTCGATTCAATAAAAAAAGCCGTGGAAGAGGCGGAACTGATGGCAGGCTGCGAAATTTCATCGGTGTGTGCCGGCATTGCCGGCGGACACATCACCGGTTTCAACAGTCGAGGCATTGTGGCCATTAAAGGCACGGAGATCACGGAGAACGATGTCGAGCGGGTAATCGATGCCGCCCGGGCCGTGGCGATCCCCATGGATCGGGAAGTCATCCATGTCCTGCCCCAGGAATTTATGGTTGATGATGAATCGGGAATTCAAAATCCGGTAGGGATGGCCGGGGTGCGGTTGGAAGCGAAAATTCACATTGTCACCGGTGCGGTTGCTTCAGCCCATAATATCGTTAAATGCGCCAACCGGTCCGGTCTCGATGTTTCGGATATCGTCCTGGAATCCCTGGCATCCGGTGAAGCGGTATTGACCGATGAAGAAAAGCAGCTGGGAACGGCCCTGCTGGATCTTGGCGGCGGCACCACCGACCTGGCGGTGTTCGCGGGGAAAAACATCAAGCACACCTTTGTGCTGGCATTGGGCGGCAACAACCTGACTAACGATATCTCGGTCGGTCTGCGGGCCTCCCAGGCTGAAGCCGAAAAAATAAAAAAGAAATACGGCACCTGCCTGGCCCGTGCCATCAGCAGCGACGAAAGCATCGAAGTCTCCGGCATGGGGGGGCGGGAGCCCCGCAAGCTGCCCCGCCAAATTCTGGGAGAGATTCTTGAGCCCCGATTGGAGGAAATCTTCGAGTTGATTTACCGTGAGCTGTACCGGGCCCGTATGGAAAATGCGATCCCATCCGGGATTGTCTTGACGGGCGGAACCTCCCTGCTCGAGGGTGTATCGGAGGTGGCTGAATCGGTTTTCAAGCTGCCGGCCCGCATCGGCAAACCCCAGGGAATCAAGGGCCTTGTGGATGTGGTGAACAATCCCATGTATGCCACCGGTGTGGGCCTGGTCCTATTTGGTGCGCGCAATCAGGATGCCAAAAAATTCAGGATCCGGGATAAAAATATTTTCAACCGGGTAATGGCCCGTATGAAGAAGTGGTTCAGCGAAGTGGTCTAAATTTCAGAAGACAGATGTCAGAGGACAGATGTCAGAAGAAAGAGGACTGAGGACTGAGGACTGAGGAAGGAAGACAGAAGACAGAAGACGGAGGGCAGAGGACAGTTTAAAGGTAAAATGATGGGTTGGAAATCGGACTAGAGTATAGGCTCAACAATAACGAATAGCCAATACCCAATACCTATTACCCGATACCCAATATCTAATACCCAATACCTAATACCAATACCTATTACCCATTACCCAATACCAATTACATATAACCAACAACGAATGACGAATAACCAATAACGAATAACCAATAACGAATAACCAATAACGAATAACCAATAACTAAATCCGGTAGGAGGGCAAACATGTTTACCTATGTTGACAAGGAAAAATCAGCGAAAATCAAGGTTATCGGAGTGGGAGGTGCCGGCGGGAACGCCATCAACAACATGATTTCATCCAATCTCCAGGGAGTCAAATTCATTGCGGCCAATTCGGATGCCCAGGCCCTTGAAATTTCCAAGGCCCCGGTTCGCATTCAGCTGGGCGAGGCAATTACCGAAGGGCTGGGTGCCGGAGCGAATCCCCTGGTTGGGCGGGATGCGGCCCTGGAAAATGAAGATGAAATCCGGCAGGCCCTGGCCGACAGCCACATGGTCTTTATTACGGCCGGCTTTGGCGGCGGCACCGGCAGTGGTGCGGCGCCGGTCATCGCTGAAATCAGCAAAGATCTTGGCGCCTTGACGGTCGCCGTCGTGACCAGGCCATTTTCATTTGAAGGCAAGAAGCGGTCCAAGGTGGCGGAAGAAGGCATCGAAACCTTGAAAAAAGTAGTCGACACGGCTATCACGATTCCCAACGACCGGCTGCGCGGTCTGGCATCCAAAAAAGCGACCCTGATGGAAATGTTTGTCAAGGCCGATGAGATCCTGCTGCATTCGGTCAAAGGCATCACTGACCTGATCATGATGCCGGGCGTGGTCAATCTGGACTTTGCCGATGTCAGGACCACCATGTCCAAAGCCGGGATGGCCCTGATGGGAATCGGCATCTCGACCGGCGAGAACCGCGCCGTGGAAGCCGCCGAAAAGGCAATATCGCATCCGTTGCTGGAAGACATCCCCATCAATGGCGCCAAGGGGGTTTTGATGAACATCACGGCCACCAGCGATATGGAATTCGAAGAGGTCGCCGAAGCATCCGAATTCATTCACAGCGAAGTGGGCGAAGAAGCCGAAATCTTCTGGGGCACCTCCGTCGACGATAGCCTGGGCGACGAAATGCGGGTGACGGTAATTGCCACCGGAATCGGCCAGGAACCCGCTGAAACCGAAGAAGAGATTGTACAGCCGCTGCGCGGCGTGATCAGGGATATCACGCCGGAAGATAATATTATCGATTACGATGAGCCGACTTTCATGCGCCAGAAAAAAGCGGTGGGTGAGTCTTCCGGCGCCTACTACCGGGGCAACAGCGGTGTCATCATCGACGACACTGAGTTGGATGTGCCCACCTTTCTGAGAAGAAAGGCTGATTAAAACGTCCGTTGTCCGTTGTCAGTTGTCAGTTGTTTGAAGGGTGCACCACAAGTGAACGATAATTCCGCTGAGCGGGAAGCCTCAGGAAGCCCTCCGGAAAAGGGCAAGACCACTAGTGCAATGATTTAAATCCGAAATCCGAAGCACGAAGCACGAGACAAATTCGAATGACATAAATCTCAATGACCAAAACAACTTTCGTTCCAATACGCAAAATAGCGTTTGCGCGTTGGTCAATTGGATGAACTGCTCTCATCGTCTTGTTTTGGCCGTTTTGAACATTTGGACATTCGAATTTAATATTTGTTTCGGATTTCGAAATTCGGGTTTCGTATTTTTT
>Ga0049119_1000085_pt1 | contig 22929 bp, 16 predicted proteins | sample WorMetLIZAISLAND_2_FD_57363 | JGI IMG/M metagenome (GOLD analysis project Ga0049119, IMG submission 57363) | Marine gutless worms symbiont microbial communities from Max Planck institute for Marine Microbiology, Germany - Olavius geniculatus... | ecosystem: Host-associated > Annelida > Digestive...
ATGACGATGGTCACGGATCTCGATGACTTCGATGACGACAAAGACGAAATGACGATGGTCGCGGACCTCGATGACCTTGATGACGAAAAAGAAGAAATGACGATGGTCACGGATCTCGATGACCTTGATGACGAAAAAGACGAAATGACCATGATCACGGATCTCGATGCTTTTGATGATGATCCCGAAGAGATGACGCAAGTTAGGGATCTCGCGGACTTTGATGATGACACCATCATCGTCGACAACGGCCCTGACCAAGCGGAAGAAAACAATAGCGCCGCAGTCGCGAGTCCATCTGGCGAAACCGGATGGAATGATGATTTGTTTGATCCGGAGGAAAATACTGATACTGAGTACGGATTGGATGATGAAGATAATGAACTCATTGAACTAGACGAGGAGCGCGGAGAGGCCGATCATGACTTTGCGGATATGATGCTCGCCGTATCAACTGAAACCAATGAAGGTGAGGCCGCGCGTGCGCCGGAGAAATACCTCGATTTCGAAAATGATGATCGGGACGATGTAATCGACCTGGAGTCCGATCAGGACCAGAAGGCGGAGTTCGTTTCCCTGGACGAGGATGGAACTCCGGAATTTATCAATCGCAACGGTCTGCCTGAAATAGAGACCCTCAGCGATCTTGACTTCGATGAAGACAACGCCGATCAGGAAACAGAGGAACCCAAAGCAGCCGGCAGTGATGACATTATAGCCAAAGCCGTTGCAAAGTCCTTAAGCTTGGATGACGAATATAGAGAGGTCGATCGGGCCCGGGAGGCCGAATCTGAAAGAGAAAAAGACGAGGCCCTCCTTGATTTGGGCGGATCCGCGGAAATGGACGATAGAAGTGCGTCGCCGGCCGCTGAGGATCATCCGAAGTCTGAATTTGTTGACAACTTACTTCATTTGGAAGAACAAGCGGAAATCGAAGATGTTGATGAAGTCATCGCACTGGACAACTATGGCGGACTCAAAGATAACGATGGGGAAGAAATCATTGAAATTACCGAATTCGACCAGCACTTTTCAGCCGATGAAGAGATAACGCTGAACCAAACCGGCATGGTAAACCCATCTAAAGCTGATGATGAAGATGATTTTCTCGAATTAATTGATGTTGAGGAGGATAGCCCGTTTGAGGAAAAGGGGCTGATCGAATTCAGCGATTCACCGCCAGATACAGGTGAAGCTGAGATAAATCCGGTATTGGGCGATGAAATTGATCCAGATTCCATTTCCCGACAGATCGATCCGATCAATCAGATTTCGCCCCAAGATGGAACCGTCGAAATCGAAATCGCGCTATCGCCGATCGATCAGGTTGCAGAAGGAGGAAAAAAAGATGATACCGTGCTGGAAGAGCTGAAAGTCGGGCAGGCTATCGACGAGCTATCGACCACACCATCGGGGGACATCAATGCGGCTGTCGAGCAAATCCTCAACGAAAAATTTGCCGACAAGATAGAAGCAATTATCTACGATGTGATTGAAAAAGCGGTAGCAAAAGAGATCGATCGATTGAAAAGAGCCTTGCTGGGAAATGATACGATCGATAATTTCGAACCTTAAGAACAAAGCTCCGACTGCTTTAGCCGAATTTATAAAATATTTCCTGATACGACAAAGCCCCTTGTTGGGATAAACTCCAAAAGCCAAAATAGTCACCGGTTTTTTCTCCGAATCGAAGATTATACCTGCTGTCAGTACAGATCCTGCAGTCTATTCAGCACATATTTTATCGCTGCCCCCAATTTCAAAATCGCCGGCCCCGGGGGCCAAATACAAAAGCCCTGAAATCATAAAAACAGCTGGTAAATTTCAAGGGATTAATCTATAATCCCTTTTTTCATTTTTCGGGCTAAACCAATACTTGGCATAAAGGAGCGTCATTCAAATGAGTTTGAAGCAATTTGACAAGGGCTATGAACCCCATGAAGTGGAAAAACGCTGGTACGAATACTGGGAAAATGAGCAGCTATTCGCAGCGCAAGAACAGAGTTCTCAGCCGGCTTATTCAATTGTCATCCCACCGCCGAATGTGACGGGCGTTCTTCATATGGGACACGCCTTAAACAATACGATGCAGGATATCATGTGCCGTTATCGCCGCCTCTGCGGGGACAACGTTCTGTGGATGCCGGGGACCGATCACGCCGGCATTGCAACCCAAAATGTCGTCGAAAAAAAGCTGGCCGCCGAAGGCTCCGACCGTCATCAACTGGGCCGTAAAAAATTTATCGAGGTTGTCTGGCAGTGGCGCGAAAAATACGGCAGCGCCATTATCAACCAGCTAAAGCGCCTGGGAGCCTCCTGTGATTGGCAGCGCGAGCGTTTCACAATGGATGAAGGATTGTCAAAAGCTGTGCGCAAGGTATTCGTCCAGCTTTATCAGGAAGGGCTCATATATCGCGGCAATTACATAATCAATTGGTGCCACCGGTGCCACACCGCCCTGGCAGATCTTGAAGTGGAGCACGAAGACCGTGACGGACATTTGTATCATATCCGCTATCCCTTTAAGGACGGAGCCGGCGGAATCGTGGTGGCCACCACCCGCCCTGAAACCATGCTGGGCGATACGGGAGTGGCGGTTCACCCTGAAGACGAACGCTACCTGAGTGTCGAATCCGATGCGGTTATTTTACCGCTTATGAACCGTGAAATTCCCATCATTAAGGACGCCTATGTCGACATGTCATTTGGTACGGGGGGGTTGAAGATCACGCCGGCCCACGATCCCAATGACTTTGATATTGGTGCACGCCACAATCTTCCCAGTGTCAAGGTCATCGATGACAACGGTGACATGAGCGCTGAAGCCGGCCGTTTTGAAGGGCTCGATAGATTTGAGTGTCGCGATGCCGTCGTCGAAGCGCTTAAAGAGGAAGGGCTGCTGATCAAGATCGAGCCTTATCGACACAGCGTCGGCCATTGCTACCGCTGCAAAACGGTGGTTGAACCCAATCTGTCAAAACAATGGTTTGTACGAACAAAACCCCTTGCCGAAAAGGCCATCGACGCCGTGAAAACCGGCAAGACCAAGATTATTCCTGAAATGTGGACCAACACCTACTACGACTGGATGAACAACATTCGGGATTGGACCGTGTCGCGCCAGATCTGGTGGGGCCACCAGATTCCGGCCTGGACCTGTGAGGATTGCGGCGAAATTGTGGTCGCCATGGAAGCTCCGCAGGCCTGCCCGGGCTGCCGGTCGCAAAAACTGGTGCAGGAAACCGATGTGCTCGACACCTGGTTCAGTTCCGCGCTCTGGCCCTTTTCGACCATGGGTTGGCCCGATGAGACCCCTCTGTTGAAAACCTTCTATCCCACGTCCGTGCTGGTTACCGGATTCGATATTTTGTTCTTCTGGGTGGCGCGCATGATGATGATGGGCATCCATTTCATGTATGACGTCCCATTCAAAGACGTCTACGTCCACGCCCTCGTGCGGGATGAGGAAGGCAAAAAGATGAGCAAATCCAAGGGCAATGTCATCGACCCCTTGAACGTCATTGATCAATACGGGACGGATGCCTTCCGCTATACCCTGGCCGCATTCGCCGCCCAGGGGCGCGATATAAAAATGTCGGAAAAGCGGGTCGAAGGCTACCGGCACTTTGTCAACAAACTCTGGAATGCCGCTCGCTTCGCCCTGATGCATCTGGAGCAGGGCCACGAGGATATAAATTATGAGAATCTGTCACTGCCGGACCAATGGATTTTATCCCGCCTGCAACGGGTGACGTTGGAGGTCGCCACGGCATTAGATGCGTACCGCTTCAATGAAGCTGCCGGATCACTTTACAATTTCGTGTGGCATGAATTCTGTGACTGGTATCTTGAAGCCGCCAAACCGGCCCTGTACGATAAAGAAGGGCCACAGGCCAAGGAGGCGGCCCGCTCGGTGCTGTGGCACGTTCTGCACGATACCCTGATCCTGCTGCATCCGTTCATCCCTTTTGTAACCGAAGAAATCTGGCATCATATGCCCGGTACCAGGGGATCGATTATGAAGGCGGCATATCCTGCATATCAGGAGGAGGCAGCCCACTCGGAACGCAACCAACAATCGGAATCCGAAATGGCAGTCCTGATGGATGTCATAACCGGCATCAGGAATGTGCGGGGTGAAATGAACCTGGCGCCGTCTTTGGCTTTGCCGGTGACGGTTCAATCAGAGGATGGACCAACCCGCGAGATCATCGAATCGCAAAGAGATCTGATCATCAACCTGGCCCGGCTCAGCGCATTGACCGTAGATGAGACGGCCCACCGGCCTGCGTCATCCGCCACCGCCGTGGTTCAAAATGCCACGATATTCGTCGATCTGGCGGGAATCATTGATTTTGCAAAAGAAATCCAGCGCCTGGAGAAAGAAATGAACAAGCTGGCCGTCGAACTGGAAAAGGTCGGTAAAAAGTTGGAAAATGAGGGCTTTCTGAGCAAGGCCCCGGCCGACGTCATTGAAAAAGTCCGTGATAAGCAGAGTGCCCTACTGGAAAAGCAGCGCAAGTTTAAAATGAATCTCGACCGGATAAAGGAGGCTGACGGGTAATTCGCGTTGCGGGGTGCGGGTTGTAACTGCCGGCAGTCGGTGTTCGGCATTCGGGGTGCGGGGCACGGGTTGCGAGGTGCGGATTGCGGGGAGCGGCGCTCGGCATTCGGTATTCGGCATGGCGCATGGCGCATGGCGCATGGCGCAGAGAGTGCAGTGCAGGGAGCGTGGCGCAAGGGGCATAGCGCAGAGGGCATGGCGTAAAGGGCGTAGATGCGAATTCACGCTGAAGTATGTGAGCAACTATTATGAGTGGCTTTAGTTCGGTTTTTGTTTTTTCGCTATGCGCTATGCGCGCAGCCCAGTGCCCTGTGCCCAATTGCTCGCGACACGCAATTATAACCCCGCAACCCATGCCAGCACACAGATGTCAGAAGATAGAATACAAGAATTCCGGCCTTAAATCGATCTACTCCATGCCCCGTTCCTGTTGCGCTCTGCGCTATGCTCGTTGCGCCATGCGCCCGTCCCCGTAACCCGTAACCCGTAACTCGCAACCCGAAACTCGTAACCCGAAACCCGTAACCCGAAACACGTAACCCGCAACCCGACATATGATCCCGCTTCGCGACACCACCCCGGCAAAAAATGTTCCGGTTGTCAACTATGCGCTCATCGGTATCAATGTCGTTGTTTTTTTAATCCAGCTGTCCCAGGGCGCGGAATGGGACAAGTTTGTATTTACCTATGGTCTGGTGCCGGCTCGTTATTCGATTCCTCAGCTCAGCACTTATTTCAGCGCCCAGCAGCAGGTTATCGCTTTCATATCCTTTATGTTCCTGCACGGCGGTTTCTGGCACCTGCTCGGCAATATGTGGTCTTTGTATATATTCGGGGACAATGTGGAAGATCGGCTGGGACCGCTGCGCTACCTGGTATTTTATCTCATCTGCGGGATCGCCTCCGGGGTGTCGCATCTGGTGCTGAACCTGCATTCAAATCTTCCAACCATCGGTGCCAGCGGTGCAATAGCAGGTGTCATGGGGGCCTATCTGATCCTGCACCCGCGCTCAAAAATATTAACCCTCATCCCTATTTTTTTTATTCCCTACTTTATAGATATTCCAGCCTACTTCTTTATCGGTATCTGGTTCGTGCTGCAGTTTATCAATGCCGCAGCGAATCCGGGGTTGGGCGGCGGCGTGGCCTGGTGGGCCCATATCGGCGGCTTTATTTTCGGCATCATTTTTCTCAATCTCATACTGATGCTGCCCAGTGTCGGCGCCCGGAACAAGATCCGCCGGGTCACCGCACGCAAAAGCACGCCGCATCTGCAGGTGATCCGGCCGATCGGCCCCGGTCCCGACCCCCATCTCTACGGCGTCATTACCATTACCCCCCATGAGGCGGTCGCCGGTACGCGCAAACTGATCAATATCCCCCGGGGATTTCACAAACGTCTTTTCAGAGTTTCCGTGCCGGCGGGAATTAAAGAGGGCAGCAAATTGCGGCTCAAGGGATTGGGGAAAAATATTGGATCAAATTCTGGGCGTGAGCGGGGAAATCTATATCTCAAAGTGAGGATACAGGCAGGAATGTCGAATGACGATTGAAAAATCCTCCAGAGGCGGACGCGTGTCGAATGAAGAGATTCTACCGTTATTATTCGTATTACCCAAGAATCGATGGACGCAGACGCACCTGCCATTCGTTCCGCCTTCGACGGATCAATCGACCTGTTTCATTCGGCATGGTCTAGGTCGGCTGGCTTCCACCCGCATATAGCATGGAGACCTTGTTGCGGCCGTTTTGCTTGGAGAGGTACATGGCTTTGTCGGCCCGCTGAATAAAAGTAGAGAGTTCTTCCTTACCCTGGTATTCAGTCACGCCGATACTGATGGTGATTTGAACGGAACTTTCCCTATCCGGTGAAAAGCGTTCTGCCTCCAACGCCAACCGAATCCGCTGGGCAACGGTTTTGGCCTCGGCCCCGCCCGTCTCCGGTAAAATAACCGTAAATTCCTCCCCGCCGTAACGATAGGCGGAGTCATTGGTCCTCAGACAGGACTTAATAATCTGGCTGAATCGGACCAGGACCTTATCGCCTTCCAGATGACCGTAGTTGTCATTGTACTGCTTGAAGTGATCGAGATCCAACAGCAGCAGGGCCAGGGGATGCTTGTAACGGTTGAAACGGTCAACTTCCGTTTCGAGCTGGGAATAAAATGATCTTGAATTATAAAGCTTGGTCAGTCCGTCGGTTACGGCCAGCTTTTGTAATTTCTCCATCATCCGCACCCGCTCATTGGTGAGCTGGCGCTCCTTGAGCACCCGTTTCAGCCGCAACAGGAGTTCTTCCAGGCGCACCGGTTTGATCACGAAATCGCTGGCGCCGATATTGATCGCCTCTTCGTAGGAATAGTCATCGCCATAGCCGGTCATCACGATGACGTCGGATTTTTTATTTTTCCGGATGGATTTGGTTAATTCCAGCCCGCCCATGGCGGGCAGAATAATATCGGTGATAACTACCTGGAATTCATGCTTTTGAACGACTTCGAGGGCCTCCTCGGCACAGGAGACGGCCAGGGAGTTGTACCCGGCAGCTTTGATGTATTCATTCATGGTGCTGCGCACAGCTTCGTCGTCATCGACGATTAAAACGCTGGTATTGGTCTCCGATGTTGCCATGGTGCATCCGATTGAAATATAATAATAGACAGCAGACTTGACAGCGGTCCACAAAAATTGATAAAAGGTTAAATTTATTAGTTATAATGTGTCAGTATATCCGCAAAGCAAAACAGTGTCAACTTTCTTTTGACCGGATATCGCTAACCATCTCATAGCAAAATTAACACTTAAAACAAAGTCCATAAATTAAAAAAACAGACTCAATGCAAAACATAAGAAACTTCAGTATTATAACCCACATTGATCACGGCAAATCCACCCTTTCGGATCGCCTGATAGAAACGACCGACATCATATCCGAGCGGGATTTTCAGAATCAAATCCTCGATACCATGGATATCGAGCGGGAACGCGGCATTACCATCAAAAGCCAGACTGTATGTCTACCCTACACCGCTGCGGATGGCAAATCCTATTTCCTGAATCTGATTGACACCCCGGGGCATGTTGATTTTTCCTATGAGGTCTCCCGGTCCTTAGCCTCCTGCGAGGGTGCCCTGCTGGTAATCGATGCCAGCCAGGGGGTCGAGGCCCAGACTCTGGCCAACCTTTATCTTGCAATGGAGCATGACCTGGAAATTATTCCAGTGATCAACAAAATCGATCTTCCATCAGCGGACATCGACCGGGTAAAATCACAGATCCACGATGATCTTGGTCTGGATCCGGATGACGCCGTATTGATTTCCGCCAAAGAGGGCATCGGGATCGATCCTCTATTGGAGGAAATCGTTCAAAAATTGCCGGCGCCGGTCGGCGATCCCGCCCAACCGCTGAAGACTTTGATTTTTGATTCGCACTACGATGCCTACCGCGGCACCATCGTCCATTTCCGAGTTTTTCACGGACAAATACGTGCCGGGGACAAGATCAAGTTTATGTCCAACAATGCAGTCTACAAAGTGGAGGAGGTCGGCCTGTTTCAGATTGACATGATCAAGCAAAAGCAGCTTTCAGCCGGCCAGGTCGGGTATCTGATTGCCGGCATCAAGACCGTCAGTGATACACGCTGCGGCGATACCATCACCTTAAAAGACCGCCCATGCGATGCCGCCATGCCCGGTTTCAAGGAAGCCAAACCGGTGGTCTTCTCTTCGATCTACCCGGTGGCATCGGATGGTTACGAAGAACTGGTGGCCGCGCTTGAAAAGCTGAAGTTGAACGATGCAGCCTTGATTTATGAAAAGGACACATCGATTGCCCTGGGATTTGGATTTCGCTGCGGATTTTTGGGGCTGCTGCATTTGGAGGTGGTACAGGAGAGGCTTGAACGCGAGTACGGGCTGTCTCTCATCCTCACCGCACCGTCGGTTCAATATCGTTTGATCATGAGCGACGACACCGAGATTGTTATCGACAATCCCGCGCTGTATCCCGATCCGACGCTCATTCAAGAAACCAAAGAGCCCTTTATCCGGGCTTCGATTATCGTACCGGATCGTTACATGGGCGCTGTAATGAAACTGTGCCTCGATCAGCGAGGAACCAATAAGAATTATCAATATCTTACCAGTGACCGCCTGGAAATGATTTTCGAAATACCCCTGGCGGAGGTAATCTACGATTTCTACGACCGGCTGAAATCGGTGACCCAGGGTTATGGATCTTTTGACTATGATTTAATTGATTTCAGAACAACCGACCTGGTCAAAATGGATATCCTCATCAACGGGGAGCGAGTGGATGCGTTGTCACAGCTGGTCCACCGGGATAATGCGGTGGCCCGGGCCCGAACCGCCTGTGAAAAATTGCGTGATGAAATTCCAAGGCAGATGTACAAAATCGCGATCCAAGGCGCCATCGGGGGCAACATCATCGCCCGTAAAACCGTTTCGGCTTTCAGAAAAGATGTGACTGCCAAATGCTACGGGGGCGATATTACCCGCAAACGCAAGTTGCTCGAGAAGCAGAAAAAGGGCAAAAAACGCATGAAAATGGTGGGCAAGGTGATGATCCCGCAATCGGCTTTTTTGGCGGTACTGAAGACCGATACGGACTAGATTGAAGTCGGAATGCGGAATGCTGACGTCGGAAAAGATAGAAGGTGAGAAGATGGGAGGGTGAGAAGGTTGGAGGGTTGGAGAGGCAAGGACCACGGAGCAAAGCGCATAGCGGATAAGGGAAATATCGATGAGAGGATATCTATTGGTTTCAATGCATGCGTTTATCCAGTTAACTCAGGTAACCAAAGAAGACACCGGTAGGAGCGGCTTCCAGCCATGATTTAAATCGATTGCGGCTGAAAGCGGCTCCCATAATCCATTAAACTTAGTTTTTACAGACATCCAGGTTAATTTTTTTCTGCATTCCGAATTCCAAATTCTCACTTCCGCATTCAGACTTCCATTCATTCTCACTTCCGCATTCCGACTTCCGAATTCCAATCACTATTTGTCAGATTCATCACGCCCCTTCTTAAGGCCTTCCTGGTAGCTTTTTTTGCCGTACCAGTCAATCTGGCGACAAATGCCCCGGATGATGCTCACCTCTTTGGCCCGCAGTTGGATCCGCGACCCAAAATGGCGCAAATTGTTCATAAAGTAGTCCGGATTTGCGGGATTGATAAAACTGATGTGCATCATCACTTCTTTTAATTGCTCATACATGGCTTCGAGTTCATGCCGGTTTGCCAGGCGTGGCGCAAATTCGCCGGGTTTATCCCGGCTGAAGCAAAACAGTTCATAGCACATCACCATGACTGCCTGGGCCAAATTGAGGGAGGAAAATTCGGCCGTGGGGATGTTGACCAGGATATCGCAGAAACGGATATCTTCATTGGTTAGGCCGCGGTCTTCAGGCCCGAACAACAGGGCAATTTTATTTTGATGTGAAATGGAGATAAGTCTTTGCGCCAGCTTAGAGGGTGAACTAACCACTTTGCGCTGGCCGCCCAGCCTGGCCGTTGTGCCGACGACATAACTGAAATCGGCCAGGGCGTCCTTTAATGCAGCGCAGACCTGCATCCGGTCAACCACATCCAGGGCAACATGGGTGGCCATCTTGCGGATTCTGGCAGGATCAGGATTTTGCGGATCCACCAGCACTAGCTGTCGAATGCCCATATTGCGCATGGCTCTGGCAGCCGCCCCGATATTCTCGGGGTAGCGCGTACCAACAAGGACCACTGCAATATTGGCAAGCTTTACTTTGTTCGGATCGGACATGATCATAGGGGAGCGTTTCACTTGACGAGCGCTGCGCTTGAGGAGCGCTGCGCTTGAAGCAAAAACGGCCAAACCGCCTTACTCATATTTGGGGCGCTTTCTCCGTCAAGTCCCGCAGGGGCGCTCATCAAGCGAAGCGCTCTTGGAACGAAGTGCTCATCAAGCGAAGCGCTCATCTAGCGAAGCGCTCTTCAAACGAAGTGCTCTTTAAGCGCAGCGCTCATCAAACGAAGTGCCCATCAAGCGAAGCGCTCAGAATCCCCCGGATTCTATTTTACAATTTCAAAACTGTTGAAAAAATATGATATTTCAAAAGCGGCGGTATCGGGTGCGTCAGAGCCGTGAACCACATTTTTTTCGATATCAGTAGCGAATTCTCTTCGAATTGTGCCCTCGGCGGCTTCTTCAAAATTGGTGGCACCCATTAATTCCCGATATCGGGCGATCACATTGTCTCCTTCCAGAACCATGACCACCACCGGACCGGAAGTCATAAAGTCCGTCAAACTTTCAAAAAATGGCCGCTCGCGATGGACTGCGTAAAAGCCTTGGGCCTGAGGCTTGGTCATATGAATCATTTTCATGGCCACGATGTTGAGCTGATTCTGCTCCAGCCGTTTGACGACCTCACCGATGAGCCCGCGTGCGACGGCATCAGGTTTAATAATTGATAGTGTCCTTTCCATGAATTTCAAATCCTTTCATAATTAATAGGGGGTTGCAAAAAAAACCACGATTTTTTGATGCGATTCATTGGTCCCCGGTGGCATAACAGATGCCGAATTGCAAGTCAATATCCGTCGGTAGTTTGCCGGCCGGAGTTCGGCATTTCGATTTGGACAACTGCAAGCCGCCGGCGATCGCAGAATTCCGGGTTGACGGTTGACAAAAAAATCATCAAAATTTATTATCCCGTTAGTCATAAAAAGGAATAACCAATAAAACTGGTCAGGAGCAAGCATGCCGATCTACGAATTCTATTGTGAAGACTGTAATACCATTTTTAATTTTTTCTCAAAAACGATTAACACCAGCAAAACGCCGAAGTGCCCCAAATGTAAGACAAAAAAACTTTCCAGACAGATGTCGGCGTTTGCCTTCACCGGCAAGGCCAAGGAAGAGGGTGATTTGGACGATCTGCCGTTCGATGAAAGCAAGATGGAAAAAGCTATGCAAATGCTGGCCGGTGAAGCGGAAAATATCAATGAAGATGATCCTCGCCAGGCTGCCAACCTGATGCGCAAGCTGACGGATATGACCGGTTTGGAACTCGGTCCGGGCATGCAGGAGGCGCTTAAAAGAATGGAAGCCGGCGAGGATCCCGACGCCATTGAAGCCGAGATGGGAGATCTACTGGAGGAAGAAGAGCCCTTTGCCCTGGCGGAAAAAAAGGGATCTGCCGGAAGCAGAAAACGACCGGCGCCGGTTAAAGATGAAACGCTCTATGATCTTTAGTTGGATGTTAAGCTGAGATCGCACCCTTAAATACACATAATTGAAATTCCAAATTGCGGTCACTGAGTAAATAAGCACCAAAATTCAATACCCAAATAACAAACAAATCTCAAATTCCAATAAACAATGACCAAAACAAATTCTTTGGAAGGCTGCCGAAAACTGCCATATATCCTGTTTGAGATCTTGAATTTAGCGCCAATATATATTGAAATCGCCTCATGCTGGGGAAGGACTTATCAATAAATAGATTTTCGCCACCAAGACACAAAGGCACGAAGTTTTTTTATAAAAATTTTTTCTTTGTGTCTTTGTGCCTTAGTGGCTAATTCCGGTTTATCCGGGTTGGTTCATTGTATAATGCTTGTCATTTGTGATTTGTCTTTTTCTCGAGGGGGGATAACTTAATGGAAAAAGAAATACTAGCTAAATTGGAAATTAATCAAGGTGACATCACCAAACTGAAAGTGGATGCGATTGTCAATGCGGCCAATTCTTCGCTATTGGGCGGGGGAGGCGTTGACGGGGCTATCCATCGCAGTGCGGGTCCGGAGCTTCTGGCAGAGTGCCGCACCCTGGGAGGGTGTCCCACCGGCGAAGCACGAATAACCGCGGGCTATAATCTGGCGGCCCGTCATGTCATCCATACGGTGGGCCCGGTTTACAGCGGCAAACCCCGGGATAAAGAGCTGCTGTCCGCCTGCTACCGGAACAGCCTGAAACTGGCCGTGGAAAACAGCGTGGGCTCGATTGCCTTTCCCGCCATCAGCTGCGGGGTGTACGGTTATCCCATTGCAGAAGCTTGCCGGGTGGCGGTTGATACGACCCGCGATTTTTTGCAACAGGACAAGTCCCTTGAATTAGTCATATTTATGCTCTTTTCATCCGACGATTTTAAGATATATCAAGAGTATATCCAAGAGCTTAGAAACCGGAATTGATATTTGAATTGACAAACCGGATCCGCGTTATTAGTATTAAGGCTAATTTTACGATCAGATCTATTCCCGCAGTTGAATCGCGCTGATCATATTCCAGTTCAAGGAGGATGTTATGGTAGAGGTTACCGAAGCAGCTAGCCAGCAAATTTCAGAGTATTTCAAGGATCGGGATATCGCACCGATTCGAATCTTTCTCAATGATGGGGGATGAGGCGGTCCTTCATTGGCGATGGCTCTGGACGAGCCTAAAGAGACCGATAATGTGTACGACGTGAATGGATTCCAGTTTATCATGGATAAAGATTTTGATGAAAAAGCCAAACCGGTGACAGTGGATTTTCTGGGATACGGATTTAAAATCAGCTCCAGTATCGAATTTGGTCAACCTGCGGCATGTTCGACGTGCGGCAGCGGCAGTGGCTGCGGATAATATTTCAATGCAGACGACAATTAAAAGGGCAACACCCCAGGGTGTTGCCCTTTTCTTATGAACAGCCAATCGGAGCACCATGGCATCAAATGATAATGATAATATCGTCGCCGGAATTATTCGTTATCACGAAGAAACCAAACACCACTATGAGCGCTACGCCAGATCTGCGGGATATATGGATTGGCGCAACCAGCCGAATCCATTCCGTTTCTATGAAAATACCCCGGTGATCGAGCTGCCGCTGCTCAAAGAAGACCCCCGGACAGAATATCCGGGCCTGTATCGTCGAAATACCCATCGGCAACAAATAGTCTCTCTCGATACCATTGCGGGATTCCTTGAATTGTCTTTAGGCCTTTCAGCCTGGAAGGCAGCCGGGCAATCACGATGGTCTCTGCGCATCAACCCTTCCAGCGGCAACCTGCACCCTACCGAAGCCTATTTAATATTGCCCGAGCTTTCTGAGGTGCCATGCGGAATTTATCACTATAACGCCCTGGCCCATGCGCTGGAACAACGGGCGGAGATTCCCATCCAAACCTGGCAGCACCTTGAGCAATATTTGGGATGCCGGGGTTTTCTGGTTGGCATCAGCAGTATTTTCTGGCGTGAATCCTGGAAATACGGCGAGCGTGCCTTCCGCTACTGCAACCATGATGCCGGCCATGCCCTGGCGGGGATCAGCATCTCAGCCAATTTGTTCGGCTGGAAAGTTACCGGTTTAAATGGTCTTTCCGACCATTCCCTGGATACTATCCTGGGTTTTAACAGCACACGGTATGAAGATCTGGAGGGGGAACATCCGGACCTGCTGTGCTTTATCCACCCTGGCAATCAACCTGTTCTACCCCGCGCTTTGCCGCATTCCATCATCGCGGCCTTTTCAGAGCTTGAATTTACCGGCACCCCCAATCAGCTGAGCCCCAAACCGGTTAACTGGGAGATTATCTACCAAACCGCGGACCTTACCCGCAAACCGTCAACGGCCGACCGGCACTACGATTTCGGAGACCCGACCCGATTTCACACAGCCAGCCCGCCATTGAAAGCCGCCGGAATCATTCGGCAACGGCGCAGTGCAACCGATTTCGACCGCAATGGTTCGATCACCAGGGACCAATTTTTAAACATCCTGGACAGTACCCTGCCGCGCAACGGCTGTCCGCCGTTTGATACGGAAATTATGGAAGCATCAAGCCATTTTCTCATTTTTGTTCATCATGTCAAAGGCCTGCCCCCCGGCCTGTATTTTTTATGCCGCAATGATCAGGACCTGGACCCAATCAAACGGCTGACCCGTTCCAATTTTATCTGGCAGCCACCGGAAAACCGGTTTCCCCTGTATTTGCTGGAGGAGGGAAATTTTCGACACCAGGCCATGATGGTCAGCTGTCATCAGGATATCGCCGGCTCCAGTGCATTTTCATTGGGCATGATCGCCCGGTTCAAAGATACGATAGCGGCTGAGCCTTTTCGCTATCGCCATCTGTTTTGGGAAACCGGCATGATTGGTCAGGTGTTATACCTCGCGGCCGAGGCGCACGGTGTGCGCGGTACCGGCATCGGCTGTTATTTTGACGATGAAGTTCATAATATCCTGGGGCTGGAAGACAACCAGTATCAGAGTCTTTACCATTTCACCATTGGCCGACCGCTCGAAGATCCACGCCTCACTACCTATCCTGCATACGTTCACCTGAAAAATCGATGAGCGGCAATCCTCATTGAAACCGCAATGATTTGTGACTATATTGGTTTAGTTAAATAGTCCGGGTGACCGAAAATCCGAAACTCGAAATTCGAAACTCGAAACAATCTCAAAATTCCAAAATACCAATGATCAAAACAAAGGGTTAATAACAGATTCTATGGACGTTGCCGCTGTTTTGGTCATTCAAGCATTCGGATTTAGGATTTGTTTCTGATTTCGTGCTTCGGATTTCATATTTTCGATCGTGGTCATTTGCTTGGTGATAAATATCAATCACCGATATTAGCAAAACGCTGAATTAGCAAATTAGAGGTAGCTCATGTCTCCCAACCATCTCATCAACGAAAAAAGCCCCTACCTGATCCAGCATGCCCATAATCCCGTGGATTGGCATCCGTGGTCGGAGGAAACCTTCGAACGGGCCCGCCGGGAGAATAAACCGATTTTTCTTTCAATCGGATATGCCACCTGCCACTGGTGCCATGTCATGGAAAAAGAATCCTTTGAAGATGCGGATACGGCTGGACACCTCAACGACACGTTTGTCTGTATCAAAGTGGATCGCGAAGAACGCCCGGATATCGATGCCGTTTATATGGCTGCCTGCCAGATGCTGACGGGAAGCGGCGGCTGGCCGTTGAGTATATTCATGACTCCGCAAAAAAAGCCTTTTTTTGCCGCCACTTATCTTCCCAAACAAAGCCGCTACGGACGGGCAGGATTGATCGAAATCTGTCGTCAGGTCAATGCGCTCTGGTCCAATCAGAATGAAAAGATCGAGACCTCGGCTGCCGGCATCGCGTCCCAGCTGAACCGGGCATTCACATACGCGGCCGGCGATGGGCCTGATGCGTCCTTGCTGGAAAAAGCCTTCAAACAGATCAAAGTCACCTTCGATATGCGTCATGGCGGGTTCGAGCCGACCCCCAAATTTCCAACACCCCACCGTCTGCTGTTCCTGCTGCGCTATTATCATCGCAGCCAGGAGTCCACTGCCCTGGATATGGTGCTGCAAACCCTGCGCGCCATGCGCCTGGGAGGGATCTGGGATCATATCGGGTTTGGGTTTCACCGCTATTCCACGGATGAAAGGTGGCTGCTGCCCCATTTTGAAAAAATGCTTTATGACCAGGCCCTGATTGCCAGCGCCTGTCTGGAGGCCTACCAAATTTCCAAAGAACCGCTGTTGGCTGAAACCGCCGCTGATATATTCACTTATGTTCTGCGGGATATGACCGCCGCCGAGGGAGGATTCTATTCCGCCGAAGATGCCGACAGTGATGGGGAAGAGGGCAAGTTTTATGTCTGGACATCAGAGGAATTTCGCCGGGTGCTGGACGCCGACACCGCCCGTCGATGGGAGACCATCTTAAGGTTAAGCCCGGAAGGAAATTTTAACGACGAGGCCACGCGACGCAAAACCGGCGCCAATATTATACACCTGACGGCAACTCTGGACAAATGGGCCCAAAAGCTGAATGTACCGCCGGACCAGCTGAGGGAGGAATGGCGCAGCATCCGCAATCGGTTGTTTGAGATCCGGGACCAACGCATTCATCCACTTAAGGACGATAAAATTCTGACCGATTGGAACGGACTGATGATTGCTGCCCTGGCCCAGGGAGCTCGTATTCTGGACAATCCCGCCTATGAACAGGCCGCCCGCAAAGCCGCCGAATTTATCCGGTCCCGGATGATCGATAAAGATGGCCGTCTTTACCACCGCTTCAGAGACGGCGAGCTGGCGGTGGCGGCCCAGGCCGCTGACTATGCATATTTGATCCACGGCCTGTTGAACCTCTACCAGGCGACATTCGACTTGACATTTGCAGAGCAGGCGCAAGACCTGCAACACAGGATGATCGAGGATTTCTGGGATGACCAAAACGGCGGCTTTTTCTCAATTCCCCAAGCCAGCGTCGATTTGCCGGTGCGCCCCAAGGAGCTCTACGACGGTGCCATACCATCGGCCAATTCAGCAGCTCTTTTGAACCTGGTGTCCCTGGCCCGGCTGACCGGTGATCCAACCTGGGAAGAACGGGCCCAGGCTCTGATCCATGCCTTTGCCGGCACAGTGAGAACTCAGCCTCAGGCCTTTACCTATTTTTTGTGCGCCCTGGACTTTGCAATGCGCCCCGGCCAGGAGGTCATTATAGCGGGTGAACCCCGGGCCGGCGATACCCGACAATTGCTGAACGCGCTGAACCACAATTTTTCGCCGAACAAAGTGGCCATCGTCAAGTCTACTCAGAATGCCGAGCGGCTGGCCAAGTTTGCCGGATACACGGACGGTCTGCAGGTCGTTGAAGGGCAAGCCACGGCCCATGTATGCCGCAACGGATCATGTACCGATTCGACCACCGACACGCAAATCATGCTGGACCGGCTTCTGGGGAAAGCCGGGAAAGAAAGAAGATAAGAAGATAAGAAGTTAAGAAGGTGAGAAGTTAAGAAGTTGAGAAGGTGAGTTGGATCGATTGCAGATTCTGGATTTCGGATGTAGGATTGAAATCAACTCAATCAACTCATTCAACCCAATAAACTCAATCAACCCAATCAACTCAATCAACTCAATCAACCCAATAAACTCAATCAACTAATTCAACTGCATCGATATGGACAACTTAGAATTTGAAAGTTTGACGGCTGAAGAACTCGATGAGTATTTAAAAAATCACGAGGAAAAAGATTTCCTGTTGATTGATGTGCGCCAGGAATTGGAATATGAACTGGGTCATATCCCGGGCGCCCAGCTCATGCCGCTGGCTGAAGTCGAAACCAAGCTGTTCTCACTGCCTGCCGAGCAGGACTTGATATTCTATTGCCATAACGGCGGACGCTCCCAATGGGCGGCGTCACTGGTCGGCGAAGGCGAAGTTTGCCAGAAAAACGTCTACCATCTGATGGGTGGGCTATTGGCGCGCAACGGCCCGATTTCGCCCGGCTATCCGAAGGTGCAAATTTTTGACAAAACCCGGGAACCGGCGCAGTTGCTGACAACCGCCATGGACCTGGAAAAGGGTGCCTGGCGATTTTATCAACATGCAATGGACAGTTTCCCCGATGAACCGGTTCACCAGATATTTGAGCAGATGTCCATCGCTGAGAAGGGACATGCCCAGCTGATCTATGGTTTCTTTCAAAAATTCGAACCCGATCCGCCGCCCTTCGACCTTTTGTATGACAGCCTGAAAGGGGAGGTTCTGGAAGGAGGTCAAGATTTGGATGAGGCGCGCCGAAATCTGGAGCAAATTACCGCCAATTCCTGTGCAGCAACCCTTGATCTGGCCCTGGCTATTGAATACGCAGCCTTTGACCTGTACCGGGCGATGGCCGAGCAGACCGAACTTGGGGCGGCCAGGGAAACTTTTCTGGCCATCGCCCAGGCCGAAAAAGGCCATATGCGGGCCCTGGTCCGGTCCATTGAAAAATGTCGAGTATAAAGAATACGGGTGTATCCATGATTGAGATTCCAGCATTGATTAAAGATCAAAAAGACTATTTTAACACCGGGCAGACCAAAGAAATCCGATTTCGTATGGCGCAGCTGGATACCCTGCAAAAGGCCGTCGCCAATAATCGGACGAAGATATTGGATGCCCTGCAAAAAGATTTGTCAAAGTCGGCCTACGAAGGATATTTGACCGAGGTCGGAATTGTACTGGATGAAATACGATTTATTAAAAAGCGCCTGCCGAAATGGTCCAAAGCCCGCCGGGTGCGAACCCGATTGATTCAATTGCCGGGGTCCAGCTATATTTACCCCGAGCCGTATGGGGTGTCACTGATTATTTCTCCCTGGAATTACCCGTTTCAACTGGTCATCGATCCACTGATCGGTTCGATGGCAGCCGGTAATTGCAGTGTGATAAAGCCTTCGGAATACGCACCGCACACCGCCCGGGTTTTCAGCGAGATCATCGCCGATAATTTTGATCGCCATTACATCGCCGTAGTAGAAGGCGAAGCGGATGTCAGCAGAACCCTGCTCAATGAAAAATTTGACTATATTTTTTTTACCGGCAGTGTTGCCGTGGGTAGAGCCGTCATGCAGGCCGCCGCGCGGCATCTGACACCGGTCACCCTGGAATTGGGCGGCAAGAGCCCCTGCATCGTTGATCGTGACGTTAATTTGGATGTCACCGCCAAACGAATTTGCTCCGGCAAATTTATCAATGCCGGGCAGACCTGCATTGCACCGGATTATTTGCTGGTCCACCGGGAAATCAAGACGGAATTGATCGACCGCCTGCAGTATTTCATCCATCAGTTTTACGGCGCCAACCCACAGCAGAGTGACGACTACCCGCGCATCGTCAATGAAAAACATTTCCGGCGGCTGGCAGAAATGCTGCAAGGTGGCAATATCATCACCGGCGGCCAGCTTGACCGCCAAAACCTGTATATTGCCCCGACGATTGTGGACGACGTGGGCTGGGACGACGCGCTGATGCAGGCGGAAATTTTTGGTCCGATTCTGCCGGTACTGGTCTACGATGATCTGTCGGAAGCCGTTTCAAGGGTGAAAAATTTACCCAAACCACTGGCTTTTTACTTTTTTTGCAACAATCGCCAAAATGGCGAAAAGATTGTCAAAGACATCCCCTTCGGCGGCGGATGCATCAATGACACCCTGCTCCATTTCACCAACCCCTACCTGCCGTTCGGTGGAACCGGCACCAGCGGCATCGGCAGCTACCACGGCAAAGAAAGCTTTGAGACATTTTCACACCACAAAAGCATCCTTAAAAAATCGTTTCGGCTCGACGCCCCGTTGCGCTACCCACCCTATGGCAGTAAACTGAAAATCCTCGAAAAAATTATGCGATAATTATTTAGGAATTGAAGAATTCAGGAATTGAGGGATTAATGGATCTAAATCCAAGTCAAATTCAATCCTTGCGCAAGGCGCTGTTAGACTGGTACCGGTTGAATCAACGTGATTTGCCCTGGCGCAAGGCCGCCGACCCCTACCCGATCTGGGTGTCTGAAGTCATGCTGCAGCAAACCCAGGTTGCCACGGTATTGCCGTATTACCATACCTTTTTAAAACGCTTTGCGGATCTGCCGAAGTTGGCAAGGGCGGATCTGCAGGAGGTTTTAAAGGCCTGGGAGGGCATGGGGTATTACGCGCGCGCCCGCAACCTGCACAAGGCCGCCGGCCTCATCGTCGATCAGCATCAGAGCCGGATTCCCCAAAACTGGCAGGAATTCCGCAGCCTGCCCGGGGTGGGTGACTATATTGCGGCCGCCGTGTTAAGCATCGCCTTCAACCAACCATACGCCGTCGTGGACGGCAATGTAAAACGCGTATTGTCTCGCGTGTTGGTTATCAGCGAGCCGGTAAACCAGTCTCCGGCCAAAAAAGTATTCCAGCAGGCAGCCGCGGACCTATTGGACACCCGGGAGCCGGGCGCCTTTAATCAGGCCCTGATGGAATTAGGTGCCGTAATTTGCAAACCGCGCAATCCCCGGTGTCACGAATGCCCGATTCAGCCCTGGTGTCGGGCCTATCACGGTGGACAAATATTGGAATTCCCCCGCAAGGTAAAAAAGCAGGCCGCGCCCCAGTACCGGATCGCAGTCGGTGTCGTATATAAAAACGGCCGGGTGCTGATTACCCGCCGCCAACCGAATGGATTATTGGGCGGATTGTGGGAATTCCCGGGCGGCAAAATCAAAAAAGGCGAAAAAGCGGAAGCCGCGTGTGTCCGGGAAATCAAGGAGGAAGTCAATCTGACGGTCAAAGTTGATCAGCACCTGTGCCTGGTCACGCATGCCTACACCCATTTTAAGATCCGAATGGATGTCTTTTGCTGCTCCTACACGGCAGGGCGCGTAAAACTAAATGGCCCGGTAGATCACCGCTGGATCAAGCTCAATCAGCTCGAAAACTTCCCCTTGCCCAAAGCCAATCATAAGTTCTTGGCGAAGCTGCAGGAGTACGAAGAAAGAGGAAGTCGGAATTCGGAATGCGGAAGTGGGAAATAAATAGAAGTCGGAAGGCGGAAAGGAAAGAAGATTAGAAGTTGAGAAGGTGAGAAGGCGGAAAAGAAAGAAGATAAGAAGTTAAGAAGGTGAGAAGGCGGAAAAGAAAGAAGATAAGAAGTTAAGAAGATGAGAAGATGAGTAAAAACAGGCGTTCGGCATTTTCATCCAGAATCGAGGAACGAGTATCCAGTATCGAGCATCCAGTATCAAGCATCCAGTATCGAGTACCCAATACCTAATACCCAATACCTAATACCGAACACCTAACATGCCCGACATTCTGCTCATCCAACCACCGATAAGGGATTTTTATTTGACCGCCAAAAGGACCATCCCCTATGGCCTGACCTGTATTGCAGCGGTTCTGATCGAAAACGGTTATTCAGTCGACATCCTAGACGGATTGGCCACGTCCAAAACGCGTATTCGCAGTCTCCCGAAACATATGGATTACTTGCGCCGCTACTACCCTCACCCCGACCGATCGCCGATGGCGCTTTTTTATGACTACAAGCATTTCGGCTACAGCTTCGAGCATATCGGGAGGAAAGCACGGGAATCCGGCGCCTTTCTGGTTGGAATCTCTTCGCTGTTTACACCCTACGTGCGGCAGGCCGTACAAACGGCTGAGGCCGTTAAAGCCTATCACCCGGATTGTAAAATCGTGCTGGGCGGCCACCATCCCACCGCATTACCGCAATCCGTTATGGAATCAAGTGCCGTGGACTTCGTGCTGCGGGGTGAGGGTGAGGTATCTATGCCCCGGTTGGCCGAAACCCTATCATCCGATGGCCGGCTGGCAGCGGTTCCAGGAATTGTTTTCCGGCAGGAAGACGGCACCCTGCACATAAATCCGCCGGTTCAAATGCAGGACCCGGACGAGTATCCTCCGCCGGCACTAGCTTTGGTCAATCAGAAATTTTACCGTCGCCGGCAGGGCAGCAGCATGGTCGTCGTCGCCGGCCGCGGCTGTCCCATGCGCTGCACCTACTGCAGCTTCGGCGACAGTTCGTATCTAAACCATCGCCAAAGGAGTGTACGATCCGTTATAAGAGAAATTGAGTCGGCTGCCGACCAGAGCGATATTCGCTTTATTGATTTTGAAGATGAAAATCTGTCGTTGGATCGACGCTGGTTTCTAGAACTGCTGCATGCCATTCAAAACCGGTTTGGTTCGGGAAGGTTTGAGCTGAGGGCCATGAACGGGCTCTATCCACCGTCATTGGACGATCGGGTTGTTCGGGAGATGAAGGCTGCCGGATTCAAAACCCTGAACCTGTCGCTGGGTTCGACCTCGCGGCAGCAGTTGGATAGATTCAACCGCTCTGATGTGCGGAGTGCTTTTAAGCGGGCTTTGGGCCTCGTTGAAAAGTACAATCTAACGGCAGTCGGCTACGTAATCTGCGGAGCTCCCTTTCAGCGAGCGGAGGATTCGATAGCGGATCTTCTCTACCTGGCTCAACACAGGGTATTGGCCGGCGTCTCCATTTTTTACCCAGCGCCGGGCAGCCGGGATTTTGAGCTCTGCCAAGCCCACGCGCTTCTGCCCGCAGAGTATGCCTGCCTGCGTTCGAGCGCACTGCCGCTGTCGCACACGACCACCAGAAAAGAGGCCGTCACCGTGCTGCGGCTGGCGCGCTTGCTTAATTTTATGAAGTCCCTCTTGGATCAAGGCCTACCCATGCCGGATGCCAGCTCGGCCGAAATTCAGGTCAAGAACCCGGCCGATCGGCTGGACACCGGCAAGCGGGTTTTGAGCCGATATTTGGCCGACGGCAAAATTTGCGGTGTAACACCGGAAGGCAGTGTATTCGAGCATTACATCAGTGAAAAGTTGAACCGTCGATTCCTGGCCGGCTTGGCAACGATTGAAATCCGGGGAACACGATAAGGTTACATATCCCTGCCATGGTGAATCTGGCTAGAAGTGAGCGCTCCTCACGCTGAGCGGAAGGCCTCGGGAAGCCTCGTGAAAGGGGGCAAGATCACTGGCGCAACGATGTAAATCCGAAATCCGAAGCACGAAACACGAAACA
>Ga0049119_1000100_pt1 | contig 21846 bp, 20 predicted proteins | sample WorMetLIZAISLAND_2_FD_57363 | JGI IMG/M metagenome (GOLD analysis project Ga0049119, IMG submission 57363) | Marine gutless worms symbiont microbial communities from Max Planck institute for Marine Microbiology, Germany - Olavius geniculatus... | ecosystem: Host-associated > Annelida > Digestive...
TCGTAGTCCCGCGATACCGCGGGACGAAGCCTGAAGAGCGAAGCCCCAAGCGATTCCACTCCGCCTTCGGCGGATCAATCGACATTCGACATTCGTCATTCATTGGAGTGTTATAAGAGAGGTTGATAGGTTCCCTTCTCTGCCCTTCGGGCTACGCAGGGCAAGCGGGGTTCCGAGGATCAAGGAAGGAAAAGATGAAGATTAAGAAAGAATATATCATCCTGGTTCTTGTCATCGTCGTATTGTCTGTCTATCTGTACCAGCGCAGTGCGGACCGCACGCAATATGAATTGCCTGAAATTTCACCGGTCAACGAGAAGGAACTCACCAAGCTTGAAATCACGAAAGGCGAGACGATTTTGGTTCTCAACAAAAAGGATGATAAATGGTACATCGCACCGGCCGAATATCCGACCGACGCCAATCGAGTCAAGGATATGCTCGATGCCATTAAGAATTTCAGCCTGACAGCTCTGGTTTCGGAATCTAAAAACTACAATCTTTATGAACTGGACCCAGAGCAAAAAATAAGCGTCAAGGCTTCCCAGGGCGACCAATTGAAGCTGGAAATCGACGTGGGTAAAACTGCTTCCTCTTTTCGCCACACCTTTGTCAGACCGTCCGGTGAGGATCGGGTATTTCACGCCCGGGGCAATCTTAAAAACGCCTTTGACGTGACCGTGGATTCGTTGAGGGATAAATCGGTTTTGTCTTTAAAACCGGAGGAAATCCAAGAATTTAAAATCGCCAAAGCGCAGGAGTCCCTTGCCTTCACCCGCACTCAGGTGCCGGTAGAAGTCACAACCCAGGATGACACCAAAACCACCGCGGCGGAAACACCGGCACCCAAGGCCGCATGGCAGGCCGCCAACGACCAACCTGTTAACGAGTCGGCTTTGAATCAGTGGTTGAATACCCTGTCCAACCTGCGTTGCGAAAAATTCATTGACGACCGCAAAAAAGAAGATTTAACGTCTCCCCTGTACACCATTGAACTCAAAGGGGGTCAGACCTACCAACTGTCCATTTTCCCCAAAATCGCTGAAAATGATCTCAATTATCCGGCGATTTCCTCCGGCAATGACTATCCGTTTGAGCTGACCACCAGTCAGGCGGAACGCATAATGAAAGAGCCAAACGACCTGTTGCAGGCACCGAAGGTAGAGCCGGAAAAAACTGAGTAATATAATATGTCTTTATAGAGTCAGGGTTTCGCAATGCACCCGAGAAGTCGTTCGACTTTTTAGGACGCATTCAAGGCATGTATGCGCCGAACTGACGGACCGAAAACTTGACGGTTAAACTTAAACAAGATAGAATTCCTTTAACTTCCAATTTCCCAAATCCCCGAATTCCTGAATTTAAACCATGCCGATTTCTAATGCAGTTACGGAACCCACAAGAGCCACGATTATTTTTCCAAACAATATGGTAAGGTCCGGACCCCATATGGATATTGTCAAAATCGGGATTTTCACTTTATTTTTTCTGGCAATATTTTTTTTACCCGGTGGTTATCCGGCTTATGCTCAGCAACCCATGCCGCGCCAATCCGGTTTTGCGGGGTACTTGGAAATCCTGGGCGCCTACACCGGCTCCAATTCACAGCTCAACACCGACAGCAAGAACAAAAAAACCGATTCGCTAGATGAATCCGGCGAGCGGGTCGGCGAGGTACGCCCCTTCCCGCTGGGACTGGTCAGCTATACGTTTGCCGATATACGCACCCAGCTATATGTCGGCATTCTGCCGGAGAATGTGGCCGAGGGTCAAATCCTGTTTGAAACCGGTGTGCGTCATGATTTGATGGATGGCACCAGTTTACGGGCTGCCGTCATCCCGATTTCACCGATGGAGCAGAAGGCCTGGGAGGATCCGTTTGTGGTGGGTCAAGACCGTGATCGGACGAATGTCAGCACGTGGGGCCTTAAGCTCGTGGCAGACAATATCGGCGGATCCGGCTTCAACCTGCGCGGCGGCCTGATCCGGCGTCAAATTGACAATGAAAAAAGCGGCGAGTTTTTAGTCTCGCAGCCGGGCAGCACTTTGACACTTGATGATTTGGATAAGCTCGACCGGGATTCTTACCTGTACCGCCTAACCGCGCAGTACGCGATGGCGCTGGCACCCCGGTTGCGGTTGCTGCCGATAATCAGATATATCCGGGGGGATGCCGAAGGTGATGCCAACCGCTTTAACGCCCTAGCGCCGCAACTGTCCCTACAGTATTTCAGTCGCCAGTGGCAGGTCGCCCTGAACGCATCAGCTAGAGGGGAGTGGTATGACGATACGCATCCGGTATTCAATAAAACCCGCGAGGATTACAACTTGGGATTGTTTGCCATTGTGGGCTACAAAGATCCTCTGGGCTGGAAGAATTTCAGATTCGACTGGTTTAACGGTGCCTTTCTGCAAAAATCGAACATCGATTTTTTTGAATCCACCAGCTTTTTGACGGCTTTGGGCGTGGGCTATGTGTTTTAATTATTGGAAGACTATGGCCTGTAAAGGCTTTCAGAATAATATTGAGAGATACACGGCTTAAACTTAATTATAAATTTGGGATTTAGGATTTGGGATTTGGGATTGAAGGTGTCGCTGCGCTCTAACCGATTTTAAAATCAGGAGGAATACCTTAAATCCGCAATCTGCAATCCGAAATCCGCAATCCCAATTCTAAAATATTGAGCCATGTTCAATACCGATTTGATATACGCGATCATCGCCATCGTGGTGCCGCTGGTCGAGCTGCTCGGAATTCTGGCGGCCGTGCATGCCGTCATGAATGCCCGAACTTCCCAGGGAGCGATTGCCTGGGCCATTTCCCTGGTCACCTTTCCGTGGCTGTCTTTGATCTTATACGCGATATTGGGGCGCAATAAATTCAAAGGTTATGTCCTGCTGCGCAATACCAAAGATCAGGCCATCCATCATTTCATGGATGATATTCAAAAAGAGGCGGTTTCCGGAAATCTGACCCGGCAAAATCTATCACCGTCTGAGGTATCGCTCACCCGCCTGGCAGATATGCCCATTGCCCGCTATAACAAGAGCTATCTTCTGGTGGACGGGGAGCAAACTTTTCGCAGCATATTTGAGGGCATCGATTCCGCCCAACGCTATATTCTGATCCAATTTTTTATCGTCAAAGACGATGAGCTCGGCCGCAAACTGCAGGCCAAACTCATCGCAAAGGCCAAAGAAAAAGTCAGGGTATATTTCCTGTATGATGAAGTCGGCAGCCACAAATTGCCGCCAAGCTATTTACGGGACATGCAGACCGCCGGGATAGTAACCTCGGCCTTTCACACGACCCAGGGCAGGACCAACCGCTTTCAGCTGAATTTCCGCAACCATCGTAAAATCGTGGTCATCGACGGCAAAATCGCCTATGTGGGCGGGCACAATGTGGGGAATGAATACTTGGGAAGGAGCCCGGCATTCGGAGCCTGGCGCGATACCCATGTCAAAATAGAAGGTCCGGTAGTGCAAGCCATCCAGTTTTGTTTTGTCGAGGACTGGCACTGGGCTGCCGGCGAAATTCCCGAACTGCAATGGCATCCCCGCAAAGCGGCGGACGGGCGCGAAGATATTTTAATGGTTGCATCGGGCCCGGCCGATCCCCTGGAAACCTGCGGCCTGATGTTCGTCCAGGCCATTAATGACGCCCGACAGCGGATCTGGATCGCAAGCCCCTATTTTGTCCCCGATCTGCAAATTCTCAGCGCGCTGAAATTGGCGGCCTTAAGAGGAGTGGATGTCAGGATTATGCTTCCCGAAAAAGCAGACCATCGTACGGTATATCTGGCATCGTTTTCCTACTACCAGAATGCCTTGCCCAACGGCATCAAAATATACCGCTATACAGCCGGTTTCATGCACCAGAAAGTTTTTTTAATCGATTCAGCCTGCGCCGCGGTGGGCACCGCCAATCTGGACAATCGATCTTTCCGGCTGAACTTTGAAATCACCATTCTCAATTATGATGCAGAATTCGTAAAAGAAGTCGCAGAAATGCTGGCAGACGACTTCGAGCACTGCCGCCCGGTCACCTTGGAAGACTATACCGGCAAGTCATTTTTCTTTAAACTGGCAGTGCGCTCGGCACGGCTGCTGGCTCCGATACTGTAAGCCTAATTGCTTGTTATTCGTTATTCGTTATTGGTTATTGGTTTAAAAGGAATGAAATCTGTTATCATAACTCCTTAGAGGCAGAGTTATAAATCCAGGGCCTCAGTATGCTCTAATAACGATTGATAAATATCCAATAACTACTAGATTAGAACGTTTTTGGCCGATTCAGGGGTGTAAGCGCCGGACATTTGTCAGTTTTGTCCATTTCAAAAGTGGAATATTGGAATTCTGATTGTGGATATTTAATCCTATAATAGATTAGTCTGCATTCAGCAAGCTCAAAATTTGTAGCCCATCTCAATCATATGCATGTTTAACCCGGGATTCTCATCATAGATAACGCCATTGGACATGTGCTGCAGACGGTACCCAATCGCGAAATGACGGGCAATATTGAAATTTAGTCCTATGTGGGAAGTAAACGAAATGGGGCCCCCCAGGTCTTCATCACCAAACTTATGTTTGCTGATGATCGTGGGGTTGATACCCATGGAGATGTCTATTTTATCTTCAATGCCGGTTATATAAATGCCTGGGCCGATTGAACCAACAAAAGCGGATTCCCCGCCACCGCGCAGCAACCCAGCATTGGCTTCAAGATAGGTCCCGAGTGTCCAACCGGAATCCCATTTCCTGGACCAGGGCAGGTTCCAGGTTGCGAAGCCCTCATATTGCTGAAAATCTTCGTCATTGCGGTGGTCATTAATGCCGCCTCGCAAACCGATCGAACGCCATTCTATTTCACTGCCGCGTAGAGCCGGTGGCATAACGCAGAGTAATGCGAACAGCAATAATATCCACCTGTATTTCAGTAGCATGTCCGCCCCGCAACACGCGTTCAGATCTGAAAAACTAACGCATTCAGACAGCTGCGATTCCGCACCCGGTGGCCGTGTCCAAGGCCCCATTATTTCGCTACGTCGTTGCTCCACTATTCGACGATCGGGGCGGATGCCTTGCATACCCCACCGGGTTGGATCAACGCCGTACCCTCAAGGCTCCAATTTTTCACCCTGCAGAAATTCCGCAAGAGCCGGTAGAAAAAAATGCCGGGGGCGGTTGTCAACCGTGAAATCATGTTCCGCAGCAGACAGCCGCCCCGGTAAAACTTATCGCATGACCATCCGGGTATTCCCTAAAATGGAAAAATTTCTCGATGTAAGGTGGGCTGCCACGTGCCGCGGCGAAGTCACGCTGCAAGCGTGACAAAGACGGGTGCCCACCAAGCATCCCTGATTCCTAGCCGACTTTTTTCCGCAGTATATCCAACAGTTTCTCCGGAGAGTCTTTGGCAATGATCTCTCTGAATTGGGTCCGGTAATTCTTCACCAGGCTGACACCTTCGATGATGAGATCGTAAACCTTCCACTGGCCGCTCTTGTTGGTGAGCCGGTAGTTGATGGGAACCTTTCGGCCGTCGGACAGGACAATATTGCTTTGAACTTCGGCCCGGCCTTTTTTAAGTGTTTTCTCTTTTTCAAAAACAACCTTTTGATCCGTATAGGCCAGCAACCGGTCGGCATAGACGCCTTGCAGCAGTTTCCTGAACAATTCGACGAATTCTTTTTTTTGTTCGGTTTTTAATTTTCGCCACTCCCGGCCCAGGGTTCTTTTTGACAATTCCGTGAAATCGAAAACTTCGCCGATTATGTTTCCGACTTCTTCGATTTTCACATCCCGGGATTTGGCCTTGAAAGCCGGATCCCCCAGGGTTTTAATCACTTTGTTGACACCGGTTTCCACTGTTTCCATCGCTGTTGCAGCAAGGGCATGCAGCGGCGTTAGCAATAAAAAGACAAGAATCAGAATGAAGGCGGTAAATTGTTTAGTCATATTGACCTCCTTTGGTGATTTCTCTGGTTCGTTTGGCATTCATAAAATGTCGACTAGTTACATAGCTATTTAGTATTTATCTTCTGAAACCCCACTAAGTTTCCGCAGGATTTTTGTCATACCCAAATTTAATATTTGATTAACTCTATCGATCTAATTTAATATGACAGAGCGAAGCGAAACCATAAATCTTCAATATTCAATAATCAATATTCATTTCCGGCTTCGCCGGATGGGATTAACCAGCGATCAATTCAAAATCGATTATTTGAACAATTTCCCGCCATAATGATCGAAATGTTTATCGATTTCCTTGGCAAAATGTTCCAGGAAGTGTTCCATCTTCTCGCCTTCATGCTTCATGACCTTTTCTGCGATGTTTGATGCTTTGTCATAGGCGTTGTCAAACTCATGGTCAGCCAGACCGCTGATTTCTTTGGCTTCATCCTTGGTTATGTGTCCGTGGTGCGCAAAAATGGATGCCAACAAGCCGCTCAGATGTTTCACTTTTTCTTTCGCCATTTCGTTGCTCTCCTTTCAGAAGGTTAATTGGTATTCAAGTCTTTCAAACTTTTCTCAATCGCCCGCAGTGCCGCGGCAACGATGATCCCGGTAAAAATGATGCCGATGAGACCGAGTAAAACGGCAATCAGCCTTGCCGAAGGGGCCTTGGGGGCAATATCGCCGTATCCGACGGTAAGGCCCGTGATAAAGGTAAAATAAAGGGCATCTCCATACGGCAAATTTTCAATTTTTGAAATCACCCCGGCACTGAGCACAACCAAGGCGAACAGGGAAAACAGGACGGATTTCAAATGCCATATAATGATCGAAAAATGGTAGCTGAATCGGACCAGCATATTCATCTTTTGGGCTTCCCCTTGTAATTATGACAAATTTAATCAGCCAGCCAATTTAGTCAATGCGAATGACACCAGAAATCCCAGGACCACGAACCGACGTGCCCAGTCGTGGGCCGCTTCCACGGCTTCGGGTATCATGGTGTCGACGATCATTGCCAACATGCCGCCCGCCGCGACGGCCGTCGTTGCCGCAACAACAAATGGCGAGAAGGCGTCAAAGACCGCGTAGCCCGCCAGTGACGCCAAGCCGCAGGCCACGGCGATAGCCGTCCACACACCGAAGACATAGGCTGCAGGTCTTCCGGCGCGCCGCATGCCGGCTGAGCTCGAGAGCCCTTCAGGAAGATTTGACAGAAAGATTGCTGCAACGGTCGCGATGCTCACGGCACCGCCGTGAAGGATGCTCAAGCCGATGGCAATTGATTCAGGAATACCGTCGATCAACGCGCCGACGGCGATCGCCAGGCCACTGCCGGACTGATCTGCTTCGCCAGGCTGCTGGTCGCCGGAGCGCTTGCGGTGCTTGGCGCCCCAGATATCCAGGAAACGATTGGCTCCCACATAAATTACTGCACCCAGCAAAAAACCTGCGGCCGTCGCGGTCATACCAGCCTCTTGGAATGCTTCCTCCATGAGCTCGAATGACAGTGCTGATATCAACACACCACTGCCGAAAGCCATCACACCGGCGACGACTTTACCCGGCACTCTGACAAAGTAACCAATGGCCGCGCCGATAACAAGTGCTCCTCCGGAAACAAGTCCCCAAATTGTTGCTTCGACAGCCGCTACCATATATTACCGCCCTTTCACCGACTCATAGTTAGTAAATCATCATCGTCTTCATCCTCGAAGCTCTTTTTTTATCGTCCTCGTCCTCGAAGCTCTTTTTTTATCGTCCTCGTGCTCGTCCTCGTCCTCGAAGCTCTTTTTTTATCGTCCTCGTCCTCGTCCTCGTGCTCGTCCTCGAAAAAAACCACAGAATTTCATCAGATACAACTGATTCTCGAGCACGAGTACGATTTTGTTTCCATCACAGACTTTGCTGTGATCTTCCTCGTTCTCCAGCAAATATCGCGGTATCTCCTTAAAAACAACCGCTTCTCGAGGACGAGGACGAGCACGAGGACGAGGACGATTATGACTGCGTCACTTTTTCGTCATGCCATCTTCATCGTCATCAACAATGTACTGAGCGAATTCTCCACGAATCTCAGACGAGGACGATTTTTACTTCGGCGACTTCCACGACATCGCACTGATATCGCAATATCTCCGTGAAAACAACCGCTTCTCGAGGACGAGGACGAGCACGAGGACGAGTGCGATATTATCTCAGTCATCTGAACCTTGAGTATTACGCGAACGCACACCGAAGCCCTCAGCCCACGGTTTGGCGCTGATACCATGCAGGATAATACTGAGGATTACGGTGCAAACCACCGTCATGGCAAGAACACCGTCATTGGGCAAGTTGGCATTTACTACGATAACAATGAATACGATGCTGGCAAGACCTCTGGGACCAAACCAGCCGACAAAGAGCTTGCCCTCGGCGTTGGTTCGCAATCCGGTGAGAGAAAAGAACACCGGCAGCATGCGAATGAAGGTCAGGCTCAAAACGGCATAAAGCACGACCATCCAGCTAAAATGACCAATCGCCTTACTGACAACGGCCGCGCCGAAAATCACCCAGGTGATCAATGCCATGGTATCACCGATTCCCTCCGCCGGAACCAGAAACTCTTCCCGGTGCTCTTTTGCCAGGGCGCCGAATAAAAGGCCACCGCAGAAGGCGGCAATGAACCCGCTGCCGCCGATCAGTTGAGCGGTTGCAAAACAGGCCAGTGCCAGCGCAACGATCGAAATCTGGATCCAGGTTTCAGTCAGCCAATTGCGCCGCCAGGCAGCCTTCAGCATCCCAACGGCCAGACCCGTAATCAGTAGACCGACCGCCAGACCGATGCCGATTTCCTCGACCACCAGCATCATGGCCAGACGCCAGGGGCTTTCTTCACCGGCTTGGCCCGTGGCGAGGGCCAGAAACACGAACAGAATCGGCACGCAGATACCATCATTCAGACCACTTTCCACATTCAAACCCTGGCGCACGGCGTTCGGCACCGTTTCATTGGTGACCACGGCTTTGCCCAGTGCGGCGTCGGTGGGCGCCAGCATGGTCGCCAATAGGGCGACTTCAAAAACGGACAGCCCTTGAAATAAAACTACGCCAACCCCGAAACCCAGCAATATCGTGAGGGGCAGACCAACCAGAAGCAGGCGCACAGGCAATCGCTCAAATTTTTTCAGTACCCCCAAGTCGGCGCCGGCAGCATCCGTGAATAAAACAAGCGCCAGGGTCAGCTCCGCCAAGACTTTGATGGCTTCCCGATCCGCTTTGAAAGAAATCAAATCAAGGCCTACCGGACCGATCAGCAATCCGAAGGCCGTGAAAATAATCGCACCGCTGATCCATGTCTTTTCCACTGCTCCGGCAACGCTGCTGTAAATTAAAATAAACACTGCCATGATGACAAGATCTTGATACATGTCAGAACTCCAGGTTGAAGGTTGAGGGTTCAGGGTTCTTCAATTTTGGATTTTGGATTTCGGATTGCGGATTTGTGGTGTCGCTCCGCTCCGTCATTGCAATATAACTTCTTCGCTGCAAATCCGAACTTCTTATATTAAACCTCGGATTCGTCTGCGAAGTTCTTACTTATCGTCCTCGTGCTCGTACTCGTCCTCGAATTCTAAAACGATCAGCCAAAGGCGTTCCTTAAATCCAAAATCCGCATTCCAAAATCCGAAATCTTTTTTATCACTGTAGCACCTTGGGCGCCGCTACGGCTGCTTTCTCACTTTGACTGCTGCTGGTTCCCGTGATGACCAGAACCGATGCAGTCGTACCCACCCGCAAATCGACGCCCTCAGGTACGTTTTCAAGGTGAATGCGCACGGGAACACGCTGGGCCAGCCGGATCCATTCGAAGGTCGGGCTGATATTTGGCAGCAGTTCATAACCTGTGCTGCCGTCCTGTTGGGCTATGCCCCAACCCAGGCTGTCGACGCGGCCCTCCAGCGGTTTATCGGGATAGCTCATAAGGGTCACGATGGCCCGATCCCCCTTGCGAATGTCTTCGATGTAATTTTCCCGGAAAAACCCGGTCACCCAGTAGCTGTCGACGTCCACCAGGGCCAGGATCGGCTGGTTCGCGACGGCCTGGCTGCCCAACCTCAGATTCAGGTTGGTGACGTAGCCGTCGACGGGCGCTTTTTGCCGGGTAAACTCAAGGTTCAGCTCCGCGTTCCGGACTTTGGCTTTGGCCAGGCGCACCTGGGCGTTCTCATCGCCCGGAGCCCCGAGATCCGCCTTGGCCTTGGCCAAATTCGCAATGGCCTCACTCAGCGAGGCCTGCATTTGCAGCAGCCCGCCTTCGGCATTGGCTTTTTGGTTTACCGCGGCAATCCAGTTGGCCTCGGCTCTCTGTAGATTGCGTTTGGATGTCGCTCCCTGCTTATCCAGCGACTTCTGGCGGTCAAACTCCTTTTTAGTCTCCACCACCCGACCGGTATAGCCTTTAATAGACGCCTCGGCTTGTTTGATGGTGGCATTGGCAGCCTCGACATCCGCCTGGGCGGCCTCGACCAGTTTTTCCAGAGCCTGAATCTGGAAACGGGTATTGTCAAGATCGGCCTGTGCGAAATCAAGATCCGCCTGAAAGGTACGCGGATCGATTTCGAACAGCAGGTCACCGGCCTCGACAGACTGGTTGTCTGCCACCGGCAGTTCTAGGATCGGTCCGGATACCCGCGATGTGATCTGAACCACCTGGGCAAACACTTGGCCATTGCGGGTCCAGGGGTTTGTAATGTAGTCCCGATATTTTAATACAACAACCAGCACTGCGATTAAAACAACAAGAGCGGTCAACAAATATTTGAGTTTACCCTGCATCCTATTTGCTCCTTAAAATTAATGGAAGTAATATAATTCTTCTAAATTCCAAAAATCAAAATACAAATTTATAAATCCCAAATCGCAAAACACAAATTTTTTAAATCCCAAATCGCAAAACACAAATTACAAATAAATCTCAAATCTCAAAATACAAATAGCAAACAAATCTCAAATCTCAATACCCAATACACAAACTGTTTAAGCCTCAAATCACGGGAAACAGCCGTATAAATCTCAAACGAATAGTACTACCTGTTTTAAATTCTAAATCCCAAATTCCAATTTCCAATAGCCAAACCACCTAAAATCCATATCTAAAGGACAGAAGATCAAAAACCGAAAAATCAATACAACTTCGGTCATCGTACCCGGGTTTGGAATTTTGAATTTTGGTCATTTTAATTTGTTTGTTATTTGTGTTTTGTTATTTGTTATTTCATCTTTTATATCGGAACAATAAACGTTCCTATAATTCCTGTGTATATCACCGTCAGCGCGACAAACACCAGCGGCGGATAGAAGAAAAAGCGTGACAGTCGACAACGGTTAAGCACAATAGCCGTCAGCGCCGCCAGCACGACACCCAGAAAAGCCGCGATCAACAATGGCGGAAAGTAGACGCCGCCTAGGAAGAACTCGTGAGGGATCAAATTCACCTTAACCTCCTTATCCATAGAAACGGGAAATTAATTATATATGCGCTATTGACACGTTCTTAAAATAACAAATCTCAAAAAACAAATAACAAACAAATCTCAAATTCCAATTTCCAATATCAAAACCTACTAAAATCCAATGACAAAAAAATCAACACAACTTCGGTCATTTAGACTTTTCCAGAATTGACGAGAATATCTTTTTTAATTCATTTGCCTCTTGTATTAACCGTGCCGCTTCAGCCGCATTTTCCAGTTCGTTTGTTTCATTAATTAACCTGAGCCAATAGGCACTTTCTTTAGCTTCCTTGCGGCTAATTCTAATTCTCATTAAAAAATCTTTTTTACCCAATGATTCATTGGCCTCAATATAATTTGCACCTACTGAACCGGAAGCCTTTATCAGTTGTTTACCATCCTCTATATTCGCTATAGTCTTTGGCAATGTTTTAACAAAAAGCCGAACATCTTTAGCAAACTGGAACGTCCGTTCTTCAAAGTCGTACACGGGTTTGGAATTTTGCTTTTTGGTCATTGTGTTACTTATAATTTTCTTCAATCAGGTACTCTTCCCGATCCGCAACTGTTTATAAAGCAAAATGTGTAAGTCCCTGATGATTCCGCCTTGCCATGGTTTGAGATTTTGAATTTCGGTCATTGTGATTTGTTTGTTATTTGTTTTTTGATATTTGGGATTTAAAATGTATACAGATTCATTTACAGAATGCTCAATCTGCAATCAATCAGAATCTTTCTTCTTTCAACTGTTTCCAATCAATCATTTCCGCAGCCTGTGCATAATCGATTCCACTCTCCGAGAGCCCTCTGAAGGCCCCCAGGATTTGGTAAAAATTCTCCAATTCTGCCTGGCTCAGCTGCCCTTCTTTTAATCCGCGAAATGTCTTACCCATTTTCTCTTCCAAAGTGGACATTCTTGTCGCCAGCCGATCCCGAATCGCGTTGCCCTGCGAGGCGGCAAGGGCCGGATCGTCCGCCCAAAGCCGCAGCTGCTCCTGAGCCGTCAACCGCCAGGCCCGCAGGTCTTTGAGGGCGGCTGCCACGAGCAGATCGGATTGAGGCAATTCTCGAACTTCCACCAATTCCTTGATCCAGTAAGCGATGGCCTGCAGGCTGTTTATCAGGGTCTGCACCTGCCCGGGTGTTTGCCCGGACAGCATTTTGTAGTCGATGCGCTGACCCATAACGGCGAGCTTGGCGGGTATCTCCAGCAGGTCGTTGCGGTAAATCAGCATTTGCCAGCGCTTCACCAGTCCCCGATGTTCGTCACGATCCAGGGCCACGCGTGACAGCAAGTACTCACTGTGGCGGCAAAATCGGGCCATCAATCGCAAAAACGCTTTTTCCGGCCTTGGAGAACCCAAAATAAATTGGACCGCAATGGCCAGGATGCAGGCCAGTATCATCATGGCGGCGGAGTTTGCAAAGGCGGCAAAGCTGTAAGTCTGTTGATTCTGGATAGATGTGAGCGCGATGAAAATGCCGATGCCGGCAATTTTGATCAATGCCTGCTGCGGCTGCCAGAATATATAGTAATAGCCAAAGGTTACTGCGAATATCATCAGGCCGAGTTCTGCATATCCCGACAATTGCGGCATAACAAAAACATACAGGATGCATGTGACACCGGAGCCGTACACGAAAGGCCAGAACATGATCGATACGCTCTGATGCGACATAGCCGCGATCAACGCGATCAAGGTTGCGAAAAACACGAACATGTCGTGTCCCGGGGGATTGATGTAAACCCAGACCAGAAAGGAAATCCACAGAGTCAGCACAACCTGAAAAGCGGCTTTCAACCGGTCCGGGTCGAGCACCGGGTCAACAATAGACCGGGTCTTGCGGCGGGGTGCCCGGTCGGTGGGTTTGATACCCTTGATATCCTGAACATAGTCGAAAAGGGACTGGCTAATTTGATCGAGATCGTCAATCTGCGCTCTGGTCACGGCAACTGCCGCCTGCTGAAATTGAGTCAGGCTTTGATATTTTTCACTGTTGGTCTTGAGGCTCGATTGCGGCGGTATCTGATTCGGTTCTTTGCCGTTTAGCATGCGTTCAATTTGTTCAAAACGATGGTCGATCTGTAAAAAAACAGGCTTCAGGTTGGGCAGCAACTCAACCAAGTCGATTTTTCGAATGGCGGCAAAACTCTCGCGCCAGCGTTCGAGCGTTTCCATCAGCATGGTTGCCTGACCATGGAAACGCTGCCATTGACGGCGCACCTCCCACACGCTGTAAGTATCCGTCTGAGCACCCATAAGCACTTGGCCGAATTGGCCCAGCAGCTGAATCTCCTGCAATTTTAGTTTTTTGTATTCTTCACCCGTGCGCTCTCCGGTGATGAGACCGCAGTAGACCCGGTAAAGCTGCAGCTGAACGGTGAAAAGCTTGCGTGAGACCTCATCAAGCTTGGCTGCACTGCTTTGCGGCCATAGGAGAACACTAATCAGCGCGTAAACCAGAATGCCCAGCCCGGTTTCCTGGGTCCGCGTCAGGCCGGTGTAAAAGGCGTTCTGAGAGTCGGCGCCGCCTGAAACGGAGATGAGTAAGCAGACAAACGCGCTGACGAACCAGAAATAGACCCGCTTCTTCCCCGCCACCATATAGGTGCAGAAGCCCACGTACAGAGAAACAAATACCAGAAACAGCCAGCGATCCTGGGCGAACAGGGCCAAAAACGCAAACGCTGCCGCGAGTGCCACCAGCGTGCCCAGCATCCGCATGGCGCCCTTATTCAACGACTGACCGGCCGTCGACAGGCTGATCATGGCCACCGCCATCCCGGCCCATTTTGGATTCTCCCAGCCTAGATGCAGGGCGATACCGTATGAAACCGCCATGGCCAATCCGGTTTTGATGGCTTCCTTGGCACGGGTAGATATTGGAATCATGATTTATTATTTTACTTCTCAGTTGGGTTCTATTTGACCAAATGGCAAAGGACAGGTACCAAACATTAAAGCACCAAATTACAATGTTCAAATAACAAACGGACCGACAAGCTCACCGCCCTGAGCCAAGTCGAAGGTTGAATCTCAAAGTCGAAAACTCAATGACCGAAAAATCACTGGAGATAGCTCCAGGTCTGCATCAAATTTTTATTAGATCTCGTAAAAAAGCCTGCCGCATGCGAAATGCTGAATTCAGATTCCGCAAAGGGCTATTCCCCACTTCCAATTTTCTTCCTCTCTGCTATAAACATTTACTCCGCTATATGCCAACATACCAACGTATTGGATTTACGGGAACGCTATACCGTTTTACCTTTCCCTGGTATCAGATGTTCCGCCGGCCTGTGGCGAGCTTAGTCGAATCGAGGCGGACCGCCGGCCACGGAGCGGCCAGTTTGATCGTGAAAGAAACTGTGCCAGATCAACGCAATATCAATTTTCTATGAACTCATTTGCAATTCGTGCTCGTGTTCGAAGATTTTGGGCCTGTAAGTTTCGAGGACGAGCACGAGGACGAGGACGAGGACGATTTAAAATCCCTTTCTTGGGACTAATATAAAGGTAATCTCATAAAAGGGGTCAGGGGAGCGAGGTGCTAAATCCCGACACCCGAAACCCGACACCCGAAACCTTATTTAACCTTTCTTGATCTAAATAGTAGGTCAAGGCGTGAATTTAGTTGTTTCACTTTGATATGGCCCGCAAATCGTCTACCGCCACTGGATGTAAAGCGACAGGAACGTGAGGCTGACGTTTTCGTATCGACCGGACACAAACCCCTCGCGCTCGCTGCCGGCAGTTTTGATATTCAGAATGCCCTCCCACAGGAAGGACAGGCCGGCTCCCAACGTGATAGCGTCGCTCTTGCGGTACTTGAATCCGATCCCGTAGCGGTACATGTCGCCTAGCGGCATATTGATCGGCCGGGTGCCGGCGTCCGACATGGACGTATCGTAAGAGAAGCCGGCCGTCAACATCAATTCGGGATTATACTGGTATTCCGCGCCGATGCCAAAATGCCAGGTGTCATCGAATCCGGCGTCCACGCGGGCCTCGGGCTCCGTGCCGCTCAAATCCACATTAACCCGGCCGAAGCGAGACCATTCATCCCACCCCACACTGCCGAGCAGGGCCCACTGGTCGTTGAGACGGTGATAAATCCCGGCCATGATGGATTGTGGCATCTTCATTCCGAGATCTAATTCCACCCCCCGGTCTAAAATCGGGCCCACATTCGAAAAGTCGATTTCGTCCGTGAAATCGAGGTCTGTCTCTGTCAGATACCGCACACCGATCCGGGTCCGCTCGGACGGCTCAAACATAATCCCGAAATTCCACTGGACAGCGAAATCGGTATCCGAAAACTCGTATCGGCCGTCACTGCCGCCGGTGATCGATCGGTTGATTTCAGCCTTGTCCCGCAGATAGCCCAGCGTCAGACCGGCCCCGGCGCCGATCGAAAACCAGTCATTCACCCGGTAGGCCGCGGTCGGCTGCAGCTGGGGCGCAATCAGGGTGGTCTCAGTGGAGACATAGCGCCCCCACCCAGGTGTCTCCCCAGTCGAGCGCCAGACCGAAGTAATTTCCCATGCTGACACCGACCATGGCTTTGTCGGTGACCGGATGGATACAGGCAAAATTCGCGCCGGCGAAAAACAGCGTGGTGTCGCCGTCGCTTCCCGCGACCGTCGTGTTTTCATCCGGATCGAAAGGTGCATGGAGGAACAGCGGAGTGAGGCCGGCCTGGATAGTCGGTTTCTTAAAGCGCGTCATGCCGGCCGGGTTGGTAAACACGGTCCCGGCATCCCCGGCACGGCCGGCCAATCCGGCGCCCGCGTAGCCCGTGTCCGACGGATTGCCCATTTCATATATGTAGGCCGCGCCTGCATCGGCATTACCCGGGGTAAATAAGAGCAGGATGCCGCCCGTGAAGAGGATCAACAGACCGATATCTTTTAAATCCAATTTATCCACTACCCTTGCCCCTGCACTTACCGGTTCTGAAATCAAATTTATCTTAGCTGAAGTACCGGATTGATAACCTGAAAAATCACCGTTATTTTTCAAAATCGGCATCATAAAGAAGCGTCCGATTGTTCAGCGGCTGAATCGGTCGGTTGTTGCCGTGAAAGATTTTGCGGCCGGCCTCGATCTGTTCCCGCGACATCTCAATAGGTTCGGCATACACAAACCATCGGACCGCCTGGCTGCACGGTGGCGTCGTCAACGATCCCGAGTAGCGGTAGGTCGCCCTGTTTTGGGGCAGCAACCGGTCGATGTCGACCTGGACGTTTTCATGATGGACTTCCTGGCCTTTTTTCTTAGGCAAATTCGACCAGATTTTATGAAGCGCTTCATTGCGTCGGCCCTCGATGATAAATACACCGATAACCGCTATCTTTTTGTCCTTGCTGAGGTGAACCAGGTGCATTTCCATCGGGTAATGGCGCCCTTTGACGGTGTGCTCGCTGGGCGAGTGGAAGTGATACTGCCGCAGAGCATAGTTCTCATTGCCGATTTTGAAGGTCTCTCCCCCGTCGTAGTTGATCTGGATCGTATGACCGTTATCGATGGCGTCAACTACATGAGTCTGGTGAATGATTTTCAGATTGGCGGTGGGAAACTCCAATTTCAACATATCCATATTTTTCTGCTGGGCGCCGGTCAGATCGATGGGCGATTGCTGATCCCCCTCGGCGCACATCCGCCAGTCTTTGTTCAGTTTGCCCCAGCTTGCAGGTCCATTGTCAGGTTCATAGCCCCAATGCACATCCTGACCGGCATATACGAGACTGCCCACTGCTAGCAGAGTGGCGATAATCATTGACTTTTTCATTTGTTGCCCCCTGTTGATTTAGATAATTGGGATAAATATGATGATTGTTTCCATTCAGTCAATATTTTATATATCAAAGATGATGGGCCGAAGAATGCAGGTTAAGTGCAGGCAACCAGCACTTAGGTCACTCCGGGGAAGCATTGAAAAGTAGTGTAAGCCTTCTTCCGCCGGGATCCTCACTTCCCTCTTAACTTCTCATCTTCTCAACTTCCTATTTTCTGTTCTCTATTTTCTATTTCCTGTCCTCTCACCTTCTTACCTTCTCATCTTCTATCTTTCTCACCTTCCCATCTTCTTAACTTCTGACCTTCTGTTTTTTCACACCTTCCCATCTTCTCAACTTCTGACCTTCTGTTTTTTCACACCTTCTCACCTTCCTACCTTCCTACCTTCTTTCAGTCACACCTTCTCATCTTCTTAACTTCTGAACTTCTTTCCACACCCTAAGGTTTTACCCCATCGCTTTTGTTCTCTCCCTTCTTTTCATCGTCTTCCGCTTTATTGCCCACCGGCTTGTCCGGCTTGCGGTAGATAACAAATTCGCCCGTCGGTCCGGAAATCAAACCCTGCTTAGGTCCGTCCTGCCGGTAATCATAAGGTTCGTAGGGTTCGATGCCGGCGCAGCCGGCCACCAGCAGTGCAGCCAGCAGGGGTCCGATCCACAGCGCCACATGTCTGAGTTTCTTTATTATGCCCATTAGAACTTCACCCTTGTTCCGATTGACAACACGTTAATGTCGTGCACACTGGGCTCAACTTCCCGATTGAGCGAGTGCAGTCGATACAGCCCGTAGACTTCGGTGCCGTATTTCTCAAACGCCTGAACCGCCGCCAGTCCAATGGAATAGCTGTCGTCGGTATTGGTGGGAAGATTCATTGTTCGGGTGTAATCGACGGCAAGCGCCGTCCATCCCAAGGAAAAAGGATTCGTCAGCCAACCGACCTTGCCGTAAAAGTTATAGGGGTCGTTCTGGTTGTCACGCTCCCGTTTGCCGGAAGACAGGGTGAAGTTCAGGCCGGTGTCGTCATGCAATATTGAAAATGAGCCGCCGTACTGCAGGCCCTCATCGTTCTCGTTGACATCCGTGATGCCCGCACCGGCGGCGGCCTTGAAGCCGTAACCCTGTCCTCCCCAAAACAGTCCGGCATCATAGCGCTGCTCGCTGAACGCCGAGGCGGCCAGGTGGAATCCATGGAACACGGGCGTATCATAGCGCAGCCTGTTTTTTCGCAGCAAACCGTCATAATTATAGAAGGCGTCACCGATCCTGATATTCGTGAGGCTGTCGTCGCTTTTTTGCCGGAACAGCATCCCCCCGGCAGTGTCTGCGATGGCCGAGTATGAGATCACTCCTGTTCGGGATAGATCGATAGAGGCCGTGCCGAAGGCGCCCACATTGCCTTTGCCGAGGGAAAGCTTGCCGAAGCGCTTGCTTAAAAGGGACGCCTCCGTCCAGCGCTGTTCGAAGATGTTGCCGGTCTCCTGGTTATTCTGATTGACATTGCCGGATTTATTCGGCGCAATGGCGAGTTCAATCCGCGTGCCGAGGGTCAAATCGTCGTTGACCTTGGCGGTGCCGACCAGGTTGACCCGGCTTTCGGCGTCGTCGATGTCGACGAAATAGGCCTCGGTGTTTTTGCCGTCGTCGACGATATTCACCGCCCGGTTGACCCACCCATTGATGGACAGTTTCATCCGATCACCGCCTGCCGACGTAACGACCTTTTCACCGGGCGGTTGATCGAGGGCAATCCTGGCGGTGCTGCTGGTGTCGACACGACTTTCCATGTCTTCGGCGACCTTTTTAACCGCTTTCTTGGCTTCTTCGTGCTCGATTTTCGCATCGGCGGCTACTTGCTTCAAATCGTTCAATTGTTGCTGCAAGTATTCCAGCTGTTGCTGCTGCGCCTGGATGAGCCGCTCCAGCCTTTCGATTTTATCAGCATCTAAGGTTTTCTCCTGAGCTGATACCCGATCTACTATTAACGAAGGAATTGTAAACAACATCACAACAAAAACAATGAATGCACTTCTTGCTCTTTTCTTCTGAATACGCTGTAGCCCCTGTACTTTACAGGAAATCTGACCAAACACCGGCAACTCAAGTAATCGCTGTCCGAGGGTTCGACCGGCCGGAATCAAGAGGTTGTGTAAAGAAAAAGTTATCATAGTCTGCCCTTATACTCAGAGATTAATCAACAGTTATGGGAATGGCCGTAACGGCAAATAAGACACATACCTTCAAAATGATCGACCCTAATAAATGTTTCTCTTTTGAAGACATATCGTTCACCACCAATTTAAACCGCATTCAAGTAATGGTATTAAATCAGAATTCGAAGGATAGTACTAAAAAAAGCCTTGAACCTTGCTATTAAGCTATCAAAGTAGCGGCAGGGGACTATCCCCGCCACTACTTTTTTACTATGACTTTATGGTTCGAGTTTCAGCATCAAGTGAATTTGAGGTTGTCGTATTTGTGGTTGTAGCCGCCGGCGACCATAAAGGTCTGACCGGTAGTGTACATGTTCTTCCCGTCAAGCAACGCCATTGCGAGGTGTGCCATCTCTTCCGGCTCGCCGAAGCGGCCAACTGGAATCTGGCTTGCAACGTGGTCCATAGCCTCCTTGCCACCGAAAGCGTGCACCGCGTCCGGGTAGTTGAGAAAATTCGTACCGAACGCATTGACACAGACGCCCTTTGGTGCGGCAGTCATGGACGCGCACTGGATCGCGTGGTTGGCCGCCGCGCGCATGGCCGAGTAGCCAAGGAAGTCGTAGAGCGGCTTCGTTGCTGATGCGCTCGTCAGGATCAAGACTTGGCCCTGGCCCGCTTTCATGAGCGGCGGCAGCACTGCCTGAAGTGCGTAAATGACGGCTAGGAAGTTCGATTCGTAGGACTTGTCGAGTATTTCCTTCGTCGAGTTCAGAATATCGGCACCTGCGTGTACCGCTGTCCGGAAATAGGCCGAGTCGAAGCCGCCGAAGTTCTTGATGGCCGCATCGACGAACTTCTTCGCGTGCCCGGGATTGGATTCGTCATTCGGCCCCTCCTGTTCAACCCCTTCAATCACTACAACCTTGGCGCCATGACCCTCGAGCTCCTTGACCAGGCCCTTTTGCGGCTGGGCGATAACGAGGTCATATCCCAACTTGGCAAAGTTCCTGGCGAGCGGCGGGCCGATCTGAAGCAATGCGTCGTTGATGATTGCGACGCGCCGGCCTGTATTGGAGTTGGTCCACAGTTTCTCCGGGTCGGGGATGACCGTCTTCGCCGAAGCCGTGCCTGTAACTAAGCCGGTGGCGGCAAGGCTGGCTGCCCCGGCCGCTCCCGCTATCAGAAACTGACGGCGATCGATACCTTTGACATCCTGTTCTTTCTGTTCTTTCATTTCTAAAGTCATGATTCCTTCTCCTTTTAATTCAATGTTCCTTATTGGGTTAGACTGACCGCTGGCCTGATATTGATAAAATTTTCAGGCCAACAGCGGCAGTAAATTCCGACACCCGAAACCTGACACCTGATAACAGGCCGGCCAGATATAAGCTCGATAGGTTGAGTCTATATATGAGTAAAGTTAAAATTTAATTAATCCGCACCAATATCACCTCAGGCCTTGGGCCACGTCGCCGGAAACGGTATATCAAGGAACTTGATCGCTTCCGCCCCGGTGACGATGGGTCGGCCGACCTTGTTGATGAGTTCTTTGGCCCTCTCAAGCTGCTCCAGGTTGCCCGGGCCGCGACCCCAGTCCTCCAGCCCGACGCGGAAACTGCCCCCCCCCGTTCTAAAGCCATGCGGGCAAGTGGCGTGTCCATAATGTCGTGGGCCACCAGGCCAACAGACCATTTCAGGTCGAGGCCCTCGATCATGTGCAGATAGAGCTGCAGCGCTTCAGGGATCGGCGGCGCCATGCCCGCAAAGCCGTAGTCGGCAAAGTAGATGTTGAGCTTTGAGCCCCGAGGCAGCGTGCCGGCCCGTGCCATGGCGACGACGTTCTTCATCCAGCCCGGCTCGAACACCGAGATCGACGTCCCACAGCCAAAATCGTTGCAGGTGTCGATGACAATCTGATTGTCACCCGGCCAGAAGCCGTACCACCAGAAACCCTTCTCCGGGATCAGACCGTTCTTGTCATAGACCGCGAGCGGGACCACCCCAGTGTCGAGAAGGATCATGTTGGCGAGGCCTGCCTCCGCCAGGGGGCGATAATGACCGCTCTGGATTTCCGGCGGCCAGACGGTGCGGTTTTTGTGGTAAACCGCCGGATTGAAGTTCGCTGTCGGGTAGAGGATCGCATAAGGGTGCTTCTTACGCACCGGCGTGAAGGCGTCGACATAGGCCTGGACAGCCTCTGCCACGTTTTCGCTCGGCTTATTGGTGTGCGCGTGGACGATCGTCGCGCCAGCATCCAGGCATTTGATCGCCTCGTCCGCGAGTTCGGCTGCCGTCTCCGGCACGGCAGGGTTGATCTTCTTTGTGGTCGAGCCGCTGATCGCGACCTCCAGGATCACCGGCGTGTCTTTCTTTTTCGAGCCTATCTACATTTTTAAGGTTAGTGTGGCCGTATCTGTCACACCCATGGTG
>Ga0049119_1000105_pt1 | contig 21425 bp, 20 predicted proteins | sample WorMetLIZAISLAND_2_FD_57363 | JGI IMG/M metagenome (GOLD analysis project Ga0049119, IMG submission 57363) | Marine gutless worms symbiont microbial communities from Max Planck institute for Marine Microbiology, Germany - Olavius geniculatus... | ecosystem: Host-associated > Annelida > Digestive...
ACCATGGGTGTGACAGATACGGTCACACTAACCTTAAAAATGTAGATAGGCTCGAATATTAAATTAACTTTATCGATTAAATTTAATATGACGGAGCGAAGCGAAACCATAAATCTACAATTTTCAATTTTCAATCTTCATTTCCGGCTTCGCCGGATTGGGCTTAATTGAGGAGAAAACAATGACGAATTACGGCAAAAAACTTGATAGTAGAAGTCAACCCGACTCACATCATTTTAGGGAGTTAGGAAGAAGCCAAGTTCATGACCAGGGGCAAAATCTGATACGATACTTACCGATTCTCCTGGTTACCGGTGTGCTGATCTTAGCCGGCTGCGTCGGCCCGGTCGCCCTTCATAAAGCCGTGCTGGAGTATGACGATACGGTTCAGCGGCTCGAAAGTGAAATGCTGCTGCTGAACATTGCCCGCCTGCACAACAACCTGCCGGACCATTATACGGTGACGTCGGCCATTGCGGCGACCTTCGATTTCCGCTCCAGCGTCGGCTTTCAGGGCAACTGGCCGGGATTTTTCGATAACCCCAAGTCACAGGACAAATATTCGTTGAATATCGGGGCTAGCGTTTCCGAAAATCCCACCATGAGCATCGTACCGGTGCAGGGTGCGGAATTCACCGAACGAATCCTCAAACCGTTAGACGATGAAACGTTTGGATTCTTAGCTTACCAGGGAGTTAATGTCGGATTGCTGGCGCGGCTCATGGCCCGCTCGTTCCATAACCGCGATCCCGGCGGCAGCTTTTTGAGCTCAGCACTGAACAATCCCAACCTTGCCGAATCATACCGCGAATTTCGCCGGATCGAATTGCATCTTCAATGGCTAAGTGAAGCACGCGAGCTTTGGGTACTGCCCATTCGCTTCACCCAGAGGGTGGTTGCCGAATTGTCCGGTCCGCCTTCAGCCGGCGATATCGCCAACGCGCTCGATAAGGGATATCGTTGGCGTAAACTAGGTGGCCCAAATGAATACGAGCTCGCCAGGATCTATTCCGATCGCATCGCCATTACCAACTACGACCCCAACACCCTCACCAACAAAGAGCGGGAAAAGCTTTATCGACTGGCGAACCGGACACCGGAAAACCATGCCCTGGTTGATATTGAAAGGGGATATCCGGGCGGTGACTATCCTATCTTCGGCTCGTTTAAGCTAAGAAGCCTGAATGCCATCCTGGCATTTTTAGCGGACACGATTGATAAAGCACCGGAGTTCGAGGTGGTGCCCGATCCCCGAACGGGGCCGGTCAAGGACAATCCGATCCGAACCATGGACGTCCAGTTGACGGACAGTGCACCCGACACCGAACTGCGCGTCAAGTTCGCCGGCAAGTACTACTCCGTCCCGGACACGAACTGGGACCGTGAGGCGTTCATTATCCTGTATAAGCTCTTTCAGGTGACGGTCACCGATGTTTCGGCGATCGGAATACCGGTTACAATTGCCAAGTAGAGTGAGGTTCTATGAATAACCATGAGAAGACGCCATCTTTTCATCGAATGGATTTGCTGCAAGCCATTCTGGATACATCGGACAGTGGAATAATGGCGCTGGATAGTAATGGCGCTATCTTGTTCACGAATCCTAAATTTTCGGAAATATGGGCATTTCCGGGTGAGATCCATGAACTAAAACAAACGGATGAACTCACTTTTAAACATATCCATAATCAACTTGACTCATCCACAAACCTCGGGCTGGGACTAAAAGATCTGGCAACTAACGCATCAGACGTGCCTAAAGCGCTAAAGCTAAAGGACGGGCGCTCACTGGAGCTTTTCTCCTGTCCGCTCCGCATTAATGATAAAGCGGTTGGCTGTGTCTGCAAGTTCTTTGATATGACTGAGCGAAATCATGCCGAAGAAGAACTGAAGCAGGAGAAGCAATTCTCTGAAACACTGCTGGACAGCCTTCCAGGTATCTTTTACCTCTACGATGAAGATGGCAATCTGCTCCGCTGGAATAAGAATCATGAGGTGTTGACGGGATTTTCAGCCGCCGAGCTGCCTAAAAGAAAAATTCTGGACTGGTTTTTGGGGAGCGACAAGAAATACATTGCGGACCGGGTTGGTGATGTCTATGCCTTAGGCAAGGTAGAGGCCGAAGCTGATCTTGTGGTCAAAAGCGGAGAAAAAATTCCCTATTACTTTACCGGTTCGCGGCTGGAGGTGGCCGATCGCCGCTACCTGCTTGGCGTTGGGGTTGATTTAACGGAAATTAAAAAAGTGGAAGACGAGCTTCGGAACAGCGAGGAAAAATACCGCCAAATTTTTGAATACGCCGTCGAAGGCATTTATCAGACAACTCCCGAGGGACGTTTTGTCAGCGCCAATCCGGCCATGGCAAAAATTCTGGGTTATGGTTCACCCCAGACCCTGATCGATGAAATCACGGATATAAAAAAGCAGCTTTATGTATCTCAAAATGAACGCGATGATTTTATCCGGTTGATAAAAGAAAATAGGTCCGTTGCAGAATTTGAAGTTCAATTTTACCGGAAAGATAAGAAAAAGATCTGGGTATCCTTACATGCCCGGCCGGTCTATGATGATAAAGGCAATCTTTTTATCATCGAAGGATTTATTGCCGACATCACCGAGCGCAAACAAGCCACTGAAGCCCTGCGGGAGCGTGAAGAATATTTTCGCAAGGAAAACATACGGTTGAGGTCAAACATCAAGGACCGGTACAAATTCGGTGACATTATCGGCAAGAGTCCGGCCATGCAGGAAGTCTATGAACTCATTCTCAAAGCTGCAGCATCCGATGCCAATGTTATTATTTATGGTGAATCCGGTACCGGCAAGGAATTGGCTGCCCGGGCGGTTCACAACATGAGTGACCGCAAGGAAAACAAGTTTGTACCGGTTAATTGCGGCGCCATCCCGGAGAATCTGCTTGAAAGCGAGTTCTTCGGATATCTAAAAGGTGCTTTTACCGGGGCCTATTCAGACAAAAGCGGCTATCTTGATATTGCCGATAAGGGAACCCTGTTTTTGGACGAACTCGGTGAAATCGATCTGAATATGCAGGTAAAGCTGTTGCGGGTCCTGGAAGGAGGGGGATTCCGGCCGGTGGGCGGGCACCAGGTAAAAACGCCGGACCTTCGGATTATTGCTGCTACAAACCGTGATCTTCAGTCCTGTGTGACCAGGGGATTGATGCGCGAAGATTTTTTTTACCGGATCCATATCATACCCATTTACATGCCGCCATTAAGGGAGCGCAAGGAGGACATCCCCCTTCTCATCGATCATTTTCTGGAAGCCCAGGGTAACCTCAAAAAGCCACCCCCCCATCACCGGAAAAATTCTCGACGAAATGCTCGGCCATGACTGGCCGGGAAACGTTCGGGAACTCCAAAATGTGCTGCACCGATATTTTACGCTAGATCGGTTGGATCTTGCCAAAACCCAGGCAGTCACCCTGACGAAAGGTGATGAAATTACCGGACGACTGATCGATAATGAGAATAATGTTTACCGGACGGCTATGGAAAATTTTGAAAAGAACTTATTCCGCAATGCTCTGGAGCATAACCAGTGGCATCGGGAGAAAGCTGCCCAAACCCTGGGGCTTCCCTTGAGAACGTTTTATCGAAAGTTGAATCGATTAGGCCTAAAGCGGCATTATTAGTGCCAAAAGTGGCATAATAGCTATATTCCCATTAATTTTAAATTGTTACAATTACTATTAATTTAAAAAGTGCCAAAAATGGCATTTATTGCCTTTCGTAATATATCCTCTTCTGTGTTCCATTCTAAAATTAATTTAAATAATTTCAAATGGTTATTTTAATCATACCTTTTTGGCACACCCTTTGCCTTTACCTGGCACCGTCAACGGCATTCAGCAGCGAAAAACCAATCCACCCATTTTCGCAACTTCAGTGGTTCACTAATACTTACTCGAAAGTTTCGAGTCCGGTGATTCGATCCGGTTAAAAACAACGAATTGATAATACAGGAGGTAAGATCGATGGGGCAACAAAACGGATATGATTATGATTACATCGTCATTGGCTCCGGCTTTGGGGGAAGCGTTTCAGCCTTGAGATTGACAGAAAGGGGCTACAAGGTGGGAGTGCTGGAGAAAGGTAAGCGTTTTGAAAAAAAAGACTTCCCCAAAACCAACTGGAACACGCGCAAATACATGTGGCTGCCCCAACTCGGGTGTTACGGTTATCAGATGCTGACCCAGCTGAAACACGTGCTTATTTTCCACGGTGGGGGGGGTCGGCGGCGGCAGTCTGGTGTATGCCAACCAATTGCTGGTTCCACCGGATGAAGTCTTCGAGCGGCCGGAATGGGGTCCGGGCGACTGGAAAGCGAAAATGTTGCCCCACTATGAAGAGGCCCGCAGAATGTTGGGTGCCAATCCCAGTCCCCAGATCGGTATCGCCGATAGGTGTCTCCAGGAAGTCGGTATCGAAATGCGGGGTGAAGATACCTTCCATAAAAACGATGTCGGCATTTATTTCGGAACTCCGGATGAGACAGTGCCGGATCCCTATTTCGATGGCAGTGGGCCGGAGCGCACCGGCTGCACCTTTTGCGGCTCCTGCATGGTGGGCTGCCCGGTCGGTGCCAAGAATACTCTGGATAAAAACTACCTTCACCTGGCGGAGGGTTTGGGCGCTGAAATAATACCCGAAACCGAGGTGACCGGCGTCCGTCCAGAAAATGGCGCCTACGAAGTATTCACCAGCAAATCCACGGGAATCCTACATCCCAAAAAGACTTTGCGTGCCCGGGGGGTGGTGTTTAGCGGCGGGGTATTGGGGTCGGTCAAGCTTCTGATGAAATGTAAACAGGATGGGTTGCTGCCCGATCTATCCGACCAGCTGGGCAACGTTGTTCGCACCAACTCGGAGGCAATCCTGGGGGTTAAGTCCAGTGACAAAACTATCGACTGGAACGATCAAATCGCCATCACTTCCGGAATTTACGCGGACGATACGACCCACATTGAAATGGTGCGCTACAACAAGGGTTCCGACGTCTTATTGAACCTTCTCACCCTCATGACCGACGGTGGCGGCAAAATTCCGCGGCTGCTTAGATACCTATCCGAAATTGTCAAACACCCCCTGCGGTTCGTGCAGCTATTATGGCCGCTGGGAACGGCCGCTTCAACCACCGTTGTGCTGGTCATGCAGACCGATGAAAACTATCTCAAGCTGAACTACAAGCCCCGCTGGTGGCGGCTGGGCAAACGCAGCCTGAATTCTACGGTGCCCAAAGGCATGCGGCGTGCACCTGCCTATATTCCCATTGCCAACGAAGTGACCAGGAGACTGGCCAAGAAAATGAACGGCATACCGCTGAGCCTTATCCCCGAAGCCGCCTTCAATGCATCCACCACCGCGCATATTCTCGGTGGATGCTGCATGGGGGAATCGGCCGATAAAGGGGTGGTTGGATTCAATGGAGAAGTATTCGGCTATCCCAACCTGTTTGTGGCTGACGGCTCGGTGGTACCGGCCAATCTCGGCGTAAACCCGAGCCTGACGATTACGGCTTTGTCCGAATATATAATTTCTCAAATACCGAAAAAGACCGCACAGTAGTGGCTTTCCGGCTATAAGAAGAGATTGGGACTGATTATGGTTTTATACATATTAAGTCCTAAATTCAAATCAAGAAATATAAGGAGGTTAAAATGCAAATCGGATTTATCGGTTTAGGAATCATGGGAAGTCGCATGGCGGCTAATTTGCGAAAATCCGAACATGGATTAAAAATATATAATCGCACGAAAGAAAAGGCAGAAGCACTGATTAGAGAAGGCGCTGAATGGTGTGATACACCGGCACAACTAGCACAAAATGTAGATATCCTTTTTACAATGCTGGCCCACCCCAATGCTGTGAGCCAACTCGCTTTTGGTAACGAGGGGTATCTGGAGAATATGAAACCAGGTGCAATATGGGTTGACTGCAGCACGGTGAATCCCTCCTTTTCCAAAACCATGGCAGCGGAAGCGCAAAAGCGGCAGGTCCGGTATGTCGATGCGCCGGTGATGGGCACCAAAAAGCCGGCCGGAGAGGGGCAGCTTGTGTTTTTTGTCGGCGGCGAAAAAGAAGATGTCGAATTCCTTAAACCCTATTTTGAAATCATGGGAAAAGCCGTAAACCATGTCGGTGACCAGACTATGGGTGCCGCTCTTAAAATGGTGGCAAACCTGCTTGTGGCCCAAAATATTTTTATATTTTCCGAGGCCGTCGCTCTAGGAAGGGCCCTGGGTTTTTCCCAGCAGATGTTGTTTGAAACACTGCTCGACGGTCCGCTGGCTGCGCCGTATCTATCCTTGAAAAGGCCAAAAATCGAAGAGGGAATCTTTGAGGCTGATTTTCCCTTAAAGTGGATGCATAAAGATCTACACCTGGTGGCCCTCACCGCTTATGAGAACGGGGTTGTGCTGCCTACTACCAACGCTGCCAAAGAAGTCTTCCTGCAAGCCATAAAGTCCGGACTGGGTGAGAAAGATTTTGCGGCCATATTCAATTATCTATCATCCTGGGAATCATCTTAAGGAGCACTTTTATGAATTTTATCGAAAAAAAACACGCAATGACTACCCGCTCATGGCGTTGTGGGAAATGGGTATCCGGAAACTGCGGGTTCCGGCCGCTCGTTCTAAATAAGCAGAAAATTTTATTTTTGATCTAGGTCAAGTCATTTACATTAAAAGGATGCTACTATTTAAATATCTCGGTTTTCTGATTTGTTCTTTTGAAACTAGGATTTTCAAGGAAACGAAACTTGGAACCCGCTAGGCTGCAATATTCACAAATTGACGAGTCGGTCGCATCGAAGAGACATCCATCCAAGCTTTTTGTCGAACCCACCACGCGCTGCAACCTTCGCTGCGAGATGTGTGTCAAACAAACATCGGATAATAGTATCATTGATGGAGATCTGTCGATGGATACTTTCCGTGAGCTCATTCCAGCATTTCCTTACCTCAAAGCACTGATTCTTACAGGCATTGGTGAACCGCTCCTTCACCCTGATCTAGCAAAGTTTATTGCACTGGCCAAAAGACACCTTCCACAAAACAGTTGGATCGGTTTCCAAACAAACGGTCATTTGCTGAATCGTCACCAAGCAGAATCTGTCATTAATGCAGGCATTGATCGGATCTGTTTATCTATTGATGCCGCCACTTCGGATTTATACCGTAAGCTGCGGATAGGCGGCACTGTGGCAAAAATGGAAGATACTTTTAATACAATTAATTCGGTGCGCTCGAAAATGAATAAGCAGAACCTGGAGATCAGCATCGAATTTGTCTTGATGCGGAGCAATATGCATGAATTGCCGGGTGTTTTGGCCTGGGCCGCTAAAAGAGGAGCAACGTTTGCAATCGTTAGCCATGTGCTGGCCTACAGAGAAATTCTTGAGCCCGAAGTCGTCTATAGCCCGAGTACGGATGTGTCATGGTTGTTTTATCAAAACTGGCAATCCAAAGCGAAGCAGAAAGGTCTGGATATCAAAAAGTATCATCAGATCCGTTGGCGACCCAGGAAAAATAGAGAAGAAAAGAATATCGTTCGTTTTGTGGAGCAAATGGTGAGTGAAGCCATTGACCGGGGTATTCCAATAGATTTTCGAAACCTCATTGTCGAAGGCCAAAATGAGTCACAGAAAGTTTCGGAGTTGTTCGATGTCGCCCGACAAGTTGCTAAAGAATACAATCTGGACTTAGAATTGCCGGCCCTTCGCCCTCGCAAAGATCGCATTTGCAATTTTGTTGAAGACGGCAGCGCATTTGTTTCCTGGGACGGTCACGTCCATCCCTGTTATTTTTTGTGGCATCGGTATGTCTGTTACCAGAATAAAAGCAGAAAATATGTTATGCCAAAATCATTTGGTGATCTTTCCCAACACAATATCCTGCAAATTTGGAATTCGATCGATTTTGCGTCTTTCCGTTCGGAGGTGGTCAGATATGATTATCCGTTCTGCAGTAACTGTATCCTAAGGCCGTGTGACCTGATTCGCTCCGAAAATTTCGAATCAGATTGTCACACGACCACCGTCCCGTGTGGAGATTGTCCCTGGTGCCTCGGTTTGCTTCGTTGTCTGCAGTAACGCTCCGATAGCTGCAGCGGTTGTCCCCAAAGGGAGTGTGGGATTCAAACCACAGGCGAACTGGAGTGTTGGAGTAATGCAGAAAGCATTACCGGCATTTGATGCTCATCAAAATCAGCTGTTGGCATACCCTGAATTTGCTTCTACCTGATCACTTTCATCGGGCAAATGATCATATTGCGTTCGGTGCTATACCATATATCACGGCTGATGCTGTTAAAGCCGATATTCGATCAACACTCCAAAACTCCAGTACTCCATCACTCCGGTTCTAGTTTAGCGGCAGAGCCATTTAACTGTCGCCAGACCCGGCTAGCTTGGATTCCAATATTGGTGAGAACCCCGCCGCAGTTATGGTTACTCGTGTAGTTTTGTTATGGCGCCGAAATAAAATAGATAGAATACCACCAATCTTCAATCTTAAATTTTCAATCTTCATTTCCGGTCCTGCATCCAGCTCAAGCCCAGTTCCTGCAGCTTCTCAGGCTTAGGATTTCCAGTGGCGATATCCCACCCCATTGCCTCGTAATAGCTGTCAAGGGCCGCATCCAAATCCACCACCTGACCTTCCCCCGGACCGTCAGGGGCCGGCTCTTTTAGCAGACGCTTTGGCAGGGTATCGTCTTTGCGGTCGAAGCCGAAACGAATGTTGATCATACGCTCCATATTGATTACCCGCTCGGCGGCCTGGAGCAGATCTTCCAGTGCGCAGTCCTGGCCGGTTGCGGCTGAATACATACCGGCCCAGGTACTGCCTTTGACCGCCAAACATATGGAGGCGAACAGGCAGGCACCAATCAAATTGGTGGCCATGGAGAGTTCCTGCACCGGCTTGACCCAGCCTTTATTGCCATCCATCAATGGATCCTGCTTTTCATTGATGCCCAGCTCTTCCTCAAGGTACCCAAAGGCATCAATTACTGATGCGTAGGGCCGCAGGTGGTCGGCACCTCGTGGAGATACGGCATGCACCACAGCCTCGCCCTTGCTGGCTCTTACTCCGCAGGAGGCCATCTCGAGGCCTTTGACCTCAAAGGTGTAGTCAGCTGCGTCGCCGCCCAGTTTTGCGGCCGCCCGTTTGGAACCCTCCGCCAGAAGGTCACCGATACCTTCCCGAAAAGCCATTTTTCTGACGATTTCTAATGTCGCCTCGACATTGCCCCAGGTAAGCTCGATGCCATCGGTCTTCTCCCGGTCAAGAATGCCTCTATCATACCACTCCATTGCCGTGGCAACAATCTGGCCCGCGCTGATCGTGTCCAAGCCCAACTCGTTGCAGTCATAACCTATTTTAGCAACGGCACTAACATCATTGATCAGACACTTGCTGCCGAAAGCCCCCAGGGTTTCGTATTCGGGACCGCCACCGCTTTCACCGGCATAGGGCCCTTCTTTGATCGTTGATTTTCGACCGCAGCTAATGGGGCACTGCGCGCAGGAGTACGATTTGACATCCAGTGTGTTGTGGTATGCTTCATGTCCCAGAACGTCGTGGGACTCCGGATATGAAGTCCGCTGCCAGTTTTTCGTGGGCAGGGTGCCGGTACCACTAATGGAGGTGTAAAATCCCGGTGTGCCAAAGGGTGACAGAAGACCCGAGGTAAACGGTTCGGCCTTTATTTCGTCCATGGCCTTGGCCGAAGCCGACTTTAAAGCGCCGGGATCCGTAAGAGAAACCGACTGCGTTCCGGTGACGCCGATGGCCTTGAGGTTTTTGGAGCCCAGCATTGCTCCGCCGCCTCCCCGGCCGGCCGAACGATGTTTGTGCGTCATCAAGCAAGAAAACCGAACCCGGTTTTCACCGGCGGGACCAATTGAAATCACCTGCGAGCCAGTGCCCATCTTGTCACTGACAAAATCCTCAGTGACGGAAACCTCCTTGCCCCAGATTTCCGAGGCGTCCTCGATGTCAACCTGGTCGTTATTGATCCTAAGCCAGACAGGTTTTTCTGCTTTACCTTTTACCAGTAGAACGTCCCAGCCGGCTTTTTTCAAAGCCGGGGCGAAGTGACCACCGACGTTTGTAATTCCCAGGGTGCCGGTGGCTGGAGAACGGAATACAACCATCAGCCGGCCGCAGGCCGGAGCTTTGGTCCCATTTAAAGGACCGGTGGCAAAAAGGATTGGCGCATCGGGATCAAAGGGCTCCCTTCCAGGATCCATATACTCGTAGAACATGCGAACCGCCAACCCCCCCCAAATAATCTTTACACCATTCCTGGGGCAGGTCCCAACTTTCAGTGGTACCTTTCCCCAGGTCAACCAACAGTGCCTTTCCCATATATCCGTCCATAAGTCCCCCCAATCATTAAGTCTGCTTTGTCAATCGACATTCGTCATTTCAAGAGGTTTATGTGGTGTTTGAGATCGATTTGGCAGGTATAGGGAGGGGGGCGCGGTTCAGGGGCATAGATTTTACTCAAAGATAAAATCATTTTACCTTTTACCTCGATTTTTTCGTCGATATACCCTTGGTTAACGACTTCTTCGCGCGTTTCGATTAAGAGAGACAATCTGAGATGTGAGACCCGAATCAACAATCATGCCGGAAATTGCACTTCAGATCAGATAGAGCAGAAAATTGTTATTGTCTATGATTTATATAGGTTTAAGGGGGGCAGGTCAATTCTTTTTATCAAGTCAACCTAAAAATTCAGCTGGATTATTCGGTATCCGTTATATCGAACTCGACGCATTTTAAAGGCTCGGTGGCTATTCTCAACAAGCATTTATTACAGGAAGTGCATCTTGCACTGTTGTTCTCCGCGGGATCGAATATTTTCCTTGGGAAATCCGGTTCGCTAATTAGGGGGCGGCAGATACCCAACATATCTACGCCTTCATCTATTAAACCCTTCATTATATCCAGCGATCTGATTCCCCCGGTTATGGCAAGCGCTTTATTTCCAATTGCATTTCTAAAGGGTTCAATCGCATCTCTAAAATAGGCTTCTTGCTCCGCGGCCTTCTTTTTTAGCTGACTCCTGAGTTTGATTTGCTCCTTTACACCACCGCTGACTTCTATCAGATCGACTCCGGCTTGGACCAGTTTTTGGGCGATTTGAGCGTAATCGGCTAATTCCGAGCCACCGCTGCAATAATCTGAGCAATTCATTTTCCATAGTAAGGGGAAATCCGCTCCGACTTTGTCCCTTATTGACTGGCAGACCTCAAGCGCAAAGCGCATCCTTTTTGCCGGATTGCCACCCCACTGATCTGTTCGACTATTTGTAAGGGGAGACATAAATTGACTGATAAGATAACCGTGAGCAGCATGCACGGCAATCGCGTCAAAACCGGCCTGTTTCACTCTCAGGGCGGCAGCGCCGAAAGCCTCTATCGTATTCCCGATCTCAGAATCTGATGCATCATCTAAAGAATACCCGCCATCCTTTGACCCATAGGAATAACCAAACCCTGCCATGCCGCCATGGTGAAGCTGGACCGCACATTTGCAGTTGTCACCGTTTTGATGGATGACTTCAGCTATTCTGGCAAGCCCTTCAACATACCTGTCATCCCAAACAGCAGTTTGATGTTTCCAGACCTTTCCTTTTTGCTCGACGGCTGAGGCGCCTGTAATAATTAACCCTGTCCCGCCTGTAGCAAGATCAAGATACAGTTTTACCAGCTTATCCGTCACAAACCCGTGTTCATCTGCCAGGTTCTCCATCGTGGCCGAACGCAGAATCCTGTTTTTTACCGTCAGGTTCTGAATGGTATATGGCGTTTTAACGTTGAGCATCATTGTCAGTATATATGAGTTGGTTATTAGGGTTTGGGGGGCTGTGCTGACACCATGTCGTCAGAAACTGATAGACTCAGGCGTCAGGTGTCAGGTTTCAGCCCTAAAATCTCATGTGAAACTACGTTTAAAGTGAACCGCAGAATATCGAATATCGAACCGCAGAATGTCGAAGGATGGAACCGCTTGGGGCTTGGGGCTTCGCTCTTTGGGCTTCGTCCCGCTGTATCGCGGGACTACGACCCAACACGTCGAGCTACGACCCCACACGTCGCTCTTCGAGCTACGACCCACACGTTGCTCAGTCTTTTTAATAAGATAGATAGAATAAATTCCTTCGACAACTGGACGCTCGCGGCCAGAGGCGCTGCTGACACCTGACACCTGAAACCTGACACCCATTTTATTTACTTATCGCCACAATCCCTGCGCCAACCGGCTCCGCTAATTAAATTCACGATCTTAGAACAAGCCTATTTGCTGCGCAGAATATTATCGATAAATCCGGTATCAATTTGACCTGCAAGATATTCCGGCCTTTCAAGGATCGCCAGATTAACGGGGATTGTCGTTTTTATCCCTTCGATTTTAAAATCAGCCAGCGATTCAATTAATCGATTGCAGGCCTCGGCACGCTCTGAACCCCAGGCGATGACTTTGGCAAGCAGGGGATCATAAAATGGGGGCACACTGCCGTTTTCTTTCAGGGCATGATCAATTCTCAGGTGACTGTCGGTTTGCGGAAATCTCAGATTTGTTATGGTGCCGGGCGAGGGGACGAAGGTCTCCGGATCCTCTGCGTAAACCCGAGCTTCTATGGCGTGGCCGTTCATCTGTACATCGGCCTGGCTGAAGTTGATCTGCTTCCCGGCAGCGATCAGTAATTGCCATTTAACGATATCGACTCCCGTCAAATATTCGGTTACCGGATGTTCCACCTGAAGGCGAGCATTGATCTCCATGAAGTAGTATTCCCCGTCGGCGGAGCGAAGGTTCTCGATCGTGCCGGCGCCCTCGTAACCGAGGTTCAGGACAATACTGCGGGCCCGTTCGAAAAGGCGTTGGCGATCCTCGTCGGTGACGACTACGGATGGCGCTTCCTCGATGATCTTTTGATGCCGTCGTTGCACGGAGCACTCGCGTTCGCCTAAACAAACGCAGTTGCCGTGCTTATCGGCCAAAAATTGAACCTCAATATGACGAGGATGCTCGACGACCTGCTCGATATAGCAGTCTCCGGATCCGAAAGCCATTTGCCCGATGCGGCTGGCTCGCTGCAGAACTTCTTCGGCTTCGGATTCGTTGTTGACAATTTCAATGCCTTTGCCGCCGCCGCCTTTGTCAAGTTTAAGGAAGATCGGCCAACCATGTTCGCGTCCGTAGGCGGCCACCGCCTCACCATCGGATACAGGATCCAGGGTTCCCGGAATAACCGGAACCCGGACCCCGTCAGCGATGTGGCGGCAGTAGCATTTTGAGCTGATGGCCTTTAACACTCTGGAGGAAGGACCCACCCAGATGATTCCGGCATTCTCAACAGCCTCGGCAAATGCACCGCGCTCCGAGAGAAATCCATATCCTGGATGGATCGCGTCAACGCTGGTTTGCTGCGCCGCCTGAATCAAAGCCTCGATATTCAGATAGCTTTGCATTGGGTTGGCCGGACCGATCAACACCGCATCATCGGCTTGCTCCAGATAAGGCGCATCCTTGTCTGCCTCAGAATATACCGCCACTGTATAAACGCCCATTTCCTTGCAGGTTCGTATAATTCTGGCGACAATCTCACCTCGATTGGCAATGAGTAAACGATTTATCATGAGCGGACTCCTATCCCTCAACTTCGAGAACAACCATGGGATCGCCGACCTGAAGCTCATCCCATTCTTTTGACAATACTTCTTTCACGACTCCGTCGAACTCGCTGGGCACGGAAAATTCGGTTTTCATGCAGTTGATAACGGCAACCTCCTGGCCTTTGGTAACCTTATCTCCAACTTCTACGACAACCCTGGCACATAGTCCCGGCATTATGGCATTTACATTTTTTTCCATTGCTTTCTCTCTCCAATTTCAGTGTTTATATCGGTTGCCATTTGTATGCTTCTTATAATTCAGCCGTTGAACCGGCAGAAATTTGCTTGAGAGACGCTATATTCCTACAAAAGATGACAACCGCTATGTTATTTGGGTTTTATGAAGATAAACATAAACCGGTTTAATACCCTCTCATTAGGCCAAGGAGGCTTCGCTCAAAAGTTTCTTCTGTTCATTGCGGGCCTGGGTAGCCTCTTCCTGGCTGGACAACTGGAATTTGATCGTGTCTCTAGCCGGCGTGCCTTGACCGACCTTCCACAAATCCGCATTGATAACGTTCAATGCACACATATAGCCACCCAGCGTGGGTCCGTCGGCAATCAACAAAATGGGCGTATTGCCGCAAATATTCAGGGCACCCCGAATGGCGTAGGCATGATCGATGATATTTGAAGGGTGGCTCCCGCCCACACCGCCGTCAGCTCTCGCAAAAAAGCTGTCCGGCAGTTCCTCCAACCGGTAAGCCGACCGGTTCGATGTATGCTGGATCTTTGAAACATGGCTGAACAGGTGTTCCATACCGTCGTCGGTTACATAGTCCGGCGAGGTATTCGGCCCTGGTATTGCGCGCAGTACCCAATTATTTGTATACTCCGGTATGGCGTCCTGCTTTAGTTTGCGCCCGATGAGTCCGGATAGATTTCCGGCCGGCTTGCCAAACTTAATTTCGTCGCCGGCCGCTAGCTTGCGGCCCTCAAAACCGCCGTAGCTTCCAAAAATGCAGGTTGACTTGCTGTTCAAATAGGGTGGTACGTCGACACCGCCGGCTACGGCCAGGTAGGACCGGAATCCATAAGGTCCGATGTGTGAAAATTTAATGACGTCACCTTTGCTGACCGGAATCGATTCCCACATGGGAAGCACCTGACCATTTAACGTCGGCTGGGTATCGGTGCCGGTTACGGCGATGGCTGCATCCTCCCCAAATTCAGCCTCAAGGAAACCACCGGTAATTTCAAAACCCGCCTCGCCGGCAGCATTGCCGACCAATACATTCGCCAGACCGAGAGCGACGTTGTCAAAAGCACCTGAGGCAGACATGCCTTTTCCCAGGTAACCCAAACGTCCCGGCCAATCCTCCACCAAGGTCTCGATTCCTCCATTTATGACTTTCAGCATGAGCTTTACCTCCTTTGCTGGAATTACAACCGCGGGGCTTTTTTGACACCCTCGGCCTGTTTCGATTTAAGCGCATTCATCCCCGATTGAACTTCCTCTGAGTTATACCACTCCAGATAGTCCTTAGCCTTGATTTGGCCTTGCTCGATCTGGTACTCGTAGTCAGTCTTCTCGTGAACATGACCATAAATATCAACGACTTCTTTCTCTGTCGTTTCGTGGAATTTTACCCGATCGGCATTGCGATAAAGAAAGGGGCCGTCTTTAAAGATCGGATGTTTACAGGCAAATTGGAAGATCGGGATAGTGCGACCGAAAAGCTGATACCCGCCACCGGTGGGCGTGGTATAGGTGAAGACGCATGGTCCTCCGATGCCGACCGCACCTTCCGGAGTCCAGGTGCGTGGCGGGTTATATTTGGGAACGACGATGGCACAGCGCGGATCCATCGGCCACAAAAATGCTCCACCCGGCCAGAAACCGCCGCCGGAGTTAAACCATTCCGTGCCCAATATCATGTTTTTGGTTTCCTCGACCGTGATGCCGTTGCACATGGCCATATATTCGATGTTGTACCCGTCGATAACATTAGGGGCATCCGGCCGCACTTCAGCCACGTACTTAGCAACTGCTTTTTTGGTCTCGGTATCCTCAAACGCGATCGGCAGGTGGATAACTCTAGATTCCAGCACGACATCATCGATAGTCGGCATGGAGTCTTCCGATTCTTTCACGACCTCGATAATCTCCTGAAAGCTGATAGTTTCGGGATCGAAGTGCAGCAGGTTCGTCCGAATGCCGGGGACGGTTTCGATGAGGCCCTTGATTGCCTTTCCCATAATAATGTCGTTGATCGCCAGCATGCGGAACGAATCCTGCAGAGCAGCGCGCTGTTCGCGACCATATTCGACCTGAAGAAATCCATCGCCAGCCTGCCTGAACAAGATCTCGAGCCTTGATTCTGTTGCAGGCATGGTGTCTAGAATGACATCATATTTGCCGTTGCTCATTTGACAGCCTCCTTGTCTTTTCCGAACTGGTTGGTAGTAAAAAAATAGGTTTTCCGCCGCAGGCGGATCAGGTTTCGGGTGTCAGCAAAATTTGTCAATGCCGAACCTTGAGTTGACCGAAACCAAATTTTAATCAACTCCATCGATTTAAATTAAAAAAGACAGAGCGACACGCGGCGCAAGCGCCTGCGCTGCGCGAGCGATTCCATAAATCTTCAATCTTCAATTCCCCGGTAAAGCGGATCACCGCTGCGCGGCGACCGGCTTGTCCGGGCTGGTTTACTCCTCCTTTCCCTTTCTTCACATCTCAGGCGATGCCAGCTCGCACCCAGCCTGTTCCAGAGCGGCTCGAACGGCTTTGACAATATCGAATGCCCCCGGCGTGTCGCAATGCACGCATACCGAACTGCCCTCGATGGTGATCTCCGTGCCATCCATGGCGGCGACTTTATTGTCAATGACCATTCGCCGGACCCTCTGTGCCACGGGGTCGGGATCATGCGCGTCGTGCGCTCTGGTAATGACCAGGTTGCCTTCGGCATCGTACCCCAGGTCCGAATAGAGCTCATAAACCGCTTTAAGGCCCATTGAATCGGCCATCGGGGCAATGACACCTCTTTTCATGATGTATAAAAACATATTCGAATCGATGTCTTTGACCGCCCGGCAGATTGCGTCGGCGACATCTTCCATGCGATGGGCCATTCCGTACAGCGACCCGTGGGGTTTGACATGGTGCAGCCGCAACCCGACAGTCTCTGCAAAGGTCTTCAATGCGCCGACCTGGTACACCACTATGTCATAGACCTCCTCGGGAGTCAGTTTCATTTCACGACGGCCAAAACCCTGAAGATCCGGGAGCCCGGGATGGGCGCCCACCTGAACATTGAATTTCTTCGCCAGCTCCACGGTTTTCTTCATAACCGAAGGATCGCCTGCGTGAAATCCGCAGGCCACGTTGGCACTGGTGATAAATTCCATAAACTCCTCGTCAAAGCCAAGCTTATACATGCCGAAGCTTTCTCCCATATCGGCATTGAGATCAATTTTTCTCATTTTACATTCCCCTTCTACACTTAATTATGAAACTCCAGCCCAAAGGGCCAAACCTTGATTCTACTTCATTGTTGTGGTGTTTGCTAAACGATCACCATGCGGCACCTATCTCCGGCATGGTTCGTTCCCCCCTGACCCGACCTCGCGGAACAAAAAATTGGTGCCAGTTCGAACTCAATCCTGCGATTTAGCGACCAAACGTTGCCGAAACTGATCAGAGGCAACCGCGAATATCAGCAGGATTCCAATAACCACAGTTTGGAGGTAAGATTCAATTCGGGCCAGATTCATTCCATTTTGAATCAGACCGATAAAAAGCGCCCCGAGTACGACATTTTCGACACGCCCAACCCCTCCTCTCAGACTAACGCCTCCAATCACACAGGCAGCGATTGACTCCAACGGCATAGAAACACCGATATTGGCTTCTCCGGTTTCAAGACGCGCGGTCAGCAATAATCCGCTGATTGTGGCCAAAGAGCTGCAAAAAATGTATGCCAAAAAGAGGACCCATTTTGTTTTAATTCCCGAGAGGGAGGAAGCTTTAATATTGCCCCCGACAGAGTAAAAATACCTGCCGATTTTAGTCCAATTCACCAGGAAATACATGATTATGATTAATCCGGCGGTTATCAGCACCGGTGTCGGAATTCCGATGAATCTGCCAAAACCGAAAATGTCGCTAAATACTTCCGGCATACCGTAAACCGGAACCCCCCCCCGGTCAAATAGAGTGCGGCCCCGAAACCAACGGAAGCCATCCCCAGGGTCATCATGAACGGATTGACATTGAAAACAGAAACGCCAATGCCGTTGACCACCCCGACGGACATACCGGCAAAAAATCCTGCCATCAAGCCGACAAATATGACCAAAGCCACAGAATCCGGAAAAGCGCTGTTCATCGCCGCCATGGCCATTGCTCCCACCACGGAAGAAAGTGCCAGAATCGTTCCGACTGAGAGGTCAAACCCACCGGTCAGAAGAGCGAGCATCTGCCCCATGGTTACAATAACCAGATAAGTGGATTGCCTGGCAACGTTAATCAAATTACGGGCGGTCAGAAAGTTTTCCGATAAAATGGCAAAAATAATCGTCGCTAATATTATTAAAAATGGTAATACGCCCATTCCAATAGAGGACTTTCTGATCAATCTGACCAGCACATTCTCATTTGTGGGGCTATCATTGGTATTCATATTCAAGCTGCTTTCTGTTCAAAAAAGTGAAATAAAACATTTTGTTCGGTTATTTCATCACCTTTTAATTCGGCACGCAAATGCCCCCGGTAAAATACGTAGGCCCGGTTTGTCAAATGCAGTATTTCCGGCAAGTCGGACGAGATCAGTATTATCGCTGCACCCTGCTCGCATAACTCACCAATAAACTCGTAAATGGCGGCACGAGTGCCGACATCGACCCCAACAGTTGGTTCGTCAAATATGAAAAGCTTAGTTTTTCGCGTGAGAACTTTTGCCAACAATGCTTTTTGCTGATTGCCGCCGGAAAAGAGATCAACGCTGCGCTCGATTTTCGGTGGCTGCAAATTAAGTCTCTTGGATAAGTCAAGGGCCAGCTTTCTTTCATTTTTTCGTTTGAGAAACATGGAGTATAGCGACAAGTTGAACAAGGGCAAAGCAGCAAGGGTTATGTTTTCACGCACATTGCGCATCATAACCAGTCCCTCGTTGCGTCTGTCCGGCGGGATGTAAAACATGCCGATGTCCAGCATCCTGGCAGGCGTCATATTGGTAAATATTTTGTCTTCAAAAATAATTTCGCCGCTCGTGATTTCTTCGATTCCGAAACAGGCCCGCATGGCTTTGGATTTTCCGGAACCAACTAATCCCGCCATTCCGACGATCTCACCCCGCTTGAATTCCAATGACACATTTTTGACAGAGTTGTCAGCGGTGGTCAGGTTGTGGACGGTAAGAATGGTTTCCCTGGGATTGTACTGAATGGTCGGAAATATTTGGTCAATAACCCGCCCGGTCATTAATTCGACCAGTTCCTTGTCTGTGACACTGTCGGTCTTAACCGTGGCGATATAATTACCATCCCTTAAAACGGTAATACGGTCTGAGATTCTTCTTATCTCACCCATGCGGTGGGTGATGTAGATAATACCGACATTATCGTTTCGCGCTTGCTCAATGAGGGCAAATAGGCGCTCGGTTTCTTTTTCGGTCAGGGAAGCGGTCGGCTCGTCCAGGATCAATATCGATAAATCAGAGCCAAAAACTTTTGCGATTTCCACCATTTGCTGCTCGGCACGCGTGAGATAAACGACTTTTTTTCGGGGATCAAGTTCAAAGCCAAGACGGTCTAAGATTTCCTGCGCTTGCTGATGCATTTTCTTCTTGTCTAAAAAGCCATAACGGCCTTTTTCTACGCCCAGAAAGAGATTTTGAGTCACCGTCAGTTGCGGAATCAGGGAGAATTCCTGAAAGACCGCATGAATACCAATCTTTCTGGCGCTGTGGACGTTCGGGAAATGCATTTCTTTGCCGCGGAAAAAAATCTTTCCGGTGGTTGGTCTCAGGGCACCCGCGACAATATTAATCAAGGTCGATTTGCCGGCCCCGTTTTCACCAAACAAAACATGAACCTCCCCTTGACGAAGGTCAAAATCAACTTTGTAAAGGGCTGATACCCCGGGAAATTGTTTTGAAATATTTTCCAGCTTCAGCAGGGGAGACTCGATAGCGGTATTTTCAAGATCTTCTTGCATCTTCTGCCTCTGACTTCTTCCAGATTTTGCAAGCGGGTATTGAACCGCACGCGAGAAGCAATTGGTGCCCGTTAGGCCGCGAGGAAGTCGCAGTAGATAGTAGAATCTTCGTGCAGGACCAGGGACAGGCGACAGCTGCCTGGCAATAACAGTCGCATCTTTAAATCTTTTGGAAACTGCGATCCGCCCGCGGCCTTGGCGGGCGGATGACCCAACAGGACTATTTAACGATAAAGGTCGCTTTGAAGCTGTCAGGCGCCAGCGAGCTGTCTCTGTTAAACGTATTGATATTGCTGGAATCAATTACATATAATTTGGGGCCGACATGCTTCTCGTAAGGCTGGCCCTCAAGAATTCTCACAGCCTGATCGATGGCCGTGCGTCCTTGAATTACCGCGGAGTCTGTTGGAGCAGCCAGAATCCGGTTGCGCTTGATTCCCTGGTATACACCTGGCGTAAAATAATAGGAGAGAATTTTGATTTTTTTGCCCAGTCCTCTGGATCTCAGGATGCTGGTGGCCGCTTCGGCAGTGACGGCGGTTCCGACGATGTAGTCAATTTCACCGGGAAATGCTTCCAGGGTATCTTCCACCAGCCGGCTTTGGACTTCTTTGCCCGTATCGCCGTATTTTGTGGCCACAATCTCAACGGCTCCCTTTTGCACCGCTTCCGAGAACCCCTTATTGCCGGCTTCAACCCAGCCAGCCCCGGGCGGTCCGGGGAACCAGGCCACTTTTACAGCTTCGCTGCCTTTTGGATGTTTTTGAACCAGGTACTCACCTGCTTTATATCCCATCTCGCCAAAGGACACGAGAGACTTGGCCGAAAGCTCTTTGGAAGACATGCCGTTGATGACGTCGATAACCGGAATTCCCTTTTTGCGAATTTCGGAAACCAGATTGTTCAATCCCTCATAGGATATTGCACCGATCACCACCGCGTCAGAACCACTTTCGACGCAGTCCTCAATCTGAGAAATCTGCTTATTGAGGTTCACATAGCCGCCGGCTTCCACCAATTGCATACTGACACCCATCCGTCGGCTTTCGTCAATAACCCCGTAGTTCACAGCCATCCAATAGGCATCTTTCATGTGGGGGAATGAAACGCAGATATTCCATTTCTTGGTGGCCTTATCAAGAGGAACATAATTGAAATCTTGCCTGGGGCTGCTCATGTCAAATGGCGGATCCCATACCTGCACGGTATAAGGATACCAATCTGCGGATACCTGAGGAATGGAGAAAAATGCGGCAATTAAAACCAATACAACCAATTTTACCGAAACATTAAATAATTTCATAACATCCTCCTTTCAAATAAAATTGACCCCGAAGATAGAATGAACCTGGTAAGTTTGCAAAGCTATGACCCAAATAAGATCAAACGCCGTTTTTACCCCCGATCCGATTTCACAGGTTATAGCTGTGCCAAGTTATTGCATCCTATAATACTGTGGGAATAGGTTTGTAAATATCTGTTTTTTGATTTATGAATTCGGAAAATTCGATGGCTTATTACTTATTGATATTAAAGGATATCTTCTAGT
>Ga0049119_1000107_pt1 | contig 21382 bp, 17 predicted proteins | sample WorMetLIZAISLAND_2_FD_57363 | JGI IMG/M metagenome (GOLD analysis project Ga0049119, IMG submission 57363) | Marine gutless worms symbiont microbial communities from Max Planck institute for Marine Microbiology, Germany - Olavius geniculatus... | ecosystem: Host-associated > Annelida > Digestive...
ATTGCAAGTCGGGCCCTGCAACCAGAAATTTCAGGGATCTGACTGAAAAGGGGAGTTTATCCATGAAAGTATTAATCGTTTTTTATTCCACCTATGGACACGTTTATCAAATGGCGGAGGCGGTGGCCGAAGGTGCCGGGAGGCTCGCCGGCGCGGAAGTCGAGATTCGGCGGGCACCGGAAACCCTTCCGGCGGACGTCCTTGAAAAAATGGGTGCACTGGAAGCACAAAAAGCATTTTCCCATGTGCCGGTCTGCACGGTAGAAGAACTGGCCCAGGCTGATGCTGTCATATTCGGCACCCCCACGCGCTTCGGGAATATGTGCGGACAGATGCGCCAATTTCTGGATGCCACCGGTTCGTTGTGGGCCGAGGGCGCGCTGGTGGGCAAAGTCGGCAGTGTATTTGTCAGCAGCGCCACCCAGCATGGCGGCCAGGAGTCTACCATCCTCAGCTTCCATATCAGTTTGCTGCATCACGGCTTTGTGGTGGTCGGCCTGCCCTACGCCTTCCAGGGCCAGATGCGGGTCGACGAAATTACCGGGGGCTCTCCCTACGGTGCCTCAACCATCGCCGGCGGCGACGGTTCCCGCATGCCGAGCGCAAATGAACTCGAGGCCGCCCGTTTTCAGGGCCGACATGTAGCTGAAGTTGCCGCCAAGCTGGCGAAATAAATTTTCGGAACTATAAACAATATTAAAGAATACGGAGGATTATTTACTGGCCGAGAATCTATCGATCATGGAATACTGGGGTGAGGGAGTATTGGATTGTTGTCATCAGGTGGCCGGCGCTGCGCTCCCTATTCCATTACTCCAGCACTCCAATACTCCACTACCCTAAAATTAATACAAAATCACAAGCTCATGGAAGATTAACCTTATTCTTGTTCATAGGTCCGTATATTTTTATGTTCTGTGGTTTGGGGTTTTAAAATATTGGTTGCACCGACGGCTGCACTCTAATATCTAAAGGGCTGGTGGAACAATTAAAGGCGGGAACTATGAACAATCAATCAAGAGAAGTAATCGATATCATCGCACCCCAAACCGTTATGGAAGGTGCCGGGGTCAAGCTCAAGCGCAGTATTGCCACTGCCAGCCTGGATCACCTCGATCCCTTTTTGCTGTTTGATCATTTTGGCTCCGACAGTCCGCAGGACTACATCAAAGGCTTTCCAATGCATCCCCATCGCGGAATCGAAACCGTCACCTACATGATCAGCGGGCAGGTCAAGCACAAAGACAGTATCGGCAATACGGGCCGCATCAATTCGGGCGACATTCAGTGGATGACGGCCGGCGGCGGAATCATGCACGAGGAAATGCCCCAACCTGCTCCCGAAAGGATGGTCGGCTTCCAGCTGTGGGTGAATCTGCCGGCCCGGCTCAAAATGACCAAACCGCGCTATCAGGATATCACCTCGGATCAGATTCCGGAAGTAACCCGGGAAGACGGAGTCAATATCCGGGTAATTGCCGGTCAGGTCGATGGGGTTCGAGGGGCTGTATCCGAAATTTATGCCGATCCGACCTACCTGGACATTGCGATCCCGCCCAATGGCGCGTTTTCCCACCCGGTGGAAAAAGGTCACGCGGTGTTTGCCTATGTATTCGAGGGCCGGGGATATTTTGGCAACCAGCCGGCCACGCCGGATAATTCGGTTTCCCAACCGGGTCTTGTGATTTTTGGCGATGGCGACTATATTCAGGCCGATGCCGACGACGAACCGGTTCGATTTCTGCTGGTCTCGGGCAAACCCCTGAACGAGCCCATCGCCCGATACGGGCCGTTTGTCATGAACACCCGGGAGGAAATCCAGCAGGCACTCGAGGATCTGAAAAACGGCACCTTCGTCAGAAACTGATGGCTTAATTCTTGGAAGGGGGGCAGGTATGCTGAAACCAAATTTACGACTACTCTTGATCGTTTTACTCTTCACCGGATTGGCTGCCTGCGCCGGCACCGACAAGGATTCCCGGGATATGGCCCAAGATGCAACTGCGCGCCAGAGCATCACCCAATCATACGGCGTTCAGTACTTTGACCTGATAGAACAGGTCCAGTACACCTTCAACGCCAGAAATGGCGACACGCTTACCCGCCGCTTCTGGATCTGGGAGCCGCAGACGGACCGGGTTACCTTTGACGCCCTCGACTACAAAGGTCCCATCACCTATTACCGCCAGGACCTGCAAACCGATCCATCAAATAAACTCAAAAGCATCGACGCCTGGTTTGTCAATGACAACTATTTGTTGTTGTTTCCTTTTCACGTCGCGAGGAACACCGGTACTCTAATTGAGGACGCCGGACGCAAAAAACTGCCCCTGGGCGAGGGAGAGGCCAACTGCGTCGCGGTCAGCTACCCGGCCGACGGCGGCGACACCCCCGGTGATGTGTATGAACTCTATCTCGATGAAAATTTCAGGGTTATGCAATGGATTTATCGCCGGGGCGGATCCGAAACGCCCACGCGAATCGCCACCTGGGAGGATCACCGTCAACTGGGCCCCCTGGTTTTTTCTCTGGCTCACCAGGGAGACGATGAAAATTTCCGCATATGGTTCACCCAGGTGGGCGTTAAACTGAAAGACATAAAAAGCTGGCTGTTTATGGATTAGGGCTCTGATGGGCCCAATCGTCTGTTGTTCCCCCGGATCGCTCAAAACACCATTTAGGAGGGCAAGCCACGCGATTGTCTCCAACAAAGCGTGTAAAATCAGGACAACCGGTTTATGTGGTTAGGAGGCGGGGAGCACATTCTGTGACCCATTAAAAAATTGATCGGATCAGTGCGCGCTCTAGCAATCTGATCGAAAACCAATTTCGAGCATACCTTAAAAACCCTTCCTGCAGTCCGGCGGCCGTCCGGCCTTTCCGGGATTTTCCTTGACAGAATTGCCATTTTCCATGTTAATAGTTTCAACACGCGAAACCCGGTCCCCAAGGCTTTCTCACCGACCTCGATTGTGATACCGGGACAAATTTTTGGCAAGCGTGGAGGAAATCAGTCAAATTTCATGTCCCCCAATCAGATAGACCCAGACCACCGCCTTTTAGAACAGATCGAAGCTCAAGGCCCGTTTCAAGCGGGAGCATGCTTTCAATGCCGCAAGTGCACCAACGGCTGCCCGGTTACCTTTGCCATGGATCTCTATCCGGACGAAGTCATCCGCATGGTCATTTTAGGGCAACGGGCAATGGTTCTGGCCTGTGATACGATCTGGGTGTGTGCGGCCTGCGAGACGTGCACCACACGCTGTCCCAATGATGTTCGCATTGCCGAACTGATGGATTGTCTCAAGGAAATGGCCCTTGAACAGGGTGTGGCCTCCTCCCAGCCTCGGATTCTGGCATTGCATGAAACCTTTCTGAACAACATAAAAAAAAGGGGGCGTCTTTGCGAAGCAATCCTTTTGCCCGCCTATTGGCTCAGAAGCGGGGATCTGCTGGAAAAATGGACCACCGGCATATGGCGCCATGATTTGAACCTCGGCCGCCAGATGTTATCCAAGGGGCGCATGCCTATCGTTCAACGGTCGATCAGCGGCAAAAAAGAGGTCCGCAAAATATTTGCACGCCGTAAAAAAGGAACGCCTGAAGCGTGAACAACCTTTAGCATGACCCATGACACCACGATAACCAAAAGTGAATTGCCCGCCATACAGGCGACCTATTATCCGGGCTGTTCGCTGCAGGGAACGGCGCGGGACTATGCCGCGTCCGTTGTCGGGACCTGTGCGCTGCTGAACATCGAACTGGCGGAAATTCCCGATTGGAACTGCTGCGGCGCCACTGCGGCCCACAGCATCGACCATAAGGCCAGTATCGAACTGGCGGGACGAACCTTGAATCAGGCGGCCAAACTCCCCCATGCGGACATGCTGGTGCCCTGCCCCATGTGTTTTAACCGACTTAACACGGCCGTTCACAAGCTCAAGGGCGACCACAGCGGTCGATACGGAATTGAATTGGAAGAAACGGTGCCCCGCATCCGGGATCTGGCCAATTTCTTCGCCACAGAAAAAATGCTGGCAGCAACCGCCAACCTGGTCAAGAAACCGCTGCAGGGCTTGAAGGCCGTTTGTTATTACGGCTGCATGGCCAGCCGGCCGCCTGAGATCACGGGGGCCGAGGATTTCGAAAATCCGCAGGCCTTGGATCGAATCGTCCAAAATATAGGGGCCACAGCGGTGCCCTGGCCGTTTAAAACCGACTGCTGCGGTGCAAGCCAGGTGCTGTCGCGCCTGGACATCGTCTCCCAACTGGTGGGCCGACTCTATGATATGGCCCGGCGGGTCGGCGCTCAGGCCATCGTGGTTTCATGTCAAATGTGCCACGCCAATCTTGACATGTATCAGCAAAAAATCGCCGGCGACTGGGGCCAACGGTTTGCTTTCCCGGTTTATTATTTCACCGAACTGATCGGACTGGCATGCGATGTCACGGCGGCCAAGGATTGGCTCGCCCGTCATATCACGGATCCCCGGCCGCTTTTGCAGGAGTTGAATCTCTGGAATGATTGATGGATAAGAAACCACTCAGCCAGCCTCAGGAAAAAATCGGATCCGTCACCGTTGTCGGCGGTGGTATCGCCGGGATTCAGACCGCCCTGGATATCGCCAACTCCGGCTTCAAAGTCCACCTGGTCGAGGAAAAGCCGAACGTGGGCGGTGCCATGGCCCAGCTCGACAAGACCTTCCCCACCAACGATTGCTCCTCCTGTATGCTGGGGCCCAAGCTGGCGGAACTGGCCAACCACCCCGATATCGGCATTCTGGCCGACACCGAGGTAATCGATGTGGCGGGGGAGCCGGGCCGGTTCCGACTGAATCTCAAAAAAAAGCCCCGTTATGTCACGGCCGACAAGTGCACCGCCTGTGGTGACTGTGCCGAGGTCTGCCCGGTGGTGCGACCCGGCGAACACGATATGCAGCTGGCAAACCGCAAGGCGGCTTACATACCTTACCCCCAAGCCGTCCCGAACAGTTATGCCATCGAGAAATATGCAGCCGCGCCCTGCCGCACGTCCTGCCCCGCAAATATTAATGTCCAGGCCTATGTCGCCATGGTCAGGAAAGGGAAATACCGGGAAGCCGTCGAGATTATTATGCGGGATTTGCCTTTCCCCGGTATTCTCGGCCGGGTGTGCCCCCGGGGTTGCGAGGACCATTGCCGCCGCAGCGCGCTGGACGCGTCCATTTCAATCCGCGAACTTAAACGGGTTGCCGCAGATCATGTCAAACTTAGTGAAATTGCCGTGCCCGCGATAACGCCGCGGGATGAAACCGTGGCTGTCATCGGTTCCGGGCCGGCCGGACTCAGTGCCGCCTATTTTCTGGCCCTTGACGGCTACCGGGTGATCGTTTACGAGTCCATGCCCGAAGCCGGCGGCATGCTGCGCTACGGTATTCCCGAACACCGCCTGCCCCGCGATGTAATGAATGCTGAGATCGAAAACCTGAAACGATTCGGTATCGAGATCCGCACCAACATGGCCGTCGGCCGGGACCTCACCATAGAGACCCTTGAAGAGCAGGGTTTTGCGGCGATTTTTATAGCTATCGGCGCCTGGAAAAGCCTGAAGCTCAGGGTGCCCGGGGAGGAAATTTCCGGGGCGATAACCGGTGCCACCGCCTTTTTGCGCAAGATGCATCTCGGGGAATTAAAGCGTCTGGAAGGCCGGATCGTGGTCGTCGGCGGCGGGCACTCCGCCCTGGATGCCGCCCGCGTGGCCCTGCGCCTGGGAGCCGGCGAAGCGCACATCCTCTACCGGCGTTCGCGCAGCGAAATGCCGGCTGAAGCGGAAGAAATCTCCGCAGCTGAAAAGGAGGGCGTCAAGCTTCACGTTCAGGCCGTTCCCATTGCAATCGAGCATGAAAACGGCAGGGTTGCCGCCATCCGCTGCCTTCGTACCCGGCTGGCCGAGCCGGATCGCAATGGTCGACCAAGGCCGATTCCAGTCCAAGGATCTGAATATCTGGTTCCGGCGGATCACGTTATTTCAGCCATCGGACAGGCGCCGGATCTCGAGCTGCTGAGCACCGATCAAAACCTGGAAGTATCGCGACGCAATCTTTTGAGCGTCGACCCGGAGACCCTCCAGACCAATCGGCCCCATATATTCGCCGGCGGCGACGTGGTCACCGGGCCCGCCACGGTTATCGAGGCCGTTGCCGCCGGCAAAAAGGCCGCCGGAGCCATTGCCGCCTATGTGCAGGGCAAACAACTGCCCGCCCAACGACAAAAGACACCTTCAACGGGTGGAAACTGGGCGGAGCTGCCCGCGGATGAACCGATCAGCGCCCGAATGACGACACCGACCCTGTCTCCGGAAGACCGCCTGGCAGGCTTTGAAGAGGTGAATCTGCCGGCCGATGAACAATCCGCCCAACAAGAGGCTGCCCGCTGCCTCGACTGCGGGGGGTGCTGTGAGTGTCTGCTGTGCGTCACGGCCTGCAAGGCCGGAGCGGTGACCGCAGACACCCACGCCCAGCAAGCGGAATTCATCGACCTCGAGACCGGCGCCGTTATCCTCGCGGGCGGATTCGAACCATTTGATGCCGGTTTAAAAGCGGAATACGGCCACGGGCGGTGGCCCAATGTTGTCACCAGCCTGGAATACGAGCGCATCCTTTCGGCAGCCGGGCCTTTTCAGGGGCATATCCGGCGGCTTTCCGACGGAAGCCGGCCCCACCGCATCGCCTGGATTCAGTGTGTGGGCTCCCGCGACAGTCGCATGGGAAGGCCATACTGCTCCAGTGTGTGTTGCATGTCCGCCACCAAGCAGGCCATGATCACCAAAGAACACAATCCCGAGATCGACACCACGATTTTTTATATCGATATCCGGGCCCAGGGCAAAGGATTCGATCGGTTTTACGAGCGATCCAAATCAGAGAATAATGTGCGCTACGTAAGATCGATGATATCCAGGGTGGTCCCCAATCCGGAAGACGATACCTTGAACATCAGCTATGCCGAAGCGGAACATCACATTCGGGAAGAAACCTACGACTTGGTCGTTCTCTCCATCGGCCTGTGCCCGCACCCATCCTTCGTTCAACTGGCCGAGCGGCTCGGCCTGCAATTAAATGCGCATGGATTTGCCGCCGCCAATCCCCTGGACCCGGCGGCCACCTCCCGGCCGGGCATCTTTGTCTGCGGTGCCGCCCAGGGCCCCAAAGACATTCCCGAAGCCGTCCAGCAGGGCAGCAGCGCAGCGCAGAGGGCCACGGCTCTGTTGGCGGATGCCCGGGGATCGCTGGTCACGGCACCCGACGTTCCAGCAGAACGCGATGTGGGCCGCGAGACACCGAGAATCGGTGTTTTTGTCTGCCATTGCGGAATAAACATCGCCGGGACCGTTGATGTCAAGGCTGTGGTCGACTATGTGCACACCCTTGCGAATGTGGCTTACGCCACCGACTGCATGTTTGCCTGCGCCACCGATCAACTGCTGGAAATCAAGGACGCTATCAGGGTCCATAACCTCAACCGGGTGGTGGTGGCATCGTGCACCCCACGAACCCATGAGGCGCTTTTCCGCAATACACTGCGCCAAGCAGGCCTCAATCCCTACCTCTTCGAGCTGGCCAATATCCGCGAGCAGGATGCCTGGGTTCACCAGGACCAGCCGCAAGCGGCCACCGAGAAGGCCAAGGATCTGGTGCACATGTCCATTTCCAGGGCACGCCTGCTTGAGCCCCTTCATGACAGTTCATATGAAGTCGTTCCCAGCGCCCTGGTAATCGGAGGAGGGCTTGCCGGCCTCACGGCGACGCTTGCATTCGCGGAGCAGGGATTTGAGGCCACCCTGGTGGAGCAAAGCGACGCGCTGGGCGGTAATGCCCGCAGCCTTCATTATACCGAGGACGGCGCCAATCCGGCACGATATGTACGTCACCTTATCCAACGCGTTGAAGACCGGCCTCTGATAAAAATCCATACCGAGGCGCAGGTAACCGCCATCACCGGAAGCTGCGGCAATTTCAGCACCACCGTCTCTGTAAAAGGTGAATCCCGCAGCCTGTCCCATGGCGTTGTCGTGGTAGCTACCGGAGGCCGGGAATACCAGCCCGAAGCCTACCTCTACGGTCAGCATCCCGCGGTGATTACCCAGAAGGAATTTGAGAATCTGCTGGTATCGGAACCGGCAAGGGCCGGCCGGATCAGGCGTGTCGCCATGATTCAATGCGTCGGTTCCCGGGAGCCGGAGCATCCATACTGCAGCAAGCTCTGCTGCACAGCGGCTGTTAAAAACAGCTTGAAATTAAAGAACATCAATCCACACGCCCAGATCTCGGTGCTGTATCGGGACATGCGCACCTTTGGACTGAAAGAATCCTACTATTTGGAGGCTCGCCGGCAGGGCGTGCGTTTTTACCGCTTCGAAAGGAAGGACAAGCCGCAGGTTGCGGCCGCAGGCACCGAACTGGCTGTTGCTGTTTTTGACGCGCAGCTGCACGCCACGATCCGGTTGAAAGTTGATCTACTGGTCTTGAGCGCCGCCATCCGTCCCCATGAAGCCGGCCGGCAGTTGGCCGAAATCACGCGTCTGCCCCTCGATGAGGATGGTTTCTTTATGGAGGCGCACCCCAAGCTCAGGCCGTTGGATTTTGCCGCACCGGGATTCTATCTCTGCGGTCTGGCCCAAGGTCCTGATTTTGCATCTGAAAGCATTTCTCAAGCCCGCGGAGCTGTTTCCCGGGCCCTAACGGTGCTCTCCAAGAAGGAAATTGTGGCCGAGGGCATGATCAACCGGGTGGACCCCGAGCTTTGCCGGGCGTGTGGGGAATGCGAAAAAGCATGCAGCTTTGAGGCCATCAATGTCCAGGATATTCCGGCGGGCCGCAGACGGGCTGTGGTGGCCGAGGCGATGTGCGCGGGATGCGGGATGTGCAATGTCGCCTGCCCCACGGGGGCGGCTTCAATATCCCATTACAGAGACGACCAGATTGAGCGGATGATCGGGGAATTGAACACTGGAAATTGATGTATTTGTCGAAATTGAAGATGACCGGATAAAATTAAATCTTCAATCATCAATCTTCATTCTTCAATTAATTGGAAAGCTATGTCTTCAAAAACAGAACCCAATATTCTCGCCTTTGTGTGCAACTGGTGTGCTTACGCCGGTGCCGACCTGGCAGGCGTTTCACGCCTGCAATATCCAACCGGCGTCCGCCTGATCCGGGTGATGTGCACCGGCAGGGTGAATCACGGCTTTGTGCTCAAGGCATTTCAGGAAGGCACCGACGGCATTCTGGTCTCCGGCTGACACATCGGCGACTGCCATTACCTGGAAGGTAATATAAGATGCCGCAAAGTCGTTGAAGAAACGCGGGAGATACTCGCGCTGCTGGGGATGGACGAACGCCGCCTGCGGCTGAAATGGATTTCCGCTTCGGAAGGCGCTGCTTTTGCCGAGGAGATTCGTCTGTTTGCAGAACTACTCAAGAAGCTTGGCAAAAACCCTTATGTCCGCAATTGACCATTGAACACGGACAAGGGTGGGATGCTTAAAAGAACCAGGAACGAACGCGAAATTTCACGAACTAGTTTTTTCACCGTAAGTGTCTTTGAAACCGGCACAACCACATATTCGTGATCATTCGTGTCAATTCGTGGCCAAAATTTCTGATTAAGAACCACCAGCATCGCTGATTTTTCCGTTTTCAATCTGCAATCTTAAATATCGATAAGGGATTTCTTTATGGATAAGAGCAGCCCGCTTACCCAGGAGCAGATCGACTACTGCATGGAATGCGGTTTGTGCACGGGAAGCTGTCCCGTCAGCCGCGAAATGTCAACGTTTTCACCGCGGCAGATCATCAAACGCGCCTTGCTGGATCCCCACGGAGGGCTTGTGCACAGCCGGGAAATCTGGGCCTGCCTGAGCTGTGCCAGCTGCAGCGGTCGCTGTCCGGCGGAAATAGATTTTCCTGAATTTATCAGCACGCATCGCCAGCTTGCCCGCCGGGCCGGCAATCTTCCCCAGCAAAGCCATCACGGCATCATGCAGTCCATCGCCGGCCTGCAAACCCGCGAATTAAAGCAGCAGCGAACCGGCTGGGCCCAAAAGGCCGGAAAGTTCAGAGACCAGGGGCAATATTTTTATTTTGTGGGGTGCCTGCCTTTTTTTGACGTGACTTTCCGCTACTTGAACCTGTCCCCACTGAACTCTGCCCGCAGTATGCTGAAACTGCTCAATCAAATGGGAATCGAGCCGGTCATCAGCAACGACGAGCGCTGCTGCGGCCACGATGCCTTGTGGTGCGGCGACCGGACCACTTTCCGCCGTCTGGCCGAATGGAACCTGGCAACGATCCAATCCTCCGGCGCCCGAACCGTACTGTTCAGCTGCCCGGAGGGATATGTCACGTTTAAATACCATTACCCCAAATATTTCGGCAGCTTGCCCTTTGACGTGCTGCATATGACCGAATTTCTGGCGCGCGAACTGCCGGCAGCCGGCCTATCATTCCGGGAATCCCCGACCGCAACCGTCACTTACCATGATCCCTGCCGGCTGGGCCGCCTGGCCGGACTCTACGAGCCGCCGCGACAGCTCTTGCAATCACTGCCCGCAACCCGCCTGGTCGAAATGGAACGCAACCGGGAAAACGCGCTTTGCTGCGGGACCAGTGCCTGGATGGAGTGCTCCGGCCACTCCAAAGCGATTCAAACCGAACGAATCCAGGAAGCCGTTCAGACCGGTGTGCAAACCCTGATCACGGCCTGCCCCAAGTGTCAGATCCATTTTACCTGTGCCCAGGGCGGCGCGGACACCGACATCCAAGTGGTTGATCTTTACACCTATCTGAGCCGACGGTTGAGCACAGCCGACACGAACCGGGAAGCATAAATAATTGAGGGATCGGGGAGTTCCGCTTCAATAGTCTACGCTATCATTTAGTAGCTCTGCTCCATCTGACGCGGTGTCCGTCCTGGGTATGCGCTCGCCCCAGCCGTAACAAATCAGTACCGGACTCCGTACACGCCCCCAATCCCCTGCGCCGGATCCGAAAAGGCAGAGACGATCAGCTTCGCCGTGAAGATTGTCTTCTGGGGCTTGTCCGAATCCAATCGACGCGGGATAGCTGCCGTACCCAAGTTGCGCGGTCCTATTGTCACGGCTGGGGCGAGCGCATACCCAGGACGGACATAGCAGGAATTGAAAAACTCCCCGATCCTTCAAATAAGTGATGCCGCTCAATGGTGCCGATTACTGTCCGGGCGCGATCGCAGCCGGGCGACCCTCGCAAGACTCAGACCACCTCTTTCCCATCCGAAACCAATCCTAAAGATTAACGTAAAAATACCGATACACCATATTAAGATGCAGTGTTGGATTCGAGAACCAAACCAAGAGGTAAAATGGCTTCCATCAAGAAATTAGACGTCAGCCATCTAATCGGCCAAAAGGTAGGAACTTCCACCATTTTAAATGAATTGGCCCGAGGTGGCATGGCGATCGTATTTGTGGCCTTTCAGCAAAGCTTGAAACGCAGGATTGCGGTCAAGATACTGCCCAAATCGCTCATGACCGCAGCCAAGGCCGAGCTGTTTCAGCAGGAAGCCGAAGCGGTTGCCTATTTGTCCCATCCGAACATCATCCAGATCTTCGATGTCGGTGAGGTGGACGAGTTTATTTATTTCACGATGCAGCTCATCGACGGCCAGCCAATGAATCATATTTTGAAAAAAGCCAAAAAACAGGTGCTGCCATCGAAGCGATTTTTGCCTCTGAAGGCGACACTTAAGCTTTTTCTGCAAATTCTCGATGCCCTGGATTATGCCCATCAGCAGGATATCATCCACCGGGATATCAAGCCCGAAAACATATTGATCGAAAGGCATACCCAACGACCGATTATCACCGATTTCGGGGTTGCCAGAGTCTTGAATGGGAGGACGGAGGACAGTTCCATTGTGAGGGGAAGTCCCCTGTACATGCCTCCCGAGCAAATCCTCGGTGAGACAACCGATGCGCGCAGCGATATTTATGCCGCCGGCACCATGCTGTTGGCGATGCTCGTGACCCAGCTGCCGCTGCCGAAATTTAAGTCCCATGATGCGCTTATCAAAGCAAAATTATTAAACAAACGGGGGATCTTTTTAGAAAGACCCTCCAGGATCAACCCCCAGGTGAATACGATCATGGACAAGATCGTGCAAAAGGCGACGGTGTATGATCCTGAGAAACGATTCGCGAACTGTCGAGAATTTAAAAATGTGCTCGAGAGTTACCGCCAAAAGTATTTGTAGGTAGGCGACAAGATCGAAAATGGCAGATGCAAAACTATCACAGAGTAAATGCGAAAAAATCAGCAGGGGATTTTCGCTCATATTTACCCGCACCTTGATGTACGACGCCGGCCATCCGGTTGTCCAAAAATCAATAGATGAAACCCACGCCATCCTTACCGAGAGCTTGCGGCGACTTTCACCGCTCGTTATTCTCTTTTACCGGGAACAATTTTTTGTAGAGGAAGAACCTTTCGACAGTCGCCTGAACACCTCGCGGATGGCTGATCATTTCAAAAAGGTCGGCATTGAATCCGTATCATTTGACAAAGGTTTGGGCAAAACCGATCTCATTGAGCTTTCGAGAATATTCACCGATGCGAAAGCCTATCCCAGCGCCGACTTGATGAAGGAAGAGCTGGCCAAAAGACACGTATCCAGGGTCAAAATCAATTATATCTTTTATAGAAAAGTCACGGCAGATGATGAAATCATCTCCAAGCAAGAGCTAGAGAAACTGAAAGCAGGCACGCCCGATGGCGGCTCATCCGGAGTGCTCAACGATGTCGTCAACAAGATGGCTGAAAACATTCTCGTTGAAGAGGTCGAAAAATCCGCATCCCTTGAAGCCCTGCTCGCGGACCCGGCCAAACTCTCAGATGATATTATCAACCAGGACCTGGCCCTGTCCAAAGGTGGTAAAACCAAACAAAACAATCCGGGCGCTCACATCGCCGGACAACTCAATCAATTCAGGAACGAGGTCCAGAAGGCCGCCAAAAATCCTGCCAATTTGAGCCTGCCGAATTTGGCCGACGCGGTTTACGATTTGAAAAAGCAGCTCTCCCAAAAAATCGAATCGCAAAAGCAGATGGGAATATACTATGAAAATGAAGCGGAGATTCTCGATGAAGCCAATGCGCTGACGGACCAGGTTCTGGTTGAGCTTTTAAAGGATGAATACCAAAAGGGCGCTGTCTCGATTCAGCGGCTGGCGCAGATAATTCACCGCCTGGTGCCGGATATCAAGGAATTAAAACGGATAATTCCCGGCCTGAGAAAAGTTCTATTCGCAGAGGGGATGTCCAAAGCAGATTTTGTCAAGCTCCTGCGTCAGCTGGAAAAGGAACTGCAGGCCGAAAACCTGACTTGTTATCTCCAAAAGGGAGCTGAAAATATCGGTGTAACCTCGGAGGAATTGATCAAGGAATTCAAGAATAATCCGGACGACGCCGCCGAGCTCATTTATTTAGCGTCCGAAATTCGCAAGCGCCCTGGGGATGAAAAGGTATTGACCGAACTGCTGGTAGACTATGTGGAGCGCATCGGCTCGAAGATCGCATTGGATGGCGTGGATCCCAGCCAACGAGGCGGCGGTGACGATCTTAAACGAATCATCGCCGAAGTCAAAACCGAAATCGTAAAAAAGTTGGGGAAAAAGGGGTTGCCCCCCGATGTTCTGAAGGCTGTCAAAAAGAAACTGAGCCAACGCATGGAGACCAGCTTCAATGATCTGATGGCAGGTGGAGGGGCCGGCCAGACAAACGCCAACTCTCCAAAAAATACCGGGGGCCACAGCATTCTTAAAATGTTGGAAGAATGCGTCGGTGAAGGCGATGAGTTATTTGAGATTATTAAAAAGGTGCGGTCGTCGGTCGGTGATCGGGGCATAGACGAAAATGACTTCCAGCAGCTTCATGCTGAAATCCAGCGGTACCGGCAGCTTGAAGACGTCAGTGAGGCCATATCAGACAACGGAGAATTCGGCCCGCTTCCCGACGGCGCTTTTCCCTTGGACCAGTTGAAGATGTTCATGCAACAGGAAATCGTTCGCAGCAGGCGCCATCTGACCCCATTTTCAGTGATATCATTATCTGTCACCAAGGTGATTGCCAAACAACCGATCCCCCGGGGGTCTATCAACAGGGACCAGGTAAACCAGCGGATTATGACAAACCTGATCAGGATGGTAAAGCCTGATGAGCTCGTCGGTCCCCTGACAAAAAAAATTATGCTTATTTTTATGCCGTTGACCGCCTACAAGGACGCCAAGATCGCGCTGACGCGGCATCAAAAAAGTTTGACGGCAAAGATTTTTCAAATAAATGGTCATTCCATTTCGGTGCTTTTCGCCGGCGTGGTCACCTCCTTCGATTCCGAGCGAACACCTGACTTGACGACTTTCCTCCAATCTGCAGAAGCCGCCCACACCGACTTTTCAACCCGCATCAAAAACATTCAGGACCTGATTTAATTGGGTGTTGTGTCCCAGAAACATATGATAGAATTTGAACCGGGCTTTTACGTCCGTCAGCGTCCTTGATTTTATCAAATTCCACGCACCAAATTACAAATCCGCCGGAAGCAGATATGTGATTTGCGGTTTAGACAATTAAATTCGGAAATTGGAGCGATTCGACAAACCATTCGAGTTTTGGAAACTACAGCAGGACACGACACCAGCGCGCCGACAAATCTGCTTTAAAAGGTGGCCAAGAAACGCTTGGCCTGATATTCGAACTCTCGGGCTTCAACCTCGACGATCCGGTAGCTGTCTTCTTGCACAACGCTTACGGTCACGTATCCACCGGCGCCCTCAAATGTAATGCAACATGAATGCCGTTGCCTTTCCGTCAGCGCTTCTCCGCCTTCACCGAAAAAATCAGAGGCCCGGCCGATTACGTTCTCCGGTGTTAATCGGGTATGCCTGGATATCCGAATCATCAGCTTGCTCCTCGGTAACATCCGCCGGCAAGCGCGACAAAATTCAACCGGCAGAGAATATAACAGGGACCGCCTTACGGGCTGCAAGGACATATAAAAAACGCTAGGTATGAAATCGTCAAAGTCAAGAAGGCGTGATAGTATCGTACACCGCAAATGCCTTACATGAATCGGCAGTGTGTATTAGTCCGGTATTTGAGGGGTCGGGGAGTTTCTCCCGCGCTTGTCTTTGTTCCCATTTATTCGGCCTTCGCCGTCTGACGCACTGTCCGGCCGGGGTATGCGCGCGGGCCAGCCGTAACAAATCCGTACCGGACTCCGTACACGCCCCCAATCCCCTGCGCCGGATCCAGAAAGGCAGAGACGATCATCGATGCCGGGGAAGTCTGTCTTTTGGGGCTCGCACGGATCCAATCGACGCGGGATAGCTGCCGTACCCAAGTTGCTCAATCATATTGTTACGGCTGGCCCGGGCGCATACCCCGGCCGGACATAGCAGGAATTGAAAAACTCCCCGACCCCTCAGGTTTTTAGCTTCAAAAGGGATTTGACCGCTGCGAAAGCCGTGGCGATGGCAACCCCGGCACCGCATTTTAAACGCTTCCAGTCGCTGTGGGCCAGCAGGGAGCCGGCCGCAAAAAGCGCTTTAAAAGCCGGTTGACGGGAACTGTCCAGGGGACGAAAGTAATCATCGATCTCCAATCCGGCCCGGTTCACCTCATGCCCCCGGGGATCCAGAAATTCCCGCTGGTGCCAGTCCATGCGATTGGCGGGCTGAAATACCGGCAGATCGAATACCGTTTCTTTGATCCGTTTTCTGTCGGCATGCAATCCCCCGCCGATGAATCGGCCGCTGGCCAGAATGATGGCCCGGGCCTGAACGGTGTGCTCAACGGCGGTCCGGCCGATGCCGACTTTAAATAAATCGTCATCCATATGCCCGACTTCCAGCACCCGCCTGAAGGAATGGTAAACAACGCCTTTGGCGCGCAACCCTCGCTCGAAAGCTTCCTTTAACCGCAAACCCGGGACCGAAGGCGGTATGGTGGGAATTTCAAAGAGGGGCACACCCATCAAGCGCTCCAAATCGGACACCACCTCAAGGGTACGGTACAGGCCCAAAATGGCCGGCAGGCCGACGATCTGCGCCTCTTTGATATGGGGGATCACCGTGCGGGCAAATTTCCGCCGCTGCTGGGGTGATATGAGCGCGCTGGCCATATGTTCCGGATACACTTCGTTGAGGTGATCCGTGTCTGGAAAAGAGACCCGGGCGGACCGCAAACCCGGCCAATCGGGCCGCAAAGCCGCGGAAATCTGGCGCGCACTGAATCCTTTCAACCCCCGAAAGTCGACCAACAGACAGGGCGGCTTATTACCCAGCGCTTCGACGCCCTTCCACATGGTATGAGGAACACAATAGGTCGGTTTGAGGGTTCCGATGGCGGTCAGGATGCTGCTGTTTTGATTGGCCTGTCGCCGATATGGCAGGCCGGCTTCACTTAAAAAGGTCAGAACCTCTTCAATGGCTGTTCGAATGTCTTCTGTGGCAAGGCGGGCATAGGGATGCTTGGGATTGTCCTTCACCAGTGCTTCGAGCCCCTGCCAGGGATCGGTCCAGATATGCGGTTCATCTGCCGGGTGGACACCCAGCAAGTCCAAAAGGCCGCTGGCAAAATTAATTTCACCGGTCTGCCCAACCTCTACACAAGCCAGACCCCGGTTGGCCGCAAACAATGTTGCCGCCAGCCCGGCCAGGCCGGCCCCGATGATGCAGACGTCGGTGGTTATTGTCTTTGAGGTGGACATTAGTACAAGATGTTCTTTCGGGCCAATATGGCAGCCTTAAAGTATAGGTCCTATATGACCTATACGACCTATAATATGACCTATAAGTCCTATATGACCTACAACTCCAACCCAAAAAAACCACAGTAGAGGGCTTCCAGAAGTTCGGCCTGAACGAGTTGTTTGTCCCAGAGGGTGGGGTGCTGCCCTTTCCAGCGTTGGTTCAAAAAACCTCTGAGATTGGCCATGCTTTCCTCCGGCGCCAGATCCCCCCGGTCGTACATGTAGGCTGTGACACGCACCCCGCAAAAGGTACCCTGGCAAGCCCCTTTGCCGATTCTGCTGCGCAGGGCGATGGCCTTGAGGTCCGGCTGGCCGCCGTGTTCACGAATGGAGTCGATGATATCGTCCACAGCGCTTTTGGGGACCATTTCGCATTCACACATCAGGATATCTTCCGGTTTATGATGCTTCAGCCAAAGTTTGGGGGCCAGTCCCGGTTGGGTCCATTTCGCCGGTTGGCTGACCGCCAGCGGCTGGGTCCGCGTCAGGCAGGGTTTGTCAACCCCCAGCCGGGCACAAACCAGATCGGCTGTCTTTTCCGCCATCAGGCGGTAAGTGGTTAGCTTGCCCCCGGAAATCGTCGTGAAGTTGTCCAGGCCGTCTTCGCTGTGATCGATCAATGCAAAGCTGCGGCTGACGCTGCGATCGTCGGATGCGGATTGCGATCCGACCAGCGGTCTGACCCCGGCGTAGGCCCGAATGTAGCGCACAGTCTCCAGAGCCGGAATCATCTTGACGGCTTCACCCACCATGTTGTCGACCTCGTAGGCCGTGGGGTAGATTTGGTTCAGATCGTCTATTCTGACCGATGTCGTTCCGAGAATGGAAACCGTACCGCCGGGAACCAGAATGTCGGCACTGGCCGAAGGGCGCAGACGGTTGACAACCCGTTCGGTAATCCGGTTGTGGGTGACGATGAGACTCCCTTTGGAATAGATGATATCGATGGACACCCCGGCCAGGCCGGCAACAACACCGGCCCAGGCACCAGTGGCATTGACCACCTGCTCGGCCTCGATGATAATCTCTTCCCCGGTGATGATGTTTTGCATGCGCGCGGCCCGGATTTTTTGATCGCCTTTCTCAAAGCCGACGACCTTGGTAAAGCGCAGCAAGATACTGCCCAGTGCCTGAGCCTGGGCCATATTTTCCATGGTGAGCTTAAAAGGATCGATGGAGGCGTCAGCCACCAAATAAGCAGCGATTAATTTATCCGAAAGCGCGGGCTCGAGTTCACGGGCCTCCTGTACATCCAAAGCCTGAACCGGAATCCGGCACCGGGAGCACAGCTGGGGAAAGTCGGCCACGTACTTCTCATCGTCACCCTCAACTGCAACAAACAATCCACCGGTATCCTCAATACAGTGAGGCGCCAGTTCTTTAAGCAACTCGCCCTCATCACGGCATTCGGAGGCGCTGTCCTGGTCGCTGAAGACATAGCGGCCGCCGCTGTGCAAAAGGCCATGGTTGGCCCCGGACGCGCCCGCATTGAGATCGCGGTATTCAGCCAGGACGCATTGCACACCTCGCAGGGCCAGATCCCGTGCAATTCCGGTGCCGGTGGATCCCCCGCCGATAATCAGCACCTGGGTATGTAACGTATCGCCCATGTATGACTCCCTCAAGGGACACCAATTAGTGTCCATCCGGATCCGCCTCAGGCGGATTGGTTCAGGGCAAGGCCTGAGCGTTTTTGCCACCCACTGCGAAGCAGTCACTGCGACAGCCGGCATAATGGAACTATTCCGCAAGAGCGTGAATGGCTGCGCCACTATGGCAAAAAAGCGAAAACGCCGCCCTGGACCAAAAGATGCTGTTTCCGGATGGAAACCAATTAGCATATCAGCGTGCAATTATCCACCTGAAATGAAAAGCACTCCAAACACGAAATTCGGATTAAATTTTGGCTTGCGGGAATCATCAAATGGTGCTATCGAAAAAAATCGATGCGTTCCCTCTGACTATGCAGTAATTGATAGTTACTTGACCGTTCACATCAAACGACCCGTAAATGTCGTCCTGCGGCGACTGCGGCGAAAACGGCCATTCCAATCCCGCTGAAAACCAGCTAACCGCGAGACCTTTTTGCATAACGCCCATAAGTCGGAAACGGAGGCACCTGATGGGCCTGGCATTGCAGCACATTGACAAGATCGTAGGCCGCGAGGTCCACCTGGCAGATGTCAACCTGGAGTTCGAATCAGGATCGCGCAATGTAATACTGGGCCGCACCCTGGCCGGTAAAACTTCGCTTTTGCGAATTATGGCCGGCATCGACCGGCCCACCCGCGGCAAGGTTCTGATCGACGGTCAGGATGTTACCGGCGTATCGGTGCGCAAACGCCAGGTGGCCATGGTTTACCAGCAATTCATAAACTACCCCTCTCTGACCGTGTATAAAAATATCGCCTCGCCGCTTAAGGTCAGCGGTGTTCCCAAGGCCGAAATCGACCGGAGGGTTCGTGAAACGGCTGAAATGCTGCACCTTGAAGACTTGCTCGAACGGCTGCCGGCCGAGCTCAGCGGCGGACAGCAGCAGCGAATAGCCATCGCCCGGGCTCTGATCAAAGACACCCAGCTGCTCCTGCTGGATGAACCCCTGGTAAATCTGGACTATAAATTACGCGAGGAGCTGCGCATCGAGCTTCAGGAAATTTTCGAACATCGCGAAGCCATTGTCGTGTACACCACCACCGAACCAACCGAAGCGCTCATGCTGGGGGGCAATGTCATTGTAATTGACGAGGGCCGCACCCTGCAAACCGGCCTCACTCCGGCGGTTTATCACAACCCTGCGACGACCAAGGTTGCGGAAGTGTTCAGCGACCCTCCCATTAACTACATCTCCAGCACCGTTCGTGGTCAAACCGCCCACCTGGGCGATATTATCGAGCTTCCCCTGACCGGGCACCTGCAATCCTTGCCCGAAGCCCGATATATTTTCGGAGTACGCTCCAATCACCTGTCATTGAAGCGCACCGGAGCCGGGGACACCGAAATCCGCACCAAGGTGGAGCTGGCGGAAATCAATGGGTCGGAGACCTTCATTCATGTCAACTATGACAATTCGCGACTGGTGATCCAGGCAGACGGTGTCCTGACCCATCGGATGGGCATGGAGATAGCCATTTATGTCAATCCGAGCAGTTTTTTTGTCTTCGATGAAGGGGGTGCCCTGGTCGCATCACCCTCACGCAAAACAGTTGAATGACCATTTCGATCTTAGTCTTGAATTTATTGCATTTAGAAAAACATTTCATCACGAAATCCTGAGAAAACGAAAACACGAAAGAAAAGAAGAATTTCGAGCTTTCCAACTTTCGTGATTAATTTCTTTAATAGGTTTCGGTTCGACCGGCTTGGGACAGGAGTCCGTTATGGCGCGCATCGAATTGAATGAGATCGCCCACAGCTATTTAAAAAATCCCAAAGATGAATCCGACTATGCCCTCAAGCGTATTCATAACGAATGGAATGACGGGGGCGCCTACGCCTTGCTTGGCCCTTCCGGGTGCGGCAAGACCACGCTGCTCAATGTTATTTCCGGCTTGCTGACACCCAGCAAAGGTCGTGTTTTTTATGATGGCAAAGATGTCACGGACCTGCCGCCGGAAAAACGCAACATCGCCCAGGTATTTCAATTTCCGGTGCTTTACGACACGATGTCGGTCTTCAATAATCTGGCATTTCCTCTGCGAAATCGAAAGGTTGAAGAAGGCGAAGTCAAGAAAAGGGTTCTGGAAGTCGCCGAAATTCTTGATCTGACGCCGTTTCTCAGCAAAAGAGCCGCCGGATTGGCAGCCGATGCCAAACAAAAAATATCGTTGGGTCGGGGGCTGGTTAGAAGCGATGTGGCCGCCATTTTATTCGACGAACCGCTGACGGTGATCGATCCTCACCTGAAGTGGCATTTGAGGCGCAAACTCAAAGAAGTTCATGAGCAGTTGAAGCTAACCCTGATTTACGTAACCCACGACCAGGTGGAAGCCCTGACCTTTGCCGACCAGGTCATGGTGATGTACGAAGGTGAACTCGTTCAAATCGGTACGCCCCAGGAGCTTTTTGAACATCCAAAACATAAATTCGTGGGCTATTTTATCGGCAGCCCGGGGATGAATTTCTTGCCCTGCCGGCTGGAAGGCAACACCGCCTGGGTGGATGGCGCCGGGATCGTGCTGGATGACGAGATTGCAGCATCGGGGCAAAAAGCGCAGGGCAAAATGGAAATCGGCATTCGCCCCATGTACCTGGAGGTCCACTCGAGTTCGGTCGAAGGCAGCCTGCCGGCCAAGGTCAAAACCATCGAAGACCAGGGTAGTTTCAAGATTCTGACCGTCAACATGGCCGGTCATACCCTGCGCGCCCGACTACACGAAAAACAGGCTGTCCCGCCCGATCAGGCCTGGCTTCGATTTCCGAAACGGTGGACCAAGCTTTTTGCCGACGGCCACCTGGTCAGTTAGAACCTGACATTGAATATTTCCGATTGAAGATTGAATATTTAAGGCTACCTCTAATAATTGCCTTTTTGGGCCATAAATTGAAAACTATAGTG
>Ga0049119_1000115_pt1 | contig 20900 bp, 18 predicted proteins | sample WorMetLIZAISLAND_2_FD_57363 | JGI IMG/M metagenome (GOLD analysis project Ga0049119, IMG submission 57363) | Marine gutless worms symbiont microbial communities from Max Planck institute for Marine Microbiology, Germany - Olavius geniculatus... | ecosystem: Host-associated > Annelida > Digestive...
GGCGTAGCTCGAAGCGCGAAGACGGGCGTGCCACGGCGTAGCTCGAAGCGCGAAGACGGGTCATCTTTGTTTATAGGCCGGTGATGATAATGCCTATAATAGCCGTTATAATCCCAAGCCCCTGAAGCCGCGTGATCCGGTCTTTTAAAAATAGCAGGGCCATCGTAATGGTGACCACCGATAGGGCGGATGCGATGGGAGTGATCAAGATTGCATCTCCAACCGTTAATCCAAAATTGACGACGGCGACGGCGCCGGCCTCCAGAATTCCCATCAATGCCACCATAGATTTTGTCTTAGCGCCCGCATTGGTTAATGAAAGCTCCCGTTTTGCGAGAAAAGACAAAATCAGCAAAATTACAATGATGCCGAATTTCACACCCAGCGTTGTCGGCAGCCATCCGATTTTTTCGGAGATAATCTCGCTGATATTCCAAAAGACGCCGAAGAAAAAAGCACCGACAACGGTTTCTTTTACGCCTGCTGAAAGGGCAAAGCTTCTATTTTGAATGTCACGCCAATTCAAGGAGGCCGAAGCCGCCCCGCCAATAATCATCATAACGCCGATAAACTGCAGGCCAGAAAGGCGCTGGCCCATAAAGACATAGGCAATCAGCATGGTAAACACCGCCCACAGGTTCATAATCGCCGCAACGATCGATATGTTGCCGATGGCAAATCCTTTCATGAATATCAAGTAGCCGATAGAATAGCAAAGGGCGGCGACGGGAATCAAAATAAGTGTCTGGAAATGGATGCCGCGGCTCACGGTAAACAGCGAAATCATGACAAGGATAAAAATTAGTCCTGCCAATTGTGACCAGAAAAAAGTTTTATAAGGGCCGATTTTTTTGGAATAGACACCGGCAAAAAAGTCATAGATTCCCCAGCCAAGCATACCCCCCCCCAGTCCGGATATTAGACTTATGATTGCAGCGGTCATCAGAATTTATGGCCCTTTTTCAATCGTATGATGTGTAAATTACAGGGATATGGGTTTATTGACCAAATCTGGATTTGACGACTATTGCCGGCCCCTGAGCGGGAATCTTGTATATGAACAAATCCCCATATTCGTAGGGACCTTCTCCGCTACCTCCCAGGCGGTGGTGAAGGGCGCGCAGGTTTCCTGAACCGTTTCCAACCAGTAAGATAACCTTACCCGCGTGTTTGGCAAGGATTTGGCTGACAAGCCCATCGACGGTTTTTACGGTGATCCGCGGTATTAAAGTAATCCCCACGCCTAAATGCTCCGATAGCGGCTTCACCGAATCCAGGTTGCGCTCGAGATCGGGGCTGTAGATGGCGGCAATGCCCATACTGCCGACGGCTTTTACCAGCGCTCGCGCGCGCTCATGACCCTGGTCGGTTACAATAAAAAAATTGTCCCGTTCGACGTGGCGAATTAGGATTATGGTGGTGGTTAGGCCTGATTCAGGATCGGCTGCGTAACCGATATCGCTGACCAAATTCGCTGCCAGCAGAATGGCGACGGTAAAATTAACTATTCGTTTGATAGATTTCAATGTTTTATTGCAGCACCTCACAACCATCGGCTCCACCCAGGTACGCCTCCCGCATCATCTCATTTTTCAGCAAGTTGCCGGCGGTATCGGTCAAGACGATCGACCCGGTTTGCAGCACATAGCCGCGATCGGCAATTGACAGGGCCATGTTGGCATTTTGCTCCACCATGAATATGGTGGTGCCCTGCTGATTGACCTGCTGGATCAGTTCGAACTGCTGATCGACCAGCAGCGGGGAAAGGCCCATGGAAGGCTCATCCATCAAGAGAACGTCGGGGTTTGAAAGAAGCGCCCGGCCCATTGCCAGCATTTGCTGCTCGCCGCCGCTTAACGTGATGCCGGCCTGGTTGATTCTCTCCCTAAGCCTCGGGAAAAGGTTGAAAATTTTTTCGATGTCCGCTCTTATCCCGTCATTATCCGACCGCAGGTAGGCACCCAGCTCCAGGTTTTCCAGAACGGTCATGCGGGGAAAAATCCGGCGATTCTCGGGCACAATGGCAACCCCTTCGGCAATAATTTTTTTGGTGGCCTGGTTGTCGATGCGCTTGCCCTTGAGTTTCACCGCGCCCCGTTTGACCCGGCACACCCCCAGGATGGTTTTCAGGGTCGTGGATTTGCCCGATGCGTTGCCACCCAGCAGACAGACCAACTCACCGGCATGGACCTTGATATTGATGTCGTAGAGCACCTGGATGTTGCCGTAGTAGGTATCGACATTTTTGAATTCGAGAATGGGTGCTACTGACATGGCAAGTTTCCAATGCTGGTTGTCATTTTCGCTACGAATAAGAAACAAAATTTCAAATCACAAAAATCAAATTACAAATAAATCCCAATGATCGAAATTCAAAATTCCAAACAGGTTTCGGTCATTGGATATTGGAATTTGTTTGAAATTTGATGCTTGTAATTTGGAATTTTAATCCGAACAGTTGATAATGTGTATTGAGTACCACTTTATCTAGTTCTTGTTCTTATCCCGTTTTTCGGCCTAAATAGGCTTCGATCACCTGTTCGTTGCAGGCGACCTCATCGTAGCTGCCTTCGGCAATTTTGACACCGTAATCCAGGGCGATGACCCGATCCGATAGGGTGCGTACGACGTTCAGTTTGTGTTCGATGACCAGGATTGTATAGCCGTGATCATCCCTAAGGGATTTGATAAAGGCCGTGATTTCCAGTGTTTCCTGGGGATTCATTCCGGCTGATGGTTCGTCGAGCAGCAGCAGCTTGGCGTCGGTGGCCATGGCCCGCGCAATTTCCAAACGCCGGCGGTTGGCATAAGACAAAAACATGGCTTCCTGGTCAAAACGATAGCCGGTCAAACGGCCGCCGAAAAGGCCTAAAATTTTCCTGGTTTTCAGTTCGGTGTCGCGTTCTTCCCGCTTGTGCCGCGGCAGGTGCAGCAGAATGGACAACGGTCCGGCGCCCGTCCGGCAGAAGCGGCCGACCCGGGCGTTGTCCAAAACATTCATGTTGTTGAATAAACGCAGGTTCTGAAATGTGCGGGCAATGCCGGCCTGGACTACCTTGTGCGGCCGGAGTCCCGTAATTGGGCGGCCCTCGAAAAATATGCGGCCGGCCGAGGGCGGGTAGATGCCTGAAATCAGGTTGAACAGGGTCGTTTTTCCCGCGCCGTTCGGCCCGATGATGCTTAAAATCTCTCTTTCACGCAGATCGAGATTGAAGTCGTCTAGGGCTTTTATGCCGCCGAAGTCCTGACTTAGATTCTCCAGTTGCAGCATAACCCGATTACTTGGATGAAGGCTGCCATGCGTTGCGGGTATCGCCGCGCCGTCTTCAGAAGCGGCATAGTAAAGATCGGTAGAGGCCCTGAGTTTGCCGGTTTTATCTTTGTCGGGCCGCTGTTTCTTTTTCGTTAAAAATCCGATGCCGCCCATTATCCCCTGGGGTCGCAAAGCCATTAAAACAATCAGGATCAAACCGTATGACATCATGCGGTAAGCGCCGTATTCCCGCAGGAATTCAGGCAGAATTGACAGGATCACCGCCCCCAGGATGACTCCGGTGACATTGCCGAGTCCGCCCAGTATAACCATGCAGTAGACGATCACCAGTTGGGGAAAGTCAAAGTTGTTGGGGAAAACAGAATCCTGAAACGAAGCGAACAAGGCGCCCGCGGCGCCGGCCACGAATGCGCCACCGGCAAATGCCATCAGCTTCATCCAGGTGGTATTGACGCCTGTGGCTTCGGCCGCCAGTTCATCTTCACGCAAGGCTTCCCAGCCGCGGCCGATGCGTGAAGCCTTGATGCGGAAAGCGCCGATGGCAACGATCAACGCCGCCAGCCAGATCAGATAAGCATAGGCCACCGGCGATAAAATTCTGAAACCGAAAATGCTGATCGGGTCAAAACTGTAAATTCCGTTGACGCCGCCGGTGATATTGATGGGGCTGTCGAGGTTGAGCAGCAGCAATTTGAAAATCTGGGCAAAGGCCAGGGTAACGATCGCCAGGTAATCACCTTTCAGCCTCAGACTGGTGGAGCCCAGGACGAAGCCGACACCCATGGTGAAAGTTGCGGCCAGCGGCAAAACCAGGAGAAATGGCAGATGAATATCGAATTGGCTGGATGACAGCAGGGCAAAGCAGTGGCCCCCGATTCCGAAAAAAGCCACGTAGGCCAGATCCAGCAAACCGGCAAACCCGGCTACCACGTTCAATCCCAGGGCCAACATGATCCACAACCCGGTCATGGTGTAAATGCGCAGCCAGTAATTATCCGGCATCACATGCGGCGCCGCAACCAAAACCGCCGCAATTATCCCGTAAAGTATCAGTTGCCTGGGTGCGCGCCAGCTTAGGGACTCAGTGCTGCCAATAGTTGCCGTGTTCGGTTCCGGGGTCATTTTGTCTGGCTAATAGTTATTAGTTATTGGTTATTTGTTATTGGGATTGGATAACATATCCCAGAGGACAGAAGCAAAATGGTATAGGGTGTAAAGTTTAGGTTTTAAGTTAAAAACCCTACACCGTATACCTTATACCCTATACCTGTTTTTTTGCATAATGCCTGAAGCCTCTGTCCTTTTTCCCCTATATCCACTCCGAAACCTATATTCTGCCGTAAATAATTCCTTCTTCCAGCCTCACCTTCTCACCTTCTCGACTTCTCACCTTCCCAACTTCTCATCTTCTTACCTTCTCACCTTCTCATCTTCTCTATATCTTTTTTTTCCGACTTCCGCATTCCGCATTCCGACTTCCAAACATTCCGACTTCCAAACATTCCGACTTCCGAATTCGTCAAACTTTCTCCGGAACCTTCTCCCCCACCAGCCCCCAGGGTCTGAAGATCAATACGACAATCAGGATGGCGAAGGCCACGACGTCTTTATACGCCGACGGAAAGAAGGTAACCGCCAACGATTCGGTCAACCCGAGCAGGATACCGCCCAGCATGGCGCCATATATGCTGCCGATGCCCCCTAGAACAGCCGCGGTAAATCCTTTCAGGCCGGCCTGGAAACCGACGTAATAGTCCACTTGGGTAAACAGCAGGCCCACCAGAACGCCAGCCGCGCCCCCCAGCGCGGACCCGATCAAAAAAACGAATACGACAATACGGTCTACATCGATTCCCATGAAAGCCGCGGCCTCGATATCCTGGGCTGTGGCGCGCATGGCCTTGCCGATCTTGGTTTTTTTGATCATCAGGGTCAATAGGGCCATTAGCAGAAACGTTATTGCGATTACCAAAATTCGCATGAAGGAAACAACAGTGGACCCGATCTGAAATGACCGAATGCTCTCCGGAATCAAAGCGGCGATATGAAAGGAGCGGACTTTGGCGCCCTGATAGTGCAGTACGAGGTTTTGCAGAAAGATCGATACGCCCAGGGCGCTGAGCAGCAGGTTCATGCGAGGGGCGTTTCTCAGCGGCCGATAGGCAAAGCGCTCCGCCAGGATTCCCACCAGGCCGGAAACGGCCATGGCGATGACGATCATCAGCGCGACAACCATGACGGCATTGGCCAGCAAAGCATTGCCCCGCGTCAGTAAATGGAGCACCCACCATCCGGCAAAGCCGCCGATCATATAGACTTCGCCATGGGCAAAATTGAGCATGCCCAGAATACCGTAAACCATGGTATAGCCGATGGCTATCAGGGCATAGACGCCGCCTAGGGTGAGTCCGTTTACCAGTTGTTGGGGAAGCTGGGTTAGATACTCTTCCAATGAATTATTTCCGGAAAAACAATTTCAGATTCGTGGAGCCGGTTGCAAAGTGGGCTTTGCGCACCATTGAGAATAGGTCTTATAGGTAACATAGGTCCTATATGACATATTGGACCTATATTACCTAAATAGGACCGATGCTGCTTCGGGATAACGGCTTAGATCTCCGATAGATGAAATCAACTAGGTCCTATATGACTTATTGGACCTATATTTTCTGATCATCCGATTTTGATCACTTCCCCGTCATCACGGCAACCTGCTTGAAATCATTGCCCTTGACTTGAAAAAAGTAGGTGGCCCCGCCTTGCAGGTCACCTTTGGAGTCAAAGGTTACCGGAAAGCCCAGGATACCCCGGTAATCTTTAATCTTATGCAGATTTTCCACAACCTCCTTGCGGGAGATATCGCCGTCGGCCGCCGCCTGATCGATGGCCGTCAATAAAATGTTCATGGCCTCGTACGCCGGCGGTCCAAAGCCACTCAGACTGCCGTGAGCGGATTCATATTTCTTGATGTAGTCCGCAGCGGCCGGGATGGCAAATATATCCGGTGCAAAATGATATACATAGGTATCTTCGGCGGCACCCTCGGTGGCCTGAATATAGTCTTTTTTGTCCCGGGCGCCTTCGGATCCGAAAAAGATGGCGTCGATCCCGAGTTCTTTGGTTTGGCGGGCACCGATGGCGTTGTCCGGCGCCGTGGTGGCGATAAAGAAAATAACATCCGGTTTGAAGGCTTTGACTTTCGTCAGCACGGCCGAATAGTCTTTGGCACCGCCGACGATGGTCTCCTGTTTGATATCCGTGATGCCTAATTTTTTAAGACCTTTGATTGTTTCTTTGGACAAATTTTCACAGTATGCGACTTTCTCGTTGACAATGGCGACCCGTCCGCCGCCCAGTCGTTTTTTAATAAATAAGGCGCAATTCCAGCCGTGGGCGTCGTTGCGGGCATTGACCCTGAAAAAATGCCGGTAGCCCTGTTCAGTAAGATCGGGCTTGGAAGCGGCGGTGGTGATCGTGGCCAGATCCGCCCTTCCATAAATTTTCAAGGTGGCCTGGGCAATGTGGCTCATGGGGGGACCCACCACGCCGTACATGAGCTTGTCGGCTGCAAATTTATGGGCCACGTTGACACCCTGGGCCGGATCCATGGCATCATCGCCCATGATCTGTTCAATCTTGACACCCTGGATACCGCCTCTGGCATTCCACTCATCGACAGCGATTTGGGCGGAATTGTATATCTCGGCGCAGGGGGCGGCTGCATCCCCGGTAAATGCGCCGGCGTTGCCGACATGAATGCCGAGTTTGACATCGGCGGCATGGCCAAATCCCGCAAAACCCAATCCCAACAGCATCGATACGATAATTGCAATTGACTTTCTCATCTCACCCCTCCTTGTTTTGGTAATTATGCGTTGATCCTCATACAACGTCCCTGTTTGCTAAATTCGATTCCAATTCAAATATACCAGCGTTTCCTTAAAGTCAATGACCGAGCTTTCCCGCGAAATTGTTTCAAATCTTGTTTGATTTGGTGTATAGATACTTAGTTTAATCCGAGACAAGGCCTGGAAAAAATGACCCCGCGTGGCAGCCATAGCGAAGTTCATTGGTAATAGGTTTTCCGCCGCAGGCGGATCAGTTTTCGGATGTCAGAAAAACGAGGTGCCAAGTCCGGACACTGAATCCGCCTCCGGACCACCTGAAGCCTTCAGTTGACGAATCTATTGTTACGCGATGATCTGGATTTGAACAGGATATTAGATTGAAGCAGGAGATTCCATTAAACCATGTATAAACTTAAAGTTACCGCGGAAAGAATCGACGGCTATTGCAACCAGCCCATCCTGGTGGGGGACAGCTTCATGCTGGACGGCGGCAAGATTATCGTTCCGGACGGCAAACATATCTGCATGTGGGCCCTGCAAAGCATGATGCCGATTTTTCCCCTGCTGCAGCGGGTCGAACCGAAAGCAGGGGATTGGACCGGCAAGTCCGGCCAACTATTTGTTTGCCCGGACCCCAAAGGCAGGGTGCATTACCGGATCGAAAGGATTGAAAAATAATGATTACCCTTAATTTGTCCAAATGTTCCGGCTGTAGCCGATGCGAGGTATACTGCTCATTTTTTCATTCGGGCAAAATCGGACGCAGCGGGGCCCGGATCAAGGTCGTCAAAATCGAAGATCTCGGCATCGATTACCCGGTAGTCTGCCAGCAGTGTCGGGAACGCTATTGCACCAAATGCCCGGAAAAGGCCATTGAGGTCGGATCACAGGGGCAGGTGATCGTATCGCCGACCCTGTGCACCGTCTGTGGTACCTGCGAGCTTATGTGTCCCATCGGTGCGATTGAACTGTACGAGGATATTCCGCATGTCTGCGATCTTTGCGGCGGTGATCCGCGTTGCGTCCGGGCTTGCACCCTGGATGCCATCTACTATGAACCGGAGACCAGCGGGGACGTCAGTTTGAAGGAATTCAAGAAAGGCAGCCGTGGGCTCGGTCCCGAGCAAAAGCGGCTGCGCTACGTCATGCACTGCGCCGAGCATTTGCGGCAAAATTGGTTGGCGGAAAGGAGAGGCTAAATGCTGCACGGTTATGGCGGACATATCCTCCGGGTGAATCTAACTTCCGGGCAGGTGAAGCGGGAAATAACCGATCCGGACTACATGCTCGGCGTCATCGGGGGCCGCGGTTTGAATTCAACGCGCCTGTATGACGAATTAAAACGCGATGTCGACCCGCTTTCACCGGAGAACCTGTTGCTCATCGGGGTCGGCCCGTTGACCGGCACGTTGATGGCGGCCTCGGCATTCATGACGATATCCGGCAAGTCACCCCTGACCGGAATTCTGGGTGATTCCGCCGCCGGGGGGCATTTCGGGGCTGAAATCAAACAGGCCGGCTACGATCAGCTGGTTATGTCCGGGCGCAGCAAAGAACCCTGCTACCTGCTCATCGCCGATGACCAGGTTGAAATTCGGGACGCGACCCACCTGTGGGGCCGGGATATCTGGCAGACAACGGCTGCCATCCGCCGCGAACTCAACGACAATGCCGTTCAGGTGGCAGCCATTGGCCCGGCCGGGGAAAATCTGGTTAAGTATGCCACCGTGGCCTGCAATAATTCCCGCATGTGCGGCCGGACCGGCATGGGCTGCCTGTTCGGCTCCAAAAACTTAAAAGCCGTGGCGGTCAGGGGCCGGGGGCGCCTGACGGTGGCTGATCCACCGGGCTTTCTCGAACTTTGCCGCGAGTTGGATCAGCGGATCATGATCCACCCGGAATATGAAAAACGCAATGCCCTGGGTTCGACGCTGCTGATGAAAGCGCTAAACGGCATCGGCATATTACCGACCCGGCATTTCCAGCAGGGTCTGTGCGAATATGTCGACCAGGTCAGCGGGGAAACTCTGGCCAGAGAGTATAAGGTCAAAAATAAATCGTGCTTTAACTGCAACCTGCACTGTTCGCGCTACTACCTGACCAAAGATGTGGAGGCGGAAGGGCCGGAATTTGAAACCCTCTGCAGCTACACCTCCCGCATCGGAAGCGACAAGCTGGAGTTCGGGCTGAACATGAACGCCTATTTAAATCGCATGGGACTGGATTCTCTCAGCTCCGGCGAAACCATCGGCTGGGCCATGGAATGCATTGAAAAAGGACTCTTGAACAAAGATGATTTCGACGGTCTCGACCTAAGCTGGGGCAATTGCCGGGCAGTGGAGCAACTGCTGAATATGATCATTCACCGCGAAGGCATCGGTGATGTTTTTGCCGAGGGAACCCGCAGCCTGGCCCAGCACTTCGGCCGGGGGAGCGAAGAGTATGCCTTTCACGTCAAAGGGCTGGATATGATTTGCGGGGATCCGCGCGGTATCAAGGCCTTCGGGTTGACGTACGCCATTGCTTCCAGGGGGGGCGACCACTTGCGGGCGGAGCCGTTTTTCGAGTTGACCGGACGCTATGATGAGGCCGAAAAACGCTGGGGCATCCGGGAGATAGCCGACCGCCTGGCAGACAAGGGCAAGGCGGTTCTGGTGGAGCACACCGAGCGCCAGGCCCTGCTCACCGACTGTTTGACCATGTGCAAGAACATCGGCCTGAGCATGGATATTATGGATTTTGATTTCGCTTCGCATCTGCTGCGCACCGGCACGGGGTTGAATTTTACCCCGGATAAGGTCGATGCCGCCCTCAAAACCGTCATCGATCAGGATCGCAAAATGAACATTGATTTCGGTGTGAGAAGCGACCAGGATACCCTGCCCAAGCGCTTTACCAGTGAACCGCTAAAAGCGGGCGCTTCTAAAGGACAGGTTGTACCGGTCAGGAAAATGGTTGCGGAGTATTACAAGATCAAGGGCTGGGATGAGAAGGGCGTTCCGAAATGATGATGTGGGAATTAAAAGAATTCGGAAGTCGGAATGCGGAAGTGGGAAATATGAGAATTGGGAAGTCGGAATGCGGAAGTCGGAAAATTATAAACGGTGCACTGCATTCGGCCCATGGTGCATGGCAAAAACAAGTGTATCAGAGTTTAAGGTCTATGGGTAGAAGGCATAGTAGCTGCTGGCAAAAAAAAGAGCAGCTCAAAATGAACTGCTCCCTATATCTTATAGTCTTAATTTGATAGATTTCCTGCCTTCCGCCTTCCGCATTCCAACTTCGTACTTCCTAGGTTTCATTCTCAAACTCAAGCAGGGTATGGCCGTAGCGATGCTTTGAGTAGTCCGCACCGCAGGCGGCAAAGTAGCGTTTCCAGAATTTTTCGATCGAACGAAATTTTTTGGAATTGGCGGCCGAGGCGCCGGCCACATAGACTTTGACGGTTTTAAGATTGGGTATCAGATCCTGCTTTTTGCGGTCCTTGATGATTTTGCTTGTCAATGCATCGGTGACCTTCATGCGGTCAAATCTGAATTCTCTCGAATCCTGGATCATGTCGGAAAGAATAACCAGAATTTTCTGCCGTTTTTTCTCGTTGTGAAAGATCCGGTCGGCAATATTCAAAGAATTGATGATCTCCGTGTGGGGGGTTCCGCGCCGGGTCGAAAGCAGATATTCGATTGCATTTTTAATCTTCTTTTTGGCTTTCGCGTGATTTTGCTCATACGTAATGCGATTAACCCAGATACTTTGTTTGGGGATTTCAGTATCCACCGCCGGTTTGAAGTCGATAAAAGACCGACCCGTGATAGTCCCTATAACGATCCGATCGCCGTCCTGCAGGTTTTCCAGAATTTTATCAAACGCCTTGCGATAAACGGTTCGCCGGGCCTTGTTGGTGCTGCCCGACATATCTACGAAAATCGCCATTACCCGGGCCTGCTTTTTATCCTTGCCGAATTTCCAGAAAGAGTCGCTTTTGCCCTCCACCGAGCTCAACGGCATCATGCTGCAGATAGCAATGGCAAATACTATTTTTATAATCCACCGTTTCATTTGGGTGTTCCTCCTCGAATCCCATCAATTGGGTTTTTTTCTTCTTCTTCTGACCTGCGCGAGCATACCATGCGCGATCAAGTCTGAGGTTTCTAATTCGCAATAACTTTAATGCGGGCTTAAGTTATTATTTGCCGACTGTTTTCGCGCGCATTTGAGTGGTTGCATCCAGCAGTTTTTTGACACTGCTGTTGCGACCCTGTTCTTCATAGTCCAGAATCACCTTGTGCTCCTTTTCAAAAGACTTGGGTTTTCCGTGATCGGGACGCAGGCGCTGATTCTCTTTACGATAGAGATAGATGTCTTCCTGGGTTTGCTGATGAATCCGATTAATTTTTTGTTCCTGCTCCGTAACAATCTTGTTGTGTTTGGCTTCGATGGCCCGCATTTTCTTATTGATCTTATTGGTTTTGCGGTGCTGGTGTTGCAGCAGGGGATCCTTGTCATGGGCAAAATAGGAGCACAATATGGCGGCGGCCAGAATAACTAGGTTCAGGCCGACGAAGGCAACACCCATAATAGAACTGTTGGCGAAACTCACAACGGCGCCTTCGGTGGCGCTCATATCATTCAGATACGAGGTGCGAACATAGCCGATGGCTACTAGGCCGCCGGCAGTCAATGCCAGAAGTGCTCCGACCGGAATCAAGTTCTTCCACGCCGGCGTCGATCCCCGCTTGAGGAGAATACCGATGGCGTGGGCGATCCAGGGGATGGCAACGGCCACCCCGATCGCCATGATCCAGGTGAGTATCTGGCTTTCACGGAACACGGAAAAGGCGATCGTATTCATGGGGATTTCACCGAATACCATAAAGATCATCAACAGGTAGTACTTGCCTCTGCTCAATTCCACATGGGGTTCGGTGCGCCCGATTTTTTTGGCATGCTCATCATAGTCCTTGGAAATTCGCTCATATTTTTTGAGCAGGGGTTTGTGCTTTCCGGCCAGGATCTCCAATTTAGGCTCGAATTTGGTCATAATCTTGCGCGCTTCATTATTGGCCATGGCCATACACTCTTGCTCAAATTGAGAGAAATTCGGGTCATCGAGAGCCGGAATATTGTTTTTGGCATCGATTTTTGCGTTTTTTCGAACTTCTGCCTTGCTGTACATTCGTTATCTCCTCCCTGTAAAAAAAGATCTGGACAATAGATTAAAAGCCCAATATGTGCTACCTACTGTAGCGATTATTTCAGCCCGGGGGTTGCCTTGCATGGTGACCGTAAAAGTTCGCCCAGGCTAACGGCCGCTGGCCAATTCAGCAGATCAAACACATTTCAAATGATTTTATCGGCATTTAGGTTTTTTCCTTTAGATATTAATTTTTTAACCATCGGACAGTCCCACTGAAGCTCCCGATAGCGCCGCGGCCTGGCTTTTGCTGGTGAAAGATCGATAACTATTTAAAAATATAAGAGATATGTTATGGAGAGAGTGGCTGAGGACATTCCACGGACAATTTTGGATGGGTATAGAGAAAAGACACCCACGTCAATGGCGCACCAGGCATCGGCCGGCCGGTATATGCCCGGCGGCGATACACGGTCGGCGACTTATTTTTCACCGTATCCCCTCTTCGTGGAAAAGGGCCGGGGATGCCTTCTGTACGATGCCGACGGCAACGAATATCTGGACTTGCTGGGCAACTACACCTCACTCGTCCACGGCCACGCTCCACCTGCGATCGTCGATGCCATCCGGGAGCAGGCCCTCCATGGAACGGTATTCGGTGCGCCCGGTGCCATACAGTACCGGCACGCCGAACACCTTTGCCGACGTATTCCAGGCATGGATAAAATCCGTTACTGCAATTCGGGAACCGAAGCGACCCTGTTCGTCTTACGGGCTGCCCGTGCCCACACCGGCCGGGATGGTATCATCAAAATAGACGGCGGGTACCACGGCGGTCACGATCTGGCTGAAGTCAGCAATTTTCCGGATGTTGATGCTGACGCCCCCCCCAAAGCCCTCGTGCATGCCGGAATCCCGGCCAGCGTGCTGCAGGACGCACGGGTGGTTCACTTTAACGATTTGGCGGCGGTGACCGCGATTCTCAAAGCGGACGCCGATCGGATTGCCGCTATCATCGTGGAGCCTGTTCTCGGTGCCGGCGGTGTTATTCCGCCCCAACCGGGATATCTGGCCGGGCTGAGAGAGTTGGCCGACCGCTTCAAGGTGTTGCTGATATTCGATGAAGTGATCACCTTGCGGCTCAGCAGCGGCGGCATGCAGGAAGCCAGCGGGGTGACCCCGGACCTGACCAGCCTTGGCAAGATTATTGGCGGTGGATTGCCGGCGGGGGCCTTCGGGGGCCAGGCCGACATCATGGCGATTTTCGACCCGGCGCATCCCCGGGCGATTACCCATTCAGGAACCTTCAATGCGGCCAACCTGGTCACGGCGGCCGGCCTGTGCGCAATGAAAGCGCTCGATCAGCCGGCCATCGATCGAATCAACCACCTGGGTAAACGGTTGAAGTCGGGTTTTGAAAATGTGTTTAAAGACGCCGGTATCCGGGGACAGGTCAGCGGGATCGGCTCCCTGAATCAGATTCACTGGTGCGACACCCCACTGCTAAATGCCAGGGATGCCGCCCGGGCGATGGCCGCCGCCGGCGATTTGCCGGGTTTGCTGCACCTGGCTATGATCAATCGCGGAATATATTCCGCAAAGCGGGGAATGTTTGTAACTTCCACCCCCATGTCAGAGGCGGAGATCGGTAAGGTTATCGAGGCATTTGCCGGCGCAGTGGATATGCTCATGCCGTATATTGCCGCCAAGCATCCCCAACTGGTTGTCGCAGGATAAGTCCGGCAATTATCCACCGGCTCCATTGGTGGACCCGAAGAGGTATTTGCGATGCGATGAGAGACCAATGATTTTTGAAAAAATACGAAATTCGAATGTCGAAATCCGAAACAAATTTCAAATACGAATGTCCCAATGTTCAAAACTGTCAAAACCAGATGATAAAAGCAATGAATAAAATTGCTCAAAGCAATTATTTCTATGCTCCTTCTAAGATCAGCATCGTTTTTGTCATTGGTATTTTTGTCATTCGAATTTGTTTCGTGCTTCGTGCTTCGGATTTCGGATTTAAGTCGTTGTGCCAGTGGTCTTGCCCTTTCGACCGGGCTTCCTGATGCCCCACGGGGTCACCAATTTCACGTTGATATGACGGGCAATTGCATTAATTTATATTCTGCTGCAAAAAAAACACAAATAACACTTCAAACGAGGAACAAACATGGACAAACAGGATCTTTTAGACGGAAAAAGAATACTCATCGTCGATGATGAACCGGATATACTGGATACCCTGGAGGATCTGCTGACCATGTGCCGGATCACCAAAGCCGCGACATTTGAGCAGGCCAAGGCGTTGTTGGAGGACCAATATTTCGATATGGCGATTTTAGATATCATGGGCGTTCAGGGCTATGAATTATTGGAAATATGCAACGAGAAGCGGGTCATCGGCGTTATGTTGACCGCTTACGCCATGACACCGGAGGATATCAAACGGTCCTATGAAGGCGGGGCGGCATCTTTTATTCCCAAGGAAAAAATGGCCGAAATCACCACCTATATGACCGATATCTATGAAGCCAGAGAAAAAGGCAAAAACCTGTGGTGGCGCTGGTATGATCGCCTGGCCAACCATTTCGAGAAAAAATTCGGCCCAGACTGGCAAAAGGAACACGGGATCAAAGTCAAGTGAGCATGTAACTACAAACCTCGGAAATTAATTTAAAGATAGGGGTAGGGGATCCAGGGATTAGGGGATTCAGGGATTTAGGGATTAATGGATTTAGGGATTTAGTATCTATTTATTGAAGTCCCAACATGTTTGCGCAGGATTTTTGTCATATCTAGATTGTATGTTTTAGTCAACTCTATCAATTACTTTGACAGAGCGAAGCGAAACCACAAATCTTCAATCTTCAATTTTCAATCTTCAATTTTCAATCTTCAATTCCGGCTTCGCCGGGTAGGGGATTTAGGAATTGTAGGAATTCTATCTGTTTTTAATTAATTGATATTATCCTTTAATTCCCCAATTCCTCAATTCCTCAATTCCTGAATCCCTGAATCCCTCAATCCCTATCATTCATCAATTATATAGGTATATCGGCCATTCGGGGTAAGGCGGAATCTTCCCGTGGATAGATTACCGTCATCCATCAACTCGTCAAGCAGCACAAAATCCTCCACCGGCGCGGTGCTCTCAAATATTGAAACTCCGGCATATGGATAGTTGTCCGGTCCTTCCCAATTAAAGGTACCCCCCCCAATGGCGTGGGTTTCGCCCAATCAGCGGGATCTATGTGCTTGGCCATGTTGGCTTGATCAGGCAGAACCATATGCGAGTCATTCGGATAGCCGCCCTGTTCAATTGCATAAATTGTAAACCCTTTTTCAAAATTTACCAAATTGGAGGCCACCTTGGCCACCTGCGCCTTTTTTCGGTACTCAATATAGTGGGGGATGGCGATGGATGCCAGAATACCGATGATTGACGTGACAAACATTAACTCAACCAAGGTAAAGCCAAGGCAATCACCCATATCCCAGGAAAATATGTTTTTCTGAAATGTTTTTCCCTGAGAATGCGTTTTTTTCAAATGCTTTCCCAATAGTATTGACATGTCCGATCCTTGTTTTGCTGCGATACCCAAAACTGATGCAATGAATATGCCTAAAAAGCGATATTACACAAGAATGCCTTTATATCGGTCAGTTGTACGTTTGATGAAATAATGAAGTAAATGAGGTAGGACCGGAAATGGAGGTCTATTGACCCAAAATGTCAAAAAGTCGGTTAAGGCACTGAAATAATTCGAATCCTGCACACTGTAATGGTAGTTCCTAGAGAAGCATTTGCTTCTTATAATGTACAGCCGGAAAAACAGTATCAGGTGCCCGTTTTATTCCGAATATGTGACTTGAATTTCGGGGGAATCGTCAGCCTGTGGTCATACATTAAGCATGCTCGCCGCTAATATGACAATAATTGCGAATGCACTGACAAAAATCAGCATTTTAACAGGTCGAATGGACACAAATCCTTTTTCACAATTCATGCATCGAAGATGTCTACTGCCCACCACCAGCCGCATCCACCACCGGCGCCTTTCTCGCCAAAAATCAGTGTGGCTGCAACCCGGGCATTTGGTATCAAAGACAATCATAGGCATTTTGGGTATACAATCACGTCAGTTAATTACCGCTCGAATATGGCGCCGCATGTAAGGCCATATTGCTCTAGACATATATGCTGTCCAAGTCCAACGGGGTGTCCTTGCCGGTTAAACAGAGGTATTCGACGAAGGCGGCCCTCATTGACTTCCTGAGACCGTTGCGTCGCTCCGCTATAGCGAGGCACTCCGCGCAAAAGGCATAACGCAATTATTTCATAATGACTGGTAATGCTGTTGCTGCCAGGTCGTAGATTGAATTTCGATTTCAATTCATGGCGTGTGTTAAGGAATTATGTTCGGCTGAGGAACTATGCAAATCGGGCACTCTTTAACACAATCAATTGGCAATCGGTCTATTTGTCTCGAAAATCGGATTCGCTGGTGCAGCCAAGGTCGTCTGTCTGCAGGCAAAGGGCACAGCTGTTGAAGCGATGTAAATCTGAACGAATCATTCCATTAATGGCAATTCAGATCTTCAGGTTAGTTAAGGATTGTTGAAAAATGACTAGAGTATAAAGTTAAAGGTATAGATACTCAATGCATATAGCCAAGTCAACAATTAATTTGAGAAGAAAAAATAATATTTCTAAAATTTACAACAATTTACAGTGTTTTGATAAACTTAACAATCTGATCCATTTTTTTCTCTATTTATCTCTATTTGTCTTTATTTTGTATTATTTTACAATTGTGTTTACTAATTTTCCGATCTGCCTCCGGCTTCTGCAACAATATGCTTCTCTAGTTAACGATAACGAACGGATAATTTGGGATGCAGGTTTGGAGAGGTCGCCCGGGAGGATTTTTGATTACACATATGTTGGTAGGGATTGAAGAAAAAAGACTAGCAGGCATGTTCGAAAGCCAGCCTGATATTGGGAAGGCCACGATTAGCTAGACGTAAATACTGCCCAAGATGATCACCAGGTTTGTGCCGCAAAGGAGATGATTCCGGCTCGAGGGAATCACTCCAAGACCCCGTTTTCAGATCATAACTGATTACCGTCAGACCGACGGACCCGCACAAGAAAGATTTTCACAAATAGTCGAAAGACTTGGCATGGCGATAGTAAGACTCCCTGCCGTAGTTAATCTGGACGAAAGAATTCCGGTAGAACTATCCGTGTCTGTATTACAGTGACAGTATCGCAACCCGCAACCAATATTCCATTTCTAGCCTAAGTAATCGGAATAGGTAGACTGACTGCCGCGCAGCCTGCAGTGAGGTGCACCGCGTCTTTGATTTCTAGCAGAAGATGTCTCAAAGTGGTTCTGTAGCTGACACACCAATAAAAATGCTACAGGGACAAATCCGAGCCCAGCGGTCGAGGCTTTGTGCGATAAAATAAAATTGCTCCCCTAACTCCGCATCAGCCTCGAAATCCCTTTTCTTCATGCGATCCATCACATAGCGGCTTTTTTTTCGAGGCACCGCAGCGGCAGAGGGTGTAGTGGTCTGCATCGGGCAGCAACGCGTCCGAGGATTGATCGTCTTTCAATTCGATGTCTCCCTGGCAATGCAGCGGCCGTCTTTCTCGACCACGATACGGGTCTTGCGACAGTAATTTTTTTCATGTTTGCCGTTGAGGATGTACGTAAGGGCACCGGAAGGGCATTTTTTGATGGTCTCGATGATTTCAGTCGCCGCGGCCCCATCGGGCTCGTACTTGGGTGCGTCATGGGTTCCGAAAACCGCTTCCAACTCGCCGCAGTGGCCGGCGCCCATGCACATATAGCGGTCGTAGACGATGGTGATTTCTTTGCCCTCGTAGTATTCCAGGGGTGGTTTGTCGGAATCTTCGCGATTACCGACGAATTCGGCCTGGGCGTGAGAGCCATCGCACTGGGGTTTGAATTTCGATTCGCCGCACCGGCAAAGGGAATAGACCCGCGGGGTTTCAGTTGGCTTGCCGTCGCTGTCGACCAGCAGCGTGTCTACCGCCATGAGCGGGCTGTACTGGGTGAGAATGATTTCGCTTTTTTTCATGATGGCGTCTCCTTAGGTTTTGGGTTTAAGCAAATTTCTTGAGGGGATAAATTTTACACAGCAAGGGTCCGAAGGTGACCGCGCCGGTTGCCGGGTCGCAAAACTTTTCACTGTCCGGCGTGAGGACGTTGACGTTTGATTGGAATACACCGAACAAGGTGGGATCTTCGCCGATTTCCTCGGGAAACCACCAACCGTGCTGGGACTCCACCATTCTAGGCGCAATCCGGGAGGTCAGCTTGGCTTTCTGTTTGATTTTGCCGCGCGGTGTTTCGATGACCAGCCATTCACCGTCCCCGATGCCCTGCTGGCGGGCGGTTTCGGGGTTGATTTCCGCGATGGGGTGGGGATGCAGCTTGCGCAGCGCGCGGATCTGGCGGTGCTCGGAATGGTGCATGGGCCGAAACCGGGCCCCGGTGATGAGAATAAAAGGATACTTTCTGGCCAGTTCCGGCTGGCTGACCGGAGTTTCCGGGGGCTCTTCGTAGTAAGGCAGGGGGTCATAACCTAACTTCTCGAGGATGGTCGAATAAAGCTCGACTTTGCCCGTCGGCGTGGCAAAGCCCTTTGGCTGACCGGTTGCCGGATCAAGCGTTGCATATCTTTTTTCAACCGTTGGTGACGACCACCAGTGTTGCTTTCGGGCAAAATCCTGCGAATTTTCCAGGTCCAGCTCTTCCAGCAGAGGTTCCAGACACCAGTCCCATTCTTTATCCAGCGACTCACGCCAGCAATTCTCCTGGCCTAGCCTGAGCCCCAGGCCGCGGTATAACTCAAAATCGGTGCGACGCTCATGCAGGGGGGCAACCACCCGTTCACCAATGGCGGCGGCATTGCCGCTGCCCTGGAACGTCTGGGTATAGAGCTGGGGGTGCTCCAGCCAGCTGGTAATCGGAAAGACGTAATCCGCCAGCATGGCCGACGGGGTCATCCATTGTTCGGCAACCACGAAAAGCTCCAGGCGGCTGCTTTTCAGGGCGCGGTAGATGCGTTTGGTGTTCGGGTAGGCCACCAGGGGATTGCAGGCACCGCAAATCACCCCTCTGACCGGGTAGGGTCGGCCTTCCAGGATGGCGGTCCAGATGGCCGGCTCATGACAACCCGGCAGAAATCCGGCCGACAATCCTTTGCCGTACCAGTAGGGCTTGGCGTATGCTTCAACCATTTCATAACCGGGAAAACACCACAGCTTATGGGCTTCTGCGCCCAGCTGTTTTTGGCGTTGCCCGACGGGCAGCATGTGCATGTACTCCAGCATCGCCCCATAGTTGGCTTTTTCGCAGGGACCGGCCAGCATATCGCCGCCGGCGACATCGAGGTTGCCCGTTATGGCTCTGAGGGCGCATTTGGCATGGGTGATGCCGGTCACGTTGCGCCCCTGCATGTCGGATTTCACTCCCCAGATGATGGATGCCGGTTTGCTGGTGGCATATAGCCGGGCCGATGCCACGATCTGTTCGGCCGGCAGCCGGGTAATTTCGGCCACCGCGGCCGGCGTGTAGCTTTTTGCGCGCTGCTTAAGTGCTTCGAATCCATGACACCAGCGGTCGACAAAATCTTTATCGTAAAGGTTTTCTTCAATAATGACGTGGATCCAACCCAGGGCCAGCGCGGCATCGGTTCCCGGCCTCAATTTCAACCAGTGGTCCGCCAACCGGCCGGCAGTCTCCGAATACTTGGGATCGATGATGATGTATTTGGTGCCTTTGCGTTTGGCGGTGGTGTGCTGCGGAAAAATGCAGGCAAAAGATTCAGCCGGGTTGCCACCCCATATCACGGCGCACTTGCAAGGTTGTTTCACGGCCCGGCTGGCACCGGCCCCATAGATCGCGGCATGTATCTGGCGGCTGACCACGGAACACCACTGGCCGGCATTGGCATGATTGGGGCTGCCGAACAGGTTCATGAACCTCACTTTAAACAGCTCCGAAAACCCGCGGCCGGTGCCGCCGACCGAGGCCACGGCTTCGGCGCCGCTTTGGCTTCTGATGTGATCCAGCTTATCGGCGACTTCGTCCAGAGCCTCCTGCCACGGTATTTTTTGCCATTGTCCCGCTCCCCGCTCGCCGATTCGTTTCAGGGGATAATTTAGACGATCCTCGTGGTAAAGGTGCTCGACAAAGGCTTTGGAGCGCTCACAGATCCAGCCCTGGTTGACCGGATGCCCCGGTTCACCCGTCAGCCCGGTTACGCGGCCGTCTTCAATGGTCGCCAGCACCCCGGCCTGCAGCCAGCAACCAAAGCAGATGGCGCGTTTGACTTTGGTATTGCTCTCGTTCTGCATTTTGTCTCTCCACGGATGTTAATTCTAGTTTTTTCCAAATCCTGAGACCTGAACACTTATACGAAACCTCTTTTAAATCGAACCGCAGAACCGCAGAATATCGAATATCGAATGTCGAAGGGTGGAATCGCTTCAGGCTTCGCCTTCGGCTACGACCCGACACGTCGCTCGGCCTTTTTATAGAATAGACAGAATACATTCCTTCGACATTCGACATTCATTATTCGATATTCGATATTCGCT
>Ga0049119_1000153_pt1 | contig 17872 bp, 17 predicted proteins | sample WorMetLIZAISLAND_2_FD_57363 | JGI IMG/M metagenome (GOLD analysis project Ga0049119, IMG submission 57363) | Marine gutless worms symbiont microbial communities from Max Planck institute for Marine Microbiology, Germany - Olavius geniculatus... | ecosystem: Host-associated > Annelida > Digestive...
CAAATTACTCGCGATAACTAATTCGCAACATTAAAAATCTAACTGGCGAAATGTGAGATTAAGGTGATTTTAAGATTGCATAAAATTTTAAGACGTCTCGATCTAAGAGTATTGGAGTACTGGAGTGTTGGAGTATTGGAGTATTGGCTGAAGGTTTGATGTTTTTTTTACCCCAGTACTCCAACACTCCAATACTCCAAGATCGAGACTCTTCAATCACCTCTGGCAATCTCAAAATGGCCTTTTAATTGGTTATAGGCCCGAAAACTTATTTGCTGCCTTCTACCGATTCACAGACAAGGACATTTCTTTCGTCCATTTCGAAGGTGCACTTTTCCTTGAGAATTGACTTGAGGTTCTTTCTGGCCCGATGCAGTCTAACCTTGGCGTTCGCCTTGGTGATGTCGAGCATTTCTGCAATTTCGTTATGGTTGAATCCCAAAAGGTCATATAAGATCAGAACGATTCTTTGCATTTCGGGAAGAAGATGGACCTGCTCCTGCACACACGCCCCCATCTGGAACTGCTCGAGCTCCTTCTGGATCGACATATCAGGATGGATTCCGGGTGTGTTCTGCGGTTCGTTTATCGCATTGTTATTCTTCTTAAGAGAGCTGAAGTGGTCCTGACACAAGTTGTAAGCGATTCTGAATATCCATGCTGAGATCTTTGACGGGTCCTGCACCGAATCAATGTTTCCCTGGACCTTGATAAATGTTTCCTGGATAAGGTCATCGGCCACCCATTCATCTTTGACAAGCCGCATGATAAAGCTTTTCACACGGTCATAATACCGGTCATTTAATTCGAGCAGATCCATTCCGGTTCCCTGGTTTCCTGTCTTTCGGGATAAAGTATATTCCACGAATTTTGACATGATCTTTTTTCAACACCCTTAACTCAGCTTCGCCCAATTTTACCCGACTGCCCGCGCAATATCAATCGCTTATTTCCCGATCCGCAACTTTATATTATTGGATCTGGCGCCACCCTCTATCCACAGCAATTCGGCGGGCCACTGGAGCATTTCTCGCGGGGTGACCCTGTGTTTTTTATAATTCCCCGGATTGAATCTTTCATTACCATATGAGCTCCCCCACGAACTTTGGCGGCAATTTCCACGACCTTCTCAATGTCTTCGGTCGAGATTCCCAGCTTTTCAGCCGTCGCAAAATAGTGTTCGAAACAGGGTACACAGTTGGCGGCCGTGGCTGCCCCTAATGCGATGTATGTCTTTGTTTGTTCATCCATTGAATATCCCTCCTTTTGTTTCAGGCTCGACCTTCGCAATGTGCCGGTCGGCCCCTCTTATATCTGCTGCTTTGTTAAAAGTTGTTTTGATCAATATTGAGCCTTTCAGACGGGCATCTAACAATATTGCACTTTCGAAATCAGTCATCGAGATCCTGGAGTTCGACAAATCCGTTTCGGACATGTCCGCGCCGACCATTTTTGTTGATGTGATAACGGCCCCTCTCAAATTTGCCCGACGCAAGTTAGCACCATTCATCTCTGTAAAGGAAAGGCTCGCGCCTCTGAGATCTGCTGACTCGAGCGCCGCATTCCAGAAGTAAGCATTGTGGAGATAGACATTTTTCATCCGTGCCTGGCTGAGATCCGATCCGGAAAAATTTGCAAATTGGAGGCCGGCTCCTTCGAGGCACGCTTTTCTGAGATCTGCGCCCATAAAAATTGACCACTGTAAGTCGGCATAGGCAATTCTTGCCGCCTGGAGGTTGGCTCCTTTTAAATTTGCGGTTCGCAGATTTGACCGGCTCAGATTGGCCCCTGCCAGGTTCGCCCTTTCAAGATTGGCCTGCTGAAGATTGTGCCGGGACAGGTTGCGGCCATTCAACTCGGCCCTCGCACCTCGACCTCCTCCGGTATCCAGCCACGTTCGGTGCGCTTCAATAACTGACGCCAGCTCAGATTTATCAATTCGATCTACAATTATCATCGTTGCCCCGCATTTTGGTCCTATTGATTCCCGGCAAATGACATTTCGATTTCAGGCTATCTCTGAAGGATCTCACCCCTAAGACTGTTTCGGTCACCAAAAGGTTACAACCGCGGCGCGGAAACAATGATGTCTCAATCGGATCGAATTAGAATTAGTTGGAGAAGGATTAAAAATATAGGTAAGTTAGAATTATTCATAAATGGTTTGAATGGAACGCGGATATCCATAGTACTTCGGTGGTGCCTTTTTAGTGGAGCCCTGGGAGTGTTCGGTTTGAAGTCGACCTTGAACATTTGGCGAGCTATCCTTAATATAGGGGATCGGTGAAAGCATTCAAGAAATCAATAAAATCAATAGGAGATTCCGTAAATGGATGCAAAAGACATCGCCCAACTCCTTACCGCCTTGGCGGGTTTGGTCACGATCATGTTCACCGTTTTCAAATACCTCTCTCGCCGCGATAAGCAGATAGTGGCCCGCGACGTTTTTCTAGCGGTAATAGAGTCTCTTTCCTCGGAGGTGGAAGTAAAAAGACTTGGTGGAGCTATTTTGCTTCGGCGATTTTTTGATCCGGAGACCGATTTAGGCCACGGCGATCTGCCATATGCACGCGAAGCGATGAACGTCATTGCCGCAATACTACGTGATCTTGAAACCGGTAATTTTCAAAAATTGCTCGCTGACGGGCTTCGTTCTGCACCAACATTAGAACACGCCGACCTTCAGGGGACCAATCTGCAGAAGGCGTATCTTGGAAAAAAGAAGTCCAAAATTCCAAACCTTAATTACGCCGACTTTTACAGAGCTGACCTCTCAGGAGCTTCACTGAGAGAAGCCAGTGTGGTCAGAGCAGATTTCTACCAATCGCGTCTGCATAATACTATTTTCAGAGGTGCCGACCTGACGGCGGCCAACTTTTTTGAGGCCGACCTGCTCGGAGCGAATTTTAAAGGAGCAATACTTGAAAGAGCAAGCTTCTTTGGGGCTCGCAATATACCGTCGGGACTGTCTGTGCATATCGGGACCGATGGTATGTACATGGGGAAGGAGCCGTTTAGCCCCCCACCTGCACCAACAGAGCGGGATAATCTGAAAGTATTTCTAAGTCGGCCCGGCTCGCTCAATACGAGCCAACAGGAGTTCGTTACCCACTTTTTGACGCTGCTCGACAAAGAGCGCATCAGTGCGATTACGGTTGAGAGAGATGAGTATCCTAACTTCGGAGCGGTTTCAGAAGTCAGGCGGGTCATGAGCGGTTGCGAGGGAGCGGTCATATTGGGCTTTTGTCAATTGGAAGTCCGGCGAGGGTTTTGGCGCACGGGAACGGATGAGGCCAGGGAGATACAAGGGCTTGCGCTTCCAACCGCCTGGAATCACGTCGAGGCCGGCATGGCCGCCATGGTCGGCTTGCCGGCGCTTTATATCGTCGAAAAAGGCGTAGGCGGGGGCCTTCTGGAGTCACGGGGCGTCGACGACATTGTGACCAATATTGATATCGGGAAACCCGACTTTTCAAGACTTCAGGAATCGATAACGAAATGGAGCCGAGCGGTGCGTGAGTATCGTCACTGACAACGCATCGGCAAGGAAGTGCTCAAGGGCAAATCGGTCAAATTGCAGGCATACGGAAATCATTTGACCTGACCCTCACCAAAGGTATGGCAACCATCGATCAAGCCGAATCCCAGCTATCGATTTAATATGGTATTGACCTAAATAAAGATGCATTTTTCTACAATTGTATAAATTATGGACAAATTCGCTTAATATTGCTACATTTGATAAAAAGAGACACACACAGGAGGTGAGTTATGACCGCTAATTCAACGAGCCCCTTGAGATTGGATTCCGCACTGGTTGCAGCTGCTAAGCGAAAAGGGTCTATAAATAAAAGATCAGCTCCCAAGCAAATAGAGTATTGGGCTGAATTGGGCAAAGCTGTTGAGCAAGTGTTGGACCTAAACGATGCTTTTGCCGTGATCCAGGGCCTTAAGAAACTCAAAGTGGAATCGGTAAAATCGATGACCGTTGACTCCGCAGCGGTCTTTGACGCCCTTGAGGAAAGCCGCAAAAGCAAGAAACTTGCGGAAGAAGTTACATCGGCGGCCGTCTATTTTGAGGCCAGCCGGATACAACCAGGCTTGCTCGACAAAGTAAATACAGTGACCGGCGAGCGTCAGACAGGCAGGTTCAACAACGGGGAGTTTGTAATTTAAACATGGCTGTATCTAAACAGTTATGGATACTGGCCGGCGGCAATGGTGCCGGCAAGACGACCTTTTACAATTTATTTCTGGCTCCAATAGGAGTAAAACTCGTTAACGCGGATGTCATTGCCAAAGCAATCAGCCCTGAAAATCCGGAAAAAGTCAGCTATGCGGCGGCAGAAGTGGCCGAACAAATCAGGGAAAGACTTCTGCAGCAAGGCATATCATTTTGTTTTGAAACCGTATTTTCACACGTTTCCAAAATTGATTTCGTGGCGAGCGCCAAGGCGCAGGGTTATGAAATCGTCCTGGTCTACATTCACCTGGAAAGTTCCGAGCTAAATGAAGCCCGGGTTTATCAGCGGGTCACCGAAGGTGGACACAGTGTACCGGCTGATAAGATACATAGCCGCATTCCTCGCACAATGAAGCATATTGGCACCGTCCTGCAGCTGATCGACGAAGCCCGCCTATTGGAAAATTCCTACCGCGATAACCCCTTTCAGCAAGTCGCCTGCGTCAAGCGGGGTATACGCCATTCGACAATTGACCCGCTGCCGTCTTGGGCGAAAGAAATATTAAAGGGTATCCCCTGATCGATTGAGAAAGGGACTATTTTGATATAAATTTGCAATGGGACAAAACCTAAACCTGGAGATGCTGATTGCAAAAACCAAGCGCAATTATAAAGAAACCGTCAGATTAGCCAACCTGGCCTGCATCCGGTTTTATGAGCATTTAAAAAAGCATGGTCTCAGCATCAGGGTATAACCACTTAAAGCGAACAAGTTTGTATTTTACGGACAAATTGTTCGCTATATACGAACAACTCACCACGCCTATTTGATTCCTACCACCAGCCGATTTTATAGAACTATTCGGTTTAATTAATCATAATAAAAAGATCATTTTTGGCACACTCTTTGTAGAGTGGTAGACCCGATCGATTGCCGGAGGAGACACACTCGGTTCGACATCGGAAACAAGACTTAGTCCGGAAAGAAGCAAACGGTTTAAAATTCGTGGATGCATATGGCGATATTGAAGCAACAACATGGGGACCCTGAAATTCTAACTTTTTAGCAGCACTTGTCATGTAAATCCTCAGAACGACTCACATTTCTCGGTAGCGTTTCCGTCCCTACTTTCCAGCTTGGAGATCGTCAAGTTTTCTTCTATAAATTTAAACAGCCTTGAAAGCTGTGTCGTCGTACAAAACCGCATTTGATAATGTGACAGAACCGTTGTTGGCTCAGGAGGACAAGATTTTTGACCAAAAAATGGAGGCGATAAAGAATCAAATAGACAACAACAGGGCTTAAATTAACCATAACTTGGCTCTTCTCGATGAAGCAGCCTGAAAATTAGCAGTCAAAAACCACAAATAAAAGGAATAGTAAAATGAAAAAGTTAACTAGTTTTATCGCAATGGCTCTGGCATTCTGTTTTTTATTCGGCAGCATAACATCTGCGAACGCACTGGAGATCGGTATGGGTTGGGCCGGAAAGTCAGGAATGGCAAAACGGGTAACAAAGGGATTTGAACAAGGGATCAAAGAACTCTCGCCGGATATAAAAATCGAATACCAGAAGGAACTCGCTTCAATTGAAGCGCTCGGCGAAGTCGTGAAACGTTGGGAAAAAGAGAAAAACGGCATGGTCATTCTTCGTTCGAACGGGGCCAAATGGCTCGCAAAGAATTCACCTTCCATACCTACATTTATCGGTGCCTGCAATAACCCCAGCCAGTTAGGGGTTGTAAAGAACCTACAGAAACCTGAAGGCCAAATAACCGGTGTGACCTATTTCCTGCAGGTGGATACCCAGTTTGAGATATTTCAAGCGATTCTGCCTGAAATGAAGTCCGTGCTGCTGCTTGGGGAAGGTAACCCGTCAGCCGCGGTTGATCAATCAGGGACCAAAGAGACGTGCAAAAAACTCGGAATAAAATATAACGAAGTGTTCTGTTCATCAGCAGAGGAAGCCATAAAAGCCGTGAACAAATACAAAGGAAAAGTCACTGCCGTAATTATTGGTAACCAGGCCGTCATTATGGAGAAAGCAGACCAGATCGCTGAAGCCGCGGGTAAGACTCCAGTGGTGTCCTATTCCAATAAAGCTGTGAAACTCGGCGCTCTGGGCGGCTTTGTGGCAGATGATGTCAAACTGGGCTATATGCTTGCGAAATCATTGGTAGATGTCCTGGTCAAAGGCAAAGCGATCAAAGATGTGCCGGTCAAAGTAGATCCCGACCCAAAATTTTTCCTAAACGCGATAACGGCTAAAAAAATCGGTGTCGAAATTCCATTCGAAATTCTAGAGACGGCAACAGTTATTGAGTAAAAATTAGTTTTTTTTCTTTAATACAATACCCTGGCTCTTGTCACGATAGAGCCAGGGTAAAAAATGAGGATGAGGAGTGAGTTATGAAGTTAACTCTTAAAAACAAGTTCCTTTTGCCGACTCTAGCTTTGGTAATCTTCGGAATGGGGCTTTCGGGGGTGATTTCGCACTCATTGTCAAGAAGTGCACTTAAGTCTGTCATTACGGACCAGATTGAGCATATAGCGGATACGACCATTAAAAATATGGACGCTTGGCTTAAGGATCGTACCCTGGATGTCCGGAGTTGGAGTCGGCAAAAAGTATATAAAACCGCGCTGAAAGACACATTCGTGGGCAAGGCGGCCCGCAATTCCGCCAACCTCAATATGGGACTTTTAAAGGATGAATATAAGTACTATGAAAATATTTGCCTGGCCGACCTGGAAGGTGAGGTGGTCGCAGCTGCAAATACAGCCGCTATTGGTAAAGTCAAGGTTGCAGATCGGGAATATTTTCAGGCCGCTTTAAAAGGGCAATTGTTGATTTCCGATGTATTCAAAAGCAAGACAACCGGCAGCCTGGTTTTCATTATTGCCTCACCGGTCAAAGTTAAGAGTAAAACTACGGGCGTCATTTTTTGCATTGTCGACCTCAAACATATCAATGACCAGTTTATTGCTTCAGTTAAAGTTGGTGAAACAGGTTATGCTTTTCTCTACAATAGCGACGGCATCGTGATTGCGCACCCTGATAAAACGCAGATTATGAATATGAACATGGCGGAATTCGACTTTGGTCGGCAAATGATGGACCAGAAAAAAGGGTGGGCGAACTATACCTTTAAAGGTGTCGAGAAAATCGTCAACTATAAGCCGTATCAACGCATGGGATGGACTTTAGGCGTAGAGGCGGCGACCAAGGAATTTTACGCGCCGGTTAAACAATTAGGTTATATCAACGGCACCGTTGCGTTGTCTGTAGCAGTTATCGCAGCTATTGTAATTCTTCTGTTGGTTCGTTCTATTGTCAATCCGATCAACCGGATCGCCCGGGGGCTTCATGAAGGGGGAGATCAGGTGGCCTCGGCATCGGGACAGATTTCAGCCTCCAGCCAGCAGTTGGCTGAAGGCTCCTCCGAGCAGGCAGCGTCCATCGAAGAGACCTCATCCTCTTTGGAAGAGATGTCCTCCATGACCAAACAAAATGCGGATAATGCCGGCCAGGCAGACATTCTCATGCAAAAAGCCAACCAGGTGGTCGCCCAGGCCAACGATTCCATGACAGAGTTGACCGGGTCAATGGAGCAAATCTCTAAAGCCAGCGAGGAGACTTCCAAAATCAATAAAACCATCGACGAGATAGCCTTTCAGACCAATCTGCTGGCGTTGAACGCGGCGGTGGAAGCGGCCCGGGCGGGTGAAGCTGGAGCTGGATTTGCGGTGGTGGCCGACGAAGTCAGAAACCTGGCTATGCGCGCAGCGGACGCAGCTAAGAATACGGCCGAGCTTATCGAAGATACCGTCAAGAAAGTTGATGACGGCACGGTGTTGGTTAATCACACCAATGGGGCTTTTTCTAAAGTAGCAGAAAGCGTTTCCAAGGTGGGCGAGTTGGTTAGTGAAATTGCGGCGGCCTCCAATGAGCAGGCCCAGGGCATCGATCAGGTCAACACCGCCGTAGGCGAAATGGACAAAGTCACCCAGTCTAATGCGGCCGTTGCGGAAGAGTCGGCCAGCGCGTCTGAAGAGATGAGTGCCCAGGCCGAAAAGATGAAATCTATTGTGGGTGAATTGGTGGCATTGGTTGGCGGCAATTCAAATTACCATCGTAAAGTCTCAGATGCTGAAATTAAGACACCATCACCTTTATCCAGAAACGATCTCGGTGCTTTTAAAAAAAATAAACCGGTGCTATACCGGGAAAAGAAAGAAACACCAGAACAAATGATTCCATTAGATGGGATGGAGCTGAAAGATATCTAATTAATATCGTTTCTCGATCTTCGAAAGCGCGGCAACAGCAGCATATTGAAAAATAGACATTCAAGACAACATGGACTTTCTCAGAAATCTATCGAAGGTGAAGTAGGAGTCAGGAACGATTGTTACGAGTGCAAAAAATTGTTCTTATGTTTTTGAGCTATAAGCTTCAATGTTTAAGTGACTTTCAACTGATTTCAAAATTAAACAATAGATCGAATGAAAGAAAACCCCCGATATCTGCCATGCCATGAATTCAAACAAACCACCGAATTAGAACACCTCAAAACCCAACAGGGCTCGGAATTCCCGCGGTAATGATTCCGGGCCCTGCTTCCCGTGCGCTGAGAGTGCTTGCTATCGAATCCGCTCAACTTATCATATATTTAATAATCAAGGAGTTGCTTTAGCACCCCGAGTCCCGAATTTTCGTAGTACTTCCCCTCTGCTTCCCCCAATTAGATCATAGATTTTAAAGTAGCCAGCTCCAGTTGATCACAGGCATCCTCCGCCCGGTCTGAGGCCTCTACAATAGCATCAAGACAATATTTCAGATGCTGTTTATGGGCGAATTCCAGATTGGGAGACGTAAAAATTTCCTTAGTCAGATCCCATTCCAATTTATCTACATGCGACTCCAGCATGCCAACTTCCTTGGTATGTTCGCGCACCACCTCGATTTTACACTCTCCTTTGAAATAGCATGAGATCGCAAGTTTTAGTGACACGATAATACCCAGAGAGTCCCGGGCAATAGCAAGGAAGTAGGGTTTCATTTCATCGGGAATCGACGGGCGCTGGTTTAAAAAGAATTCGGAACAGGCTTCTCCCGCGTTTCCAACCTTGTCAACGCTTTCCACCAGCTTATAGATGTCCTCTCGCAACAAGGGTAAATATGCTCCTGAATATAACTTATCCCGGATTCCATATCGAATAATATCTGCCTCAGATTCCGCATCGCGGGCTTGACGAGCGCAAATTTTTGCCTGGCCGGTGTTTTTCGTCAGATAAAATTCGACCGCTTGGATAGCATACTGCATGCACTCCTCCACCACATCCAAGTGCTTCATGATGAGCTCGATAACCTTTTTTTCTTTTTTAAATAGTAACATCAAATATCCTTCTAATTTGAATCCTGAATAAATTTAAAGGCCTGTATAAAAATACAGCGTCTATTGCTATCTGATCTGAAATTTCAAATTTACCGTTCAAAACAACCACTTTAGCATGCGATATAAAACGCCGGCAAAAATCGCAGCACAGCTTGGCGCCAAAATCCAGCCGACCATAATAGTGGTGACCTTTTTCTGGCTGACGGAACGAGCGCCTTTGGTTAGCCCGACTCCAATCACAGCGCCGACAATGGCCTGGGAGGTTGACACCGGGATTCCGAACATCGAAAAAACATGAACGCCAAAAGCAGCGGCAAATTGCGCCGAAAACGCTCCGGGAAGATCCAAGGGTGTTATACTTTTCCCAACGGTGTTGGTTACTCTGCGACCAAAAGTCAGGATACCGGTTGCCATGGCAACGCCTCCCAGGAGCGCCAAGTAAATCCCTTGATCAGGGTACTTGTTCAGCAAGGGGCCGATAGCATTACCGACATCATTGGCACCCAAAGAGTAGGCGACATAACAACCGGATCCAACGGCGAGAAAAACCAGCAGCCGGTTCCAGATGTATATCGCTTTGATACCTTTGAGAGCTTGAGTTAGGCCTAAATATAAACAAAATGCAAGGAACAGGGTCAATATCGGACTAATTACCCAACACGAAAATATTTTTATCAGTATCCCCAGTTTGAAATAATTTGCCTGAAATCCAACGATGCCAAGCCCTGCCCCGGCAACGCCCCCGACAATAGACTGTGAGGTCGAAACAGGAATACGGGAAAAGGTGGCCAGAGTCACAAATACGCCGGCAGAAAAAAGCGCAACAAAAATGGCAAGATCAGGTAATTTCCCGTCGGGAAAGTATTGCTCTAGTTCTGTCGGCGGGAACTCCCCGTGTACATTTCGATAGGCATCGGTCGACGAAATCACAATGCCCTTGCCAACGGTTTTCATCACGTGATGGCCCTGTAAAACTCCACCGAGAATCACAAATAAGGCCATCAAAATGGCTGCTTTACGAAAGCTTATAATGCGGGCGCCGACGGTCGTACCGATGCAATTGGCCGCATCGTTGGCACCGATGTTCCATCCGACATAAAATCCTGTGACAAGGAGAAAAAAAGCAATAACTATTTCCATGGGTACCGGCTATCCATCGAGAATTAAGGAGTATCTGACATTGAACTTTAGGGAAATTGGTTGGTTCATTGGTTCACAAAGAAATAAGGCCATGACACCTAACTGAGTACAAATCTTCCAAAGCCCGCTTAGTCGCTCTTGGTTAGTGGCATCATATTATTACGAGGGGATTTGATCAAGGAAAGATGTTACATGATTTTGATTTGCTACTAAAGTTCCATATCAAGATTTCAAGCATCTTCCCGATATTAGTGTTATCAATAATTGGATTAGTTCGTTTTCAGCGGCGCATTTCGAACGAGACTTTTGGCCGTGAGCGGATGTATCCACTTGACAAGGCACCAGTGCCTGGTAACCACAATGCCGTTATCCGTATATCAAACAAAATTGCCGCATGAAATCACACAGGCTGAGTTTCATCGCGGATCCAATCACCTGGTCCTGCTCCAGGGAAACGGGGAGCTATGCTGCCGCTCACTTGTCGGGGACACCAAATGGCAGCTGGAACTGGATTGCGATCCCTTGGCCTTCTCAATCAGCGGTGATGGCAGCCAAATTGCGGTGCTGGGAAACCAGACTCTGCTGTTCTATGATCTATGGTCTGGCCAAATGCAAACCATCGCCGTGGACGAAAAAATCCGCCTGTTGCAAAGCCATAAAAATTGCGTGGTGGTGGGCGGCTTTCAAAAAACACTGACGATGCTCAAATCAAACGGCAAGGAGCTGGCCAAACTCGAGTGCGAATCTCTTATTCGACAATTCCGCGTGGTTCCCCGTACCGGGCAGATTCTGATTCACGGCGATGATCAGACTTTGCAATGCTGCCGGTTTCCGGCTGAATCCGAATGGATGCTGGAAAAAATGCACATTACCAGTGAACTGGTTGCCAGCGACGACGGCCGGATCTGTTATTTTGTGCGATACCCGAATGAGTTGATCTGGCTCGATCTCCGAACCGAGGAATACGCCGTTATCGATCACGATTTTTTTGTCCGGCAAATCGCAATTTCAGCAGCCGGCACTGAATTGCTCGCACTTGACAGCAGCAATCGGCTGACGCTTTACGATAGGGAACTGGCCCCCGTCTGGCAGGAACAGATGAAGCAGCAGATCCATCATATCGGGCTGTCACCCGACGGCGATTATTTCCTGACGACGGATAAAGACGGTGTCGTGAATTGTTTTGCCGTGCAAGAGTCCCGCCGCAATGTCGGCGAATTCATTGAAATCCAGGCCAATCGCCGCATCATCGAAAAAGACAAGCTCTGGAGCCAATCCCCCGGACTACATCGTAAAGTCCACGAATTAAACCACCTGACCGTCTCCCCATCAGGGCGCCACATTGCATTCATCGGCCTGGATGGAGCGGTTCATTTCTTGAACGAAGGCGGCCGCCAGGTTTTCAAGACGCGCTTCCCGGCTAGGGTGGAAAATATCGTCCTGAGCGACGATATGAACTACGGATATATATACGGGGCCGGCCAGATGATTTTAATCGATTTTCGGCAGGGCAGTGCCCGGTACCATTCTTTCGAAATCCCGCTCTGGACACCGCCCCTGATCAATTTCAGTAAAAAGCGGATTTACCTGCTGTCCACTGACGAAAGCCTTCGACTCTATAATTTTAGCTTCGATTTGCTTAAGAAAATAACCACGCCCAAGTCCTATCGTCGGGCGATTGTGGCTGAAGCGCTGGGGATCATTCTGTTCAATGACCGTCAGCTTTGCGGCATATCTGACACCGGCACATTAGTATTTAATTTCAACCTCCGCGCGGCGCCGACGTCACTGCGCAGCGCCGGGAGTTTTTTCTACGGTGTCTTTGAGGATGGGACGCTCGTATCGCTGGACGTGTCAAATCCCGGGAGGATCAAAAGCACATTCAAAAAAATGAAGCGGCCTCTTGATCTGATCTCGGTTGAGCCGCTGATAATTTTGGAAGCGCAGGAAACGGTGCAGCATCTCGAACCGGAATTGTCTGTCGTCAACAGCCAACCGGTTCAGTTCGAAGACTCATTTTTCGCTCTCAAGAACGACTCGATACAGGAAATCTGCCGCCGTCGGGACGGTTTTTTTTGCTATGCTGACGACCAGAACCTGATCTGGCGGTTTAAAACCGATGACTTCATTCGCGAGTCGGTCTTAACATTCAGCGGCATTGCATTTACCGGCAGCGAATCCGTAAATTTTATCGAAATCGAGCCCACAGACCGGCAACAGGATCAATTCACCGAATTTATCGAGATCTAAAATGGATGCTATTGAAAAAGAAATCATTCTGGACATCAAATCACGCTACCCGATAATTTACCTGGTCACTTCCGAGGAAAACCGGGCGGAAATGCTGGTCAACGCGGCGGGTAAATCAACCCGGAAGCCATGCTATATCTGGAGCCTGACCAACGGCTTTGCCGCCACCGATCGCTTCGGCAAGGCCAAGACAGCCACCGAGGCCCTGGATGCCATCCTGCGATACACGGAGCCGGGGCTTTTCGTACTCAAGGATTTTCATTCCTTCATGGATGACGACCTGGTGATTCGCAAGCTGCGGGGTATCGTTTCTAATTTGAAAAAAAGTTACAAAACGCTCTTGATCATATCGCCGGTGTTGGTCCTGCCCCCCGGCCTCGAAAAAGACATTACCCCGGTGGATGTGCCGCTTCCTTCACCGGCGGAACTCAGGCAGATATTTCTATCATTGATAACACCGCTTCAAAAAGCCGCTAAAATCAAGGTCAGCCTGGATGAAAACCTCATTGAAAAAGTCACCAATGCATCCCGCGGATTGACCGCCAACGAGGCCGAAAATCTGTATGCCAAGCTGGTCGTCAGTAATCCCAAATTCAGCGAGGAAGATTTGCCCCTCGTGGTCGACGAGAAGAAGAAATTGATCAGAAAATCCGGCCTGCTGGAGTACTATGGCTATTCCGAAGATATGGAATCCGTGGGTGGTCTGGACAGCCTGAAATTGTGGCTGCGGCAGCGCGGTCTGGCGTTCAGTCAAAAGGCTCGGGATTTCGGATTGCCCGAGCCCAAAGGTTTGCTGCTGTTGGGGGTTCAGGGATGCGGGAAATCACTGGCTGCCAAAGCCACCGCCGCTTTATGGAACCTGCCGCTCCTCAAGCTGGATGTCGGAAAAATTTTTGACTCATATCTGGGTTCATCTGAAAAAAACATGCGCGAGGCGATTAAAACAGCGGAAGCATTGTCACCCAACGTTCTGTGGCTGGATGAGATTGACAAGGCCTTTAGCGGAGTCGGCGGCACGAGCAACGGGGACTCAGGCGCTTCGGCGCGGGTATTCGGTACGTTTCTGACCTGGATGCAGGAGAAAAGCGCGCCCGTATTCGTGCTGGCCACCGCCAACAAGATCCAACACCTGCCGCCGGAGTTGCTGCGCAAAGGCCGCTTTGATGAAATCTTCTTCATCGATCTGCCTAACAGGGCGGAACGCAGCAAAATCTTTGAAATTCACTTGACCAAGCGCAAGCGCGATTCCCGCGGCTTCGACATTGCCGCTTATGCCGCACAATCCAAGGGATTCACGGGAGCGGAAATCGAGCAGCTCATTATCTCCGGCCTCTATCGGGCGTTTGCGGAAAACCGCGAGATCTCCAACCAGGATATTCTGGCCGAAATCAAAGAAACCATTCCGCTGTCAATTACCTACAAAGAACTCATCGATGACATCAGAGCCTGGGCCGAAGGCCGCGCCCGATCGGCAGCATGATGAAAAATCAGTGACCACCAGCAGATCTTTGTCCATCCCGGTTGTTTTTTTGCTCTGCGGCCCAGTTTCTGAAAACCTGCAACGAGATGTCGTCGCTGTCCAAGCGCCAGTTGGGGTAGCCCCGGGCCTTGGGATAATAATTATAGTAAATAAACGCCGTTATCCGTTGGTCTGCTGCCACGCGGTTAAGAAAATCATTCATCCACGCCGGTTTCCGACGATCATCGGCACAGCCGATCTCAGATAAAAACAAGGGCTTATTGAGTCGGGCGAGCCGCGTCAGACTGGGTTCAAAAATCTCCTCATACCTTTGCCAGCGATGCCAGCGATCGTAATGATCGCCGAAATTATAGCCGTCCAAGCCGACAAAATCGACAACGTCATGGCCCGGGTAGTAGGTCAATGGATCTTGCAGAACCCCGCTGTTGGCCGCGGCCACATTCGGAGAAAACATCCACTTGATGTTGGTGGCGGCGGCTTGGCGGAACAGGTGGTGGATGCGTCGCCAGGCTTGTTTAAACTTTTTTGGCTGTTGGCCCCAGGAAAACCAGCCACCGTTCATTTCGAAACCAAAGCGAAAAATAACCGTCTTGTTCCAACGGGCTGCGGCAAGCCCCCATTGTTTGAAATACGTGTCCCAACGGCCGTCGGCAATATCTCCCAGGCCATCAGCATTGTCGCGGGCATGCCAGGGCGCCGGTTCAAAGCTGATGACCGGTATCAGGTTTTTCCGGGCGCAGATCTCAACGACTTGACGTGGGAAGCCGCGGTCCCGCGACAGATCGCGAAAAAAGAGAACATATTTCGGTGCTCCGCCCAACAAATTCAATTGCTGGCTCAGCTCCCTTTCAAACTGTTCAGGTGACCATAAAATCTGGTAAATCCCCCATGATAGTTTGGACCTCTGGTCCATATCCGAGATCGGCATGTCGCCCGTCATGCCGGGGGTAGCCAAAAAAATGGAGGCAATCGCGATAAGCACAAGTCGCCTATGAGAAGAAGTCAGATGCATTCGCATTCAATTGAGAACCGTTTGGAATAGCTGGTTATTGGCTAAGCTTTGCTACATTGAAAAATTGGAGTTAACGTAAAATGGTGCGGATTTGAATTCGTGTCAACACGAAACCTTTTGTTCGAGCCATCCGGCGTGACTGGGATCCCGGTTTGAGCTGCATGTCGAGATTGGTCTTTTTATCGAAACCTGGAAGCGTTTAAATACTTTAACGAAAAAAATCTGATTTATATTAGCTGAATGTCGATCCTGTCGATTCTTATTCGTCATATTAGTAGAAGCGTCAATTAATTCATAGATCGATGTCATCTGTCCATTAATAAATCAGATAGGGGTAACCCGGCTTGACGCTTTATTTTCAGCGCAACCGCAGGCAAGTTTCGGGCATTTGACAGAACAATAATTAACCTTAAAAAAATACAATGAGAAAAGGAGACAAACAATGAGATACATCATGTTAATTTATATGAATGAGGCTGAAGCTGCGTCCATCAGTCAGGAGGAGCAGCAAGCTGTCTTTGCCGCATATGGGGCTTATACCAACGAGATTCGTGAAAAAGGCATCATGCACGGTGGCGATGCTTTGCAGCCGAGCAGCACGGCCAAGACGGTGAAGGTCAGGGATGGAAAGGTGGTTTCTACGGACGGACCGTTTGCCGAAACAAAAGAGCAGCTAGGCGGCTATTATATTCTTGACTGCAAGGACTGGGACGAAGCCGTGGCCTGGGCCGCCAAGATACCCACGGCCCAGTCAGGTAGGATTGAGGTGCGGCCGATTATGGAAATGGGTTAAAGCGGAATATCGCTGAGACGACAGCAAGGGAGTGGCGAATGACCGGATCGTTCGATAACTGTCTGTTATGCATTCGCCACTCAAAATATTTGGAGGGGGAAAATGCAACATATGTAAAAATGGCTCCATTGAAATTCTTCCCGTAATGGCGTATTAACGGTCTCTATGCCGCCTAACGTTCACCAAGTTATCGAGGATACATTTCGCCAGGAGTCCGGTCGCGTTATCGCCACTTTAATCAGCCTGGTGAAGGACTTTGATCTGGCTGAAGATGCGCTGCAGGACGCATATAGCATCGCTCTGGAACGTTGGCCGACCAAAGGCATCCCCCGCAATCCGGTGGCGTGGCTCACCACCACCGCCCGACGCCGGGCCATCGACCGGCTGCGGCGCGATCAGACCCTGAGCCAAAAGAAGATGATTTTGCAGAGTCTGATCGAGCTCGACCAGCAAATGCATGAAATTCCCCCGGCGGACGCCATACCCGATGACCGACTTAAACTTATTTTTACCTGTTGCCACCCGGCTTTGGCGATCGAGGCCCGAGTGGCTTTAACCCTCAGAACGCTGGGGGGGGTTGACCACAACTGAGATCGCCAAAGCCTTTCTAGTACCCCAGGCGACCATGGCCCAAAGACTGGTTCGGGCCAAACGCAAGATCAAACAAGCCGGTATACCCTATCGGGTACCGCCGGTTCATTTATTGAGCGAGCGCCTTGAGTCGGTGCTGGCGATAATTTATCTTATTTTTAATGAAGGTTATAGCGCCAGTTTCGGCGAGCATCTAATCCGGCGCGACCTGTGTGCCGAAGCTATTCGTTTGGGCCGGGTCCTGACCCGGCTGCTGGCTGACAGCCCGAACCTGTCGGAAGATCCGGAGTCTTTAGGCTTGCTGGCTTTGATGCTGCTGCACGACGCGCGTCGCAAAGCAAGAATCGATGACACCGGTCATCTGGTGACCCTCGAGGAGCAGGACCGCTCGCTATGGGACCGGGCCGAAATTGACCACGGATTGGCGGCGCTGGAGCAGGCCCTGCAAATGCAGCAACCCGGCCCCTACCAGATTCAGGCTGCCATCAGTGGGCTGCACTCCCAGGCGACCAGTGCCGCGGAGACTGACTGGAGCCAAATTGCCCTGCTGTATCGAGAACTGGCGAAGTTTAACCCGTCGCCGATTGTGGAACTCAACCGTGCGGTTGCGGTCGCCATGGCCAAGGGTCCTCTGGTCGGCCTTGGCTTAATTGACCAAATTGGTGAAACGAAAGCACTGACCGATTATTATCTCTTTCATGCCGCCCGGGCCGATCTGCTGCGCCGCAGTGACCGTTTGGCTGAAGCAAAGGCCGCTTATCAGAATGCACTGGGCTTAACCCAAAATGAGATTGAACAGGCGTATCTGCTGCGACGTATAAATGAAATCGAGACGCAAATGTGAGCGCTCCTCCCGCTGAGCGGGAAGCCTCAGGAAGCCTCCTGGAAGGGAGCAAGATCACTGGCACGACAATGTAAATCCGAATTCCGAAGCACGAAATACGAAATCCGCCTCCGGCGCACTCGTATTTCGTATTTATTCCAGCTCCGTTGATTCTCACCGGACCGGTAGAACCTTTTCGG